>ENA-ORXM01000376-ORXM01000376.1-marine-metagenome-genome-assembly--contig:-NODE-376-length-82478-cov-6.765949_pt1 | contig 82478 bp, 68 predicted proteins | sample MGYA00237867_ERZ511480 | MGnify/ENA primary metagenome ERZ511480 (study PRJEB26309, sample SAMN06266103) | marine metagenome | isolation source: Algal blade | place: United Kingdom:Sidmouth, United...
CGCGACCATGTGTCAACGGCGCCGCCGTCGTGGGGGTGTGCAATGGCGGTTTCCGCAGAGGACCACGGAAAGCAACAACCCCAGGCGGGAGAAAGGGAACAACGTAGTTGGTGGCGGAGACAGGCCGACTCGGGGAACGCGCAGGTGACTGACCGCTCGACACTGTCACGCGTGGGCGGCATGGAATCCGCGAATCTGCCGCGCGGGAGGGGCAACCAAACATGCGCTCCAATCGCGGGTCCCCTGTCGCCAGATTTGTCAGCCTGCCTGCGGTGCGCTCCGCTCACGGCTCCAGCGGGCCACGTCGAGGCGCGGATGCGGTGGCCCTCGGTGGCCCAACCCATCATGGCGCGTGGCCAGCGGTTCCGTGCAGCGACGCATCCTACAATATCCTATAGGGTTTTCGGAGGGAGCTACGTCATAGAGCTCACTCGCGCCGCACGCGCGGCGGCTGTCAAGTGTCAAGTCGGGCTCGGCCGCGGTGCCGGGGTTGCCCGGGGCGACGCTGACGCGATCGACGCCTGGCGAGCGGGCGGGCTCCGTGGGCCCATCCCTCATCCCGACGACGCGCCGGACCCTGGTCCGCTGATGATCCGTCCACAACCGACGGGCCGGCCGCCCACCATCGTCGGTTCGCCCTCCACCGTGCGAGCGAGCATCGACGCACTCGCCGACGAGTACCGGACCGACGAAGTCATGGTGGTGACCATCGTGTGGGACCACGCCGCACGGGTTCGGTCCTATGAACTGGTGGCCGAGGCGTACGATCTGACGCCTCGCGTTCCCTCGAAGCTCGGGCTCGGAGAGCCTCAGTCCATCGCGGGATAGACCGACGGTGGCGGGCCCATCAGACCAGGACCATCGCACACCCAGCACGTCGAGACAGCCGACCCGGTCCACGCCACCTCACAGCGGAGGCAGCTCATACGCAGACCGGATCGGCGGTACCGAACTGGAGACGTCATTGTCGCCGTGGTACTCATGTTCACTCCGTCGGGTCGACCGCGACGAAGTTGAGTGGTCCGTCGGTGATTCGATCACCGACAGTTGTTCAATGCTGTGTTGCGGCTAGTGAGTGATGGCGGGATCGAGCGTCTTCGCGTGCTCGATCCAACGCGTGACTTCGCTCAACGACGGCGTGCGACGAACGATGCTCTTCTTCGTCTTCTTCACGTGCTCGGCGTTGCAATCGACCATGGCCGTTGTGAGGTTCTCAGCGTTGCGACGACGGAGTTCTTTGACGGTGTCGACGCCTGCCGCCTCGAGCAGATCGCTGTACTCCGAGCCCACGCCCTTGATGCGCATGAGATCGGCGCAGTTCGCCCATTCGAGCAGCGAGCCTTCCCCGATGCCGGTGGCCGCTGACATTGCCTTGCGGCCCTTCTTGTCACAGCAGGCGATCAGCAACCGCTCGCAGGTCTTGATACCTGCGGCTCTGAGCTTCTTGCCGTTTGCGGGTCCGATGCCTTCGATTGCTTCGATACTTGCCATGGGGAACGTTCCTGTCGCCGACGAAGTCAGAAACTTACACCGCGAGCCGAGTGATCGCTCAGGTGGTGCGAGTTTGGGCTTTGAACTCCGGGCTCTCAGTGAACTGAAGCACCACTTGCTCGGTCGATTGGGCCTTGGTGTCGAGTTGATCGACCCAGTACTTCAGTCCGCCAGCATCGGGTTGGCGTTCGAGGACGTTGTTGTAGAGCAAGGTCACGAACTCGCTGCTGGTGAGGTCAGCGTTCGAATCGATGAACTCAGAGGAGGCCTGGAACGACCTGGCCACGGAAGCAAGCGTGCGGCCGCTGTTGCGTTCTGCGACCCAGAAGCGGAACCCGGCCTCGTCTGGCACTCGACGAAGCAGCGCGACGTAGAGACGAACGATCTCTCCCTCGACTCCGGAGACTCCGGCGTAGGGAGCACCTACTCGAACCGTTGGATTGACGGTGATCTCGACCGTGACGGGTGCACTGTTGTAGGTACGCACCACGCCAGCCGGGAGGTTCGTCCACGGCAGTGTGTCGACCATGCGATAGGTGAACCGGTCGGTCCCGGAGAACCCGGTGGTGGGCGTGTAGGTGGTCCCACGAATGGTGCCGTTCACCGGCTGGGTCAAGATGGTGACCGATCGGTCCGCATACGCATTCGTGTCGGCGGGATCGTCGTTCTCGAGCACATTCATGCGAACGGATCGACTTGCCCACGTCAGGACCGAGTCGGGGGTTGCGGTGGGCGTCAGCCCGAACACTGCGGTGCCCGCGCCGAGGACATCGCTGAAGTCAGCGAGGGCGAGGTCGGCGCTGACAAAGCTCGCACCGGCGATCGACGAGAAATCGACGTCGGATCGAGACAGATCAGTATCGACCAGGACGGTGTTGTTCAGATTGGCGCCAACAAGATCCGCATCGGAAAGATCAGCACCGGTCAGGTCAGCACCACCGAGGTCAGCGTTGATGAGGTAGGCATCGCTGAGATCGGCCCCACGGAGATCGCTCCCGGAGAGGTTGGTACGAAAGAGGATGGCGTAGCTGAGGTCGATACCACTCAGATTGCTGTTGGCCACGTTGGCGTCTTGGAGGTCAGTGAAGCTGAACCCGCAGTCCGACCAATCGACGCCGGGCCTTGGCGCATCGGTGCAGGCCGCACTCGCAGGCGAAGCGAAGGCAAAGGTGGAGCTGAGCACCACTGCTGCAACCAGGGGAGCACGAAGTTTCGACATGAACTGACCTTCCGAAGACCGCACGTGCGGCGTTCTGCAGAAATCGTTGCAGATGAAGTCCTCGAACGGATCGATGCTCTTCCTGGCTGACCGACCAATGCGATCAGCACCGTCAGCCGATGATGCTGTTTTCGCAGACCTCGGTGCGCATGTCGACCGGGCGGGTGTCCACCTGGAGGCAGCGCAACGTGACCGAACTGCCGTCGAGCGTCCAGTTCGTGACAGCCCCGCTGACCGAATCGATGCCGAACTCGGCATCGGTGTCGGCCAACTGCTCAGCGATACGACGAGGGTCCCCGGCCTGGAGTGAGGGGTCGACTGCGCTGAAGTCACTCTGGGCAACGCCATCGATGTAGGCGACCGACAGCGTCAGGATGCTGGCCTTCGCTTCGCTCGGGACGTAGTAGAGCGACATGGTCTCGGCGCAGCCGTTGCAGTCTTGATCAACGGTGAGGTACATGAACGGCAGCGAGAAGCGGTCGCCCGTGGCGGCTTCGAGAGCTGCTTCGAGCTCCTCAGACCCGAGCGCAGCGACAGCCGAGCCGGTGTCTGCATCATCGGCGGGAACCGTGGTCTCGACGTCGCCATCGACCATGGTGTCGTCCTCGCCCATGGCGCTGTCTTCTGCATCACCAGCGGCGTCGTCACTCGCCGCGTCTTCGTCGGCCTCATCGGCGCCCGCATCGTCAGCGTTGGCATCGCCAGTGTTGGCATCGTCGGTTGACCCGGCCGTTGCATCCTCGACCTCGACGTCAGAGGAACCGCTGCAGGCCGAGGCTGCCAAGACCAGGGCAAACAGGAGGGCAAACACACGATGGCCCTTCGAGGGGCGGGGGAATGAGAAACGAGACATCTGAATCCTTCGGGCCGTGTGGAGTGGCGGTGAAGCCCGTGCCACAACATCAGAGCACGATGCTAGGGCCGTGCGGTCGCGGCTGACCATTGTTGGTGTGGGAGCCGAGGCGCTAGACATCGTCCATGGATTCCCCGCTTCTGATCGACCACGCCGATGCTGTCACGACCATCACCCTGCATCGGCCAGACGCTCTCAACGCCATCACTCCGTCGATGCTCGAGGCTCTCGATACCGCTCTCGCTGCTATCGAAGCCGACCCGTCGGTACGAGTCGTGGTGTTGACCGGGAGCGGCCGGGCGTTCAGCGCCGGCGTCGATCTCAAAGCTCTGGGAGATCGCGAACTCGTTGACGGCGCGGTCGGCGACATCCTCGATCTTCCCGCGCGCCGTATCACCAAGCGATTGTCCACGATGTCGGCAGCCACGATCGCCAAGGTCAATGGCCACTGTTTCACCGGTGCGCTCGAACTGGCCTTGGCATGTGACCTGATGGTCACCGCTCAGGAAGCGAAACTCGGCGACACCCATGCCAAGTTCGGGCTGCGTCCGACATGGGGGATGAGCCAGCGGCTGCCCCTGGCTGTGGGACGAGCGAAAGCTCGCGAGCTGTCGATGACTGCACGCATGTTCAGTGGTGCCGAGGCTGCGGAGATGGGAATGGCCTGCCGATCGGTACCGGCAGCAGAACTCGACGCCGTGGTCGACGAACTGGCGGCCGCCATTGCCGGCAACAGCGCAGGGTCGTTGGCGGCCTACAAGGACCTGTTCGCTGCCTCGGACCAGATGGGCGTCGCCGATGGCTTGGCGTACGAAGCTGCCACGGTCTACCCGATTGCAGACACCGACGAACGCCTCGCCTCCTTCCGCTGAAAGCGCGTGCCGAACCCCGGGTTCGGGACCGTCACTTTCGATAGCTGAGGCCCCCGGTTCAGAGCCAGACGCCGTGGCGCATGATGGTGCGACTGGCATCTTCATGCAGTCCGTTCCACGACCAGATCAGATCTGGGATGAGTGTGATGAGCACCCACTCGCCATCTTCGTCCCGAGGGTCCCACCCAAGCGCAGCGACCATGGCGGCCGAGCGTTCGGTGTCGAGGTCGGTGAGCAACGTGATCGAGGCCGTGGCCTTCATGGTCACCACGTCCTCGGCATCGGGAAGAGATGCGCGAGCCACGCTCGTGGCTGCGATGTTGCGAGCGACCGGATTGTTGGCCGGTGTCGTCGCCATCAAAGCGGTGCCGTCCCACCACAGCGAGAGGGCCACGAGGTGGGGCTCACCTGACCGCGAGGATGTGGCGATCCAGATGTTCGCTTCTGAGTCGAGCCGACGCTGTGCATCTGCAACTCGTGTGGCGGTGTCTCGTGCCTGCATCGTCCGACCGTACTGCAGCGGCTCGGCGGCGTGAGTGGAACAGCGCTGTAGGTGGAACAGCTCACTCCATGCGGGCACATCACCTCTGAGCGCCGTAGTGCCTTCTCCCTAACGTCAGAGAGTCGGCGCGGGTCGACGTGTTTTCCGTCGTGAGCATTCACGACGCTTGGCGTGGGGGATGGCAATGGGAGTTTCGCTCAAAGTTCTATTGGCAATGACCGCAGCAACGGTGGCGGTGGTGCCGATCGGAGCCATGCCAGCAGCGGCTGCGTCCTCTGACGTGGTCATCAGCGAGCTGATGTACCACCCCACTGACGCCGCAGATGTCGAGTTTCTCGAACTCACCAATCGCGGTATTGACGCTCAGGACGTGAGCGGCTGGTGTCTCGCAACTGGCGTCGCCCTTTGCCTGCAGGAAGGAACGATGTTGGCTCCAGGCCAGCGCATCGTCGTCACCGACGATGCAACGAGCTTTGCCGCCGTCTACGGAGCCGGTGTTGTGCCCGCTGGGGAGTACGAGGGCTCGCTCAGCAATGGTGGCGAGACCATCGATCTGCTCGACGCCGGCGGCGCAGTCATCGACACGATCACCTACGACGATGCCGGCCAGTGGCCAGCGGCACCCGACGGAACCGGGCCCAGCCTCGAACTCAATGATCTCTTTGCCGACAACAGCCTCGCTGTCAGCTGGGGCACATCGCTGGCCCCCACCGGCCACAGCGCAGGCATCGAGAATTCGCTCGAGGGGCTCACCCTTCCCACGGTCGCCGACATGGCGGTCAACCCGGCCAGGCCAAGCGCTGGTGAGGGGATCACGGTGTCAGCTCGGATCACGGGAACAACCGAGGTTCAGCTCGTCTGGCTCGTTGGATTCGGTGAGGTTCAGATCACCGCCATGAACGACGGACCTCAGAGCGTTGGCGGCGCCAATGACGGCGTCTGGTCAGCGGCCATCCCAGGCCAGGCGGCCGGGGAGCTCGTGCGGTATCGGGTCGAGGCTGCCGACGGTGAGCTTTCGGCTTCTCTGCCCGTCGCCGGCGGCACGATCACCTACGAGGGCGTTGTTGTTCTCGACCCATCGGTGAGCTCGACGCTGCCGATCTTGGAATGGTTCATGGACGATGCCGTCCATGACGATCTTCTCGCCAACCATCGCTTCGACGATGTGCAGGGCGCAGCCGTCATCTCGTACAACGGCGAGGTCATCGACGGAGTGCTCATGAACATTCGCGGCAACTCGTCTCGTCTCGGCACCAAGGTCAACTGGAAGGTCGAGTTTCCCGAGGGTCACCTGTTCAACATGGGCGGCCTGCTCGATCGACCGGTCGACGAGTTCAACCTGCAGCGCGGCGCGTTCCCCGAGGACGAGCTCGTATGGCAGACCGCAGCCGACGCTGGGCTGACCTCGCTGCAGTTCTTCAAGATGCGCACGCAACGCAACGGCGAGTTCTACAGCGTTTCCTCCTACGCCGGCGTGTATGACGGCGTGTGGCGCGATGCAATTGGCCGCAACGACTGGGCGCTCTACAAGGCTCAGGCAGGCCGCGGTCGGGCACGCTCGAGTGCTACAGCGCTCGAGGCCAGCGGTGACTGGGACAAGAAAGAAGGCAACAACGACTGGAGTGACCTTCACGAACTCACCAGCGTGCTCGATGGGCCGGTCAACGCCGCACAGCGCGACTGGATGTGGGAGCACCTCAACGTGCCGGCGATGATCAACTACGCGGCGACTGTTGCCGTGGTCCGCCACAGCGATTCGAGTTGGTACAACTACTACGTCACCAATGACACGCTCGGTACTGGTCGCTGGGAGATGTACCTCTGGGATCTTGATTCACCGTTCCTGACGAACGCGATGGACGGCGACGGCGACTTCTTGACCCCTGCGGCCAACGGTCAGAAGTTCATGGAAGCGCTGATGGCTCACCCGGAGTTCCAGCAGATGTACATGCGGCGGTTCCGCACGCTGATCGATGAGAAGCTGCTGGCTGGCTACTACGAGAGTCAGATCTCCTCGATCGTTTCGCCGTACGCCGCCGAGTACAACATGGACCGGGCTCGATTCGGCGGGCGAACGCTTGCACAATTCACTCAGGTTCTGCAGACCGGTATCGATGATCGCGTTCGGGTCGTCAACCAGAACCAAGGAGCGGACGGCTCGGGTCTCATCCCTCCCTCCCCCACTGGCAATCGCCCCATCGTGATCTCCGAGATCGCTGAGGCACCCGCCGCAGATAGCGGCGAGTTCATTGCGTTGAGCAACGAGTCGGCGACCGAGTCGATCGACCTCTCGCAGTGGACGGTTTCTGGCGATGTCTCGGTCAGCATCCCCGGCGGCACCGTGCTGCTTCCGGGCGCGACCGGCTACCTGGTGACCGATGATGCGAACTTCCGGTCGACCAATGGCGCGACGCAGTTCGTGATCGGCGAGTTCACCGGCTCGTTGCCCGATGCCGGCGGCATCCTCACGCTCGCGACCGCAACCGGTGCAGTCGTCGACTCAGCGACGTTCCCCGACGATGACGGTCCGGTCGACCCGCCGGAGCCCGTCGACGTGACCTTCGTTCCCGCCGGCGCCAACTGGCGATACCTCGACAACACCGCCGCACCTGCCAACTGGGCTGCAACCGACTTCTCCGACGGTGGCTGGGACCAAGGAGCCTCCGAGCTCGGTTTCGGTGATGGCGACGAGGCGACGGTGGTCGGCTCTGGTTCGGTCACTGTGTACTTCCGCCACGCTTTCGAGGTAGCCGACCCAGCCGAGGTCTCTGATCTCGTTGCTTCATTGACCGCAGACGATGGCGCCGTGATCTATCTGAACGGCGTCGAGGTCGCTCGCGACAACATGCCTGCCGGGGTGATCACGCCGACCACAACAGCTTCGTCCACTCGCTTCAGCACGCCAGAACGCACGGCTCGACCGTTCCCGTTGCCATCGTCTGCGCTGGTTGTTGGTACGAACGTGATTGCCGTCGAGGTACACAACGGCTGGGCTGGCTCGAGTGACCTGAGCTTCAACCTGGCGCTGGTCGCTGTGGTCGGAGACGACAACGGGGGCCAGCAAGGGCCCGGCGAGGTCGTCGCCCTCGGCGACCAGTGGCGTTACTTCGACGGCGGTGCCGCTCCGGCCGACTGGCAGGCGGCTGACTTTGCTGATGCCGGGTGGACCCAGGCATCGGCCGAGTTCGGTTTCGGCGATGGTGACGAGACAACGGTGCTCGACACCGCTCCGCTCACGTTCTACTTCCGCCGCAGCTTCCAGATCGACGATCCGGCTGCGGTGTCGGATCTGATCGCTGGCATCAATGCCGATGACGGCGCAGTCATCTACATCAACGGCATCGAGGTCGCTCGCGACAACATGCCGGTCGGCCCGATCACTGCGGACACCCCAGCCTCGTCATCTCGATGGGGCGGCGCGAACGAGGGTGTTGTGCGGGAGTACGACCTGACCACTGCAACGCTCGCCGCTGGCACCAACGTGATCGCCGTCGAGGTGCACAACCGCTGGTACACCTCGAGCGATGTCAGCTTCGATCTGCACCTCATCGCTGACTGACGAACGGACGAACGTCGAGCGTTTGCAGCTGCAGGTGCGTCACGGCCAGGATCGACAGTCATGACCAACGCCATCTCAACTATCGGCTCGATCGTGGTCCCGACGTGGGCGCAAGGTCAGACAGGCGTTGGCCAGGGCGGTTGGACCTCGGCCCGATTCGAAGAGGTGGTTGACGAGGCGCTCACGGTCAGTCTTCGATCCCCGATACCGCTCGAGACCGAGTTGACCGTTGTTGCCGTCGCCGACGGTCACTGGAAGGTGGGATTCGACCGCGATGGCGACTGGCGCGTGGTCCTGGAGGGCCGCCCCGCGCTGCGTCAGTTCGCAACGACCGACCCGGTACCCATCGAAGCGGCCACCGACGCACGGTCTCGATTTCGAACGATCGACCACCCCGCGCCGAAGTGTTTCTCGTGCGGCACGCACCCAGCGTCGATGTGCGTTCACAACGGGCCACTACTCGATGGGACGAGACGCTTTGCAAGCGACTGGACTCCCCCGGCGTGGGTCGGTGACGACAACGGAGTGGTCGATCCAACCACGACCTGGGCCGTGCTCGATTGCGCTTCGGGCTTCTACGTCGGGCAAGACGAAGACCGCCCTGCCGGGGTCACCGTGCAGTACGAAGTCGAGATCCTTGCCGACATTCATGTCGAGCAACCACACGCCGTGGTGTCCTGGAACGGTGTGCACCCCGACCATTGGGACGGCCGCAAACGCGGCGCCGGGTCCTGCGTCTTTGATGCCTCAGGCACACTGCTCGCCCAGAGTTCATCCTTCTGGGTCGCCCCTCGCCAAGAGGCCTGAAGCGTTCAACACCAAACGGCGATGTGGGTTACGAGTGGTCGTCGACCGACTCGAACAATCCTGAGCCGCAGAGCGTGAACTCGACGCTGTTCGCCGAAGACTGACGACCTTGGACTTCGCTGAAGTGCAACACCGTCAACTCACCGGTGTTGTCGATGTCGAAGGTGGCCACACCACGGCCCGCCGGGGTGGGTCCGTAGATTTCCGTGCCCACCTGCAGGAACACCTGCTCGTTCGGCTGGACTGCATTCGACACGTTGTCGGAGGTCACAACGGTGATCGTCGAGCCCGCCTCAGCAGAGAGACCGGAGTCCCACGTGGTCGTCGAGCCCTGCCACATGCGGGGGCCGGTGACCGTGGAAGGGCAGGTCGGGCCGGGGATGGCCGAGACGGCATCACCACAGATGCTCGGGATGACACTGTTCGGTCCGGTTACATCGGTCTCGACCTCAGAGATGTGCAAGATCGTGATCTCGCCACCATCGGTGATGTCGAACTGAATGTCGCCGAGACCTTCGAAGGTCGGGCCGTAGAGGTTGCCTCCGACCTCGAGATAGACCTGCTCGTGGGGCTGGTCGGGCGATGCGCCGTGCTCGGTGGTCACCACTCGCACCGTCGAGTTGTCCTCGGCGATGAGACCCGGTTGCCAGATGGTCTGGCTGCCCCGGTAGAGGTTCGGGCCGGTCACGAGGCCGGTACACACCGGCTCGATCTCGGTGATGCCGCTGCCACACAACGCCGGCACGACGCTGTTCGCTCCGGTCACATCGGTCTCGACCTCGGAGATGTGCAGCACACGGATCTGGCCACCCTCTTCGACATCGATCGTGATGGTCCCGAGTCCGAGCTTCGAAGGGCCGTAGAGGTTGCCTGCGATCTCGAGGTAAACCTGCTCGTTCGGCTGGCCGGGAGAGGCGCCGTTCTCTGAGGTCTGAAGGACGATCCTGGAATCGTCAGCGACTTCGAGCGTGGTGTTCCAGATGGTCCGGTTTCCTCGGTAGAGGGCCGGTCCTTCGAACAGATTGGAGCAAACACCGATGTGATGGCTGGGATCGTCGTCTGAGAGCGGGTCGCCAACGGGGCTACCCGTCTGGTCGACTGGTTGACCAACAACGTTGCCGGTGTTGGCGTACTGGCCGATACCAGCGTTCGTGAGGAGCTCACAGGTTTCGGACGCTCCGGCATCGAGGCGGGCGATCGTGCAGACGTCGCCTTCGATGTCGTCGGTCACGACGACGTCGATGACCGAGAGTGGACCGCTGTTGGTGACCACGTAGGTGAAGGTCACATCATCGCCGGCTTCGATCGAAGGACCGGTCGGGTCATCGGCGTCCTCGCCATTGGTGGCCTTCTCGATCGAGATGGTGGTTGTGGCGCCGATGTGGTTGGCAGGGTCGTCGTCGGTGACGGGCTCACCGACCGGGATGCCGTCCTCGTCGACGGGCTGGCCATTGACGGTTGCGATGTTCGTCGAGAGACCTTCGGTGATCACGGTGGTGGCTTCGCAGGTCATCGATGCGCCGACGGCGAGTTCAGTTTCGGGACACGTGATGTCGCCAAGAACGTCGTCAGTCAGTGCGACGTCGGTGAGGTCGAGCTCGCCGATGTTCGTCACGAGAAAATCGAACTCGATCGTGGTGCCGATCTCGAAGGTGTCGGCTTCCAGCTCGGTGTTGGCATCGTTGCCGTTGACCGACTTGACGACCGAGATGCCAGGAACGAGCGGCTCCGGCGGGTCGAACGCCGGGTTCGGGATCGTCGTGAGTGAGCCCTGGGTCGGCAAGAACTCTTCACCGAATCCTCCATCGGATTGCGATCCAGCGAAGGCGAGAACTCCAATCGTCTCCAGGCTGCTGTCGATCTCGTTTGCGAGACCGACGATCGAGAACTCGATGTCCGGCGAAGCGGCAGAAGTGTCCTGCGCAGAAGTGCCGAGGAGCTCCGGCCTGGGCGTACCGAAGGCTGTTGCGGGGCTCTGGAGTGCAACCACGACGGGCGGGAAGTTGAACGCTGTTGCCACGACGAAGTCGTCGATCGTGCCCGACTGTGGGACACCGGCGATCAAGTCGCCGACACCATCATTGTCGAGGTCGAAGACAACGGAAAACGCTTCTCCATTGCCCCACTCAGCGATGTCGAACCCCCCGCCAGCGGGCAAATCGATCGGTGCGGTGGCCGTGTTGCCATCGTTGTCGGCATCGCCACCGATGAAGTGGAAGTTGAGACCGACAGAGAGTTCATCGTTCACCGAGTCGTATCGGAAGCGGAGGTCTTCCATCTCGAAGCCCGACCGCCGTGGGAATCCGAGTGGCACACCAACGTCTCCGAGACCGCCTGGATCTTCGATGATGACAACGTCTGGGTCTGAAGCCGGGAAGTCGGCGGCGACGTCGCCGGTGAAGAAGCCGATCGGCGCTGGTGCTGTCAAGGCAGGAGTTGCAGCTGGCGTCGTCGTAGTTGTCGTCGGGCTCGCTACTTGGGCGAGAGCGAGCGCCGCCGCCTTTGACGTTGCCACACCGGTTGCATCATTCGAAACGGTCTTGGACGAGGCAGGCTCGGACGCAGAAGAGTCAGGAACGTCGTCGCGTTCGATCGTGGGGCCAGCGACCTCGGAGTCCTCGGCTGCGGTAACCGAGTCGTTGGGCGAGTCGGAAGCGTCAGAGTCTTGACTTCTCCCAACGTCAGTCAGCGCGAACGCCGACACCGAAATGACCGTCAAGACAACGAATGACGCCAGAATTGATTTGACCACTGAGAGTTTCACGACAAGCTCCGCACTTCGAGATATGACTACCTTCACGGTGGAGGTCGGTCGCTCTCGGAATGGGATGAGCGTTTCTTGATGGGCAATGCGGACCATTTCGGGTCGATCAAAGCGCGATCGAAACACCGCTCTCGGCAGGCACGTTCAGACGCGAAACCGCTCGCGCCCCAAGTGAATGTGCATCGCAATCGAACGCTGTCATCTCGCTACCCGGGAGGACGTTTCGCCGCTCCGCACACCTGGACGTTTGGCGGAGCCAAACGCAGATACCGGGAGGACGTTTCGCCGCTCCGCACACCTGGACGTTTGGCGGAGCCAAACTCCGTTAGTGAGCGAAGCGAACGGCGTGGACCGTACAAGACTTGAACTTGTGACCTCTCGCGTGTGAGGCGAGCGCTCTAGCCAACTGAGCTAACGGTCCCGAAGGCGACGAGGGTAACCGACTCGGTCCCCTGCGCCACACTCCCCTGCAGAAGCAGGAGATCAGTTGACCGAGCGCTCCCGGCCTTCCCAGAACGGTGCACGAAGGTCTTTCTTGAGCACCTTGCCGGTGGGGTTGCGAGGAAGTTCGGTCACGAAGTCAACCGACTTCGGGGTCTTGAAACCAGCCAGGCGCTCACGGGCGTAGGCGAGGATCTCGGCGGGGTCAGGCGATGCATCGGCAATCGGCACCACGATGGCCTTCGGCACTTCGCCCCACTTGTCGTCTGGCACACCGATGACGGCCACATCTTGGATTTCGGGGTGGCTCATCATGGCGTTCTCGACCTCGGCCGGATACACGTTCTCGCCTCCAGACACGATCATGTCCTTCACCCGGTCGTGGATGTAGAGATAGCCGTCAGCATCCATGTAGCCGGCGTCGCCAGTCTTGAACCAGCCGTCGACGATGGCTTCCGCTGTCGCTTCCGGGTTCTTCCAGTAGCCCGCCATCACCTGGAGCGACTTGACCCAGATCTCGCCGACATCGCCGATCGTGGCAACGTCAGTACCTTCCTCGTCGACGATGCGAACCTCGACGCCAGGACCGGCAACACCGCAGGAGCGCAACCGGTGGGCATTCGGGCCGTCGGGGTCGTGGTCCTCGGGCGGCAGGTTGAACACGCCACCGGTGGTCTCGGTCAGACCATATGCCTGCCAGAACTTGCAGTTGAAGAGAGCAACCGACTGCTTGAGCACCTCTTCAGAGATGGGCGAGGCGCCGTAGACGACGATCTCCATCGACGCGAGCTGGCTTGCGTCGAGGTCTGGTGCGAACTGCATGAAAGCAAGAACAGCGGGCACGACGAATGCGTGCGTGATCTTGTGCTTCTCGATCAAGCCGGCGAGGGCCATCGGGTCGAGGTCCCGCATGATCACGGTGGTGCAGCCGTTGTACATACCAGCAGTGGCCCAACCGCCACCGCCGATGTGGAACAGCGGCATGGCGGCGAGGTTGATCGACGTCTCTTCCAGCTCCCAGATCTCTCTGGCCATGGGCAACATGCCGAAGAAGTTGTCGTTCGACAACATCACCCCCTTGGGACGGCCCGTGGTGCCGGACGAGTACAGCTGAAAGGCAATGTCGGAGCCCTCGGAAGGAGCCTGCGGATCGACGGGGTCGAAACTGCCCATCCAGGCGTCGAACGAGTCGTACTTGGGATGCTCGCCGATGACGACGATCTTCTCGACCGTGGGCAGCTGATCAGCAATCGAGTCGATCATGTCGATGAACTCGCCACCAACCACGAGCACCTTGGCACCAGCGTTGTCGACGATGAACTGCACCTCGGGTGGAGCCAGACGCCAGTTGGGGTCAACACAAACCGCATTGAGCATCGCAGCGCCGTAGAAAACGTCGAAGTGCTCGGCGCTGTTCTTGTCGAAGAACGCCACGCGATCACCCGAGCCGACGCCGCTTGCCGCAAGCGCCTGGGCTACTCGAGCCGATCGGTCAGCCAGCTCGTTGAAGGTGAACGACCGATCTCCATCGATGAGTGCGACCTTGTCACCCCGTTCTGCAGCGTGTACCCGAACGATGTCGGCCATGGATGCGATCGTCATTGGCTTGTCCCCTTTGGACCGCGGCACTCACACCGCCGTCGTTGTTCCGATTGCGAGATCGTGGCAGATCGCCGAGGGGCGTGCGACTCGAACGCCAACTCCTGCTCAGGAGGCTTGCTTGGCCTCGATCGTGACCAGCTGGGCGACAAACATCGAAGCGGTCTGTCATCTGAACTGGGTCTGGCGTTGTCCTCGCGTCGACCAACGCAGACAACATCTGGGCCTTCCGGCACGTTTCTCCTGGTTGGCCAGCGACGAACTTCCCTGCGTCGGCGTGCGTTGGATCGCAGGACACCAACGAAAGATCTGCGAACCACCAATGCCACGCAACGCTGCCGTGAAGACAATCAAGCTGCCGGTTCGACTCGGTCGCTTCTTGGCCCGCAAGCTCGACCCACGCCGGCGCCAATCACTCGAGGATTCGTTGCGGATCGGCAGCAGCCGCCTCGAAGCACGCCGAGAACGACTCGACGAGCGAGCAGGCCAAGGGCCGACGACGAATCGGACGTGCATTCGAAGAGCTCGCCTGACCAATGGCCAAGTTCAGATCGGCGCGACCTCGTTGGTCTCGAAGACCTCCTCCAACGCTGCCATGGTCTGGATCACGACGACATCGGCCAGCTGGCGTCCCACCACGTGCAGGCCGATCGGCATCCGGTCACTCGTGAACCCGCAGCGGACCGAACCAGCGGGGTTCCGCGTGAGGTTGAAGCCGTAGGAGAACGACACCCAACCCGCGGACTCCTCACCGTCGATGGTGCCGTCACTACCGATTCTCGGCGTCTGACCACTGCACATGGGCGTGAGAAGGATCGGGGCCTGCTCGAAGGCCCGGTCGAGCTGCAGATTGAGATCGTGGATCGCATCGATCGCCCCGATGATGTCGAGACCAGACGTGGTGAGCCCGACTTCGATCTGATCTCGCAACGTCGGGTCGATCTTCTTCCATCCGGGGGTGTCGACGAGGTGACCCTGAGCCCGAGCTCGCAAGCTGGCCCACGTGACGAACCACGGCATCAGCGGGTCGTCGGTCCAGATGTCGTCCATCACGATCACCTCGACGCCGGCAGCTTCGAGCTGCCCGACCGCCGCCTCGCATGCTGCAGCAATGTCCGAGTCGACCTTGGCGAACCCCATCGTTGGCGAGTACACCACACGAGCCGGGAGCTGTGGCGCGTTGGCCGCTTCGAACCATGGTGAGCCAGACCGCGGCAGCGAGAATGCATCGGTTGGGTGGGGTCCGACACAAACGTCGAGCGCAAACGCTGTGTCGGCAATTCGCTGTGTCATCGGGCCTTTGACCGTCAACATGCCCGAGCCTGGGGCCGACGGGCCACCGAGCGGCACACGGCCCTGCGTCGTCTTCAGTCCGGACAGGCCACACAAGCTGGCCGGGATGCGGATCGATCCCCCACCGTCAGAACCAGTGGCGAGAGGCACCATGCCAGCAGCGATTGCTGCCGCTGACCCTCCCGATGATCCGCCAGAGGTGCGCTCGATCGACCACGGATTCCGTGTCGAACCAGTCAGCGGCGAGTCGGTGACGCCCTTGTGACCGTATTCAGGCGAGGTCGTCTTGCCGAGGACGACACAGCCGGCTGCTCGGAGCCGAGCCACCAGCACCGAGTCACCAACCGCTGGCTTGTCGCTCGACAGCAGCGATCCGTAGCGAGTCGGAAACCCTGCAGCGTCTTCGAGGTCCTTCACACCGATCGGGATGCCAGCGAGCGGTCCGACACCCTGCCCTGAGACCAAGCGGTCGTCGACCGATTGAGCATCGGCCATCGCCCGCGGCCCATCGACGGTGACCCACGCGTTGATCGAATCGTTCGTGACATCGATGCGGTCGAGTGCAGCCCTGGTCAGCTCGACAGCGGAGATCTCGCGGGAGCGAACCTTCGATGCGAGCTCGGTCACTCGGTGTTCGCGGAAGTCCATTTCGGCAAACTAGACCGAACCGGTCCAGCGGGACGGTCGAGAGGCCCGACTACTCACCCAGGCACAAGATCAACTCGTTCGGTAGCGAGACCTGTCGAGTTGTCGCTGCCGGACACGCGGCGCTTGCTTCGTCTTCCCTCACTCCGAGAATTCGACCGTCGTTCGGAGCATCGCACTCCCTCTCCTGCAGCGCCCCACCACTCATGAATCGGACGCACGAACCGGCGTCGATCCCGATGCCGAGGTCGGGGGCTGGGAACGTGGTGGTGGGTGCGGTGCCAGACGAGCCATTGGCGTAGGCAGTGAAGATGAAGATGCCAGCGAGCAGCCCGAAGAAGCCGACAACCGTGATCGTTCGGAGAATGCCGGAATGACGAGCGTCGGTGTCTTCTTCCACCAGGCGACGCCGAGCGGCAAGGAACTCGGGATCGAGCAGACGGGGGTCGATCCGAGGAATTCCGCCTTTGGTCTGCACTGCTTCGCCCACAGTGGAGGCGCCGCTGCGCAACCCAGCGAGCTCGCGATCGTAGGTCTTTCGGTTGCCCTCGTCGCCGAGCACTGACCATGCCTCGTTGAGTTTGCGCATCCGATCTTCAGCCTGCTTGGCCTCGAGCGACGGTTTGCTGGCGAAACGGTCGGGGTGCCACTTACGAGCCTGTTCGTGATACGCCTTGCGAACAGCGCTGGTCGACGCATCAGCGGTGACGCCAAGTGTTTTGTAATGCGTCGCCACGAGCGGCGTCTCCAAGATCGGCGGAATTCCGAAGGCGAAGGCTAGAGGTGCTAGACCTCGACCGCTGGATCGGATCGCAGGATTGCCCCGATCTGCCCACTCTCAGACGGAGGAATCCATGAAACTCGCTCTCGGACTCGGCTATTGGTCAGCAGGTCCCCCCGCCGGTGCAGTTGAACAAGTGGCTGCGGCAGAAGACCTCGGCTTCGACAGCATGTGGAGCGCTGAGGCGTACGGATCAGACGCGCTCACGCCCCTCGCATGGTGGGGTGCTGCGACCGAACGCATTGGACTCGGCACATCGATCTGCCAGATCTCGGCCCGCACCCCCGCGGCGATGGCGATGGCGGCCATGACGATGGATCATCTCTCGGGCGGGCGCTTCCGACTGGGGCTCGGCGCCTCAGGGCCCCAGGTGGTCGAGGGCTGGTACGGCCAGCCGTATCCCAAGCCGCTGGCCCGTACTCGGGAGTACGTCGAGATCATCCGCCGCATCCTCGCTCGAGACATCCCGGTCGAGTACTTCGGCGAGCACTACCAGATGCCGTTCAAGGGCGGCTCTGACCTGGGCAAGCCTCTCAAGTCAACAGTGCATCCGGTACGCAACAACATCCCCATCTACCTCGGCGCCGAGGGTCCGAAAAACGTTGCGATGACGGCCGAGATCGCTGACGGTTGGCTCCCGCTGTTCTTCGCGCCGAAGGACAACCAGTGGTACGCCGACCTCTTGGCCGAGGGCTTCGCTCGCGAGGGTGCCCGACAAAGCGCCGAAACCTTCGACGTAGCCGCTGTCGTCTCCGTGGTCCCCAATGCCGACATCGAAAAGGCAGCTGATGCGATCCGCCCGATGCTGGCGCTCTACGCCGGAGGCATGGGCGCCAAGGAAGCCAACTTCCATCTCAACGTGTTCTCCCGCATGGGCTACGAGGACGCCTGCATCAAGATCCAGAACCTCTACCTCGCTGGCGACAAGAAGGCTGCCATCGCCGCCGTTCCGACCTCGATGGTCGAAGACGTCGCTCTCATCGGGCCGCCGGAGAAGATCCGTGACGATCTCGAGAAGTGGAACGAGTCCTGCGTCGACACCCTCGTCATCAGCGGTCCGCCATCGTTGCTCGAGCTCATGGCAGGCGTTGTCGCATGAGCACCTGCACGCCGTTCCCGTCTCGTTCTGGCGTGGCCCGGGCCTGTCAGCGGGCTCGGACGACGCCAGATCGGCGGCGACAGAGGATGTTGACCAGTTCGTCGAGCGTCGCATCGGTTCGTTCGGTCAGCTCAGCCCAACCCACCCTGATGACGACCCAATCGTTGGCCAATGCAGCTCGATTTCTCGCTCGATCCCGAGCCGCGTGGCGATCCAGCGTGTGCCACGCTCGACCATCCGCCTCGATAATCGTGCGACCAACCGGGTCAGCGAAGTCGACGATGCCCTCGACACCGTCGTACCAGGGTGGAGCAAACTGGCGACGAATTCCGTCGACCCTCCGACCAGCCAGGCCGTCGGCCACGAGTTGCTCGAGGCGCGAAGCCGGGTACGGCTCGTCGTCGGTGAGATCAGAGAGCACCGCTCGCATCGCAACGGTGCCCGCGTGACCTCGCCTGGCCAACGCCTGGTGACAAGCGATCAGTGCCGGCATCGAGGGCCGAGCGGCAAGCGTCTGCTCCTGCAACAGATGCCGAAGGTGCCCCGGTCGAAGCTCGGCCACAAGGTCACACAGCGTTCGGGCCAGCGACGTTGTGGCGATGCCGCCGACACTGCAGCGATCAGCAGCTGGCAGGAAACGCGTTTCGACGACCCGGCAGCCTTCGATCCCAAGGTGACGGCCTTTCGCAATCGTGATGGTTGGTGTTGCAGCCGCGATCGGCATGCGGTGGAGAGCAGCTGCCGACTTGTGGCTCGCAACACTGCCATCAGTGCCTCGGACCAGCGCTGCGATCGCCGACCGCTCGGTCTCGATCGCAGTCACTACGTAGAAGCCGCGCCGAACCGGTCGAAGCCTTCCACTCGCGATCCGCTGACCAATCGTGCTCGAACCAAAACGAAGATCGTTGGTGAGTTCTTTCCGTGTGACCACTCCGTGGTGCTGCGAAGCAAGCTCCACCATCCGCAAGTCTCGATCTGACATGACGTTATTTAACGTAAATAACAGCACATAAGCAACGCGAAAGGGACTTGATTGCTGATCTGGCGTGGTGCGGGCCCACCAGCGGGCCCGAACGACGCCAGAACGGCTGGGTGCTGGGCGGGGCCGCTGTGCCTGGCGGGCATCGTGGGAACTGTGGCCGGTGGCCGTTTGAATGAACCAGACACAGCCTGCGGTTTGTATGAGCCGGACACAGCCTGCAGAGTGAAGCCATGAAGATCGCATACGTCCTGTACGACGAGTTCACGATGCTCGACATCGTCGGGCCATTCAATGTGCTCGACGTCGTTCCCGGCGTTGAGAACGTGTGGGTCGGCGAGACCCTCGGGCTGGTCAGCGATCATTCGCGTACGAGCGGCCTACCCGTGGGTGTCACGTTCGACGACTGCCTCGACCCTGACGTGGTGATCGTGCCTGGCGGCTTGGGCACCTCGAAGCACCTCGACGGCCCTGTGGTTCACTGGCTGCGAGACGTGGCCCCGCAAGCCACGTGGGTCACCTCGGTCTGTACTGGCTCGCTTCTGCTCGGTGCCGCTGGACTGCTCGACGGTCTCACAGCGACCAGCCACTGGGCGGTGCTCGATCGACTCACCCAGTACGGCGCAAGCGCGTCCGACCAACGGGTGGTCCTGCACGACGAGGTCGGGATCGGCACGGCCGCCGGTGTCAGTTCAGGTATCGACATGGCCTTGACGCTCGCCGCCAAACTGGTCGATGAAGACGCAGCCAAGTTGGCTCAACTGGCGATCGAGTACGACCCGCAGCCGCCGTTCGATGCGGGCGCACGGGCAAAGGCACCGAGTGAACTCGTCGAGCTGCTCCTCGCGGTGATGGCACCCAGAGTCTGAGTCCCAACTGTTCGACAACGGTCAGCCCCGATCAAGGTCAGCGCGGCATCTCGATGAATGCTGCTGATCGGTTCCAAGCCGCCGCGATGTCCTCATCGGTGACCGGCTTGTTGTCCGAGGAGTCGTCGACCTCGTGGATGATGGCAAACAACCGGGCGTCTTGACGAGCAGATATCACCACGACGAGGCGGCTCGCGAGAAGGGCCGACGCGACGCAGGCGCCGCCGGCAACGATCATCAAGGCATCGGTGGTCTGCTGCGACAAGTCGTTCGGCGACACGTCGGTAGCGAGCAGGCTGACGAACGTCACCCACGACCAGAACCAGATCAACACGAAGTGGTCGACGTCTTCATGCTGACCGTTCGGAGGTGACGAGGTTCCCCACAACATCTTCACCGCATCGAGCAGCAGCAAGTGGAGCCACATCTGCGAATAGAAAAACAAGCAGGCAGCGACGAGCACCAGAACCAGCGCCAACGGGGGGATCAAGAACGCAAACAGCAGAGCAACAAAGCCGAGGCAGCCGGCCAGGATGTGCTGGCGCACCCGGGCGAACACGCCAAAGGATGCTTTGCGACCGAGACGGTGCACGTTGGCCACGCTCCTGGACATCCAACCCCCGCAGGCAACGAAGGTGAAGAAGAAGAGCAACAAACTGCCGCTGCGGATGGCGTCGAGTGTCCGTTGGGTGGTCTCACCTTGCGCCGTCAGAGGGTCTGCCGAGAACGCAATCACTCCGAACACGATGAGCGCAGCGCCGAACAGTGTCCAGACCAGGAAAACGTTCCGGAGCGCAATCGAAATCGAGAACGTCGAGTCGTACCCCTCGACCATTTGGACGATCTGCGCTTGGCGCTTCGACCGCATGCGGCTGGGCGCGGCAACGGGGCCGGGATCGGCTCGTTTGTTGCTTCGCTGTGCGGGTGTGGCGGTCACCCTTGGTTCATCGGCGCGTTCAGCCCGCTCTTGAGAGCAGCTGTCACTCGCCGTCGCAATCGCCAACGCCTGTCAGCTCAGTGCGAGACCAACAGCAACGAGCAAACCGACGACAAGCTGTACTCGACCGGTCTGCCCCAAGACGGGGATGAGCGCCGCCCCCTGGGCTCCGCCCATGACGGTCTTGATCGGGGGCACCGCCAGCATCAGGCCGACCAGCCCGATCAGAGCAAGCGGATGACCAACACCAAGGCTCACGATGACTGCGGCACTCAGCACGATCAGCACGCTGTAGAAGCCACGAGTTCGCTGATCCCCCAAGCGCACGGCAAGGGTCTGCTTGCCAGCCACGGTGTCGCCAGGAATGTCTCGGAGGTTGTTGATCACGAGGAGAGCCACCGCCAAACAGCCAGCCAACACACTTGCTGCCGCCGACACGCCAGTAACCGACTCGATGTGCACATACGTCGAGCCCATGGTGGCGACGAGGCCGAAGAACACGAACACGAAGACCTCGCCGAGGCCCAGGTATCCGTAGGGCCTCGGACCTCCGGTGTACGCCCACGCCGCCACTGCTGAAGCAATGCCGACCAGCAGGAGTTCCGGTCCGACAGCGAGCGCCAGCGTTCCACCTGCAAGTCCAGCCACGGCAAATGACACAAGCGCTGCGATCTTGACCTCTCGGGCGGTCGCCAATCCCGAACCCACCAACCGGATGGGACCAACGCGATCATCGTCGGTGCCTCGCTCACCGTCGGCGTAGTCATTCACGAAATTCGTTGCCAGCTGCAGAGCAAGTGCGACCACCAACGCCGCAGCAGCCCGCCACCAGATCACATCACCGAGATCGCCGACCGCAGCAGTGCCGAGTGCAACAGGAACCACGGCGGCGGGCAACGTCTTCGGCCTCGCGCCAAGAATCCAGCGATTGGTCACGATTCAGTCACAACACGAATCACGCCAACCGCATGAACCACAGCGGTAGTGGGCGTGCTCGGGAGCCATGCCGCCGCCGCAGTGCGGACACTCTGCGAAAATGGCAAATCTCGATGCCTCGACGGGGCGACAGGCGGCTCCCGCTTCGGTGACTGGAGCATTCGATGAGGCGTTCGACATGAGAGGCGACGCTACTCGGCGCCAGGAGCTTGGAGGAGGATTGCGGCCAGCCGTTCGAGTCCAGCGACACGGCTTCCTTTCACCAGCACCGCGTGTTGGTCATCGAGCGCGCCGAGTGCCATCTTCGCGTCATCGATCGAAGCGACGTGCTCGGCCAGCGAGCCGTAGGCCGCAGCATCGACTGCGATCAGTCGGACACCAGCGGCGACGATCTCGGAGGCAACCGCCAGGTGCTCGTCGTCGTGTTCGTCGCCGAGCTCGGCCATCACGCCGAGCACAGCGGTCCGGCGGGGTGACGATCCTTCGACGAGCGCAGCAAGGGCAGCGCGCACCGAAGCAGGGTTGGCGTTGTAGGCATCGTTGATGATCGTTGCCCCGGACGCCCCAACGGCAACCTCCATGCGCCACGCACTTGCCGTTGCAGCTTCGAGCCCCCGCTTCATGTCGGGAAGGGCGACGCCGGCGGCTCCCCCAGCGGCGATTGCTGCAGCAGCGTTGTAGGCCATGTGTTCGCCGGCCAGCCCGAGCGAGAGTTCGGTTTCGCCCCACGGCGTCGCGACCGTGAACGTCGGTCGCATGGCGCCATCCATGCGCAAGTTCGAGACTTGGACATCCCCGACGCTGCCGTACGTGATCACCTCAGCGCTCGTGCGACTTGCCATCGCCAGCACTCGGTGATCATCGGCGTTCAGCACCGCTGTGCCGTCGGCAGGCAAGCCCTCGACCAGCTCGCCCTTTCCCTCTGCCACTCCTTCGAGCGACCCGAACAACTCGGTGTGGGCGCCAGCGACCCGAGTCACGATGCCGATGGTCGGCGCACCGATGCCGCAGAGCAGGGCGATGTGGCCGATGCCTCTCGCCCCCATCTCGAGCACAGTCACTTCGGTGTCGGGCGGAGCATTGACCAACGTCAACGGCAAACCGAGCTCGTTGTTGAACGATGCCGGGTTGGCGTGCACACGACGCACACCACCCATCGCCGCGAGCAACAGATCTTTCACCGATGTCTTGCCGACGCTTCCCGTGACCCCGATCACCGGGCCGCTCAGACGCTGGCGAGACACCCGACCGAGCTCGGTCAAGGCATCGGCGGTGTCAGCAACGGCAACGGCCGATCCGCCAGGAGTCGGCCCCGCTGTGAGATAGGCGCCCGCTCCATCTGCCAGCGCGGCTTTGATGAAGTCGTGGCCATCGCGCTCGGCGACGATTGGAACGAACAACGCTCCGTCGGCAACCGACCGACTGTCGATCGAGGCTCCTTCGATGGTGCAGATCGGGCCGTGAACGACCCCACCAACGATCTCGGCTACTTCGCTCGTGCTGAAGATCACAGAGTTCGTTGTACCCCGCAAACGAAGCAGTCACGGCGATGGCTGCGGACTACGGTCAAACGGATGCAACCGATTCGTCTTGTGGTCGTGTTCGGCGGCCAGTCTGCAGAGCACGAGGTGTCGTGTACCACAGCGAGCCATGTGCTCGCCGCCGCCGATCCTTCTCGCTATTCGATCGAGGCCATCGGCATCACCAAGACTGGTCAAGTTGTCCGAGCTGAAGAGGCCATGCGGGCGCTCGCCGAGGGTGCCCACACGCTTCCCCCAAAGCTCGAGGCAGCGGGGCAGGCGACCGACCTCGCGACCGCTGTTGTTCCGGCTGCCGGTGCTCGAGTCGTCGTGCTTCCGCTTCTTCATGGCCCCCTCGGCGAAGACGGCACCATCCAGGGTCTCCTCGAATTGGCCAACGTCGCGTACGTCGGATCCGGGGTGCTCGGCTCGGCCCTGGCGATGGACAAGGCCATGGCGAAGACTGTCGCTGAGGCCGCCGGCATCCCCCAGACTCGGTGGGTCAGCCTCTTCGAACGAGAGACCGTCACCGACGAACGACTGGCCGAGATCGCCGCCGACCTCGGCTATCCCATCTTCGTGAAACCCGCCAACATGGGCTCCTCGATCGGCGTGAGCCGAGCGATGACCCTCGCCGAGTTGCGCAGCGGCGTCGACGCTGCGTTTGCCTACGACGACGTGCTCGTACTCGAAGAAGGTGTTGATGCCCGCGAGATCGAGCTCGCCGTGCTCGGCAACGACGAGGTCAGGGTCTCGCTGCCAGGTGAGATCAAGCCTGCGGCCGATTTCTACGACTTCGACGACAAGTACAAAGACGGAGCCGCCGAGCTACTGATCCCTGCTCCTCTCGAACCCGAGATGATCGCCGAGCTGCAGGCACTCGCCGAGAAGGCCTATCGAGTGCTTCGTTGCGAAGGCATGGCCCGAGCTGACTTCCTCGTCGAAGAGGGCGGACGCGGCCCGCTACTCAACGAGCTGAACACCATTCCCGGCTTCACGCCGATCTCGATGTACCCGAAGATGTGGGAGGCGTCAGGCCTGCCCTACGCCGAACTGATCGACGAACTGGTTCGTCTCGCCATCGAACGGCATGCCCGACGGGCGACCAAACGTCCCCAGCACTAGACCGGCGTCGCGCCTGTCGACAGAGGAGACGGGCAACGCCTTTGACGACCCAAATCGCCGGAGGCGGCACCCGAAGAAAGCAACAGCGTGCGTTCACCAGCTCGAGCTGCCGCCGCCACCGCCGAAGCTCCCACCACCGCCGAAACTCCCACCACCGCCGAAGCTCCCACCACCGCCGAAGCTCCCACCACCGCCGCCCCCGCTGCTCAACCCGCCGACTGCGAAGCCGGTGTTTCGACGACGCTTCGCGATGATCTTCGCCCGCAGCCTGGCCGCTCGAGTGCGGACGTGGGTGGCTGCAGCGAGCTGATCTTCGAGGGAACCGCTGGAATCACGCAGCGTCTGTTCGAGTCGGTCGAGCGTCCGCTGATCGTCGCTTTCGAACAGTTGCCAGCCGAGGGTCTTGTCGACACGTTGCAGTTCGCGCTGTGCCCGTTCCCGTTCTCGCGCCACCTCGCGCCGCAGCGCTGCGACTCGTTGTTGCTCGGCGCGCGCTGACATGAAGACCTGATCGATCTGGCGGGCGAGAACACTTCCGGCCTCGGCAACTCGAAGGTGATTCGGGATGGGTTGTTGCAACTCCGCTGCCAAGCCGTCATAGATGGCGGCGGCGCGTTCAGGTTGTACGTCGAAGCTCTCGGGCAGATCTTCATCGAAGTGCCGGATGAACTGATTCAGCTCTTGGATCTCGTGTGCGATCTCATCGAGAAGCGCCGGCGCTTGCTCTCGTGCGGTCTCCATGCTGACGATGAGATCATCCATGTGATCGAGCAAGTCATCGGCCCCGATCAGCCAAAGACCCGCCGACTCGAGATTGCCTGCTGCGGCTTCCCACGCCTGGGCTTCGATCTGGCGTTCGCCGATCACCCGATCCTGGCCAGATGACGCCAGCTTCGACACAACGGCGTCGATCGAACCCGCTCGGGCAATCGACTCCGGAGCGTGAAACTCGGCGAGGGCGGTCAGCTGTGCCGTCGTGATTGCCGTGCGGCTTTCCTCGGCCTCGAGACTCTCCACGAGTTCTTGGGCCCACTGCAGCAGACCGGCCTTGCGATCGGGAAGCGTCACGAGGTCGTGTCTGGAGGCAAACAGGTCAGCCTCGCCAGACTCGATCGTGGCCTCGGCGGCCAGGGTGTCGATGGCGAGGTCGTCGAGATCGAGCACCTGCAATGCAGCATCCACTCGCTGGAGCGTGGCCCGAGGTTCGGCGACAACCCATCCCTCGGTTTCGCGACGGTCTGCCAAGGCAAGCGAGTCGACGATGTCTTCCTGGATGGTCTGACGCTTGACCGGCATCGTGACCCGCAGCCGCTCGATTCGGTCACCGAATTGCTGGAAGCGGTCCATGTTCGACTGGGCAACACTGGTGACGGCCTTGAGTTCTTCGAGGCGAGTGATCGCCACCTTCAGTTCGTCTCGCGAGAGCTCGCCAACACCGCCCTGTGTCGAGCGGCTGTAGTTGGCAATCGCACCGTCGACCTCGCTGATCGCGGAGATGGAGCCCGCCCGCAACTCGCTGAAGCGGTCGGCAGTTCTTCCGGTGACGGTTCGACTCCACACATCGGCTCGGCCCCGCAGTTGTCCGATGCGTTCTCTGGCCATGCCCACGTCGACCAACGGTTGTTGCGATGCGGCTTCGTGGGCGTTGCGATCGTCGTTGAGCTGGCGACGTTGGCCGATCCATATGCCAGCCGCAGCCAGGGCCACGAGCCCGAAGAGGACGGCCCACACCACCACGGCTGGGTCCGATCCGGTGTCCACATCGGTACTGTCACCGCTGCGGTCGTCAGTGTCACTCGTGGAAGCGAGACCAGCGTCGCCGGACAGCTCGTCGTTGATTGCTCCAAGTCCCTCGACAATCGCTCCGGTGATGTCGCCGGCAGCGAGGCGAGGGTTGATGTCATCGGACTGAATGCGATCGAAAACGGCCTCGTCCTCGGCCACCATCCGACCCAACTCAACGTTGTGTTCGCCACCGAACTCGATGGTGGTCATTCGATCTCCGAGCGAGATCACGATGAGCACGAGGTCGAACTGGCGGCCTTGTGGGCCATCGGAATAGCAAGCGGCAATGAGGTCTTCCGCAGCTGCATCGATGTCGCCATCAGGTACCGAGGAGAAGACGTACACCTTGGCATCTGCTCCCGCCACTGCGGCGATGGCAGCCTCGACCTCGGCGTCGATCACGAGGCCGGTCTCGTCAACGAGGATTTCACAGGCTTGAGCCCCGGCCTCGCCAACGACGATGGGGGCGAGGGTTGCCAGCGTGGCGAAGAGCACCACCGCGACGATCAATCGAAAGATCCGCATCTGGGCACGGTACTCCCGGACGCGAATCTCACGGGGCAGCCTAGGGAGCCAGTGCGGCTTCGAGAAAGTCGAGCACGGTGCGTCGCAACTGGGTGGCTGTTCGCACATCCAGTTCGAGGCCAACCGCTCGCAGCAGTTCAGGGTCTGACACCACACCGGTCACCGCTGCATAGGCCGAGACCAACACGAGGCGAGGATCTGACCGACGAAACTGACCAGCTTGCATGCCTTCTTCAATGGAAGCGATCGCTCGGTCGACCATGGGCTGCAGCAACTCGATCACATCGTCAGACACTGGCGGGCCGAGCCGGCCGACTTCGCGCAAAATTCCGAGGAGTTCAGGGCGTCGTACAGCGAGACCAAACGCAGCTCGCACCGTCGACTCGATTCGGGGCCATCCCGGCGGACTCGCTTCAGAACTGCGGTCGAGTTCATCTCGGAGCGTTTCGGCCGCATCGACGAGAACAGCGTTCAACAAGCCAGATTTCGACTTGAAGTGATACAAAATCGTCTGCTTCGTGACCCCCATCGTTCTGGCGAGATCGTCCAGCGACGTGGCGGCCACACCACGTTCGGCAAATGCGGCTGCGGCGGTTTCGACCGCTCGAACGGCGGTGGCGTGCCGGGGTGCCAGCGATTCGGTTACAGTCATGACTTACCAGATGGTAGAGGAACCACGGACGCCCATGGAAACATCATCGCCCGCCAGCTCGTCTGAGGCACCGAAGAACGCTGCCGACGTGGCATCCAGCACCGCGTTGACCAGCGCGACCCGTTTGGCGGGCAAGCGCATTGCCGTCACCGGTTCAACAGGTTTCCTCGGCACCGCACTGGTCGAGCGTCTGATGCGTTCGATCCCAGACTGCGAGCTCGTCTTGCTCGTTCGTCCCGGCAAGCGGTCCACGCCCGCCGAACGCGCCCGCCGCGAAGTCTTCCGCAACGACGCGTTCCATCGCCTGCTCGAAGAGCTCGGCAAGGACCAGTTCTGGGCCGACGTCGAGCGGCGCGTCACCGTGGTTGGCGGCGACGTCAGTACCGACGGTCTTGGCCTCGACGGAGAGGGCCGTGCCCTCTGGGCCAGCTGCGACACGGTCATCCACTCAGCGGCCACCGTCAGCTTCGACGCCCCGATCGATGGCGCCGTCGAGGTCAACCTTCTCGGCCCCACACGCATCGTCGAGACCCTGCAAGACATGGACGTCACTCCGCACTTCGTTGCGGTGTCGACCTGTTACGTCGCTGGCAACCGTCGAGGTTCTGCTCCTGAGCAGCTGCTCATGGACAGCCCGTTCCACATCGATGTCGACTGGCGGGCCGAGGTCAAGGCTGCACGCCGAGCCCGCTCCGATTTCGATGCCGAGAGTCGCACCTCCGACCGACTCGCCGAGTTCCGGTCTCGGGCCGAGAACGAACTGGGGGCTGCTGGCACTCCCCTCCTTGCCGCCAAGACCGAGCAGATGCGCCAGCGTTGGCTGAGCGAGCAGCTGGTCGAAGCGGGCCGTGCTCGTGCCGCCTCGCTTGGCTGGCCCGACGCCTACGCCTACACCAAAGCCCTCGGCGAACGAGCCTTGTTCGAGTCCAAGGGTGACATTCCGGTCAGCATCGTGCGACCCTCGATCATCGAATCCGCTTGGGCCGAACCCAGGCCCGGTTGGATCAAGGGCTTCCGGATGGCCGAGCCCATCCTGATCAGCTACGCCCAGGGCCTGCTGAAGGAGTTCCCCGGCGTTCCCGAAGGTGTGGTCGACGTCATCCCGGTCGACCTCGTGGTCGCCGCCATCATCAACGTCGCTGCTCGCGGTCACGCCGGACAAGCCAGCACCGCAGACGCCAAGGCACGAGCCAGCGTTGACATCACCCAGGTCGCTTCCGGCACCCGCAACCCCCTGAAGTACCGCCAACTGGTCGAGCTCGTCAGCGGCTGGTTCTCCGAGAATCCGCTCTACGACCGCAAGGGTCAACCGATTGCGGTGGCGCAGTTCAGCTTCCCCGGTCGTGGCGCCGTCGAGCGTCAACTCGATCGAGCGCATCGCAATCTCGAACGTGCTGACAAGGCCCTGAAACTACTGCCCCTTCGCGGCAAGCAAGCCATGATCAGCGCCGACGTCGAAGACAAGATGGAGCAGGTCGAGCGGGCCAGGGGTTACGTCAAGATCTACGGGGCCTACGCCGAGTGCGAGGCGCTGTACGGCGTCGAGCAACTCGTCGACCTCCACGCCAACCTCACCGAGTCAGACCAACTCGAACTGGGTTGTGACCCCGCCATCGTCGACTGGGATCACTACGTGACTCAGATCCACCTGCCTTCGGTGGTCGAGCACGGTCGAGTCAAGACCAAGCCGACCGCTACCGATCCCGATGCTCGGGCCAAGCGCTTGAAGAAGCGGGTGCTCGATACCGATCGCCAGCTCGCTGCCTTCGATCTCGAGAACACGATCATCGCCAGCAACGTGGTCTTCAGTTACGCCTGGCTGGCCACCCGCAACCTCGGTCCAGCCGACCGTGTTCGCTTCACGATGAAGACACTGCAGGAGGCACCGAACCTGCTGGCACTCGACGCTCGTGACCGCACCGACTTCCTGCGCCACTTCTACCGCCGCTACGACGGTGCGTCGGTCGAGCAGATGGAGAAGCTCGGCCAGGAGCTCTTGGCCGATCACATTCTCACCAAAGCCTTCCCGGCTGCAGTCCGACGAGTTCGCGAACACCGAGCCCTTGGTCATCGCACCGTTCTCATCACTGGTGCACTCAACATCGTGGTCGATCCGCTTCGCCCGCTGTTCGACGACGTGATCTGCACCGAGATGTCGGTGGTGAACGGCCGCTACACCGGCGAGCTCATCTCCGTTCCGCCCACCGGCGAGGTGCGAGCCCAAGCGCTTCGTGACTACGCCGGGCAGCACGACATCGATCTCTCCGAGTCGGTGGCGTACGCCGACTCGTCGTCTGATCTCCCGCTGCTCGATGCCGTTGGGTTTCCCGTTGCGGTGAACCCCGAAACTCGCCTTGCCTCCATTGCCATCAAGCGTGGCTGGCTGACCGAACACTGGACCAAGTCACCGGGAGGCACCGATCGCGTGCTCCCCCTCGGTCCCATGCCCCATCTCCGAAAGAGCCGTCGATAGATGTCCAAGCCACGCCCGAATCCTCGTCCCGGCTTTGTCCTCGACGTCGATCGTCAGACACCTCCGATCCTGTTCCATCACGGTGAGGGCTTCCGTATGGAGAAGCTGCCCGTGGGCCGCAGCCGCGTGATCTACCCGAGCGAGCCGCTCGAAGGTCTCGAGGATCCAGACGGCGAGATCCTCGACGCACTGCTCAATCCCATCGAAGACGATCCGCTGCCCGAGATTCTCACGCCGGGCATGAAGCTCACGATTGCGTTCGATGACATCTCGTTGCCGCTTCCTCCCATGGCCAAGCCCGATGTCCGTCAACGCTTGCTCGAAGCTGTGCTCGACATGGCTGCTGCGGCAGGAGTCGACGACGTCCACATCATCGCCGCCCTCGCATTGCACCGCCGAATGACCGACGGCGAACTGCGCCACGCCGTCGGCGACCGAGTGTTCGAGGCCTTCCACCCGCACGGGCTGCTCTACAACCACGATGCCGAAGACCCCGATGGCATGGTCATCCTCGGCCAGACCAGGCACGAAGAAGACGTGCAGATGAACAAACGGGCCGCCGAGTCCGACCTCGTCATCTACATCAACATCAACATCGTCAGCATGGATGGCGGCTGGAAGAGCACCGCCACTGGCCTCTCCGGCTATCAAGGCGTCAAGGTCCACCACAATCCGCAGACGATGGTCAAGAGCACCTCGTTCATGGATCAGGAAAAGTCCGAGCTCCACAAGAGCAACTGGCGCCAGGGCGAGGTCATCAAGAACCACGGTCCTCGCATCTTCCAGGTCGAGACCACCATCAACACGAACACCTTCGGCTACGACGGCCCGCTGGCCATGTTGCAGAAGCGTGAGTGGGAGTGGGGCATGAAGGACCGTGCCGCCTTCACCGCCATGAATGCGGGGCTCAAGCGGATGACGGGCGCCCAGCGACGCAAAGCATTTCACTCGTGGAAGGCTCCGTACGAGCTCACCTCGGTGCAGGCTGGCGAGGTCGAAGCCGTACACAAGAAGACCACCGAAATGGTCTACAAGCAGCACATCGTGCCCGTCGAAGGCCAGACCGACGTGGTCACGATGGGTCTCCCCTATCTCAGCCCGTACAACGTCAACTCGATCATGAATCCCGTGCTCGTTGCGGTGCAAGGCCTGGGCTACTTCTTCAATCTCTATCGCAACAAGCCAGTGGTGAAGGAAGGTGGTGTGCTCATCATGAGCCACCCCACCACATGGGAATTCCATCCGGTCCACCACCCCAGCTACATCGACTTCTTCGAGCAAGTGCTGGCGATCAGTACTGATCCGGTCGAGGTGCAGAAGTACGAAAAGCAGTACGCCGAGGACGAGTGGTACCGCCACCTCTATCGCACCAGCTACGCCTACCACGGCGTCCACCCGTTCTACATGTGGTACTGGTGTGCCCACGCGTTGGACTACCTCGGCAGCGTCATCGTCGTTGGTGGAGATCCTCGTGCGGTGCGTCGCCTCGGCTTCAAGCCAGCCTCGACTCTGCAAGATGCGCTCGAGATGGCAACCGACACCGTTGGACCAGCGCCGACGATCACGCATCTGCACAATCCGCCGATCCTGATGGCAGATGTGACGTGAGCGTGTCATCAACCGGTTCTCGGTACTCCGCTCCACAGGGGCTGAAGTAGTGTTCGGAGCGACATGAGCTGGCTGCGATTCATCACCGAACCGCCGACGACACCCAAAGGTGTCGACAAGCGCGAGACCGAACCCACCGTTGGCGTCTATTACGACGCCGAATGGAGTCGCGGTTGGGGAGCTCGCGCCGTGCGCGAGGCCGGCGTCTATGGCTTCATGAAGCCCGCCATTCGCATCTACGGGTCGCCTCGAGTGATCGGTGCCGATCGGCTGAGCGATGTCGAAGGCCCGGTTGTGTTCGCGGCGAACCATCACAGCCATGCCGATACCACGTTGATGTTGGCGACGATTCCTCGTCACCTGCGCCGCAAGCTCGCTGTTGCAGCGGGCGCCGACTACTTCTTCCCCAACCGCATCACAGCCACACTGTCCTCGCTGTTCATCGGTGCGATTCCGATCGAACGCCAGAAGGTCTCCAAACTGTCGATCAAGAACACCGTCGGAGCAATCGAGAAGGGGCGAAGCCTTCTCATCTATCCCGAGGGTGGACGCAGTCCCGACGGCTGGAGTCGCGAGCACCGCCCCGGCGCTGCCTTTGTGGCCAAGCGCACAGGTGCTCCCGTGGTGCCGGTCTACATCGACGGCACGGGCACGGTTCTGCCCAAGGGCAAGAACTGGCCGAGGCGCTCCCGCTGTGCGGTTGTTTTCGGTTCGCCGATGCAAATCGGTGCCGAAGAAGACGTGCGCGAGTACGCCAAACGCATCCAGGCCGCTGTCAACGAGCTGGCTGATGAATTCGCCAGCGGTTGGTGGGAAGCTCGCAAGAAGGCTCACCGCGGCGACACGCCAGACATGAATGGGCCAGAAGGTGGCGCATGGCGCCGCCGTTGGGCGCTTGGCCCCAAGCCAGGTCAGTCCAGGCGTCGGCCTGGCCAACCTCGTTGGCCCAACCTCTAGTTGACGTCCTCGGGTGTTTTGTCCGAGCCATTCATCTCTGCGGTGCAGTCGAGAATCTCCGGCCTGTTTCCGCAGCTGACGCCGAAGGACTCATAGATGCTGCCGACTGGTGACTCTTCCCAGAGAAGATCACAAGATGCACCGTCGCCGCGGGAACACTTCGTGTACAGCTCGTCGAGGTAGACGTCATCACCGATGTTGAACGGGCCGGTGTCGAATGAGGTTCGTTCGGCAACATCTTCTTCTGACAGGACAGCCACCGCGTCGGTACAGCTCCGCAACATCTCATCGAGCAACAGCGCATCTTCGGCGGGAGCTGCGCCAGGCAACAACGCATCCAGTTCGAACTCGCGGCTGCCGAGGCCAACGAGACAGTCGGCGACTTCTGCGTCCAACCCCTCGTCCACATACGCGAGGATCACATCCTCTGGGGTGACGTTGGCTTCGATCGGCGCAGGCGGCGAGCAGCCAACGGCCACGGCGGTGATGACGAGAAGGAAGGCACGAGATCGGCCGAGGAACGGGAACATCTCAGACCTATCGGCGGCCCGTCCTGGGCGTTGAGCCGTTTGGCCTATTCCGCCTCGTGACGAACGCCATACCGAAAAGGTGCATCCAAAGCGGCGTGATGGGCGAAATCCCATTCATACACATCGCCCCACCTTCAAGGAGTTCACGATGTCCCTCACCACCCGTAAAGCTGCGGCCCTCGTCATGGCACTTTCACTCGGAGCCGCTGCATGCGGATCCGACGATTCAGAAGCAGTTGTCGAAAACACTGTGGAACAGTCCACTGACACCACCGAAGCCATGGAAGAAGCTGAGGTCGGCACCATCGTCGACGTCGCCGTCGCCAACGGATCCTTCACCACCCTCGTCGCAGCTGTCCAGGCCGCTGGCCTCGTCGACACCCTCAACAGCGACGGTCCGTTCACCGTCTTCGCACCGACCGATGACGCCTTCGCTGCAGCGCTCGACGCCCTCGGCCTCACCGCCGAAGAGCTTCTCGCTGACACCGAAACCCTCACGGCCATCCTCACCTACCACGTCGTGGCCGGCGAAGTTCTCTCGACCGACCTCACCGACGGCATGACCGCCGCCACCGTGCAGGGCGAAGAGATCACGGTGGACCTCAGCGCAGGCGTCATGATCAATGGCGTCAACGTCGTCACCGCCGACGTGCCGGCCAGCAACGGTGTCATCCACGCCGTCGACGGAGTACTCCTGCCTCCAACGGTTGCTGCCGCCCTCGAGCACTGATCGGTCGCTGCAACATCAACAGCGTTCCCGAAGACAAGGCCCCCGGGTTCCCTCCCCCGGGGGCCTTGTCGCGTCTCTCGGGCTGACACCTCACCGACCCAATCGGTGCTCGCCGCATCGGTCTGCCAAGCTGGGCGAGATGAACGCATCAACGATCGCCGCACGCTCAACGGCTGTGAGCAGCGCCATGAACGACATTCGCGAGATCGAAGCGAACCTCGGCGTCACTCGCGCCGGGGTCGAAGCCATCCGCGATCGGCTGATCGAGCTGAGCACCAAGCGTGAGCTCTTCAGCATCGAAGAATTCGCCCCACCGGCGGCTGACGAGAAGAGGACCAGCGCGCTCTACCGGCTGTCACAGGAAGCCGATGGCCGGTTTGCCTTGTATCTCCAATCGAGCAACGGCAACGTGCAAACGCCGGTCCACAACCACACCACGTGGGCGAGCGTGGTCGGGTTCCACGGTCAAGAGCTCAACCGCTTCTTCGAACGAAACAACGACGGTGTGTCACAGACGCACGAGCACATGGTCGAAGCTGGCACGGGCATTGCGATGTTGCCGGACGAATTGCACTCCATTCACATCGACGGTGAGGCGCTCAATTTCCACTGCTATGGGCTGGCGCTCGAACAACTCACCGAACGCGAGTACTTCAATCCGACCGAGAGCCGCTGGAAGCCGTTCAGCAACGTGAGCGGCATCGTCGAAGCCCGACCAGACGCCCAGGCCAGTTGATGGCTGGCCAGATCGCAGCAAGCGCATTGATCGCTGAGCTCACCGACACCGACGGCGGGGAGATCGCAATCCTTGATGCCCGTGAGCAAGGGGTGTATTTCGATTCGCACCTCTTCCACGCATCGTCGGTTGCGTTGTCCAACCTCGAACTGCTCTTGCCGACGCTCGTGCCGCGACGTAGCACCCGCATCGTCTGGTGTGATGACGGATCCAGCGGCCTTGCCGAGCAAGCGGCTGCTCGCTCCATGGCGATGGGTTGGACCAATGTGTCGATTCTGACTGACGGAACCCGAGGCTGGGCCGAAGCAGGCGGCGAGCTGTACTCCGGTGTGAACGTTCCATCGAAGGCGTTCGGAGAGTTCATCGAGCACGAGTACGGCACACCACGAATGCCTCCCGCCGAGGTGAAAGCCCTCATCGACAGTGACGCCGACATGGTGATTCTCGACTCGCGCCCGATGGCGGAGTTCACGAACATGAGCATTCCAACGGGAACCGACTGCCCGGGAGCCGAGCTCGTGTACCGCGTCAAGGAGATGGTCACGAGCCCCGACACGCTGGTCGTGGTGAATTGCGCCGGGCGAACCCGGAGCATCATTGGATGCCAATCGCTGGTGAATGCTGGCTTGGAGAACGACGTCGTCGCGCTCGAAAACGGCACGATGGGCTGGATGCTCGCCGGCTACGAAGTTGCGCGGGGCAACACCGAGCACGCGCCAGATCCAGCACCTGACAGCCAGCAGTGGTCGCTCTCGGCAGCGAAGCGAGTCGGCACCCGATTCGGCGTTCGCACGATCGGGTTCGATGAACTTGCCACCTGGCAGGCCGACGCCATGCGCACCACGTATCTGCTCGATGTTCGGACCCCCGAGGAGTTCGCCGGCGGCCACATCCCTGGTAGCCAGAACGCCCCTGGAGGTCAGCTCGTGCAAGCGACCGACGAATACGTGGGGACGCAGAACGCTCGACTCGTGTTGATCGACGACGACGGCGTGCGGGCAACGATGACTGCCTCGTGGCTCCGTCAGCTCGGTTGGGTCGATGCCGTGGTTCTCGGCGAAGCCTTCGACGGCGGTCGTTCACTGATCACTTCAGATGCTGCGCAGCCGTCACCGATGGTCGACGTGTCTGCGGTGAAGACCATCTCGGTCGGTGCGTTGTCCACTCGGCTCGTCGATGGGGCAACCGACCTCACCGTGCTCGACCTCGGCACGAGCCTGAAGTACCGCAAGAAGGGTCACATTCCTGGGGCGTGGTGGGGTGTTCGAAGCCGCCTCGATCAAGCAAGGTCAACCATCGGCGAGGCCTCAGTTCTCGTGTTGGCGTCCAGCGATGGCTTGGTCGCCACGCTCGCGGCTCCCGAGGCCGAACAGATGTGGCCGGAGACCGAGGTGCTCGTACTGGAGGGCGGCAACCGCGCTTGGAACCATCAGGGCCTCGACATGGAACCGGGCTTCACCCGGCCGACGACCGATGCAAATGACGTCTGGTACAAGCCGTACGACCACGACGACGGCGTTCCCACCGAGCACATGCAGAGCTACCTCACTTGGGAGATCGCTCTCGTCGAGCAGCTCGATCGCGATCCGACTGTCAGGTTCCCGAGCTTCGGGCCCTCGTAGGGCTCAACCAGCGAGGTCGCCCAAGCGGGCGGTGTCGATGCCACGAGGCGTGCTGCACACCGATCGATCGCCACGCCAAGGGCAGTATCGACCACCTGACCGCCCCGTCGGCGGAAGCAAGAAGTTCGCTGAGGACAGCGGCATGACGCAGCACTGCCCGGTCGGCCGAGGTCGGACTCGGGCTGCTGCAGATCCACACGATCCTCACAGTGTTGTCTGCACAAGTGGCGGGCGGCGACCCACACCCATCAACGGCCGCATGGTCTGACCATAGGCGTCAGCTTCGAAACCGATGTCGACCGAGATGTTGTCGAGCCCTGCTCCCCGAAGCGTTTCGGAGATCTCGCTGCGGCTGAGTCCGTGGGGGTCGTCGTCGACCCGTTCCCAATCCCATTGCACGAACGTGCCACCCGGTTTCAGCATGGCAACGAGGCCACTCACCGTTCCCAGGTAGTCGTCGATGAAGGCCAACACCGAAGAACACACCACGAGGTCAAACGAACCGGAGCCGATTGGAATCGCATGACTGGTCTCGACGTTGTTCCAACCCTGGCCGCGGACCTTGGCGTCGAGCACTGTCAGCATCGCGGGTGACGTATCGATCGCATCGATGTGCGAGGCCCCGGCGGTCACGAGCTGTTCGGTCAACAGTCCGGTCCCGCAGCCGAAATCGAGCACACGCATGCCATCGAGGGTGCGTGTCTCGATCAGTTTGACGAGCGACGAGAACGCGCCAGCTGCATAGGCCCGCGTGGCTTCGTCGCCGTCCCACCCGTCAGCAGATTCGTCCCATTCGCTCATCGCGACTCCGACCGGAGGCCGAGCAACCAGCGAACTCTCGGAATCGAGAACGCAAGGTGAAAGACCACGAGACCGGCGAGAAGCCAGCCCCACAGGGGGTGACCGGTGGCGACGAGTGCGTACGCCGCACCGAACAAGATGATCAGTTCGATCAACAGGCGCACGATCCCGGGAACCGGCAGCGCTGCCTTTCCCGATCGGCTCGAGTCGCCGGGCACGTTGTAGATCCCCCAGAACGCTCCGGCCACGACGGGCGTCGCGATCACGAGCGGGAGTGCCAGTCGGCCAGCGGCTGCGACGGTCAATCCGACGAGTGCCGCGATCTCCAACCCAAACCGCAGGGTCAGGTTCCAGAAAGGCACCTCAGGGCAAGAGGAAGACGAAGCCACGGCCTCATCCTGCCACCGAACGCACCCCTGCACGCGCAAAGGGCACCGGTCGGTCGACCGATGCCCCGTGTGCATCACCAGGTGCTCGGCAACGAGCTACTCAGCGGCGGAAGGTGTGAAGTTCTGCGTGGAGTAGTCGGCTGCGTCGACTCGACCGATCGAGCCGTTGTTGTCCTCGACGATGTAGTCGACGAAGCCTTGGGCGTAGTCGATGAAGGTATCGACGGCGCGCCCGTCGTCAGCCACAGCCTCGAGCGTTGCGTACCCGTCACCGCCACTGGCCATGAAGCTGTTGACCACCACGGTGTAGGTGGCAGCGTCATCGATTGGCGTCCACGGTGAACCGTCGGCCTTTGCCCGAACCTCGAGATTCGAGATTCGGCTTCCGGTGGCTGCGGTGAAGTCCATGTCCCAGCGCAAGTAGGCGCCGTAGGGGTAGGCACCGCTGGAGCCGTCGTTGTCGAGGATGTTCGACACGCCGTCCTCGAGCGCCTGCTTCACTTCTGCACCCGTCATCTCCAGGTTCACCATCGTGTTGGCGAACGGAAGGAGCGTGTAAGCGTCACCAATCGTGATCGGACCGGCCGGGATGTCGATACGCACGCCGCCAGAGTTCTGCAGCGCGAAGTCGGCGTCGAAGGCTCGATCAGCAAAGGCGTAGGCGACCAGTTGCTGGATGTCGCCTCCGTTCGGGGTGCCTTCGGTGATACAAGCTTCGATCGAGCTTCGACCATCACCCGGGATACGGGAGAGGCAAAGATCCTCGGTCGACGTTCCGATGACTGCTTCGGCGAGGACATCAACCTCGGCGGCGAAGCCATCGAGGACGGCCTGGGCATCTGCATCAGGAACGACGACGCCGGCATTCGGGTTGGCGTCGAGCGCCGCCAGAACGGCGGTCTCTTCTTCCGCCGTCAGCGGAACACTCTCGTCGTCGACTTCCTTGGTGAAGTCGGCGCCGAGCAGCAGGTGCGGGTTACCGCCGCAGCTGGCGACGTGTCCGTACTGGTCGAACGAAGCAGTGAGCTCGCCGACAACGGCGCTGTACTGCCACGCCTGCACGATGCAGACCGGCAGACCGTTCGCATCGGTGACCTGCGTTGGATAGTCGCCGGCGCTGCTCAGACCGAAGTCTGCGAAGTCGCCGAGGAGGCTGTGCGAGTCGCCACCAACGATGAGGTCAGCGCCAGAGATCTGGGAGGCGAGTTCCTGATCGTTTCCGTAGGTGAAGTGCGTGAGCAAGATGATCTTGTCCACCCCCATGCCTTCGAGGATGTCGATGTAGCGCTGTGCAGTTGCTGCCTCGTCCAAGAAGACGGTGCTGTCGAGCGGGCTCGACGACACCTGGGTCTTCTGGGCGATGTCGAGGCCGATGATGCCGACTTGTTCATCACCGAAGTTCTCGATCGTGAACGCTTGGATGTAGCTGTCGCCGTTGCCCGGATCCAACGGGGTTCCCCGCTCGGGCTCGACGTTCGCTGCAAGCACGGGAGTGTCACAGTCGCCGTCACCGAGGTAGTCGAGGAACGTGGCCAGGCCAGCGTCGCCACCGTCGAACTCGTGGTTGCCGAGTGCGAAGGCGTCGAAGCACACCTCGTTCATCAGCGCAGCATCAGCCTCGCCGCCGAAGAGTGTGTAGAACAACGTGCCCGTGATGGCGTCGCCAGCATGGAGCTTGAGGTTGTTCTCGCCGTCGTTCTCCGCGACGAGCTCGTCGATCTTCGCGACGACTCGGGGGAAGCCGCCCATCTCGGTCTCGGTGGTGATGTCACCAACCGTGAACTCGATGTCATCGGGTTGCAGGTTCGAATGGTGATCGTTGATGTGGAAGATGTTGAGGTCGAACACAGGGTTCGGTCCGGTGGCATCTCGTTGTTCGGCTGAGTCGATGAAGAAGAGAGCAACCTGATCTCGGGCCATGCCATCGGTGAGTTGGCCGGTCCAGTAGGTGACACCGACTGCATCGGGGGCGCGGTCGAAGGCGTCGCGGTAGAGCTGCTCGAGGAACTCGGTATCGGTGAGACCCTCGGGGTAGTTGGCCCGACGCTCGGGTGAATCGAGGAAGAACTGGATGATGCGTTCGTATTCGAGGCCGTCAGCCTGACGGTCGAGCCAATAACGAAGGCCGCCATCGTCGGGGTTGCGTCCGAGCAAGGTGATGTAGGCCCGCTCGACGCGTCCGACCGTCTCGTTCACCGCTGCGGCTGTTTGGCCATCGCGGCTCTCCGGTTGTTCCTCAGCGCCAGCGGGCGTCACCGCTGCGAGCGATGCAACCATCGCTGCTCCGAGGAACGCACCGAGTACTCGGCGCGTCAGTCCGTTGTCTTTCATTGGGTCTCCTGTCCCTTTGTGCACATCCGCACCGTCCGTGGTTAGCAGCGGCAGTCACTCCGCGTCCACGAAAACGAGCAAACAGAAGGTGAATTCTGTGAAACGACCGCGGAGCGCGTTCCAGGCGCCACGAAGGGGCAGCAACTACGGTGAAAGCGCATGTCCCTGCTCGACACCGTCGCCAATCTCGAACGTGAACTCCGAGCCCACACCGACCCCGACCGCGCCGTCGAAATGGAGCGCTATCTGAAGGATCGCTTCAAAATGCTCGGTGTCGCCACACCGCTGCGACGTCAGGTGGCCAAGCGCACGCTCGGCGCGGGGTCGGCTCCGCACCGCGACGACCTGATTTCGACCGTCGACCGACTCTTCGATTTGCCCGAACGCGAGTTTCACTACTGCGCGGTCGATCTCGCTCGACGCTGGCAGCGCGTGCTCGACGTGGAAGATCTCGACTGGCTTGCATCACTCATCAGCACGCACTCGTGGTGGGACACCGTCGATTCGTTGGCGGTGCACCCCGTCGGCCACGTGGTTCGCAACGATCGCGATCGCTGTCGGGCGACGCTCGATCGTTGGGCCGCATCGGACGACCTGTGGCTCAACCGCACCGCGATCATCCACCAGCTGATGTTCAAAGACGACACCGACGCCGAGCAGCTCTTCGACTACTGCGATCTTCACGCAGCGAGCACCGAGTTCTTCCATCGCAAAGCCATCGGCTGGGCACTGCGCCAATACTCCCGCACCGATGCCGACGCTGTGGTCGACTACGTCAACGAGCGCCGCAAGGTGCTGTCAGGCCTCAGCATTCGTGAGGCGCTCAAGCACCTGCCACCCACTGGTGCCGGGGGTTAAGAGGTTAAGAGGTTGCCGAGGGCCGCAAGCGAACCGCTTAACCTCTTAACCCCCGGCACCACTAGTCCAGCAAGCGGAGGCCCGGTGGGGTGAGTGTGTCGTCGACCGAGACGAGCTCAGCGACGAACTCGGTGAGGTGGCCGGGGAAGACATGCTCGGAGACCAGCACGGCGTTGCCTTCTCGATCGTGGGTCGTGCGCTTCACCACGAGCACAGCGGAGTTCTGCGGAACGTCCAACAGCTCGGCATCTGCCGGATCGACCAGGGTGGCACCAATGGTCTGGGTGGCGCCACCGACATCGATGGGCAACAACTCGTAGAAGCTGGCTCGCTCGACATCAGCCAGGGAGAGGGCTGCGCCCAATTGGTCCGGACACCAGACCGTCACGCGGGCGAACGGGGCACCATCGGCGAGGTTCAGTCGGCGGGTCTCCAACACTCGCTTGCCCAGCAGCGGAGCGACGTGGGCCGGGGCTTCGACGAACTGGAAGTCGAGCATCTGGCGCTCAGAGGTTCGGCCCGAAGACGACAACTGACCCTCGATCGTGGCCAGCATGGCCAGACTCTGCGGCAAGCGATCGGTGGCAGCAAGCCAGCCGATTCCCTGCCGAGATTCGACCACACTTTCGGCCCGCAGCACCTCGAGTGCCTTGCGAATCGTCACTCGGCTCGCCTCATAGGTCGCGCCGAGATCTGCTTCGCTGGGAAGCAGTCGTCCGGCGGGAAACTCGCCTCCGATGATGCGGCTGCGCAGATCATCTGCGATTTGGGAATAGCGAAACGACCTCACTTGTATTAAGGTTGTATCACGTCTACAAGACAGGAGCCACTCATGGCCGTCGGACCCGAAACGCCAATCGAACTCATCAACAAGGTCTACGCGACGCTCGACGAACGCGTCGCAGCCTTCCGCGCGAAGACCGGGAAAGCTCTCACGCTGACCGAGAAGATCTTGGCCAACCACCTCGACGACCCGAACGCCGAAACCATTCGCGGCGACAGCTACGTCGACTTCCGTCCCGACCGTGTTGCCATGCAGGACGCCACCGCCCAGATGGCGTGGCTCCAATTCGACACCGCCGGCCTCACCGAGGTCGAGGTGCCCACCACCACGCACTGCGACCACCTCATCCAGGCCAAGGTCGAGGCCAACAAGGATCTCCTTCGGGCCATCGACACCAACGAAGAGGTCTACAACTTCCTCGAGTCGATCAGCGCCAAGTACGGCGGCGGCTTCTGGAAGCCCGGTAGCGGCATCATCCACCAGGTCGTGCTCGAGAACTACGCCTTCCCCGGCGGCATGATGATCGGCACCGACAGCCACACCCCCAACGGTGGCGGCCTCGGCACGATCGCCATCGGCGTTGGCGGCGCTGACGCTGTCGACGTGATGACCGGCTTCCCCTGGAACGTCAAGTTTCCCAAGCTCATCGGCGTTGTCCTCACCGGCGAACTCAACGGCTGGAGTGCCCCCAAGGACGTCATTCTCAAGGTTGCTGACATCCTCACCGTCAAGGGCGGCACCGGCGCCATCGTCGAGTACATCGGCGAGGGAGCCAACAGCCTCAGCGCCACCGGCAAGGCCACCATCTGCAACATGGGCGCTGAGATCGGCGCCACCACGTCGATCTTCGCTTACGACGACGCCATGGCACGCTTCCTCAAGAGCACCGGTCGCGAAGCCACCGCCGATGCCGCCAACGCCGTTGCCCATCACCTCCGTCCCGACGACGAGGTCCTGGCCAACCCGGCCGACTACTACGACCAGGTCATCGAGATCGACCTCAACACGCTGCAGCCACACATCAACGGCCCACACACCCCCGACCTCGCTCGCGAGGTCAAGGATCTCGGCGCCGAAGCTCAGGCCGAGGGGTGGCCGATGGAAATCAGCGCCGCCCTCATCGGTAGCTGCACCAACTCCTCCTACGAAGACATCACTCGTGCGGCGTCGATCGCTCGTGAAGCTGCAGCCAAGGGCCTCACCTGCAAGACCCAACTCTTGATCACGCCCGGTTCCGAGCAGGTCCGAGCCACCATCGAGCGTGATGGTCTCCTCGCAGACTTCGAAGCACTCGGCGCCACCGTGTTGGCCAATGCTTGCGGCCCGTGCATCGGTCAGTGGGATCGCTCCGACGAGCGAGAGCCCGGCGTGCCGAACGTCATCGTCACCTCGTACAACCGCAACTTCCCGAAGCGCAACGATGGCGATGCCGCAACCCTCGCCTTCGTCACCTCACCCGAAACCGTCATGGCGCTGGCGCTCGCTGGCCGGGTCGATTTCGACCCGATCAACGACACCCTCACCAACGACAAGGGCGAAGAAATCAGCCTTTCGGTTCCTGTGGGCATCGAGCTTCCACCCCAGGGCTTCGACCCGGGTGAAGACACCTTCGTCGCTCCCCCCGCCGATGGCTCGGACATCAGCGTTGCCGTCTCCCCCACCTCTGATCGCCTGCAGCTCCTCACGCCGTTCGAGCCCCAGCCGCTCGAACGCTACGAGGACCTGCCGATCTTGGTGAAGGCCCACGGCAAGTTCACCACCGACCACATCTCGATGGCAGGCCCGTGGCTCAAGTACCGCGGCCACCTCGAGAACATCTCGGGCAACCTCTACCTCGGTGCCGTCAGCGCCTTCGACGACAACGTGGTTGGTCTCGGCAAGAACCAGCTCACCGGTGAGCAGATGACCTTCCCCGATCTGGCCAAGGCCTATCACGAAGCTGATCAGCCCTGGGTCGTCATCGGCGACGAGAACATGGGCGAAGGCTCGAGCCGTGAGCACGCCGCCATGGAGCCTCGCTTCCGCATGGGCCTCGTTGCCATTGCCCGCAGCTTCGCTCGGATCCACGAGACCAACTTGAAGAAGCAGGGCATGTTGCCCCTCACCTTCAACGACCCGGCCGACTACGACAAGATCGGTCAAGACGATCGCCTGTCGATCCTCGGCCTGGCCGATCTCGCTCCGGACACGCAAGTCTCTGTGCAGGTGACCAACCCTGCCGGCGAGACCTGGACCTTCGTCACCAACCACACGTTCTCGCCAGATCAGATCGAGTGGTTCAAGGCCGGTTCGGCCCTCAACGTGATCCGCCGCAACCTCGCCGAGTAGTTCCCGAATCACATACGTGCCGCAACTGGCGCCAGGAAATGACGCTCTGACGTCACTTTCTGGCGCCAGTTGGGGTTTTGGGGCGCTTCAGTCGAGTTCGGAGGCCCAGGGCGGGTTCGCACCGGGGCGAGAGCACGTGAAGCCGGCAACTCGAACAGCGAAGGCGAGAATCGAAGCCCAGGCGGCATCGTCAGCCGGCCAGCCTTCGAGCGCGAGACGGCTCAACACCGCGCCACAGAACGAATCACCGGCACCAACGGCGTCGACGAAGTCGATGGCCGCTGCCGGCACCGGCACGCTCGAGCCATCGGCGAGGTGAGCAATCGCTCCATCAGCGCCCCGAGTTTCGATGATGACTTTCGGCCCGCGAGCCAAGAGGCCAGCCACGGTGGTGCCCATCCAGTAGAAGTCTTCATCGCTGCCCCGAACGAGATCGGCCCGTTCGAGCCAGACGTTCGCGTGACTCCACCAGACTTCCGGGCCGACTTGCTCGATGATCGCGGGCCGGATGTTGGGATCGAAGCTGACGATTCCATCGAAGGACCGACAGACATCCGCCAGCACATCAGCAGTCGAGCCTCGAAAGATGCCGAGGGTTCCGCCATGCAGGATGTCGGGGTGCGGGCCCGCCCCGAGAGCGAGTGGCGACAGGTCGACCGGCCCCATCGATGCATCGGCGGTACCAGCACCATCGAAGGTGAAACGCTGCACCGGATGGGTCTCGACGATTGCTCTGGCCGTCGGCTCATCACCGCGCTGGGCGACGGAGAGGTTCACACCGCTGGCCTCCATGTGAGCCCAGATCTCATCGCCGAACGCGTCAGTCGACACACGCCCGAGGAATGCTGCCGACACACCGAGCCGGGCTGCTGTGATCGCTGCATTCATGGGTCCGCCGCCAGGCAGCGCCCGGTCGCCAGGGAGGATGTCGACGAGAGCCTCGCCAGCCGAGATGATCATGGCCGCAAGTTATCCGTCGTTGGCGTCGTGTCCTGTTGGGAAGGTCGCAGCGATTTCGTCAGCGGTCGGCGTGCGCTTCGTTCGAGCTTCCGCGGGCAGCAGTTCGGCGATCGCCGCCATGAGCTCCCTGGTCGCTTCGTCGAGATCGGTCGACGACGGGTGATATGGCTCGCCGATGGCGACCGTCACGGTCGGAGGGTTGGCGAGGTTCAAGATGTACGGCAGCGAACGGTTGCGAGGCCAGGCTTTCTCGGTCCCCCACACCCCGACGGGAATCAATGGCGCACCCGATTCGACGGCGAGACGTACAGCTCCATAGCGGCCCTTCAGTTCGGGCTCGAAGAACGCCTCGCCCCGAGGAATCGTGCCTTGCGGGAACACGGCGACGAGCTCACCAGCTCGGAGCGCACGGGCCGCCTCGACCATTGACGACTCGGTGTCGCCGCCGCGGTCGACACGGATCGCCCCGAGTGCTTTGGTGATCTGGCCGACGATGGGGGCGTCGGTGACTTCCTTCTTCGCCAAGAATCGCACCGGCCGTCCCGTCTTGCTCCCGGCGAAGCCAACGATCAGCGGGTCGAGGTAGCTCCGGTGGTTGGAAGCAAGTAACCCACCGCCACTGCTCGGAATCCGGTCGAGCCCTTCGATCTCGATGTCGACCCAAGGCAGGAACTCTTCCCTCGCCAACGTCGACACCATGTCTTGGGCCTCGACACCGAAGGGCTTCGGCACACCGGGGGGAGCTGAGAACCAGACCGTCTCCCAGCCCCTCAGCGAAGCAAACGCCCAGAGCCGAGGGTCGGGGTTGACCGCCACGGGATGACCAACCGAGCGCAGCAGCGGCACATCGAAGATGCTGTCGGAGTAGGCGTAGGACTCGACCAACTCGACGCCGTTCGCTCTGGCCCAGTTGGCCACCGAGCGGGCCTTGCCCCGATTCCAAACGAACTCGCCATCGATCGTTCCGTCGTAGCGATCGTTCGCGCCGACCCGATAGTGCGTTGCGAGCACAGCATCGAAGCCCATGGCAGTTGCGAATGGCTCGACGACATCGAACGGTGTGGTGGTTGCGAGAACGAGCGATCGACCATCTCGACGATGATCCTCGATGACTTCACGAGCGAACGGCTCGACCGCCGCCACCAGTTCGTCTGCGGCCGCGGTTCCCGCCCGTTTGGTGGCAGCGACCGACCAGCCCTTTGCCGCCTTGGCCCCCTGGCGCGCAATCGCCATCGACGGCAACGTTTCGCCAACCAGATCGAAAAGACCGAACAGCAGCTTCTCGCCGCGGATCGGGTCGGAGTCGATGAGGCCCTCGGCCCGCAGCGCCTTGGAGATGATGGGGCCGCTCGCACCTCGAAGCAACGTGCGATCGAGATCGAAGAATGCCGCCGAGGTAGCCATCGACAAACCGTAGAGGCCTGGCTCGCAGAACCACCAGTTGCGGCGAAACGTCGAGAGCGCAGTGAGCAGGCCGAGCGCCACACCGAAACCTGACCCCCGAGAAAGCTGACCCCCAAAAAGACAGAGACCCAGCGCAAGGGCTGGGTCTCGCTGGTGACCGGGACGAGGGGGACCGCCCGGTGCACCTGATGTTGTCTCTCCCGAGGGGGACCGGTGAGACAACTCGTTGTAGAGAACAGACTATGCGACCCACGGGTAATCTGTCGAACTGTTCCGAATGATTCTTGCCATCGCTTTTAGTGATGCTCGACCGGAGGTGGGGCCGTCACCTGTGCCAACATGCCCGCATGGACCTTCGTCAGCTCCAGTCGCTGCTCGCTGTTGTCGACCACGGCGGCTTCACCGCTGCTGCCCGAGCCACACACACCGTGCAGTCAAATGTCTCTGCACACGTGGCCCGGCTCGAACGCGAACTCGATGCGGTGTTGATCGATCGTTCATCTGGCGCGCTCACCTCCGAGGGTGAGGCCGTCGTTGCCCGGGCCCGCCGGATCGAGAACGAGCTGACGGCGCTCGAGGCAGATGTGACGTCGCTTCGCGGCTCACCGAGAGGCACCGTACGAGTCGGTGTCATCGGCACGACAGGGCGATGGCTCACTCCCCTGCTGGTCGACCGCGCTGCCGCCGAGACTCCTGACCTCCGGCTGCTCATCGCCGACGGTTCGACCACCTCGCTCCTGCTTCGCCTGCTCGACGGAGAACTCGATCTTGCGCTGGTATCGCTACCCAGTCCCGATCCCGACATCACCCATCGACCCCTGTTCGAAGAGTCGAACGAGCTGATTGCTCCCGACGACCATCCCCTTGTCTCGCTGGGCCGCCAACCGACACTCGAAGACGTCGCCCAGCACCCGTTGCTTCTCGCCGCCCCCGGAACGGCGTTTCGAACCGAGATCGACGACATCTTCTCTGCTGTGGGTCTCAAGCTCGAGGCCAAGGCCGAGGTCGACGGCCTCCGCTTGCTCGCATCGCTTGCCTTCCAAGGCTTCGGAGCCACCATCCTGCCGGCGACAGCAGCGCCCTCATGGGTGACAGGTCCCTGGCGCCGCCTGCCCATGCCAGGTCTTGGACGACGAACCGTTGGCTTGGCCACCCGCCGTCGCGGCATGCCGTCGGCTGCCGCCGAAGCCGCAGCCGAGCTGATCGGCGATGTCATCGCGAGCAACGCCAAGCCCACCGCTGGCATTCATCCCATCACCGCGCCTCGGTGAAATATCCGGTGGTGCCCAGGCGCTCGCTGACCAACATTGGATGAAACGATCCAGCCGGTGGCACGGTCCAACCAACACGGCGACCAAGCCGATACAACGGTGCATTCGATCGAAGGGGACCATCGTGAGTGAGGTCGTAGGGCATGAGTGAAGGCGAATGAGTGAAGGCGTAGGCGTTCGCGCTGCAGCCGGCGGCGGAGCAACAGCTCGCCTCGGCGACCTCGACGGGCGCCGCATCATGCGGATCACCCTGCAACTCGAAGAGACCGAGGGACTCACCACCGTCGACGCGCTCACGCTCGAGGCTGGCTTCGGCACCGCATGCGAAAAGCGGCTGCCGATCGTTGCCTCCATCACCACCAATGGCGTTGCGATCGAAGAAGGCTTCGATGCCATCGCTGCGTGGGGTCGTGCCGCCAAAGCGCTCGCAAACGCCTCCGGCGTCGTGCCCACCTTCATCATCGCCACCGGTCCCGTCGTGGCCGGCCCAGCGCTGCTGCTCGGACTGGCTGACATGGTCGTGTTCGTCGATGGAGCCCACGCCTTCGTGTCTGGGCCGGCCATGGTCGAGTCCTTCACCGGCGTGCCGATCTCACGATCCGGCCTCGGCGGCACAGGCACCCATGCCCGTTCCAGCGGTCTGGCAGGCCTCGTGGCCTCAGATCACGAATCAGCACTCGACCTCGTCGGCGCCACCCTTGCCCACCTTCCCGATCATCTCGACGACATGCCCCCCGTGACCGGGACCGATGACCCGAGCGATCGACCGACCGAGATCGCTTCGACCACAATCCCGGACCACCCCACCGGTTCCTATGACGTACGCGAGATCATTCGCGACCTCGTCGATGACGGCGAGTTCCTCGAACTGCGGGGTTCGTGGGCGCCCAACATGGTCACGGGTTTCTGCTTCCTCGGCGGCCGCTCGGTCGGTGTGATCGCGAACCAGAGCCAGGCACTCGCCGGCAGCATCGACATTCCCGCCAGCCAGAAGGGCGCTCGTTTCGTTGCCTGGTGCGATGCCTTCAACGTCCCGCTACTCACGCTGGTCGACACCTCTGGCTTCCTCCCAGGCAAGGACCTCGAGTGGCGCGGCATGATCCGCCACGGCGCACAGCTCGCCTTCGCCTATGCCCGGGCCACGGTTCCGCGAGTCGCCGTCATCCTCCGCAAGTCGTACGGCGGCGCCTACATCGTCATGGACTCGACGAACATGGGCAACGACCTCATGATCGCGTGGCCGTCAGCCGAGGTGGCCGTGATGGGCGCCAAAGGGGCCGTCGAGATCCTCCACCGCAAGGCCAGCCCAGAGGAACGGGCCACTCTCGAGGCCGACTACGAAGCTCGCTACCTCACGCCGTATCCCACCGCAGAGCGTGGTTCGATCTCCCAGGTCATCGACCCGATCGAGACCAGGGCCACGCTCACCGCCGCCTTCGATCTTCTGGCCACGAAGCGCGAAAGGCTCCGACCTCGCAAGCACGACAACTCACCGCTCTGAAAACGCCGAGCGCTGAATCGAGCAATGTCAAGCAGGAACGTGACCCAGGGTGGGGAAACGGCTAGATTCTCCCTCGGCCGGTGTCACGAGCGCATCGGCTGCACCTCGACACAATGGCGTGTCGAAACGCCACGAATTCGCCGCCGAACGAGGAGCTTCACGCCGTGCCCGAGACCGTAACCATTACCGACAACCGGACAGGTGAGAGCGTCGAGGTCCCCGTCGAGAACGGCGGCATCAACATGTCTGCCATCCAGAAGATGATGCCCGGAACGTGGATCCTCGATCCCGGCTTCAGCGGCACTGCTTCAACCACGTCAGACATCACCGACCTCGACGGCACCAACGGCATCCTTCGCTACCGGGGTTACCCGATCGAGCAGCTCGCCGAGAACTCGACGTTCCTCGAGGTCTGCTACCTCCTCCTCAACGGTGAGTTGCCCAATACCGAGCAGATGGACAGCTGGGTCCACGACGTCACCTATCACACGTTCATCCACGAGAACATGCGCAAGCGCTTCATGGAGGGCTTCCACTACGACGCCCACCCGATGGGCATGCTCACCTCGGCCATCGCCGCCCTGAGCACGTTCTACCCCGAAGCCAAGGACATCTTCGATCCGGTCAACCGCTACAAGCAGGTCAACCGCCTCATTTCGAAGACCCCGACCCTTGCCGCCATGGCCTACCGCGCCAGCCTCGGCATGCCGTTCGTCTACCCGGACAACAACCTCAGCTATTCCGAGAACTTCCTTTCGATGATGTGGCGGGTCGCCGAGCCGAGCTACAAGCCTGATCCCGTGCTGTCCAAGGCGCTCGATGTTCTGCTCATTCTCCACGCCGACCACGAGCAGAACTGCTCGACCACCACCATGCGTGTTGTCGGTTCCAGCCACGCCGACCCCTACGTGTCGGCCTCAGCGGCCACCGCTGCGCTCTACGGTCCCCGCCACGGCGGCGCCAACGAAGCCGTCATCCACATGCTGGAAGACATCGGCACCTACGACAACATCCCGGCGTTCGTCGAGTCGGTCAAGGCTGGTGAAGCCAAGCTGATGGGCTTTGGTCACCGCGTCTACAAGGCCTACGACCCCCGGGCTCGCATCGTCAAGGAGCAGGCCGACAAGGTCTTCGAGGTCACGGGCAAGAGCCCACTGCTCGACATGGCTCTCAAGCTCGAAGAGATCGCCCTCAACGACGACTACTTCAAGAGCCGCAACCTCTACCCCAACGTCGACTTCTACACCGGCCTGATCTACCAGTCGATGGGCTTCCCGCTCGACATGTTCACCGTGCTCTTCACCATCGGTCGCATGCCGGGTTGGCTTTCCCACTGGCAGGAAATGCTCGAGCAGGAGCAGCGCATCAGCCGCCCCCGCCAGATCTACACCGGCCCCGATGTTCGGGACTACAAGGCCATCAGCGAGCGCTGAGCCGACACGCTGAGCCCGGGGTACCACCTGGTTTGCCATTCCGCTCATTGACGGAACTACGCAAGAGAATCGTGTGAGACTGGGGAGATGCAGCGCATTTCCCCAGTTTCGTTTTTGCGGACCGTCGCCCTTGCTTCGGTGTTTGTGCTGCCTGCCTGCGGTAGCGATTCCGACAGAGCTGCCCCCGCCACAGTCACCGAAGGCGACATCAGTGCTACGACCACAGCCACGACCGAAGCCGCTGTCGCCGAACCGGTGTCAGAGACAACGCAGCAAGAGGTCACCACGGTCGCCGTCGACGAGGAGACAACGACCTCGGCCGAACTCATCGAGGAACCCGACGACGAGATCGGCATCTTGTGCTCGGCCTACCTGCAGTCGATCAGCTTCGGCACCGTTGACGAGGGTCTCGCCACACTCACCGATCTTCTCGGCGACGAGGCTCCCATTGGCGTGCAGGCTGCGCTCGAAACGCTCGAGAACCCTGCTGGCGACATCGAGGGCTTCTTCGCTGCCCAGAACAGCATCGACGGCTATGTCTTGCCGATCTGCCGTGATCGATTCACCGGTGCGATCGTGCCCGCTGCCGACGACACCGCAGCCGCCGATGCGTTCCTTGCTGCAGTTCGTGACGGCGACCTCGCCGCAGCCGAACGCCTTGCCCCGACAAACGTTCTCGTCGGCTTCGACTGGAACGGGTTCCCTGATGCCACCTCAGAGTTCGACGCCGACAACGGCACGGCGACGCTGTTCTTGGAACCAACCGTTGCCGTCTTCTGCCAGATCGCCGGCGGCGCAGTCGAGTTCTGCGCCTTCGGCGAATAGACGCTCAGCCAGCTTGAGGTTCAGCCAGCCTGAGGTTCAGCCAGCCTGAGGTTCAGCCAGCGAGGTGCCGCACGCCGGCCAGCGGATCCCTCGGCCAACGACGGAGTACAACCGATGCCTCGACCGGGATCGTGTCGGTGTTACTCGCCAGCACAGGGTTGAAACGAATGTTGGCGATATCAGGTGACGCGTCAGCAGCCGTGGCCAACCGAGCGAGCAGGTCTCGAAGCGAGTAGCGAGCAGAGGCAGTGGGCAAGAGATCCGCCAGCCATGGTTCGGCCAACAGCCGATCGAGGTCGCGTTCGCTCGCTGGCAAGAACACCGAAGACATCGCAGAGATCGAGGTTGCCGACGCTCCCCCGATACCGAGCGCAAGCCTCGAGCCGGATGCGGTGCTCTGCTCCAACTCGACCGCCAGGTGCACGCCGGTGGGCGCTGTGCCCTGGACTATCGCTGGCAGCAACTCTTCGTCGAAGGTCTCGAGCATCCGAGCAAAGGAAGATCGGAGCTGCTCAGCGCTGCGGATGTCAAGCGCGGTGCCTCCTGCTTCGCCAGAACGGCGGTCGTGCACCCGGCCCGCCTTCAAGACCACCGGATACCCGAGCTGGTCGGCCACCACGACTGCCTCGTCAGCAGTGTTCGCGACGTGGAATGGGGCGAGGGGCAGATCGAGTCCAGCAAGCAACTCGGCCAACCCAGCATTCGTCATCGTGAGCTGGACTTCCTCAGCCCCACCGAGTGCTTCACTGATCAATCCATCGACCTGTTCGACCACTGTGGGGTCGGCTTCGATGGCAAGACCACCCTGGCGGCGGCGCCAGGTGGCATAGTCGGCCATACGCGCCAGCGCACCCGCAGCCTGCTCGGGGTAGGTGAACGCCGGCAGTCCCTCGACGTCGAGCAACGCCGGGTCGACCAAGCCCGTCGCCGCCATCGGCTTGTCGACGGCCACGTTCACTCGTTCGAGCAACGCCGTGAGATCAGCAATCTCGAGCGTGAGCGTCGGGACGATGGCCACGAGGGTCATGTCGACGTCCTCACTGACCGCAGCGGCTGCAATGACTCGCTCGTAGACGTCAGCCTCAGCGCGCCGAGGCAGCGAAAGCGTGTCGGCATCGCCGATGAGCAAGGCATCGGCCACGATCGAGTCGACGACGCCGGGTGGAACAACAACATCGAGCCCTGCTCGTCGACAAGCAGCCGAGGCAAGCGAGGCAAGCGACGCCGTGTTCGAGATGATCGCCACACGACGACCCTGCGGCAACGGCTGGTCGACAGCCATCTCTGCCTGCTCGATCAGCTCGCTGACTCGGGGCACCACGACCACGCCGCTCTGGCGCAAGAGGTCGCTCATCGTTTCGGCTTCGGGAGCCACAGCGATGATCGGTTTCACCATCGACACCTCTCGAGCGATGCGAGAGAAGTTCCTGGGGTTACCAATGGTCGGCTGGTACAGACAGATCGCTGAGGTTGCCTCGTCGGCCGCCCAGTATTGGAGCAAATCGTTGGTCGACACGTCCGCACGCTGCCCGAGAGCAACGAATGACGAGAGCCCAACCCCGGAACGACCGAGTTGATCCAACAGGGCGGTCCCGAGTGGGCCCGACTGCGACAGCACGGCAACACCGCCGGCCTTCGGCATCGAGATCGGCAAGAAGGTGGCATTGAGACGCACGTCGGGATTGGTGTTCAGCATGCCGAACGAAGCCGGCCCGATCAAACGCATACCGTGCGAGCGGGCCATCTGGGCAAGGCGGGCCTCGAGCTCGGATCCCGAGGCACCCTCGTCGCTGAACCCTGCCGAAACCACCAGCAGGCCTCCCACCTCGGCGTCAGCGCAGCCTGCGACCACGGTCTCGACCACGGGTGCCGCCACCGCGATGATGGCCAGGTCGATTGGCTCGCCGATGTCGGCGATCTCGGCCACGACGGGGAAGCCTTCGATCTCAGAGACCCCGGCCGCTGTGGCGGCCGGGTTCACACACCACACAGACCCAGCAAAGTCACCGCGAGCGATCGCTGAGGCCAAACGATGACCCACCGATCCTTTGTTCCTGCCTGCGCCAACGATGGCCACCGACGAGGGTTCGACGAGCCGAGCGACTGATCGGGCCTGGGCTCGACGCTCACGGGCTTCGATGACCTCGGCAGCGGCACGTGTGATCTCGATACCGAGTGTGACCTCGATGACACCGTCGGAGAACCGAGACGACACGTCGAAGCCCGCTTTGCGGAAGACTCGGAGCATGCCGTAGTTCTCAGCCAGGACCGTGGCGGTGAACCCGTCGAGCTCCTTCTGTCGTGCAACAGCGGCGAGGTATTCGAGCATCAGGGTGGCGAGACCCTTGCCGTGGTGAGCATCGTCGACAAAGAACGCCACCTCGGGCTGGCGGTTCTCTCTTTCACCACTCTCGTAGCGAGCAACCGCCACCAGCTCGTCACCGACAGTGGCGACAAAGGCCATGCGTTTGTCGTAATCGACGTTGGTGAAGTAATCGAGCTCGGTGTCAGACAACTCTGGCCGAAACCGGAAGTAGCGGAAGTAGATGCTCTCTTGGCTCTGACGTCCGTGGAACGCAGCGAGAAGGTCTCGATCATCCGGGCGGATCGGGCGAATGCTCGCCGTCGAACCGTCACTCAGAACAACGGTGGTCTCCCACTCGAAGGGATAATCGTCTGGGCGAGGCGGAGTCGACACCCGGCCGATCGTACTTCCGCCCGCCACCAGGCGCCGCTCGCAGTCAGAAGCAGCGGAATTCGCCAATAGTTGACCAGGTTTGTCGGGTATCATCTTCTCGGTGTTCGAGAACCTGTTCCGATTCCCTGATCCCGTCAACGAAGTAGCGGCCCGGCTGGTCGCCGGATTCGTCGTCGCCCTCACGGCGCTTTACCTTCTCACCCAGTCGACCCCGCTCCTTGCCTTCATTGCCTACGGTTTCGTCGCCAGGGTGGCCACAGGGCCGACCCTGAGCCCGATCGGTCAGGTGGTGACGCGAGTCATCGTCCCTCGCCTGCCCCTTGCCGAACGGCCAACAGCCGGTCCCCCCAAGCGCTTCGCACAGGCCATCGGCGCCACACTCTCGGTTGCAGCACTCGCTCTTGCCGTGATGGGATCGACGGTGGCCCCGCTTGTTCTCGTGGCGATGATCACCGCGGCGGCATCGCTCGAGAGCTTCGCTGGCTATTGCCTCGGCTGCGTCGTCTTCGGCCGCTTGATGGCGATGGGTGTCGTTCCCAGAACCGTCTGCGAAGCGTGCAGCAATCTTCAGCTCCGACTGCCCAACCCCGCTGACAACCGAGCCGAAGACGCAGGAAACCCCACCATTTCTGGTGGGGCTTCATCCTGAGTGGGCCGTACTGGACTCGAACCAGTGACCCCTACCGTGTCGAGGTAGTGCTCTAGCCAACTGAGCTAACGGCCCAGGATTCCCCGGGCGAACCCGGAGCGGTGAGAATAGCGGAACCCGCACCCACTTGCCTCTTTCATTTCCTGTTTCTCGCTTGCTGCTTGGTAGGAAATGCGTTCGGTGCGGGCATGGAATCGATTGGAGCGCAGAGCGGGATTTGAACCCGCGAATCACGGCTTTGCAGGCCGCTCCCTTAGACCACTCGGGCATCTGCGCAAGTGGGACGATACTAGCCCGCCGCGACGTGACTCCCGCCGTCCCTTTTCGGGGAGTCGGCCTTCTCCCGGAAGGTCTTGGCTCGGAAGGTCCTAACGTTGCGGCGATGGACGACGTCAACCACTCAGTCACCCCGATCGGCGGTCGAATCGGGCTGGTGCTCGGAGCAGGCGGCGGTGCCGGCGGCATGTGGACCCGCGGCGTTCTCGATGGTCTTGCTGAAACAACGGGGTTTCGCCCAGAGCATGCCGATGTTCTCATCGGCACGTCGATCGGCGCCATCGCAGCTGCTGGCATCGGCCCGTTCAGTCCCCCACCCGCACGAGTCATCGATGCCCTTCGACTCGCCACCGCTCCCCTCGCTGATCCTTCACCGATCAGCCGCAGCTTGGCGGCGTTGCGCTCTGTCGGAGGTCGCACCGTGGCCCTACTCAGCCGAGAAGGCGAGCCCGATCCTCTGACCTGGGTGGAGCACATCGAACCCGCGACACGGGCAAGAGTCTGCTCGATGCAACGCTTTCCCCCGGTGCGACGAGTTGCCTCCATCGCCACCGCTGCGAACCCAGCTCGCGAGATCGCTGCGTCGGCTGCAATCCCCTTCGGCGCCCAGCGTGTCGAGTTGGACGGCAAGGGCCACGTCGATGGCGCTGTGTGGTCGGTGACCAACGCCGACCTCGCATCGCCACACGATGCCGATGTGCTCGTCGTCATTGCCCCGCTGGTGACGTTGGACGGTGGCTCCATCGTCTCGGCACTCGGCCGTCACCAATTGGCCAGTGAGCTGCGGCCGTGGCACGAAGCGGGCAAGCCGGCTCTAGTGTTTTCACCAACAGCCAAGCAGTACGCGACGCGTCAAGAGCGCAAGCAACACCGAGCTGATGGTCTTGCGATGGCCCTTGCCGCTACCAACACCGGCAACTGACAGGGATCCGAAGCGTTGTCAGGCGAGCGAGGCCAGTGCAGCCAACGCATCGTCAGCGTGCTTGTTCATGTTGGTTTCGCTGCTGATTGCAGCGATCAGCTTCTTGTCCTTGCCGATGACGAAGGTCGCGCGCTTGGTCGGCATGGGCCCGAAACGCTTCACGCCGAACATGCCGGCGACGCTCTTGTCGATGTCAGACAGAAGGGGGAACCCGAGCTCATTCTCTTCATCGAACTGCTTCTGCCGATCCACCGGATCAGCGCTCACTCCCACGATCGTGGCCCCGTGTTCAGCGAACTCGGAGCGAAGATCCCGGAAATGCTTCGATTCAATCGTTCAACCGGGGGTCATGGCCTTGATGTAGAAATACAACACCGCTGGCCCGTCCGCCACGAGATCCGACAGTGTGACGGGTTTACCATCTTGGTCTTGGAGCTCGAATTCATCGATGAAATCGCCTGGTTTCATGTCGAGTTTCTAGCAGACGCCAGTCGGCGCGTCCTGATTTGACACACGCTCGCGACGTGGTTGTCCGTCACTCTTCGCTGCTGGCTCCGGTGCTGAACTCGACCTCGTCGAGGCACCACGCTCCACCGCTGGGGGTGGTTCTCAGCAAGAGTTGATGCCGGCCCGAGCTCAATCGGGCAATCACCGAATCCAGCACGATCGAATCAAAGGTGGAGCCGGTGCTCGAGATCTCCTCGGGATCCCGCCCTTCCGCAGATGCTTGCTCACGATCGAGATCGACCGCTGCATAGAAGCTGCGGAACGCATCGGCGATCTCAGCGGTGTTCTCGCACGGCGGCGTCGGGAAGTCATCACCCTCGTCAATGATCGCAGCGAGGCCAGGATCAGTGAACGGCTCGAGAGCGAGCTCGGCCTCGGACAAACGCGACCCGAGCATGATGCCGGCAACGATCGTGGCGCCGATCAACGCCCACAGCACCACGGCAACGGGAACCCATGGTCGTTTCTTCATGGCTCTCCAATGGTGCGTACGGTCGAAAGCGGAAATGATCGTTGCTCATCGAGGTCGGCCAAGACCGCTTCCATGAGCTCACCGCTGCGAAAGACACCATCGGCCAACATCGCAGCAATTTCAGTTCGGTCGACGAACCGGACCTGGGGGTGCTCGTCTGAGGAGGTCGGTTCGCCGCTGAGAACATCGGCCCTGAAGACGAGGTTGACGCCATAGACAGCCTCGCTCGTCGCCACCGAGTGATACGTGCCGAGCAGATCGACTGCTGTGACAACGAGGCCGGTCTCTTCGAGCACTTCTCGCTGCATGGCGGCAACGAAACACTCACCGGGCTCGACCTTTCCGGCCGGCAGCGACCATCGGCCACGTTTGTGCCCGCCAGTTTCGATCACGAGCAGGATGGCCTGGTCGTTGTTGACCACAACGGCGCCGGCGCCGAGGAAGGGAGTCACGTCTCCGTGGCCGAGCTGGCACGTGCTTCGGCCCGCGGTGGCTCAGCAGACAGTGCTTCATCGGGATAGGGAAACCAACGCAGGTGTTCGAAGTCGGCCGACGTCTCGGGGAGACCGAGCGGCACCGGCGGCGCACATTCGAGGGCGTCGAGCACGGCGACCGCAGCAGCGGTGTGACTGGCGAAGGTTGCGGTCTCGGCCTTCAGCCGACGCTCGACCGCGACCAATGCTCCGGAGATGTAGTCGATGTCGTGCAGCGACATCGGCGGCGTTGGGGTGCCATCACGATGGATCCACAGCCCGGTGCTCGGGTCGAACCGGTAGTGCGGCAGCAAGCAGGCGCCACGCTCGGCCACCAACTGAACGGCATCGAGGATGTAGTCGGCGATGTCGTCTTCGATGAAGTAGTTGAAGTTGACCCGCACCCACCCGGGCTTGATGCCCTCGCAACCGTTGACGATCTCGCGTTCGAACTCGTGCGAACGGTCGAGATCGATACCGAGCAGACGGTGTCCGTATGGTCCGGCGCACGAGCAGCCGCCACGGGCCTGGATACCGAAGAGGTCGTTGAGCACCGCGACGACGAAGTTGTGGTGCAGGTAGCTGCGCTCGGTGCGGGGCGTGTCCGCTCCCCCTTCGTCGTAACGGATCACGAACGACACGATCGACAATCGCTCGGCATCATGGCTGCCGAGAATCTCGATCTTGTCGTTGGACTCCCAACGTTCGATGGCTCGCCGAACGAAGTGTTCCTCGCGTTCGCGAATCGTCTCGATCCCCACAGCGTCCTTGAGTTGGAAGACCAACCCCGCTCGAATCGACTCGACGATCGCTGGTGTGCCGCCTTCTTCTCGGTGCTCGATGTCAGCCAGGTAGCCGTGCTCGTCGGGGTTGACGAAGTTGACGGTGCCTCCACCGGGGACCACGGGCACGCGATTGGTGAAGAGGTCTTTGCGAGCCACGAGCACGCCCGGCGTACCGGGCCCGCCGATCATCTTGTGGGGCGAGATGAAGATCGCATCGAGATAGCCGTCGGAGTCAGACGCTGGTGCCGTCATCGAGATCGAGACGTAGGGGGCTGCTGCGGCGTAGTCCCAGAAGGCCAGCGCACCGTTTCGGTGCAGGAGGCTCGATACCGCAACCGTGTCGGTCACGATGCCGGTGACGTTCGATGCAGCGGAGAACGAGCCGATCTTCAGGGGGCGATCGGCGTATCGCAGCAGCGCTGCGGCGAGATCTTCCAGATCGACGTGGCCATCGGCGTCCTCTGCAATCGTGACGACGTCGGCAATCGACTCTCGCCAAGGGATCTCGTTCGAGTGATGCTCGAAGGGGCCGATGAACACAACCGGCCGCTGATCGGCGGGGATGGCATCAGAGAGATGGTGCGCATCATCGAGCGTCGAGGGGATTCGAATGCCGAGCACACCGACCATCTTCGCGATGGCCCCAGTCGAGCCACTGCCGGCAAACACCACGGCATGTTCATCGTTGGCACCGACGCAGCGAGCGATGATGTTGCGAGCGTCTTCACGAAAGCGCGTGGTCTGTAGGCCAGTGCCCGACGATTCGGTGTGGGTGTTGGCGTACAGCGGCAGCACCGCTCGCCGAAGGTAGTCCTCGATGAACGACAGCGATCGTCCGGATGCGGTGTAGTCGGCGTAGATCACCGGCCGAGGCCCGAACGGCCCGTCGACGGCCTCGTCGCGTCCGATGACAGAGGAGCGAATGGTCTCGATGAGCGCATCAGAGGTGGGCACCGAGACAGTCTGCCATGCGTGCAGCGCCACAAGTCGTTGCCCGTCGAGTCGACGGACCGGCCTGGAACGGTGGCCAGGCCATGGGCTTCCGCTTCGACCGGGCCACGTTGCCGGTCGAGGCCTTCGCCGAGCTCTACCCAGAACGCTGGGCCTAGCCGCTACTCGCCGGTGAAGTTCGGCTCTCGTCGCTCACCCATCGCTGCGTTCCCCTCGCTGAAGTCCGACGTCTTCTGCAGCCATGCCTGTTCGACAGCCTCATGAGCGGTGGCGGCCTCGACCTGATCGGCGAGGTGTCCTCGCAGCGTCGTGCGAATCGAGCGCACCGCCAGTGGTGCCGAGATCGCGATTTCTCTGGCCATTGTGTGACTGACCGCTTCGAGTTCGTCGAGCGGAGCGAGCCGGTCGGCAAGACCAAGCCCCACCGCTTCGTCACCCTTGACCCGACGCCCGGTGTAGAGCAGGTCGGCGGTGGCTTGCTCACCAACGAGGCGAGGCAACGTCACGCCCAAGCCGAAACCATGATGAAACCCGAGCCGGGCGAAGTTGGCACTCAACCGAGCCTCGGGAGCGGCGACACGAAAATCAGCGGTCAAGGCAAGCCCGAGACCTCCGCCGATAGCTGCGCCTTGAATGGCTGCGACAACGGGAGTGTGGGTTCGAAAGATCCGGACCGCAGCGGCGTAGAGATCCGCCGAGGTGTAGCTGCGATCCCCATGGAAGTCCGCGCCGGCACAGAAGTGTTTGCCCTCGGCTCGCAGCACGGCGGCCCGGCAGCGATCGTCGTCATCCAGATGGGTGAGAGCGTCAGCGACTCCCCCGATGAGATCGAGAGAGAAGAAGTTGTTGGGTGGGCGGCAGAGCAGCACCTCGGCGACGAAGTCGTGGCCGACCCGGACCTGAACCGCTCCGTTGCCGAACTCGATTGCATCGCTCATGTGTTGTGTCCCTTGTGTGGAGTCGTGCGACCAACGTCTTTGAACGCAACGCCACGATCAGCGGCTGGTTCCTTCGGAAGGCCCAGCATGTTCTCGCCGATGATGTTGTGTTGGATCTCGTCGGTACCGCCCGCAATCGACTGCGCCGGCGTCGAGATCAGCACCTCGGCGACCGCGGCGTCAGTTCGATCGTCGAAGCCGGTCAACATGCCGTGAGCGCCCGTGATGCGGGTGTGGACGTGGTTGGACTGGCGGGCCACCTCCGACAGAGCCAGCTTGCCGATCGACCCTTCTGAACCTGGCGGCCGGCCAAGAGCTTGCGCTGCCTTGGCTCGACCAGCCGTCCACTCCGACACCCTTTGGAATCCGAGCAGCTGGGTCATCTCTTGTCTGAGGACGGAGTCGCTGGAGCGTTTGCGCTTGGCGGCCTGGTCCGCCACCAGGTCGGGCCGTCCCATGCGTTGCGGGTACCACTCGTAGGTCTTGCGATGCTCGGCCGCCTCGACCTTCGCTTCATCGATGACCCGTCCGGTGAGTTCGGGTCGAATCTCCTCTTTGAATCTGCTGGAGAAGGACCGCTCGTGGGCCAGCGTTCCTCTGGCCACCTTCCACCCATCGCCGAGCCCACCGACGAGGTTTTCGTGCGGCACCACCGCATCGGTCAAGAAGACCTCGTTGAACGAGTTGTGGTAGTTCATCTGCTCGATGGGACGAACCTCGACACCGTCTTGGCGCATGTCGATCAAGAAGTAGGACAGGCCGCCGTGCTTGACCGCATCCCAGTCGCTACGAGCAACGAGAATGCCCATGTCGGCGTGATCGGCACTGGTGTTCCAGACCTTTTGTCCGTTGACGATCCACTCATCACCGTCGCGCACCGCCGTCGTCTTGAGCCCGGCGAGGTCAGATCCAGCCCCTGGCTCAGAGAACAGTTGACACCACGTCAGCTCGCCGGTCAGCGTGCGACGGAGGTAGTTGTCCATGAGCTCGTCGGACGCGTGGTCATACATCGTGGGTGCAGCAAGACCGAAGCCTCCGCCGAGCGGAACCGCCACCCCTCCGGCATTGCGAATCGTGGCGTGGGCCACTCGATCGGCCCACGCCGGCAGATCTCGTCCGAACCATCGTTGCGACCACGACGGCACAGCCCAACCACTGTCGACCAGTCGATCTCGCCACTCGAGCAGTGACAGATCGGGATCCCAGGCGGTATCGAACCAGTCCAGAACCTGCTCGGCAACGCTTGCTTCGGTCACGGGCTCCATCGTCCGATGGTGGTCGCTCGGCCACACCACGTCCAGCTGACATGCGGTTTCCTAGCGAGTTCGGCCCCATCGTTGGTCTGGACCCTCATCGTGGTCTACACAACAGCTGTGCCTGCCTCCATCAGCGTCTTCCTCCTCGATGACCACGAGATCGTCCGCCGCGGGGTCACCGACCTGCTGAATGCAGAGTCCGACATCGAGGTGATCAGCGAGGCGGGGACCGCGATCGACGCAATCCGGATCGTCGGTGAGACGAGCCCAGACGTTGCCGTTCTGGATGTACGCCTCGAAGAGGGCAATGGCATCGAGGTCTGCCGCGAGATCCGATCGAGCTATCCAAACGTTGCCTGCTTGATCCTCACCGCCTTCGTCGACGATCAAGCACTCATCGATGCAGCAATGGCCGGAGCCGCCGGATACGTGCTGAAGCAGATTCGTGGCAACGATCTCGTCGAGTCGATTCGCAAGGTGGCCGGAGGAGCGCAACTCCTCGACCCAGCCACCATCCGGATGGGCATGCAACGCATCAAAGACAGCGACGAGGGCAAGGTCTCGACGCTCACCAAGCAGGAACACCGGATCTTCGATCTCATCGGCGAGGGCTACTCCAACCGTCAGATCGCAGAGGAGATGTTTCTCGCTGAAAAGACCGTGAAGAACTACGTCTCGAACATGCTCAGCAAGCTCGGCATGAGCCGGCGAACCGAGGCGGCGGCCTTTGCCGCCAGGCTCGAAGAACGCCAGCGACGCAAGTACGAATAGTCACGGGCAATTGTGGCGTGTGTCTCGTGTTGAAGGGTCCTACGTCCCTACTCCAGCAACGAGCACCACTCGATACTCCTCCGGTACCCGCAATCACTGGAGCGCCTTCTTCATGACCTCGACCCAATCACCTCTCGTTCGGGGAGGCCGATCGGCGCCTGTTCCACAGGCCCCACCGGCGAAGGAAGGACAGACCGTTCTGTTCATGTTCCTCGGCGGGATGCTCATTGCCACCGTCGGGTTCGTGGCCCTTGTCCTCGGAGCGATCGCCATCAGCGACGGGGCATCGGGCCCGGTCCGAACCACGCTCAACATCAGCGTCCAGGAGTTCTCCATCACTGGAGACCTGGTCGCACCTGCTGGCGAAGTGACGCTGTTGATCGCGAACAACGGTTCGATGACCCACAACGTCGAGGTTCGCGAGCTCGGCCAGGTCAGCCCTGATGTCGGTTCTGGCGGAACTGTCTCGCTGCCCCTCGGCGATCTCGCTCCAGGCACCTACGAGTTGTTCTGCAACATCCCGGGCCACGAGTCCTCTGGCATGGTCACCACTCTCACCGTCACCGGCGACGGTGAGGCAACCACCGCATCGGCGAACAGCTCCGCTGTAGCCGGTGGCCACGGCGGCGATCACTCTCCCGAAGAATGGGCCGCGATGGACACCGCGATGATGGAGTCCATGCTGGCCTTCCCAGCTGAGACCGAGGGCAAGGGCAATCCGCTCCTCGAGCCGACTGAAGTCCTCGCCGATGGCACCAAGGTCTTCGACCTGGTTGCTGCCATCACCGAGTGGGAAACCGAGCCCGGTGTGATGGTCGAGGCCTGGACCTACAACGGTGTGGTTCCCGCACCTCGATTCGATCTGGATCGCGGCGACAAGATCCAGGTGCGAGTGGTCAACGACCTGCCCGTCGGCACCGACATCCACTGGCACGGCGTGCACACACCAAATGACCAAGATGGCGTCGCTCCCTACACCCAAGATCTGATTCCGCCGAACGGCGGAACCTTCACCTACGAGTTCACGGTGGACGACGACGCCATCGGCATGTACCACGCGCACAACCACGGCCAGATCGCCATCGTGAATGGCATGTTCGGTGCGTTCGTTGTCGGCGAGAACCCGATTCCGTACGGCCAGACCATTTCTGGAGTCACGATCCCAGAGGACCTCGAGCTCGCCGCTGAGATCCCCATGATCCTCAACGACGCTGGCACGATCGGTTTGAGCCTCAACGGCAAGAGCTTCCCCGCCACCGAGCCGCTGGTCTTGAACCAGGGCGACTGGGCGAGCGTGACCTATTACAACGAGGGTCTACAGATCCACCCGATGCACCTGCATCAATTCCCACAGCTCGTGTACGCAAAGGACGGCATCCCGCTGGATCAGCCGTACTTCGCCGACACGATCAACATTGCTCCCGGTGAGCGATACACCGTGCTCTTCCGTGCCGATGACGCTGGTGTTTGGGTCTGGCACTGCCACATCCTCAACCACGTCGAACGCCAAGACGGCATGTTCGGCATGGTCACCGCCATCATCGTCAACGAGAATCCTGACTTCGATCCCGATGAGGTTCCCGTTCGCCCGAGCAACTGGCGCAATGTCGCCGGCCAGCCGATCGATCAGGGAGAGGTCGATGGTCTCCGTGACTTCGCCGAGGCGCAAGACGAAGCCACGAATGGATCGGCTGACGACGAGGCCGGTACTGACGAGGCATGAGCGATCGTGTCTTCGACCCGTTACTCGGCTTTCGACACTGGAAGCGGTTGCCGGAACAGACCTCGAGGAATCGGGGCGTCGCAACGCACCAGAGACAGTTGCCATGACGGCGAGGCACCGAGCGACCATCGAAGCGCCGACGTGGTCTTCTCCCCCACCCCTGCAGCCCAGCGAGGCACCTCGAGATCGAGCTGAGCGAGCATGTCGGCCGGGATTGTTGAGAGCGCTGCGTTGAACAACAAGCGGTAGCCAACGCGAACCGGAGGACTCAATGGTGGGTTCCGGAGGAAACCGAGCGCACTGGCCTGGGACTGCGTCGGCGCCCGGTCGGGGAGGTCGCGAATCCACTCGGTCAACGAGCGCGCCGTCTCGGGAAGCGGTGAGGCCCCGAGCAACGCTCCAATGCGAGCTTGCTCGGAAACGAACTGGTCAGCCTCGGCCTCGCTCAGCTTGTCTGGGCCGAACGCTTGAAAGGCTGACAGGAACGAATCGGTCAGAACGTTGTGGACCCACGCCGCCATCTCGGGACGGCCGGCGCTGTACGGGCGATCTCGTTCCGATGTGCCAGTGACTGGTCGGTGCGCTTGGCGCACGAGATCGACGGCGTTCTCCACCTCGGGCATGGCGCCGTAGGTGGTCTCGGTGACGTAAACCGACGTGCGCGTGAGCCGACCAAGGGGATCGTCCCGGTAGGTCGAGTGCTCCTCGACACCGGCCACGACCTCGGGGTGGGCGGTCTGCACCACGAGCGCACGAATGCCCCCGATGAAGACCGATGCATCGCCGAGCACCTTCCACGAAACCGAGTCCGGCCCCAAGAGGCCCGGGTCGCCGAGGTGGTCAAGCGTGTGCTCGAGCGGCGTCGGGCCGTGCGAGAACAGTCCGGTCAACGTGGCGACGACCTGGTCTTGCACCTTTCGCCCGAGACTGTTGAGTGTTGCCGCGTTCAGTGATGCCGCGTTGAGAAATGCCATGGTCAGGTTGTTGCTTTCGATTTCGTGAGGCTGAGGTACAGCTTGGCCAACTCGTCTGGCAGGGCCGCGACATCGTCGATGACGAGATAGCGATCATCTGGGCACATGGTGCGCAGATAGTCATGACCGGCCGGATCGATCGTCACGCAGAATGGATCGACGCCGAGCAATCGGGCCTCTTCCAGGGCTCGAGCAGTATCGAGGATCCCGTAGTCACGGTCCCTTCGGTCGTCGCCGTAGTCGATGTCTTGCGGATAGCCATCGGAGATGACGAGAAGAATCTTCATCTGCGATTCCTGGGTGGCGAGAAGCGCCGACGCATGCCTGATCGCTGGGCCCATGCGGGTGTAGGTCATGGGTTTCATTGCGGCAAGAGCCGACCACGTGCTTGGCGAGGTCCGGTCGTCGAAGTGCTTGGCCACGACGAACTGAGCGTTTTTGCGGCCTGTGCCGGAGAACCCGTAGATGGCGTGCCTGTCCCCCAGCTGCCCCAACGCATCACACATGAGGGCAACCGACTCCTTTGCGATGTCGATCACTTTGCGGGTGTCGACAGCCACGGGCTCAGCAGTGACGGCCCCGACGCCCCGGCTCGGGTACTCGACGAACTCGAACTCGCCCCACTCATCCAGCGGGGTCGGCTCGGGCTCGACCGCGACCGACCCGGTGGAGGCGCTCAGGTCGACCAGGAACGCTGTTGCTACATCACGAGCCATCGGCTCTCGACGCAAATGGAGGTTCTCGTCTGGCGTTCGACCGCCGCGCCGGTCGACCATGGCTTCGACCACAGCGTCGATGTCGAGGTCTTCACCCTCGCTCCGGCGGTGCCTCCGCACTCGCTCTTGCGGGCGCAGTTGGGCGAAGCTGCGACGGATCCTGGCCCGCAGTTCCTGGTGCGAGCGTCGGACCTGAACAATGAAGTCGTAGTCGTCGCCGACCAGCCGCTCCTCGACGACTCGACACCACGCTGCCCGGTAGTGCTCGGCTCGGCCGTCCCACTCGTCATAGAGGAAGGACCGACCATCGGTGTCGAGATCAGCGATCGAGCGTGACCGCTTCTGCGGCTTCCGGCCGCCGACGTCGGACTTTGTTTTCTCGGCAATGGGCAACTCACCCTCAGCGATCGCGCCATCGAGATCGTCGACCATCATGGCCTCGACGGGCGGTGACGTACTGCCGATCGCCGCACCGATGGCCTGGTCGATCTCGGCGTCGTCGTCTGGTTGCTGGTCTTCGAGCATCACGTCGTCCATGGTGAGATCGTCGAGAGACGCCTCGGCCGTCGTGGTCTCGGCGACACCTGCTGCTTCTCGGGCCAGCCGTTGCACGAGGTCGACCACGGCCAACGCTGCTCTGGCGCTGTGGTCGGTCGTGGCTTTCGGGCTCCGCAAGGTGGCCGCCCACCCGTCGACGATGTCGGCGCCGGTCATCATGCTGGCAGCAGACGAACCGAGCGTCGCCAGCCGAACTGCTTGGGCTGGCGTGGGCCGCCCAGGTGGCAACTCGTCGAGCGCCGAGGCCATGGCTGCATCGAGACCCGCTGCGGCTCCCGGGTAGATCCGCTTCGTCGCCGAGACAACGCGCCAGTTCTCGAAAAGCGAGAACACCTCGATTGCCAATGCTTGCTCTGGCGCTCCCTCGATCAAGGGATGCAACGTTCTTCGACCGTTCGGGGCCGTGGCCAAGAGACGGTGGTTCAACTGTTGGAGCACCTGCGTCCGATATGCCTGACGGTTGGCTGTAGCGGAGTCGAAGGTGTTCATGAAGACGGGCAGCCGGATGACGAGCGGGTCGTCGATGGCGCCAGACCAAGGCCAACCGCTCCCTGCGCCGTCGAGCGCCTCGATGCGCACCGGTTCGCCAACGATGCCCTCAGCAAACAGCGACAGCGCTGGGTGAGCGTCGACCAGGTGAGCGGTCGCGAGATCTTGCGCAGCGAGGTCGGCCTCGCCGAGCTCAGGGAAAGATGACATCGACGATGTCGGCCACGGCGTGCTGGGCGTCGGGGTCATCACTCACGGCATGGGTCACAGCTACTTCGCAGGCTCGACGAGGGGCAATGCCGCCAGCCATCAGCTGACCGGCGTAGACAAGCAAGCGAGTGCTCACGCCTTCTTCGAAACCTCGTTCACGCAGATGGCGGGTCTTTTCACCAATTCGAGCAAGGCGCTCGGCGTTCTCCGCGTCGACTCCAGATTCAGCGGCCACGATCTGGGTTTCGGCAGCGACGTCGGGATAGTCGAACTCGAGGCTCACGAAACGCTGACGAGTTGATGGCTTCAAGTCCTTGACCACGCTCTGGTAACCGGGGTTGTAGGAGATCACGAGCTGGAAGTCCTCGTGAGCGGCGAGCACCTCGGCCTTCTTCTCGATCGGCAACACACGCCGGTGGTCGGTCAAGGCGTGGATCACGACCGTGGTGTCTTTGCGAGCTTCGACGACTTCATCGAGGTAGCAGATGGCTCCGTTGCGGACCGCTGAGGTGAGTGGCCCATCCATCCAGACCGTCTCGTCACCGGACAGCAGATAGCGGCCGACGAGGTCGGTGGCGGTGAGATCCTCGTGGCACGCCACGGTGGAGAGCGGCTGGCTCGACAGTCGCCAGGCCATGTATTCGACGAAGCGGGTCTTGCCGCACCCCGTTGGCCCCTTCAGCAACACGGGCAGCCGAGCCGCGTGGGCGGCTTCGAACACCTCGACCTCATCAGCGGTTGGCAGGTACCAGGGGGCTGTCTCTGCTGCGTCACTCATCCGGGAATGGATAGTCGAAGCTCGGCCTTCAGCTGAAGCCGCGGCGTCGAGTCAGGCGTTGAACCCGCCGACCGGCAGCCGCGCCTACATGTAGTTGGCGAGAGACTGGCTGCCACCGAAGCCGCCGTCGACGGCGATGCTCTGACCAGTGATGTAGCGAGCGTCGTCGCTCGCCAGGAAGGCAACAACCGACGCAATCTCCTCGGGAGCGCCCCAGCGGCCAAGCGGGATGTGGCGGGTCAAACCGTCGGCGAGTCCGGGGATCTGGCGTCCGCCTTCCCACATGTCGGTGATGATCAGTCCGGGAGCCACGGCGTTGACTCGAACGCCCTTGCGGCCGAATTTGGCAGCCTGGGTCCGACACAGGAGTTCGATCGCAGCCTTCGAGGCGGAATACGTAGGGCTGTCAGCGAGCCCGCTCTTTCCGGCGATCGACGACATGTGAATGACCGAGCCGTGGCCACGCTCGCCCATCTGGCCGACAAGGGCGTTCGTGGTCTCGAGCGGGGCGATGTAGTTGATCTGCATGAGCTTGGCTTCTTCGCCCGGCAGCTCACTCACGCCAGCGTTGTTCACCAAGATGTCGACGCCTCCGAGGGATTCGACGGCTTGCGCCGCCAGTTCGGCACCGGCGCCCGGAACGGAGAGATCGGCTTCGATCACGACCGCGCCATCCAACTCGGCGGCGATGCGCTCGAGGTCGCTCGTTGACCGAGCGGCCAGCGCGATCCGGGCCCCTTCGCTGGCCAGCGCCCGGGCACACTGCTCACCAATACCTCGGCTGGCTCCGGTCACCAGTGCGGTACGTCCATCCAACTTGCCCATGAGTGCTCCCCTTTGCGTTGGCGGCACCCTAGTTCGCTACCTCAGAGCAGCTCCAGAATCCGATCGACGGTTAGGGCAGGGTCGAGGGCGGTGGTGTCGAGCCAGTGCCCGATTCGCTCGGTGTTGTTGCGAATCTCGTCGTCGATCCAGTCCCAGCGGTCGGCAAACGGGCTGTCTATGTTGATCCAACGCTGCTTCACGTGGTCGAAGTCCGGCAGGAGCATCACAAACGTGAACGGCACACCATCGAGGTGCCTAGTGAGATCCTCGACCCCTGAGCCGATCACGATGTCGTCGATGATCGCTGTGAACCCAGCCTCGACAAAGGAACGTGCGAGCACACAAGCATTCTTCAGCCTGAGGTCGAGCTGTTCACGGGCCTGGCTATCGATGCCTTCCGATCCTGGCAAGGCGGCGCCGGCGACGACGAGGTCCTGCAACCGGTCGGCTTCGACATGCGCAGCTCGGTCGAAGCGCAACGCGAGCTGCCTTGCTGCGGTCGACTTCCCAACGCCAGGAAGGCCGGAGATCACGATGACCTGAGGCTGCAGAGACACCATGTCGCGAGCTACGACGCTGCGTCGGACTCGGACGCATCGGGCCGAACGTTCGCAGCCAGATCGTGGGGACCAGATGGCAGATAGCCCTTGGCAGATCGAATCGCTCGGCCCCATGGGCTGAGCAACTCGATCAGCTCCTCGACATCGTTGCCGAGCGCGTCGAGCACCGGAGTCATCTGTTCATCGGTCCGACGTTCGATGTCCTCGCGTAGATCTCTTCCTCCTTCGGTGAATTCTCCGTCGGCGCCGACGGCTCCTCTTGAACGCAGAGCGTCGAGCGCCGTGTCGAAATCGGTATCGCTCCAACCTCGGGTGCGGGCATAGCTGCGTGCTGGCAATCCCCAGAAGAGCTCGGTCAACAGGCCGATCTGCACCGCATCGAGCCCGGCGTCGATCCATGCAGCGGTGTGGCTGTCGCCGCGAAACTCGCGCAGCACATCACCGCGACGCCAGATCGTTCCCAGCGAATGGTCCGGGTCGGCCAGGCCGGACAGACCCGCAGCGAGCGGACGACCGCCGATCCGCAGTCCGGTCGTGGCCCGCGTGAGCAGCTCCTCGACGCGTGCCCGACCCACGGGATCGGCGCCCAGCACTCGCTCGAGTTGCTCGAGCGCTCCCCCATCACGTGCTTCACAGATCGTGTCCGCGTCGGTAATCGCCCAACCCCGGTCAACAGCGGGTACCACCACGCGAGGGTCGAACACGCCGAAGGCTGCGGCGACGACCTCACCCCGCACCCGACCCATCACCGAACCGCGACTCGTGAAATACGCCGGTCCATCGGGCAATGCGACGCCGTTGGCGTCAGCCGTCGACGGGTCGAAGCCGAGCTCGACGTATCTGATGTGGCATTCGGGTGAGAAGTAGACCTGGCCGATCACCGGTTCGAGAGCGCCGCCCAGTCGTCGTGCAGGCGAGGCCGCTTTTGCACCACTCATGACGTGCTCCATCGGACGTCGAGCTCTTCCAGGCCCAACACGAAGTTCCCGGCCCGTTCGGGCTTGGGACCGCTGGAGTCGACGAGTTCGATGTCGGGGAACCGGTCGAGCAGTTCATCGAACAGCACCCGAAGTTCGAGACGAGCCAACTGGGCTCCGAGGCAGAAGTGTCGTCCGTTGGCTCCGAACGCAACGTGGTGGTTCGGCGTTCGCCGAATGTCGAACACGTGCGGTTCGTCGAACGCTTCGGGGTCGCGGTTGGCGGCGAGGTAGAGCAAGAGTAGACGGTCGCCTTCGAGGATCGACTGGCCACCCAGCTCGAGATCGCGGGTGGCCGTGCGGTTCATGTTTCGGACCGGCGACACCCAGCGCAGCATCTCCTCGATCGCCCCGGCTAGCAGCGAGCGATCATCTCGCAATGCCCGCCACTGCTCGGGATGCAACAGCAGCGCTTCGAGCCCTCCCGACATCACGTGGCGGGTCGTCTCGTCACCACCGACCAGGATCAGCATCGTCTCGTAGATCAAGTCCTCGGTCGACAGTGGCTCACCGTCGGCGTGCATCAGCAGACTGATCAGGTCGTCTGCGTCGGGATCGGTTCGCGTTGCCATCTCGGCCACGATGTACCCGGCCCATTCCATGACAGCGGCGTGGACTTGCTCTCGAATCTCGTTTCCTCCGATCGCGAACAGGTCCGACCAATGCAGCAGCTTCGCTTCGTCGGCCAGCGGCAGGCCCATCAACGTCGCGATCATGCGAAGTGGAATCGGCTTTGCGATGTTGTTGACGAAGTCGCACCGACCCTGATCAGCGACGGCGTCGAGCAACTCAGTGACCGTGGCTCGAAGGAAGTCTTCGTGTGCGGCAACTCGCTTTGGAGTGAAACCGGAGCTGACGAGCCGACGCCGCCGCGTGTGGTCTGGAGGATCGGCGTTGATCATCGAGGGCACCGAGCTCTCAGGGCGAGACCCCTTTGCGCTGGTGAAGTCCTCCCAATTGGCTTCGATCCGGCTGACATCGGCGTGGCGGGTGATGGCCCAGAGCCCGGTGTGGTCGTCCCAATACACGGGGGCGTGTTCGTGCATCCAGTCGACGGCCGGCATGGGGTCGGCGTGAAAGTCGAGCCCCATCACCTCGAGTCCATCGCGCACCGGATGCTCTGGGGTCCGGTGCACGATCGTCGATGGATCGAATCGGTACAGCTCGGCGTCACCGGAGTTCTCGGTCGTCATTGCTGCAGCTTCTCACACCAGCGGATCCAATCAACTCGGGCGTGTCGGCGTCGCTTCATGACACTGCCAGCGGGCGACTGCTACCTTTTCTGTTCTATGGGAACAACCAAACGAACAGGCTGGTAGTGGGAATCCTCGGCATCGATGTTGGCGGCTCGGGGGTCAAGGGCGCGATCGTCGACACAGACACCGGCGAGTTGTTGAGCGAACGAATTCGCATCGCCACGCCGAACCCCCCGACGCCCGAAAAGATCGCCGGCGTCGTTCAGGATCTCGTGCGCCAACTCGACTATTCCGGTCCTGTCGGCTGCAGCTTTCCGACCGTCGTGGTTGACGGACAGGCACTGACCGCTGGCAACATCGACAAGGCCTGGCGAGGCACTCAGGTCGACGCGCTGTTCGGTCAGGCGACCGGGCTCGACTTCGTCGTGCACAACGATGCCGACGTCGCCGGAATTGCTGAGATGACCCTCGGAGCGGGCCGAGGATTGACCGGCACCGTGATCATGATCACAATCGGCACCGGCCTCGGCTCCGGTGTGTTCTTCAACGGCACCCTCATTCCGAACATCGAGCTCGGGCGCATGCCAGGCAAGGACGGCGATCCCATCGAGTTCTACGCTGGCGACCGGGCTCGGAAGGCCGCTGACCTCAGCTGGGACGACTGGGGCGAACGATTCAACTACTTCCTGCAGCGAGCGTCACGAGTCATGACCCCTGCCCACTTCATCCTGGGCGGAGGGGCGAGCAAGAAGCTCGACAAGTTCTCCAACAAGCTCGACGTCGAGGCAACGATCCAGGTGGCATCGTTCCGAAACAACGCCGGAATCATCGGCGCTGCCATCGCAGCCCGCGACGGCGGCCTCGGCACGGGCTGACCACACCGGACGAAGGCTGCCCCGTGACCCGGCTGTCGCAAGACGCTGGACGCAATTCTGCTGCGGCTATGGAGCTGCCATCAGTCAGCCATCGTCGCCCAGATCTGACTGGCCGCCAAGGTCTGTCCGACGGCGATTGCGAAGCCGAAGCAGTCGACGTGCCTCAGCAAGAACTGCCTCCGCTCTCGCGAGATTCTCCGCTGTCAGGTCTACCTGCTTGTTCAAGCGTTCACCATGGCTCTCCCTTGAAGTCAGTACCCGGTGAAGGCAGAGACAACATGCAATTGGCGTCACCCTGTTTCGGAGCGAATCGCTCGCTGGACGCAAACTTCTGGTCACATGCATCCATCCAGGAGCAGCCCGGTTCCGAACAACCATCATGCAAACATGGGCGACCAGGCAGCAGCTGGTAGAGCAGTGCGAGCACACCGGCTCAGATTTGACATGGTTTCGGTCGTGGCACGACCCGCTGCTCGCCGTAGTCAAAAGAACTGTCCGAAGAACACACGCCGACGCAGGAGCAGCTGAAGAGACCGCGCAGGAAGTCATGTTCGAGATCTGGTTGAGCTCACAGCGCATCCAAGCTGGCCCAGGCAGCCCGGAGGCGTGGGCAACCACAATCGCCCGGCGGCGTGCCATCGACCGCATCCGCTCTGATCGTTCCCGGGTCAATCGAGAACATCAAGACCATCGCCGGACACGCCAACAGGTCGAACTCGTTGCCGAGAATGTCATCGTGACGCTCGACCGGGAACGAGTACGCGAGGCAATGGGGGCGTTGAACCCCAAGCAGCGAGAGGCCATCACGCTGGCCTACTTCGGGGACCGCACCTACTCAGACGTCGCCGACCAGCTCGACATTCCACTCGGAACGGTCAAGCGTCGCATCCGAGACGGAATGATGAAGATGAGACCAATCCTGCAGCAGAGCCAGGATCAATAGGTCTCGTATCAACGGCACCGATCAGTCCGCCCCGTCAGTTTCGTTGGGCTCCCGCCGAGTTGGGTGAGCACCGCAGCGACTTCGGGACTCCGCCACGGCTCGCACGCATTGGCAAGCATCGGGCGTCCTGGCACGGCAGCGGAATCCATCAAGATCGCTCCGGTGACCGCGGGAGAATCGATGGCCGAGATCGCCGGCGCTACGCCGAGGCTGGAGCCAAGGGTGAACACAGGAAGCCCAGTGAGCTCGTGGACGTGGGCGGCCCAGGCACGGGAGGCTTGCGCCCACTCGTCCATGGTCCAGGTGCCACGCGAGTACGGCAATGCAGAACCCAACGCAGCGCAGCGCTGACGAACAAGACCACGACCCGCCAGCCGACCACAAGCGACAGGACGAGACATTGGCTTCCGCGCCCACGTACCTTCCCATCGACAAGACCGACAAAGAGTTGGAAGCGCCCACGCTTTGAACGACGCTTCCTTCCCGCTCACCTGCAGCCCGCCGAAGCGGACCGGGCACTGAGCTGACCGTTCAGAGGACAGGCCCGACGCATCGCCGAGCGCTAGATCACCGAAGGAATCGAGTGGCCGCCGTCGATGGTGAGGGTGGTGCCGGTCATGTAGACCGACGCGTCTGACGCCAGGAATCGGATGGGACCGCTCAAGTCGCTGAGTTCACCAAAGCGACCTTGTGGGATCCGAGCGAGCATGGCCTGTCCGACCTCAGTCTCGAGGGCGCCGTCGACGATGTCGGTGGCGAAGTAGCCGGGAGCAAGGGCGTTGACGCGAATGCCGAGTGGCGCCCACTCCTGAGCCATGACACGGGTGAGATGGATGAGTGCCGCCTTCGAAGCGGCGTAGGCCCCGGTAAACGGCTGGGCCGCCTGACCGAGAATCGATGCCACGTTGATGACGGTGCCTTGGACCTCGGCCCGAGACATCAGCTTGACGGACTCGCGTGCGACGAGCCATGAGCCCTTGAGATTCGTGTTCACCGTTGCGTCCCAGTCGTCTTCAGTCGTTCCGAACAGCGAGTTCGGATAGCTGACGCCAGCGTTGTTCACCACGACGGTGACCGGTCCGCCCTCGCTGGCTGCAGCGAGAGCCGCCTTCACACTGGCGAGATCGTTGACGTCCATCGGGTGTGCTTCGGCTACGCCACCGCGCTCGTTGATCGCAGCTGCACTCTCCTGGATCTTGTCGACTCGTCGAGCGCACAGCACAACGCGTGCGCCGCCAGCCGCCAGTTCTTCGGCAAAGTGACGGCCGAGGCCGGTGCCTCCGCCGGTGATGAGCGCCGTCTTGCCGGTGAGATCGAACAGCGTGGTGGATTCGGTCATGAGATTGCCTTTGCCGTTCGGGTCGAGGATCGTTTTGCTGTGCGCTGGCGTTCTCGCTCGACGAGCAGCAGTTGCGTTTCTTCAGAAACGTCGGCCTCCAACACACCGGTGACGAGGTCTATCAGATCGCTCACGAAAAGGCGGTGATCGGGGCGGCGTCGGCTGGCCGCGCGTCGGCCGAGCTCGTTGAAGCACAGCGAGATGGCGGCGTAGCGACGATGGAGCGGAAACGTGGTGTCGGCCATGTTGGCTCGGGCGAGCTGATCCCACTGAGCAACACCGTTGTCGGCAGTTCCCGCCGCCGCCGAGAAGCGATCGATGTCGCCGATCAGATCGGCAACGATTCGAAGGTGATCGCGCCCCGACGGGTGTTCGAGCATCGCCGCCGACGGACGAACCAACGCTCCAGCAATCGACCGGGTCGAAGGTGTGGACTCGGCGGCAAGGATCTCGACAAGAGCGGCGCGGCGAGCCCCGATCTCGCGCTCGAACGGCTCGACCACGGCGGTCAGCAACGAGGCCCGATCGCCAAAGTGATATTGCACGGCGTTGGTGTTGCGGTGCTTCGCGTCGCGAGCGATCTCGCGCAGCGAAACGCTGTCGACACCGCGCTCGGCAAAGAGGTGCCTGGCAGTGTCGATCAATGCCTCCCTACCGTTCGCTGCGTTGCTGTCCACTCGGGGGAACGTACCACACCAAGTCGATCGTTTGAAACAAGTGTGTTAACGTTCGAATCACGTGCTTGACTCACAAACGACTGGAGCCCCCATGGCTTGGGACTTTGAAACCGACCCCGAATTCCAACAGCACCTCGATTGGATGGACGCCTTTGTCACCAACGAGGTCCAGCCACTCGACATGGTTCTCGGCGATCCCTACGACAAGTCTGACGAGGTCGCCATGGGTCTTGTGGTGCCGTTGCAGGAGCAGGTGAAGGAACGCGGTCTCTGGGCCTGCCACCTCGGACCCGACCTCGGCGGGCCCGGCTACGGCCAACTCAAGCTGGCGCTGATGAACCAGATCCTCGGACGGTCGCGGTTCGCTCCCACCGTCTTCGGCTGCCAGGCTCCCGACAGCGGTAACGCCGAGATCCTCGCCCACTACGGCAGCGAAGCACAAAAGGAGCGCTACTTGCAGCCGCTCCTCGACGGCAAGATCAGCTCCTGCTACTCGATGACCGAGCCCCACGGCGGTGCCGATCCCACCCTTTTCACCACCAATGCCATCAAAGATGGCGACGAGTGGATCCTCAATGGCGAAAAGTGGTTCTCATCCAACGCAAAGCACGCCAGCTTCTTCATTGTCATGGCCGTCACCAACGACGACGTCAGCGCCTATGAGGGCATGTCGATGTTCATCGTGCCGGCCGAAGCCGAAGGTGTGAACATCATTCGCAACACCGGCATCGGCACCGAGCCAGAAGGCGAAGGCAGCCACGGCTACATGCGCTACGAGAACGTCCGGCTGACCGACGACAATCTGCTCGGCGATCCGGGTTCGGCGTTCGCCATCGCCCAGGTTCGCCTCGGTGGCGGGCGCATCCACCACGCAATGCGGACCATCGCCCAAGTCGAGGCCGCCTTCGACATGATGTGCGAGCGGGCGCTCTCACGAGAGACTCGCAACGGGCCGCTCGCCTCGATGGGCGTCGTGCAGGAGCAGATCGCCGACACCTGGATCGAGATCGAGCAGTTCAAGCTGCTCGTGCTTCGGACGGCCTGGCGGATCGACAAGTACAACGACTACCGCAAGGTCCGCAAAGACATCTCGGCGGTCAAGGTCGCGATGCCGAAGGTGTACCACGACGTTGTCCTACGGGCGATGCATCTCCACGGTGCACTCGGCGTTTCCAACGAGATGCCGTTCACCCGAATGCTCATCGCTTCCGAGGTGATGGCACTCGCCGATGGCCCCACCGAGGTCCACAAGACCACGGTCGCCCGGCAGGTGTTGCGCGAACACAAGGCCGTCGACGGCCTCTGGCCGACCGCTCACATTCCTGCCCTCAAGGCAGCGGCTCGAGCCAAGTTCGCTGATTACCTCGACCTTCAAGCCGCCGACTACTGAGCGGCACCACGAATGACCCAGCAGGACACCCTCGACGGAGTCGACCTCGATCGACTCCGTCAATGGATGGACGAACGCTCGCTCGGTTCTGGCGACCTCGAAGACGTCTCGCAACTCACTGGTGGCACGCAGAACATTCTGCTGCGCTTCCGGCGATCAGGCGACGACTACGTGTTTCGCCGGCCCCCGCTCCACAAGCGGCCCAACAGCGATGACACCATGCGACGCGAAGCTCGCGTTTTGGCCGCCCTGTCCGACACCGACGTCCCCCATCCGCGCTTCATCGCTGGTGAGCCCGACACCGACGCGCTCGGCGCCAGCTTCTACCTCATGGAATCGGTCGACGGATTCAACGCCGCGACGTCACTGCCCGAACCGCATCGATCCAACCCCGCCATGCAGGCCGAGATGGGCTTTGCCCTTGTCGACAGCGCTGCAGTGCTCGGCACGGTCGACCACGTCGAGGTCGGACTTGGCGACTTCGGTCGACCCGACGGCTACCTCGAACGTCAGGTCGAACGCTGGAGCCGACAGCTCGAGAGCTACCACGAGATTTCCGACGACTGGCAGCCAGACCTCCCCGGCGTCAACGACGTCGGCAAGTGGCTCGCAGCCAACCGTCCCAAGACTTCGACCACCGGCATCATCCACGGCGACTACCACACCGCCAACGTGATGTACCGACACCGCAGTTCGGAGCTCGCTGCCATCATCGACTGGGAGCTGACCACGATCGGCGACGCACTGGTCGATCTCGGCCTCATCGTTGCGTTCTGCACCGAAGACGATGAGGGCGGCTTCGGCCCGGGCGGCTCCCTCATCGCCGCCTTTCCACCCGTCGGCGAGCTCGTGGCCCGCTACGGCGAGCGATCGGGTCATGACGTCTCAGCCGCCTCGTGGTACGGCGTCCTTGCCTGCTACAAGACCGGCATCATCCTCGAAGGCACCTACGCCCGCTCGATTGCCGGCAAGGCGCCAAAGGCAACCGGCGACATGCTCCATTCAATCGCCCTCGGCCTGTTCCGTCGAGCCAACCGACTCATCCGCGAAAGCTAGAGGCATCACATGAAAGCGCTCGTCTTCAACGGCCCTCGTGCTGCTCAGCCGAGAAGTGAATAGGTCGAACCGCCGCCCTGCGAACCCTCTCGTTCGACGACTCGATGACGTTGGTTGTGCGCACAATCTGGCCGAGCTCGAGCCTCGAACTCGAGGAACGACCCCACCGACTATCTCGATCTCGACGACGTCAATGGTCTCGCCGTCGCCCTTCTTGGCGCCCCAGCACCGATCCGCGACATCGGCCTCCTCGGCTCGGCGGTCGCCCGCCCCCGAACGACCGCCTTCGGCGACGCGCTTACCCCGACATCTGGACCAACGTCGCGGCTCTCCTGCAATCGATCGTGCCGAATCACGGACTCATTGACGGGAACAAGCGCCTTGGATGAATGAGCACCTCCGGCAATTCGCCACGTAGTAGCCGTGCAGAATCACCGATCGCAAGCGATCCCACCGAATCGCTGGAACCGCCGGTCACAACGGCCCGCTTGCCCGGAGCGATGGAGCCAGGTTGCATCTCGAAAGACCACGGGGCCGGGATACCTCCCACGGGCGGGACGAGCCCGCTACAGCACCTCGCCGGTGAACGAGTCGGTGATCAAGTACTCGTACGGAACCCTGCGGACCTTCTCTTGCCAGGCTCGTTGCATCTGCAACAGCTTCTTGATCTTGGGGAAGTCCTTCTTGTTCTTCTCCCATTTCTCGAGAACCACCGCAGCATCGATCGGAACGTCCAGAACCTCGTTGAAGGTCTCGATCGCCGGCGGCACCCACGCATCGGCATTCACTCGATACAGGAAGACACAGACCTGCGTCAGCTGATTGTGGAATCCGCGATACGTCTGGAGGATGTCATCGGTCGCCTTGACCATTGCGGGCCGAAGGACCGCAGGGACCAGCTGGTTCGACATGTCTGCCATGGGGTTGTCGAGTTTCGCTGATTGGTCGAAGAAGCCCGGTGAGGTGACGTCGAGCAGCGAGACCTTGCCATCGACCCAGGTGAAGTTCGGAATCTGAGCGTCCAACATGATGCCGTCCCCACCGCACGCTTCGACGAACTCCCGAACGGCCAGCAACAGCGGGTGTGCAACAGCCGGTGCCTCGGTCTTCAGCACCGTCTCGGCCAATTGGTCTTTGGCCACAACCGGCTGAAGGACATACCCCACGTGGCGACCGTCGGGCCGCTCCACACGACGGGTTTGCGTCGGGAGTACGTGATGCCCCCGCTCGACGAAACGGCCGACGTACGCGTCGATGGCCGCCAGAGGAGCATCGACACGGGCAGCATCGTCCATCGGGATGAGCCGCTTGGCAACAAAGCGCGGAGCCTCACTCGGCCACCCCAACGCAATGCTCACCTCGCCGAACCCAAAGGCCGTCATGCCCTCGATCGAGCGGCGCCGCTGCGCCTCCTGCACACGCGACTCGAGAGCAAGCAGCTCCTCATCTGACACTTCAGGCAAAACAAACACAGTCACATCCTCAATGGACTTGGGGACCTTCAGAACAGGTCAGCGATCATAGAATCAGCGAGTCGAGGATCGTTCGCATCGGTGCTGCGGGATCCTTCGTTGCGTCCGGAGACGTCATGAAGAGGAACGCTCCACCCGTGCCCGTGGCGATCAGCAAGCGGGCGTACTCCTCGCAGTCGATGGCACGAATGGACCCTTCGGCAACGGCCGCTCGGAGCTGGTTGGCGAATCGACCTTCGATCTGTTCGAGCCAAGGAACGAGATCGTCGCGCAGCTCAGGGACTGAGGTTCCGGCTTCGAAGCCGAGAACGAACGCAGCTCGGAGACGGGTCGGTGCGGTGACGCTCATCAGTGCAAGCTGCTCGACACTGTTGCGAAGGTACGCGAGGGCGTCGACGCCCGGATCGAGCTCGATGTCGAGCCCCTCTTGATACTCAGTGACCAACAGTTCTCGCATCAGAGTGAGCTTGTTGCCGAATCGGACCCGCACCATCTCGCGGCTGTACCCAGCCCTATCAGCGATCGCCGCTGCCGTGGTGGCGTGGTATCCGTGTTCGATGACCAATTCGGCCGCGGCATCGAGCAACCGATCGCGCGCCGTTTGGACGCGTTCGGCCTGTGTCAACCGGCCACCGTCTGAAGTTCCCACGGTCCTAGGTGCGGTTCACGAACTCGGCGATGCGAGCGGTGAGGTTGGCAGCCATCGTGGTGCCGTCGCCGACCGAGAAGAACGCGTGCATCGATCCAAGGTACTCGTAGTAGTCGACGGGCACGCCGGCAGCTTCCAGTGCGTCACGGTAGAGCTCGCCATCGGGCCGCAGGAGGTCATGCTCGGCGGTCACGATCAACGCTGGCGGCAACCCCGCGTGGCTGTCGGCCAGCAAGGGTGCCAACCGAAGATCGGTTCGCATCTCGGTGTCGGGGACGTACTGATCGAAGAACCACTGCGTGTCCTCCTTTTTCAAGATGGGGGGAATGAACGCATCGAAGCGCGGCGTGTCGCACTCCCCCGACACGCATGGGTAGATCAGGATCTGGCCGGCGATGTCGACCGAGCCTGCGTCGCGTGCTTGCAGGCTGACGGCTGAGACCAGGTTGGCACCTGCGCTGTCGCCAGCGACGAAGATCGGCGTGTCGGCACCGGCAGCGAGATCGCCTCGGTTGGCGTCGACCCAGGCCAACGCGGCAGACGCATCGTCGTAGGCAGCGGGGAACGGATGCTCGGGGGCCAATCGGTATTCGACCGACACCACCACAGCACCGCTCTTCTTGGCCAGCTTGCGCATCGGAGCGTCGAATTCGTTGACCGAACCAACGACCCAACCGCCACCGTGGCAGTAGAAGACGACTGCGCTCGGCGCGTCGGTATCGCGGTAGATCCGCACCGGAACCGACACGCCGTCGTGGGTTGCCGTGGCGTCCTCGACCGACAACAGCTCGGGCCCCGGCCCGCGCATTTGCGCTCCGAACTCCATCATCGCCCGAATGTCGCTGGCCGGGACGCTGCCGATGCCTGAACCGCCCCCCATCGCCAGCTGCTCGGTCAGCCGGCGCATTTCCGGCTGGAGACGCCAGGCGACCGACTCGGGCGAACCGAGTCGTTCGCGGTCCTCCGCTGTCGGTTCCAGTGCTGCACCGTCGACAACAACGCCGGGGAGGTGACTGACCGACCGGTAGTCCCGCAAAAGCTCGAAGAAGTCGAGCGGGGTTCCCGCGTACTCGTGCTGCCAGAAGCCACCTTTGTTGCCGTCGGCTCCCTCGCCGTTGTAGTAGCCGGGGGTGCAGTCACCGAAGAAGGACTGCCGGACCTCCCGACCTGATGTCATGACCCGCTCGACCCACGCCCGCTCGGCGTCGGCATCAACCTCGACCCGCGTGGCCCCGACCTCGAGCGCCCGGCCCATGATGTGGCCGATGTGCTGCGACTGCTCGTCCAACGTCTGGGTGATGTTGAGACCCGTCGTGCCCTGCACGGTGCCGAGGAAGAACAAGTTGGGGAAGCCGGCGGTCTGCATCCCGTACAACGTCGACGGTGCCTCCGCCCATTTCTCCGACAGCGTCACACCTTCAGCACCGATCACTTCGTAGCCGGCGCGACGGGTGTAGCTCGTTCCCACTTCGAACCCCGTGGCGAAGATGATGCAGTCGACCTCGAACTCTTCACCGTTGACCACGAAGCCCGTTTCGGTGAACCGCTCGACGCCCTGGCCTGCGGTGTCGACCAGGGTGACGTTCGGCCGGTTGAAGGTCGGCAAGAACTCATCGTGGAACGCCGGGCGCTTGCACAGCTTGCGGTAGTACGGCTTCAGCGCCTCGGCGACGTCGGGGTCCTCCACCAACCGTGCCGCACGGTCGCGAATGGCCTGCATCGACTCGAAGTCGGCCCGTTCCGCAACCGCTGGAATGTCGGCCGGAGTGATCTCGCCCGACTGCAGACCCTCAACGATGGAGGTACGCATACGACGGACCATGTCGGTCCACATGTCATTGACCAGGTTCTCCTCCTCGGGCCGGTTCGACATCAGCGAGATGAAGTTGTCGATTCGCTTCTGCTGCCAGCCCGGCTCGAGAGACTCCACCCAATCGGGGTCGGTATCTGAGTTGTTGCGCTCATCCACAGCCGACGGGGTGCGCTGCACGACATAGAGATGCTGGGCCGATGCGCCAACGTGGGGCACGCACTGCAGCGCCGTTGCCCCCGTGCCGATCACGGCCACTCGCTTGTCGGCCAACTTGTCGAGACCACCGTCGGCGTTGCCGCCGGTGTAGTCGTAGTCCCAACGCGACGTGTGGAAGGTGTGGCCCTTGAACGTGTCGATGCCGGGTACGCCCGGGAGCTTCGCACGGTTGAGTGGACCGTTGGCCATGCACACGAACCGGGCCCGCATGGCGTCGCCTTCTGCGGTGTGCACCGTCCAGAGCTGGTCGGTCTCGTCCCACTCGACGGAGGTGACGGCAGTGCCGAACACGGCGTTGTCGTAGAGACCGAAGTGCTCAGCAATTCCCACGCAGTGGCGGCGAATCTCATCACCGAAGGCGTACTTGTGGCTCGGCATGAAGCCGGTCTCTTCGAGCAGCGGCAAGTAGATGTAGGACTCGATGTCGCACTGCACCCCGGGATAGCGATTCCAATACCAGGTGCCACCGAAGTCGCCGGCCGATTCAATCACTCGAAAGTTAGTGACGCCACGCTCTTTGAGTCGCGCCGCCGCCATTAGGCCGCTGAAGCCACCGCCAATGATGGCAACTTCGATATCGATATCGAGGGCCTCGCGGGTGTAGCCCGGATCAACATAAGGGTCAATGTCGGCGTAATCGGCGAACTCTGAAGCGGCTTCGATGTACTGATCTTCGCCGTCTTCTCGCACGCGCTTATCGCGCTCCGCCATGTACTTGGCCCGCAGTTCGTCGGGATCAAAATCCAGATCAGGAAACATGTTGTGTAGCCGCTCTCGTCCGATACTCATCGCTCTCGCCTTATCTGTTGCCCTGATTGCACCCCTGATTCCACCATAAATGCCACCAAGTAATCCAGAGCTCATGAGACCGGCAAACGAGCGCTCGCGCACCAAAACCCGTAGTATCTCGCAAGCTCAATTCACAACTGCGGCGTCTCGCTGCTGTCATTCAGGAACGCTGTATGTCCGATATCTCGCCTTTATTCGAACCGCTTACTATTCGCGGCATCACTCTTCCCAACAGAATTGTCATGGCACCGATGACGCGATCTTTCTCGCCGGGCGGGGTCCCCGGACAGAACGTCGCTGATTACTACCAGCGACGCGGCAACGCGGACGTCGGACTTATCATCACCGAGGGCACCACCGTAGGCCGTGGCGGTGCATCCAACGACGAAAACGTACCCAATTTCCATACGGCGGCAGCTCTTAAAGGCTGGGCAAACGTTGTAGAGGCCACCCATAAAACACCCGCAAAGATCGCGCCCCAGTTGTGGCACGTGGGCATGATGCGAACGCCGGGCACGGGCCCGGATCCAGAAGCACTCTCTGATGGACCCTCAGGCAAGACCCACACCGGCAAACAGGTGCAACCGGAACCCACCGACAGCGAAGTCGATGACATGGTCATGGCTTACGCCAATGCCGCCGGTGAAGCCAGCCGACTCGGCTTTGATTGTGTTGAGATTCATGGTGCTCACGGCTATCTGATTGATGAGTTTTTTTGGGGTGTGATGAATACACGTTCCGGCAAGTATGGCGGCAACCTC
>ENA-ORXM01000377-ORXM01000377.1-marine-metagenome-genome-assembly--contig:-NODE-377-length-82148-cov-5.076836_pt1 | contig 82148 bp, 65 predicted proteins | sample MGYA00237867_ERZ511480 | MGnify/ENA primary metagenome ERZ511480 (study PRJEB26309, sample SAMN06266103) | marine metagenome | isolation source: Algal blade | place: United Kingdom:Sidmouth, United...
ATCGCCAATTTAAAAGAGATTAAATACAAAAAAGACGCTATGGAGCAATGGGAAAAAGCGGTTGCCTCGAATAATCTAATAGGCTATAGCTATTATCTACAGAATTACCCTAATGGCGATAGTATCGATGTGGCCAAGGCACGGATACAAAAGCTTTCGACCACCGCGGACGATACCAAGGCATGGAAAACAGCCAAAAAAGTCGATTCTAAAAGCTCATATTTACTCTACGTTCAGGAATATGGGGACAAGGGCTTGCACTATTCCGATGCTGTAAGTGGAATTAAAGGCTTACTTACCTCTAGTGGATGGAGCTATTATGGGACTAAAAATTCAGATGGCACCATGCAGGAAGGTCGCTACTTTGATAGGCTTTTGGGTGAAAAAAATGCTGGGCCCAAAGAAGCAGACCTCATCATTGTAAAAAAAGCGATCAGGGTAAGAAGAGGAGCTGATAACGGTGCAGGGGTTATAACGGTATTGGCCCCCGAAGCAATAGCCGAAGTTACAAAAGTAAATGACGATGGGTGGGTTCAGATTATGTATTAATCAGATATAGCTACCTTAATGCAGGTGTTTACGATTGATTATGAGCTACTTTGAATTTAATTTCTATACTGTCTTAGGATAAAATAGGCAGAGAAATTATTCATTTTTTCTTTTAATCGAATTCGACTAGTTGCCTTGAAAAATGAAATAGTAACCATAAAACTTTAATAACCATGACCCAAGCCTATATCTTTACTTCTTACGCCCATGAAGATGAAGACCTTAAAACTGAAATGGACAAGTATCTAAAAGTTTTAAAGCGTTCCGGTAAAATAGATACATGGAACGATAGGGCCCTGATAGCCGGCCAAGAATGGGACAAGGGTATTATGGATGAATTGGCGAAAGCCAATATTATTTTGTTGCTGGTCAGTGTTGATTTCAACGCCTCCGATTTTATTTGGGAAAAAGAACTGGCCGAGGCCATGAAACGGCATGAAGCAGGTACGGCATTTGTAGTCCCCATCATATTGCGTAAATGCCAATGGACCTCAATGCCCTATGCAAAGTTACAGGCACTGCCGCGCAATGCACAGCCCATAACCGAATATCCGAATCGCGATGTAGCTTTTACCGAGGTGGCCAATGGTATTGAAAGGTTAGTCGATCATATTCTGACTAGATAAGGTCATGTAAGTAGCGAATGCTTTGGTAGTATTAGTTTCTACTGTCAATTACCCTATTTTGAGTATGCATTATCCTGACACTAATGAGGACAGGATAAAGGGCTACTTATTTGCGGTAGATAAAAGTTGATATCTTGGACTTTTGAGAAATCTGCCTTCTTATAACAAGAAAACCACTTCATTTCGATGAAGTGGTTTTACTTTTCAAAAACTATAGCATTTACTTCACCATCTCATAACTACGTTTGATAAAGTTCGTAAGTTCCTCACCTTTCAACAGCCCTTTTGAGAGTCGCGCCAAGTCGATGGATTGATTGATCAACCGTTCCCGTTTTTTGGCGGTTTTGGTATTTAGAATCTCACCGACCAATTCGTGATTGGTGTTTACAATAAGGTTATACATTTCCGGCATATTGCCCATGCCGAACATACCACCGCCACCGGTCTGCTGCATTTCTTTCATGCGGCGCATAAACTCCGGTTCCGTAATTATAAAAGGCGAAGCGTCGCTATCCATAGCTTCTAACTGTACGGTATAGCTTTTGTTTTCGATGACCTCTTCCAAATTTGTTTTGAGCTTTTCCTTCTCCTCATCCGAAAGCTTGGAAATTTGTGTGTCCTCTTTTTTGATGAGGTTATCTAAATGGTCCGCATCTACGCGGGCGAAAGAAATCTTTTCTTTCGAAGTTTCTAGTTTTTGCATCAAATGGCCGATAATCGGTGAATCGAGCAATAAAACTTCATAACCCTTAGCCTTCGCAGCTTCAATATAACTATGTTGTGCCTCTTTATCGGAAGCATAGAGAACCACCAGCTTCTCGTCTTTATCCGTTTGGGTGTCCTTTATTTTCTCCTGAAGCTCTTCGAAGGTGTAGTAATTACCATCTACTGTCGGGTATAGTGCAAATTTGTCAGCTTTTTCAAAAAACTTATCCTCGGAAAGCATACCGTATTCGATAACAATCTTGATATCGTTCCATTTCTTCTCGAAATCTTCCCGGCTATTTTTGAAAAGGGAGTTCAGCTTGTCTGCTACTTTTCTTGTGATATATGAAGATATTTTCTTCACGGCACCATCGGCCTGTAAATACGACCGGGATACATTAAGCGGAATATCGGGCGAATCGATGACTCCACGTAGCATGGTCAAGAATTCGGGTACGATACCCTCCACATTATCGGTTACAAAAACCTGATTTTGATAGAGTTGTATCCGATCCTTTTGAACATTAAGGTCGTTCGTCAATTTCGGGAAGTAAAGGATACCCGTTAGGTTGAAAGGATAATCAACGTTCAAATGAATATTGAACAATGGCTCTTCGAACTGCATAGGGTAGAGTTCGCGGTAAAAGTCTTTATAGTCCTTTTCTTCTAAATCCGTTGGCTGTTTGGTCCACGCCGGATTCGGATTGTTGATGATATTGTCAACTTCTTGAGTAGGGGCGGGGTCGTCTTCTTTTGCACCTTCAGGCTTTGGAAGTGTTTCCGTTTTCGTGCCAAATTTTATGGAAATCGGCATAAACTTATTGTACTTGCGCAATAGTTCGCTAATGCGGTTCTCCTCTAAAAATTCGGTGGAATCTTCTGCGATATGAAGAATGATTTCAGTACCCCGGGTTTCTTTTTTTCCTTTTTTTAGGGTGAATTTGGGAGAACCGTCACAGCTCCAATGTACCGCTTCAGACCCTTCCTTGAAGCTCTTGGTAAGAATTTCGACCTTATCGGCGACCATAAATGCAGAATAGAATCCGAGACCGAAATGGCCGATTATACCCGAGTCCTTCGCACCGTCTTCATATTTGTTCAAAAATTCTTCCGCTCCGGAAAAAGCTACTTCATTGATATATTTCTTGACCTCTTCTTCGGTCATTCCGATTCCCTGATCGATGACGTGTATTTTTTTTCCTTCCTTGTCGACCTTTACCTCTATCAACGGTTGGCCATATTCTACTTTGGCCTCGCCAATGGAGGTGAGATGTTTCAATTTTAAAGTTGCATCGGTTGCATTTGATATGAGCTCACGTAAAAAGATTTCGTGGTCGCTGTACAAAAACTTCTTAATCAGTGGAAAAATGTTTTCTACCGATACATTGATTTTACCTGTTGCCATAATATTAATTATTTTTTGTCTTTCCCGCGAACCTGGCTGTTGGCAGACAGGGGCGGGAAACTGATTTAGTATTTTAAACTCTCATCGATTTGAGAATCTTAATTCATTTATTAAGTTTTCCAACCTATTATTTAAAGTTGCAGAATTACTCTTCTTTGAGTCAAAAAAAATACCATTCTATGTATCCGTGACAAACTGACACCCGAATGACGCTTGATTTGGCGATGTCAAAAGTTTAACAAATTATTCTGTTTAATTATTTTGAAAAATGATTAAACATTACATATATTTGTTTAAGAAATAAAATTGCTATGAAAAAGAGTTTTATGTCATAATCATGTTTTGATTATTTATTGGTTAGGTTGTTTGAAAACGTGCTTTCTTTTGAGGGCACGTTTTTGTTATGAGAATATAAGAATTGGTATTCCGTTAACACGAAATGCACATTCAAATTCTTATTTTTGTTTAATAAACTTTTTAAAGATGGCGACAAAAGCGAAAACAAAAAAAATTACCGATGATACTATCATAGAGATGTATATGGATTATGTCTTAGAACATGAGGCGGTTCCGAAATCCATTTACAAATTCTGCAAACTCAATAAAATAGAAGAAACTGATTTTTATGGTTTTTTTGGATCTGTAGAAGGTATACAAAAAACGATTTGGAGAAAGTTTTACACCAATACGGAGCATCTTTTGCAGAAGAACGAAGAATATGAAAATTTTTCGAACAAGGATAAAATGCTCACTTTTTTTTACACATTTTTTGAGCTATTGACCTTGAACAGAAGTTATGTATTGTTTGCGTTAGGAGAGCATAAAAGTATGCTTAAAAATCTAGAACAACTTAAAGGACTTCGAAAGCATATTAAGGCTTATGCTACTGACTTAATAGAGGATGGCAATGCCGATAAAAATTTGAAGATTACCAAACATAATCCAAAGCTGTTCTCCGAAGGGGCTTGGCTACAGTTTTTGTTTGTTCTAAAATTTTGGATGGACGACAGCTCACGGGGCTTTGAAAAGACCGATATGGCAATCGAGAAATCAATAAATACCATTTTCGACGTTTTTGACAATACTCCGTTGGAGAATATCATTGATTTCGGAAAGTTTTTGTACAAAGAGAACTTTGCATAGAAGTGTGAAATCGATCGATTAAATAAAAGGTTTGTCTTTTTTCTAATTTGAATTTACAGGAAATTTTAGGCAGGCGTGAAAAATTCTATAATCGCATTTATAGATACTTAAATTAATAATTAAAGTTTTATGAAAACACTGGATAAGATTCCAACAGGTAAAATAGAAAGGGCCAGTAAGTTGGTGAAGACCGGTGTTAAGATTGGTGGTAATTACGTAAAATACTACGGGAAGAAACTGGTGAATCCTGAACTGACCAAAGACGAGCTTAACGAAGATAATGCCGAAGATATTTATGACGGCCTGAAGACGCTCAAAGGCAGCGCTTTAAAGGTAGCCCAAATGCTGAGCATGGAGAAAAATATGCTTCCGAGCGCCTATGTAGAAAAATTTTCACTGTCCCAATTTTCCGTACCTCCGCTCTCCGCACCGCTCGTGCGTAAAACCTTTAAAAAATACCTTAATAAATATCCTGAAGAACTTTTCGACACTTTTGAACGCGATTCCATTAATGCTGCGAGTATTGGGCAAGTACACAAAGCGACCAAAGATGGTAAGGAGTTGGCCGTAAAAATCCAATACCCTGGAGTGGCCGAAAGTATAAGTAGTGATTTGGCTTTGGTAAAGCCAATTGCCATTAGAATGTTCAATATCAAGGGAAAAGACTCGGATAAGTATTTTAAAGAGGTTGAAAACAAACTTGTCGAGGAGACGAACTATAACCTTGAATTGAAGCAGAGCAAAGAGATTACCGAATTATGTTCTCATATTGAAAATCTTGAGTTTCCGAAGTATTATGAGAATCTTTCTAGCGAGCGCATCATAACGATGGATTGGATGCACGGCAAACATTTAAGTGAATTTGTAAAAACCGACTTCTCGCAGGAACTTGGTAACCATTTAGGGCAGACCCTTTGGGATTTTTACATGTTTCAGATTCACGGATTACGAAAAGTACATGCAGACCCCCATCCCGGTAATTTTTTGATAAGCGATCGAAATACGCTTATCGCTATCGATTTTGGTTGTATTAAAGAAGTGCCAGACGATTTCTACATACCTTACTTTGAACTGGCCAAAAAAGAGAATATCGAAAACGATGAAATTTTCATGCAAAAGTTATATGCATTAGAAATATTGACTCCGACTGATTCGGAAAAAGAGCTTAAATTTTTCAAAGCACTGTTCAAAGAGATGCTGACCCTTTTTACCGCGCCTTTCCATAAAGAAACATTTGATTTTGGCGGTGAGGAATTTTGGACGAAAATAGCCGAGTTAAGTGAGAGGTATTCAAAGGACACCCAAATACGTAAAATGAACGGTAACCGGGGCTCAAAACACTTTCTTTACATGAACCGTACTTTTTTCGGATTGTTCAATTTACTGCACGATCTAAAGGCAGAAGTAGAAGTCAATAGGTTTCGGCGTTATCTCGCATAAACACTTGTTAGGTAATTATTCACTTCCTGTTTATTTTGTTTATATTAGATATTTACCGGATAAGCAACCCATAGTTCTAAAACTTAAACCCGCCTTTCAATGTACAACTCAAAAATTACAGGTCTTGGTTACTTCGTGCCCGAAAACGTAGTAACCAACGACGATTTGGCCAAAATAATGGACACCAATGACGCCTGGATCCAAGAGCGAACCGGCATCAAAGAAAGAAGACATGTAGCCAAAAGCGTTGACACCACGACCACAATGGGCGTCAAGGCAGCCAAAATCGCCATAGAACGTGCCGGAATCGATAAGGATGATATCGATTTTATCGTTTTTGCGACCTTGAGTCCCGATTACTACTTTCCCGGTCCCGGCGTCTTGGTGCAGCGCGATTTGGGCATTAAGACCGTTGGTGCCTTAGATGTTAGAAATCAATGCTCAGGTTTTGTATATGCACTTTCCGTAGCGGATCAGTACATTAAAAGTGGGATGTATAAAAATATATTGGTCATTGGCTCGGAGCTACATTCCCATGGGCTGGATATGACGACAAGAGGTAGGGCCGTTTCGGTGATATTCGGCGATGGTGCGGGTGCTGCCGTTTTGAGTAGGGAAGAAGATACGGATAAAGGCATACTTTCGACCCATTTACATTCTGAGGGGCAACACGCCGAAGAACTATCATTAATCGCTCCAGGTATGGGCAAACGATGGGTTACGGATATTATCGAAGAAAACGACCCCAACGATGAGTCATACTTTCCCTATATGAATGGGCAATTTGTATTTAAAAATGCCGTGGTCCGTTTTAGTGAAGTGATAATGGAAGGTCTTCAAGCTAATGGTTTATCGTCAACCGATATTGATCTTCTCGTACCCCATCAGGCCAATTTACGCATATCGCAGTTTGTTCAAAAGAAGTTTGGGCTGAACGATGACCAAGTATTCAATAATATCATGAAGTATGGCAATACTACTGCCGCATCTATTCCGATAGCGCTTACTGAAGCATGGGAGGAAGGAAAAGCAAAGGAGGGTGATTTAGTGGTTCTCGCCGCTTTTGGTAGTGGTTTTACCTGGGGCAGCGCAATTATTCGATGGTAAATAATAGAATTGTATACAAAACCCCGATGTCTCCATCGGGGTTTCTGTCGTTGATTTCGCTATACTAAACACTAACCATTAACTATAAACATATAGCTTATCAACGACCTTAAATTTTAAAAAAGTATGTTTTACTTTATGATTCGACTAATAGACGGAAATCTTTACCCGGCGTTACAAAGCCTGATCAACTTTAACACTTTGTTAAACAAATGAAAAAAACACTTGTTTTTGGAGCTTCCCTTAAATCGAACCGTTATAGTAATTTAGCGGTGAATCGCCTTTCGGACCATAACATCAAAACTGAAGCATTCGGTTTAAAAGAAGGTAAAATCAGGGGAGTACAAATAAAGACCAATTTAAACGATTTTCAAAACATTCATACCATTACTTTGTATATCGGGGCAAGCCGTCAGCCTGAATATATCGAGAAAATCTTACAATTAAGACCGAAACGGGTTATCTTTAATCCGGGAACGGAAAACCCGAATTTTTATAAAATACTTGAAGACAATGGGGTTGAGGTAGAAGTTGCATGTACCCTTGTACTTTTAGCGACCGGTCAATATTAAATTTGGCATCAGGTGACCGTCCGATTTTTCGCATTCAACTTTAACATTTTTTAAATACATTTTTTTTGGCTTTTTTAGTCAAATCTCTGGGATAGCCTATGCTAGTGGGTTTGACTGGAGATAAAAAGGTTCGTGCCTGATTGAATAAAAAAATGATTCTAATTTTGTTTGCTACCTGCAGCTGAACTTATTCGAGCCAATAACAATCCGAATATGGTCAGAAGGGCATTTACCGCAATGCTTATAAAACCAAAATCGAACTGGAATACGGATGCACTGTACCAACTCATTCCATAGGTCAGTAACGGAGCAAGCACGCAAACTACGGGTACAAAGCTATCCTTGATTTTGATTTTCGTAAACATTCCAAAGAGAAACAGGCCTAGAAGCGGGCCATAAGTATAGCCCGCGACGTTGAAAATTAAGGAAATCACATCCCCGCGGCTGCCGGAAAATGCCATTATTATAATGAATACTACTATGGAGAAGCCGATAAGGACCCAATTTTTGTACCTTTTCTTCACCGTTCCCGTTTTTTTTGAAATATCCAGAAAATCATAGGTGAAAGATGTGGTCAAGGCCGTAAGGGCCGAATCGACACTTGAAAAAGACGCGGCGATTATGCCTAATAAAAAGCTTATTCCGGCAATAAGTCCCAAATGGTTCAGGGCGAGTTCTGGAAAAAGAGTATCGGTATCCAAAAACTTCCCATTTGGTCCTATCGGCAAGGTAATACCTTTGTTTTCGGCATAAATATAAAGTAGAACACCAAGACCCAAGAATAGAAATTGTGTTGCGGCCAAAATCATACTGTAGGTCAGTGTATTTTTTTGGGCGTCCCATTGATTCTTACAAGTAAGCGTCTTTTGCATCATGTTCTGATCCAATCCCATCATGGCGATAGCAATCAATATGCCGGCGATAAATTGCTTGTAGAAATTATTGCCAGATTGCCCTTCCCAATTGAACACCTGAAAATATTTGTGTTCGGTCACTACTTGTACAGATTCGCCTATCGATAAATCGAGCGATTGTGTGATTCCGTAAATAGTGACTACAGCTCCAGTAATTAAGAATGTAGTCTGCATGGTATCTGTCCAAACTATAGTTTTGATACCCGTCTTGTTGGTATAAAGCCAGACCAGTAGTAAAATAATGATAACTGTAATAAAGAAAGGAATGCCCACCCTATCGAAAAACGCAAACTGAAGTATTTTTGCCGCCAATAATAATCGTAAGGCCGCACCGAAAGACTGGGAGACCAAGAAAAAAAGCGACCCTGTTTTATACGTGTATTTTCCGAATCGATTTTCTAAATAGGAATAGATTGAAACGAGCCTTAACCGGTAGTATAGCGGTACGAGCACAAAAGTGATAAAAAGGTAACCAACGACATTGCCTAGTACAAACTGAAAAAAGAACAGATAGTTGTTACCGACCATTCCGGGAACGGATACAAAGGTAACTCCCGATAATCCTGCCCCTACCATTCCGAAGGCTACCAAAAACCATGGGGATTCTCGGTCTCCGGTAAAAAATGATTCGTCGCTGCTATTCCGCGAAGTAAAATATGAAATGGCCATTAACAGAATGAAGTATGCCGCAATAACCGAAAAGACCAGTACTAAACTCACTGAGAGGGTTTTTTGAAGGCCGAAGTTAAATAATTAGGGCTTTAGAAAGTGCAAAAGCCCGAAAAATATGCTACTTGCATCGAAACTAAACCTGCCGCTATATTATGGTCAAATGCGAAAAACGATTAAAATCATCGGCACCTTTCAAAACAGTCTCTAAAAATAGTACGTAATTTTGTCCTCATGGACTTTTCATCTAAACTTCTCGAAAACGCGGTCTATGAGATGTCGCAGTTGCCGGGTATTGGTAAACGCACTGCACTGCGTTTGGTGCTACACTTGTTAAAACAACCTGAGGAACGTACGAGCCAATTGTCGGGAGCTTTACAAAACCTCAGAAAAGGAATCAATTTTTGCAAAAGCTGTCATAACATTTCCGATGTTGAACTTTGTGAAATATGTGCCAGCCCGAAACGCGATAGAAGTCTTATCTGTGTTGTTGAAGATATTCGCGATGTGATGGCCATAGAGAATACAGGTCAATACAGAGGCCTGTATCATGTTCTGGGAGGAAAAATATCTCCCATGGAAGGTATCGGCCCGCAAGACCTGACCATAACCTCTTTGATAGAAAAAACCAAACTGGGTGAAGTGAAGGAACTAATTTTTGCGCTAAGCTCAACGATGGAAGGCGATACGACCAATTTTTATATCTTCAAACAGCTGAACGGACTTGATATCAGTACCTCGACCATAGCCCGGGGTATTGCTGTAGGTGATGAACTGGAGTATGCCGATGAGATTACTTTGGGTAGGAGTATTTCAAATCGTGTGCCTTTTGAAGGCTCCTTAAAGGCGAATTAGAAATATGATTAATGTAAGAATCGTCTATTTTTTTTGGTATTTTTGCAGCAAAATTAGAAAAGGCAAGTATAAAATAGGAATATGTCAAAATTCGAATTGAAATTGCCCCGTATGGGAGAGAGCGTGGCCGAGGCGACCTTGACGACTTGGTTGAAAGACGTCGGCGATACCATAGAGCTAGACGAGCCCGTTTTTGAGATAGCGACCGATAAGGTAGATTCTGAAGTTCCTAGTGAGGTCGAGGGTGTTCTGATCGAAAAGCATTTTGAGGTAGATGATGTTATCAAGGTTGGGCAAACCGTGGCTGTAATCAAAATTGACGGGGGAGATTCATTTGACAACAATAATGAGGAAGATATCGTGGGGGTATCCAAAGAAATAGAAGAACCCCCAGCTGAAGTGACCGCACAGGTCGAAGAACGTGTGAAAATTGCAAAGGAAACTGTAAGTACATCGAATCTTGGCAGTGAGAGTAAGGCCATCACATCTGAAAGATTCTATTCGCCATTGGTCAAAAATATTGCCAAACAAGAGGGTATTTCGATGGCCCGGTTAGATGCTATTGTCGGCACTGGAAAAGAGGGTCGGGTGACCAAGAACGACATTTTGGCCTATATTGAAAATGGAAAGACTACAATTAAGAAAACGGTCGGGGCTAAGACTCAAAGCGAAGATATCACAACAAAGGTTAAAGTCCCGACTGAACTTGGTGCAGTTACAGTTTCTCCGATAGCATCGACGACGAACAACGAGGTCATCGAAATGACGCGAATGGGCAAGATGATTGCCAAACACATGGTAGAAAGTGTATCCACATCGGCCCATGTACAGAGTTTTATCGAGGTAGACGTCACCAATATCGTAAATTGGCGTAATAAGGTCAAAGATGCTTTCGAAAGACAGGAAGGTGAAAAGCTCACGTTCACGCCCATTTTTATGGAGGCTGTTGCCAAGGCCCTGAAGAAATATCCAATGATAAATATTTCTGTCGATGGAGATAACGTTATCAAGAAAAAGAACATCAATATTGGTATGGCTGCCGCCCTGCCCGATGGAAATTTGATTGTACCCGTCATTAAGAATGCCGACCAATTAAATTTGGTCGGCATGGCCAAGGTCGTGAACGACTTGGCATCTCGGGCCAGAGAAAACCGTTTAAAGCCCGATGAGGTACAAGAGGGTACCTATACCGTTACCAATGTCGGTACCTTTGGCAGTGTGTTCGGTACACCGATCATAAATCAACCGCAGGTGGGTATTTTGGCGTTGGGTGCCATTCGTAAGATACCTTCTGTAATCGAAACGTCTGAGGGAGATTTTATAGGTATTCGAAGTAAAATGTATCTGTCGCATAGCTATGACCATCGTGTCGTGAACGGTGCTTTGGGAAGTATGTTCGCTAAGGCGGTATGTGACTATCTAGAGGCTTGGGATATCAATAGGGAAGTATAGCTTTCCATGAAGGGATATCAACACTTTAAATAATTGTCAAAAAAAAGCATATTTATTTTCGATTACATTGTTAATCTATGATTTGATTGGTATTTTTACGATTAACAAATTGATAACACATAGCTAGCGCTTTTGAGGCTAACTTTGACGTTTTCCAAGCCAAAAATGCCAAAAAAACCATTGCTTTTCTCCTACCAGTCCAGATGGACTTTTTTTTTGCTTCTCTTTTCTCTATCGTTATCACTTTTTTCGCAAGAGGATGAGAATGAAAAAAAGGCTCCTATGCGCTTGTTTATCGATTGTAACTGCGATAAAAACTTTCTACGCCAAGAAATTCAGTATGTAGGTCATGTTCGCGATCAGGCTCAGGCCAATATCAAGCTATTTATTTATGATATTGCTAACGGGAGCGGAGGGCGTACCTATAACTTGGAGTTTGAAGGTATAGAAGATTATAAGGATATTTTCGGGAAACTGAACTACGATACCAATGCCAATATGACCGATGATGAGGTCAGAAAAGGACTCCTGAAAAAAATACAATCGGGCCTGTTACAGTATGTTTTGCAATCAGATCTTGCCGATAAAATCACCTACACGGTCAATAAAGAGGGGCTCGGTGAAGTACAGGAAGTCGATTTCACAGACCCATGGAACAATTGGATTTTTGAGGTATACGGCGAAGCAGAATTGGATAAGGAGTCACAGCGCCGCGAATTCGAATATGAAGTTGGTTTCGAGAGTGACCACGTAACTGAAAAAATCCGGATTCGTACCGATTTACAGTTGAATCAAGCTACCCGCGAATTTGAAAGAAATGAAGAGACCTTTACTAGCGAACGATTTCGCTATTCGGCAGACGGTAGCATTGTAGCAAGTTTGTCAGACCACTGGTCCGCTGGTATTTTCTCCGGTGCACGGCACGACACTTTCACCAATTTGGATTTTCGTTATTACGTTCAACCGGCCATCGAGTATAATATTTTTCCGTATCGCGAGGTGTTGCGTCGGGAAATCGTATTTGCCTACAAAATCGGATATTTTCATAATGACTATATCGAACCTACGATTTTCAATGAGATTTCCGAGGGTATTTTCAACCATTCGCTTGATGTACAGGTCCGCTACCGCCAACCATGGGGCAATGTGTATTCGCGTTTACGCGCATCAAGCTTTTTAAACGATTTCAGTAAAAATAGAGTGCAGCTTTTCGGCAATTTCTCAGTCCGATTGGTAAAAGGTTTATCCGTACGGTTTTCCGGGCGTTTTGAATTGATCCGTGACCAAATTAACCTTCCGGCCGGTGATGCCTCTATTGAAGATGTATTACTACAGCAAAAGCAGATTGCGACCGATTTCGAAACGGGTTTCAGAATTGGCCTTAGCTACACCTTTGGCTCTGCTTTTAACAACATCATCAATACGAGGCTATAATTTTTATTCCGCTCCACGAGAAAGCAATACCATTTCAAAAAGTCTCAAAAAGGGTTTTTTCTTGGGATGTAGATAGTCTTATAGCAAAGAGCAAAAGTTTGCCAATCTTCGAAACCGCATTTTCCGAAATTAGGGAATTTGATAACAATTATTGGTGCCGGCACGAAAAGGATATACCGACAGGTAGTTCGATTTCCAGAAACACAGATATCTGATTTTGAGGATGTGCTCCCTGAAGATTTATAGTATTGAATCCTTTTTAAAACAAAAAACGAGAGCCAACTTAAAGTTTTAAAATTTGTTTACGGAGCTTAAATACCTTCCATTTATTACACCCCATATTTAATAAATTCCCCTCATCATTTCGTCGAAGCTTTGTAAAATCTATCTTTGCAGCAAACAACCCCAATGTATGGAACTTAATCTTACAAGGCCTATCTGTTTCTTCGATTTGGAAACGACCGGTACGAATGTCGCGAAAGACAGGATTGTAGAAATTTCTATTCTAAAAATTTTTCCTAACGGGAACAAGGAAAGCAAGACATGGCTAGTAAATCCAGAAATAAAGATTCCGGATGAGGTAGTGGCTATTCATGGTATTTCGAACGAAAAAGTGGCAGGTGAACCTACTTTTAAAGAATTGTCCAAAACTATTTATGGTATGATCAAGGATAGCGATTTGGGCGGCTTCAATTCCGATCGCTTCGATATTCCCCTTTTGGCGGAAGAGCTGCTGCGGGCAGACATTGACTTTGATATGAAAAATACGGTTTCGGTGGATGTACAGACGATTTTCCACAAAATGGAAAAACGGACTTTAGGGGCCGCTTATAAATTCTACTGCGATAAAGAATTGACTGATGCACATAGCGCAGAGGCCGATACACAGGCCACCTACGAAGTGTTGCTTTCACAATTGGACCGTTATCCCGATTTGGAAAACAATATCAAAAAACTGGCTGAGTTCTCGACCCATCGCCGGTTTGCCGATTTTGCGGGCTTTTTAGGCTACGATGAAGACGGTGAGGAAATTTTTTCATTCGGGAAGCACAAAGGTAAAAAAGTGTTGGACGTACTTGAAAAAGAACCTGGTTATTTTGGTTGGATTTTAAATGCTGATTTTCCCTTATACACCAAAAAAGTGTTGACACAGATAAAACTAAGTCAACTGAACAATAAGCTTAGTTGATAGTAAGCCGATGGAAGTTGCGTTGGGCAGCAAGTGATTCTCAAAAAAGTTTAGGACTTTAGAGGTTTACTATCCATTTGCAGAACAAAAAAGTAAATTTTCAACCACAAACCACAAACCACAAACCACAAACCACAAACCATAAACCACAAACAGTCAATTCTCCTTTATCTTAAAAAATGAAACTCATCTGCATCGGTAGAAACTATGCCGAACATATCGAAGAACTAAAGAACGAGCGGCCCGAAGAGCCCGTTGTATTCATTAAACCTGATTCGGCTATACTGCCTAAAGAGCAGGATTTTTACATTCCCGAATTCTCTACCGACGTACACTATGAAGTTGAAGTACTGGTAAAAATCAAAAAGGTCGGAAAGCATATCGATGAAAAATTTGCCCATAAGTACTATGATGAAATTGGTTTAGGAATTGATTTTACCGCAAGGGACCTTCAATCGAAACTAAAGGAAAAGGGTTTGCCTTGGGAAAAGGCAAAAGGTTTTGATGGTTCAGCGGTAATAGGAAAATGGCTTTCGAAAACAAATTTCGGCAACCTACAAGACCTTAATTTTGTATTATCCAAAAATGGACATAAGGTACAAATAGGTAATACAGGCCATATGCTCTGGCAGATAGACGAAATCGTTTCTTACGTTTCCCGATTTTTTACACTAAAAAAAGGAGATGTTATTTTTACCGGAACACCTTCCGGTGTTGGCGGAATAGCTACAAATGACTATCTTTCGGGCACATTGGAAGGACAAGAGTTTTTCAATTTAAAGATAAAATAATGATTTACAATCTTGATAAAATCAATGAAATGGCCGAAGGAGATGAAGATTTCATCAATTCTGTAATTTCGGTTTTTTTAGAAGAGGTGCCGCAAGACCTTGAAGATCTTGAAAAAGCACTAGATCAACAAAACCATGAACAGGTCTATAAACTTGCCCATAAAATTAAACCCAATGTAGATCTCTTGGGTATGGAGCAGACGCGCGCGACCGCCCTACAAATGGAAACATTAGGAAAGACCAAAGCCAGCATTTCTGAAATACAACAAATATTTCCTACATTGAAGAAAGACATTCATCAAGTTGTATCCGAATTGAAGAAAGACTTTCAGCTGTAATAGCTCCATTATACTACATTTCAAAACAGGCTCCCAAAAGCAAAACTCATTATGAGTTCCATACGCGCAGAGATTATCACTATTGGCGATGAAATTTTAATTGGCCAAATTGTTGATACCAATTCCACTTTTATTTCCAAAGAACTTAATAGGATAGGCGTTTCCGTTTATCAAATTACATCGGTTCAAGACGAAAGGGAGCACATTTTACAGGCATTGGCGGAAGCCGAGAAAAGAGTGAATATCGTTATCGTTACCGGTGGTCTAGGGCCTACCAAAGATGATATCACAAAACACACTTTTTGTGAATTTTTTGATGACAGTTTAGTTGAAGACGTTGGGGTGTTAAATCATGTCGAAGAACTTTTCGAGAAATATATTACTTCTACGCCCATTTCCGATATTAATCGAAAACAGGCACTGGTACCCTCTAAAGCAGAAGTATTGCACAATGCCTATGGTACTGCACCCGGTATGTGGATGCAAAGAGAAGGGGTAGCCTTTGTTTCATTGCCAGGGGTTCCGTTCGAAATGAAGAATCTGATGACGGATGCTGTAATCCCCAAAATAGTCTCTAAATACAAACGCCCACATATTCTACATAAAACGTTGGTAACCTATGGACTGGGTGAGAGCGCAATAGCTCAAAAAATTGAAGAATGGGAGAATAATCTACCATCAAATATAAAACTGGCCTACCTGCCCAGTTTAGGTAAAGTCAGGTTGCGATTGACCGCAAAAGGCGCTGAAAGAAAACTTTTGGAGGATGCGGTCGAGAGAGAATCAAAGAAACTATATCCCTTAATCGGTGAGATTATCTATGGCGTAGAAGATGAGGAAACCTTGGAGCAGGTCGTGGCCAAACTGCTCACCAAAAAGAGATTGACCCTGGCAACGGCCGAAAGTTGTACAGGAGGGCGTATCGCCCAACAACTAACCGCATTACTGGGTGCTTCTGCTTATTTTAAAGGAAGTGTTGTCAGTTACGCTACCGCTACGAAAATTGAAGTTCTAGATGTTTCGAAAGACAGTATAGCCCAGCACTCCGTGGTAAGTTCAGAGGTTGCTGTAGAAATGGCCGAAAACGTCAAGCGCCTTATGAAAACTGATTTTGCTATTGCTACAACTGGAAATGCTGGCCCGACCAAGGGCGATTCAGATGCGGAAGTCGGCACGGTATTCATTGCCATCGCCTCAGCGAACGGAGTTTTTGCGGAAAAATTCACTATGGGAAATCACAGGGACCGAATCGTACAAAAAACCGTTCATAAGTCCCTCGAATTGCTACAAAAAGAAATTTTAAAAATCTGAAATATTCTTTTGCCCGTCCCGTAAAAATGATATAAATTTGCACCCTGTTTAAAGAAAAATCAGCGCAATGTCAAAAGTTTGTCAAATTACGGGGAAAAGAGCGATGTTCGGTAACAACGTATCGTTCTCCATCAACAAGACCAAAAGAAGGTTTAACGTAAATCTTTCGAAGAAACGTTTCTATCTTCCTGAAGAAGACCGTTGGGTTACGCTTAAAGTTTCTGCAAAGGCGTTGAAAATCATTAATAAGAAAGGTATTTCTGCCGTAATTAAAGAGGCAAGAGCACAAGGATTGGTAAAATTGATTCCTGCTTTCGCGGGAATGACAAAGAAATAGTCAAGTAATGGCAAAGAAAGGCAACAGAGTTCAGGTGATTTTAGAATGTACGGAGCATAAAGATTCAGGTATGCCGGGAACTTCTAGGTACATCACAACAAAGAATAAAAAGAACACGCCTGAAAGGATGGAGATTAAAAAATTTAATCCTATCCTTAAGAAAATGACGGTTCATAAAGAGATAAAATAATAGATTTCTCTATTTAGGAGAAACTTAATAGATATTCAACAGATTCCCATTTTTGTGGGAATTACACTAAAGAAAAGTAATCATGGCAAAAAAGACAGTTGCAAGTTTACAGACAAGTTCAAAACGATTGACAAAGGCCATAAAAATGGTAAAATCACCCAAAAGTGGTTCCTATACTTTTGTTGAATCTGTCATGCCTCCAGAAATGGTGAATGAATGGTTGGCGAAAAAATAAGCCATTTCACAAATAAAATTTTTAAGCTCCTTTCAAAAAAGGGGCTTTTTTAATGAAATATACTAATGGTTCTAGTTCAAAAATTTACGGATTAATAAGACCATAGTAAGACAAGAACACCACATTTCTTTTTTAACCGCCGATCGGCAATGTATTTATTCTAGTTCCCTCCAATTTTGGTAAGCCTCTTCATCTAGAATTGAAACTTGAACTTGAGTTCGGACTAGTACGCGAACTTTCTACTACTTTCTTATCTTTGGCATTCAATGAACAGCAGGTATGAGTTTATTTAAGAATATATTTTCATCAAAGAAAAAAGAATCACTTGATAAAGGACTCGAAAAAACGAAAACCTCCTTCTTTTCGAAATTAAGTAAGGCCGTAGCGGGCAAGTCAAAGGTAGATGACGATGTACTTGATAATCTAGAGGAGGTATTGGTAACGTCCGATGTAGGGGTCAACACAACGCTAAAAGTAATTGAAAGAATCGAGGCCCGTGTTGCCCGTGATAAGTATATGGGTACCGATGAACTCAATACCATACTTCGTGAAGAAATTGCCGGCTTACTTTCCGAAACGAATTTGGAAGAGGCGACTGAATTTTCCATTCCCACAGATAAAAAACCCTACGTGATTATGGTCGTCGGTGTAAATGGAGTTGGCAAGACTACTACTATAGGTAAATTAGCCTATCAACTTAAAAGACAGGGGCATAAGGTCGTGCTAGGTGCAGCAGATACATTTCGCGCTGCAGCAATCGACCAATTGCAAGTTTGGGCAGATAGGGTAGATGTACCCATCGTAAAACAAAAAATGGGAAGTGACCCCGCTTCTGTCGCTTTCGATACTTTAAGCTCGGCCGTAACCCAAGATGCCGATGTTGTAATCATTGATACCGCTGGCCGTTTACATAACAAAATCAATTTGATGAACGAATTGACCAAAGTAAAAAGGGTAATGCAAAAAGTGGTTGATAACACGCCCCATGAAGTACTACTGGTTCTCGATGGTTCGACCGGACAGAATGCCTTTGAGCAGGCTAAGCAGTTCACAAAAGCGACCGAAGTAACTTCGTTAGCGGTAACAAAATTAGATGGTACTGCGAAAGGAGGGGTCGTAATAGGTATTTCCGACCAATTTCAGATTCCTGTAAAGTATATTGGGGTAGGTGAGGGTATCGAAGATTTACAGGTCTTTAATAAGCATGAATTTGTTGATTCATTTTTCGGATAAGGAATGATAAAATATATAGCTCTTTCTGTTCTTACCATACTTTTTTTTCTGTCATGTTCAGAGGAAAAAAAAATTAATAAGGAAGAAATTATACTTTGGCAACCTTACGACGATTCGGCTGAAGTGGCGGCCAATCAAGATCATGAGGTCGAACGGATGCGTTATAAGTTGATCCAGTCAAAAGTGTTGGATAAAAATGAGGTCTTTCGTACACTGTATGACGAAGTCGATAAAATGACGGATGCGGAGTATGAAGCGTTGAAACCTTTGGTGCTGGAACAAAATATCCCGACCATACAATCTCATATTTCCGATGGAAAACTCAGCTATGAAGAGCTGGTTCTTTTCTACCTCTACCGTATCTACAAGTTTGAATTGGATAATACGACAACCCTAAATACGGTTATCGCTTTAAACAAAAATGTTGTCGACGAAGCGCGAAAGTTGGATACGTTGATGACAATGTCTTCCTCAGAAAAGCACCATCCGATTTTTGGGATGCCTATTTTATTGAAGGACAATATCGGCACTTTAGGAATGAATACAACAGCAGGTTCCATAGCCCTTATCGATAATGAAGCTGAAGATTCCTATATCGCCAAACAATTAAAAAAGAATGGGGCACTTATTTTGGGAAAGGTAAACTTGAGCGAATGGGCCTATTTTCTGTGCGATGGCTGCCCGGTAGGATATAGTGCGGTAGGTGGACAGACCTTGAATCCGTATGGCCGGCGTATTTTTGAGACGGGTGGCTCCAGTTCGGGCAGTGGTACTTCGGTAGCTGCTAACTATGCCGTTGCCGCCGTGGGTACCGAAACTTCCGGATCGATTTTGTCCCCTAGTAGTCAGAATTCCGTAGTAGGCTTGAAACCAACTATCGGACTTCTTAGCAGAACGGGTATAGTTCCTATTTCCAGTACTTTGGATACGCCTGGCCCTATGACGAAAAATACGATCGATAATGCCATCTTACTTTCGGCCATGACCGGAAAAGACGAGGAAGACGACAAATCGGTCGATACCGATACGGATTATCCGCAGGCCGTTTCCGATGAAATTTCCCTAACGGGCAAGCGTTTCGGAGCGATGAAAAACCTTTTGGAAGACGATTCGATTTATAAAAGCACTATAGAAAAAATGAAAGGTCTTGGTGCCGAGATTGTTGAATTCACTCCACCAGATATTAAATTGGAGGGCTTTTTGAGCATTCTCAATATCGATATGCGGAATGATTTACCAAAATATTTGACTGAGCATTCAGATACTAGTAAAGTAGCTATTCGCTCGATTTCCGATGCGGTTGTTTTCAACGCTTCCGATTCTTTAACTCGTATTCCTTACGGACAGGCCTTGTTCGAAGGTATTCTGGCCGATTCTACCACGACCGAAGGTTTGGAAAACATCAAATCCACATTAGAAGAAAAGGGAAGAAGTTTTTTTGATTCGGCTATGGACGAGCATAACCTTGATGCCATTCTATCAATAAACAATTACCATGCAGGTTATGCGGCGGTAGCCAAATATCCGGCGCTGACCGTTCCAATGGGGTACAAAGAGAGCGGCGAACCCATCAGTTTGACACTTATCGCAAAACAGTTTCAAGAGAAAAAATTATTGCAACTGGGGTATGCCTTTGAAAAGGCTACCAAGGTTCGAAAAATTCCTGAGGAATATTATTAGTTACCGATAAGGGCATTGATTCTTTCCCAGAGTTCATTATCGAAACCTGATGGGCCAAGCGCAGTTTCGCCAGTAGCGTCTCCCATGCGTACTATGACTAGATTCTTACTAGGAACAACGTATAATTTTTGGTCATTTTTGCCCAAACCTGCGATGAGGTCATCGGGGGCATTTGGTATCAATTCAGTAGAAAATTTGATTTGTGAATTTGGTACCATACTACTTTCCTTTCCGTTGAGCCACCATAGATAACCATATGATTCATTAAGTTCTTGCGAACTATCTTTCATATCATTTTGGAAGTCTTTTTTGCCCAAGACGGTTGTTTCGCCCCATACTCCATTATTCAGGTTTAAGAGTCCGAAGCGGGCCATACTTCTGCCGGTACTCCAATAGACATTATTAAGCCCATTAGTAGAAATCCATTGTCCTGTCATGCCAATTTTATTCTTCAATTTGACGTTGAAATAATCTTCGAATTCACTTTGCACGGCGTTTGAGATTACTTCTTGGATCAAGGTGTAAGGGGCATTGTGATATGACCAGCGTGTACCCGCATCCGCTATAAAATTTAAACAATCTGGGGTTTAGCAATCACCCTGTGTTTCATCTAAACCTGAAGTCATAGTCAGCTGATGCCAAACGGTAATTAAATCCTCTTTGTTTGCTGTGGTGCTGGTCCACCCTTGACCCAGATATGCCGATGTCTTATCGCTCAATGATAAATGGCCTTCCTCAATTGCAATGCCTGTTGTAAATGCAGTTAGGGTCTTTCCGGCTGATGCCCAATACCATGGTGTATCTACGGTATGATTATCAAAATACCACTCTAAGGCAATTTTTCCGTCCTTTAAAATCAGAAATACCATTGTGCCTTTTTCTTCCAATAAAGCATATAATTGTTCTTCGGCCGCAGTATTCCAATTCAATTCTTGTGGATTTATAGTTTCCCAGGTGTCAGAATCCAGTGGAGGGAAGTAGAATCCCGATTCCTCAAGATTTTCACTCGTAACAGCATTCGGATTTTCCTCCAGTTGCTCGCTAATCGCTGTACTATCTTCGACTCCATCCGTAGAACAGTTCAAAAAGATAAACAGGGCCAATATCAAAAAAAGTAAGTTTTTAAAATTTTTCATGGCGATAAAATGTATCCTATAAGACTAAAAAGGCCAGGTAAGGTTTAACGTAAAAATTGAAGAATTCTTGTCCGATGCCGACTGTTCGCTTTGCATATCGTACTTTTGCATCCCAATTAAAAATATGCGTACAAAATCGGTAAAAAAGAATCAAATCAATGTGGTCACCTTGGGCTGCTCCAAAAATGTGTACGACTCAGAAGTTCTTATGGGGCAGTTGCGCGCAAACAATAAGCAGGTTGTGCATGAGGAAGAAGGCAATGTAGTGGTCATCAATACCTGCGGATTTATCGCCAATGCCAAGGAAGAAAGTGTAAATACGATTTTGGAATATGTTCAAAAAAAAGAGGCCGGTGCTGTAGATAAAGTTTTCGTCACCGGATGCCTTAGCGAACGCTATAAGCCAGACCTACAGAAAGAAATTCCGAATGTCGATGAATATTTTGGCACAAGCGATCTTCCAAACCTGTTAAAAGCCCTTGGTGCTGATTATAAACATGAGTTGATTGGCGAAAGATTGACAACAACCCCTAAGAACTATGCCTATCTTAAAATAGCCGAGGGTTGTGATCGGCCCTGTTCGTTTTGTGCTATTCCCATAATGCGGGGCAAACATCGTAGCAAACCCATTGAAAATTTGGTGACGGAAGCCGAAAAGTTAGCAGCCAAAGGAGTGAAGGAATTGATTCTAATCGCCCAAGACCTCACATATTATGGGCTTGATCTCTATAAAAAACGAAATTTGGCCGAATTGCTCCAAAATTTGGTCAAGGTAGAAGGCATCGAATGGATAAGGTTGCATTACGCCTTCCCGACAGCTTTTCCGATGGATGTTTTGGAGATTATGAAAAAGGAACCGAAAATTTGTAATTACCTCGATATTCCGCTACAACATATATCGGATTCCATTTTAAAGAGTATGCGCCGTGGTACAACACAGGCAAAAACCACGAAGTTGCTTCAAGAGTTTAGGGCAGCTGTTCCTGAAATGACCATCCGAACGACACTGATTGTAGGTTATCCTGGGGAAACCGAAGAAGATTTCCAGACACTGAAAAATTGGGTGGCCGAAATGCGTTTTGAACGTTTGGGCTGTTTTACCTATAGTCATGAAGAGAATACCCATGCCTATTCGCTGGTCGATGATGTTCCTGAAGAAACCAAACAGGAACGTGCGAACGCAATTATGGAACTGCAGTCTCAAATCTCTTGGGAACTCAATCAAGAAAAAATAGGACAGACCTTTCGCTGTATTATCGACCGTAAAGAGGGTAATTATTTTGTGGGCCGAACGGAATACGATTCTCCCGATGTTGATAATGAAGTACATATTGATGCAAAGAAATATTATTTAAAACAAGGCGAGTTTGCAAATATTCAAATCACCGACGCCGCAGATTTTGACCTGTACGGTATACCAGTCTAGAAAGGTAATTTGAAAATATGGCATTCCATTTGAAGTGTAGTATTTTGATTCTTTAGTCACCCAAATAAAACTCAAATTCAAGTATAACGCTCAAATCTAATGCGCGCGATATCGGTTTCTCGACCATAGGTTAGCGTTATCACCTAATTTTTGGTTTTCTCTCTGTTAATGCTCTTTTTTCTTTTACATCACCCTTCACTCAAGTTTTAGCTCCCTTTCGGGGGTTTGGTTTGTGCTTGCAGTTTTTTCCTTACTTTAGGGGAAACCAACCCAATTGGTCATCCCGAACTAATTTTTTACATGGGAATCCAATCAAAAACCGATAGCTTTTCATGAACGGATTACAGATTGAAAAAATCGAGATTTTTAAAGTGCCCCCGCGTTGGTTGTTTCTGAAAATGACTACGAAAAGCGGTTTGGTCGGTTGGGGAGAGCCGGTCGTCGAAGGTAAGGCAGCTACCGTCGCGGCTTGCGTAAACGAGCTTTCGAAATATGTCATAGGGCGTTCTGCAAATAATATTGAAGACATTTGGCAGACGTTGTACGGTGGTGGATTTTATCGGGGCGGCCCCATTTTAATGAGTGCTATTTCGGGTATTGATCAAGCACTTTGGGACATCAAGGGCAAACATTTGGGCGTTCCCGTCTATGAGCTGTTGGGCGGAGCGGTACGACAAAAAATGAAAATGTATTGTTGGGTCGGGGGAGACCATCCTGAAATAGTATTGGAGCAAGCTCGGGACAAAGTTTCCCAAGGCTATAAGGCGGTCAAAATGAACGCAACGGGAGCTTTCGGGTGGATCGACTCCTTGCAAAAAATCAAGACCGTTGCAAATAACATTAAATCTTTAAGGGAAGAATTCGGCGACTCATTGGATATCGGCCTTGATTTTCATGGCAGAGTACATAAGGGGATGGTAAAACGACTGATCGACGAACTTGAACCCTATTCTCCAATGTTTATCGAAGAGCCGGTATTGACCGAGAATAACGAAGCCCTACGTCATATATATCCATATACAAGCATTCCGATCGCAACCGGGGAACGGATGTTTTCCCGATGGGATTTTAAGGAACTTTTGCATTCCGGTACTGTCGATATCGTTCAACCTGACCTCAGCCATGCAGGTGGAATATCTGAAGTGCGCCGTATCGCCTCCATGGCCGAAGCCTACGACGTGGCCTTGGCGCCCCATTGCCCGTTGGGACCCATTGCGCTAGCTTCTTGCCTACATATCGATTTCGCCGCTATTAACGCAGTAATTCAAGAAAGCAGCCTTGGTATTCATTACAATCAAGGTTTCGATCTATTGGATTATATGGAAAACCCAAAAGCTTTTGAAGTAAAAGATGGCTATATCGATTTACTCAAAAAACCAGGACTCGGTGTCGAGATAAATGAAGAAAAGTTAAGAGAAGGCCATAAAATGGGCCATGATTGGGCAAATCCGATCTGGAGAAATGAAGACGGTAGCTTTGCGGAATGGTGATGCCACATTGAAAATTTGAAAATGAATTGATTTGAAAGTGTAATTTCCATTAACCATTAACCATTAACCATTAACCATTAACCATTAACCATTAACCATTAACCATTAACCATTAACCATTAACCAATTTCTTGACCAATGATTTACGTAATCGCCCTTATTATTGCGCTCGCCTTTATAGTTATCGGCATTGTTCGCTGGAAAATCCATCCTTTTTTTGTTCTGCTGCTGGCGGCCATCGGTTATGGATTTATCACCGGAATGGGTGTCAGCGACATTATCTCTTCGGTAAACGATGGCTTCGGAAGCATCATGGGTAAGATCGGTCTCATCATTTTCTTTGGTGTGGCCATTGGTACGGTGCTGGAAAAATCAGGTGGCGCAATGGTCATTGCCACCCGAATGCTGAATCTGATAGGGGAGAAGTCCATTCATTTGGCCATGATGTTGACGGGATATTTATTGTCCATTCCCGTATTTGCCGATAGTGCTTTTATCATTATGAACTCATTGAACAAAGCGCTTTCCGACAAAGCGAAAGTTTCTTATGCAGGTACCACGGCCGCACTGGCCTTGGGGCTTACCGCGACTCATGTAATGGTGCCCCCAACACCAGGTCCCATTGCTGCTGCCGGTATTTTGGGCGCCGATTTGGGTAGCGTTATTCTTTGGGGCCTTATTATAAGTAGCCTGTCTTTGATTTCCTGCTATTTCTTTGCCAAGAAAATTGCCGCTCGGGTTCATGTTCCGATTCAAATGGAGACCTCCCCCGATGCTATTCACAAACCGAAATTAAGACTTTCATTGTTGTGTATCGTGATTCCTATTTTACTGATTATCTTAAAATCTGTTTTTGATTATCCCGAATTGAACTTGAAATTGCATACGGTCTATCCCGTAATTTCATTTCTAGGCGAGCCCGTAATCGCTCTTCTTATCGGTATCGTTCTATCACTTTTGCTACCTGAAAAGTTGGATGAAAAAGTTTATTCGTCTTCTGGGTGGTTGGGCGATTCTGTTCGTATTGCTGCCCCTATTATATTGATTACGGGCGCAGGGGGAATTTTTGGAGCGATGTTACAGAATTCCGGAATCGCCGATTTGATTACCGAGAGTTTTTCGGGCATGTCGATCGGATTGTTTTTTCCATTTTTATTGGCGGCTTGCCTAAAGACGACCCAAGGCTCGTCGACGGTCGCATTGATCACTACTGCTTCTATTGTTGCCCCGATGATGCCCGCCTTGGGGCTTGAAGATGCCTTTATGAAAACAATGACGGTTTTGGCAATCGGTGCGGGCTCTACCGTGGTCTCGCATGCCAATGACAGTTTCTTTTGGGTATTGACCCAACTCACTGGAATGGATGTAAAACAGGGTAATCAGGTACAGACGGTGGGTACGTTGGTTTTAGGTACGACCGCAATAACTTTGATATTTTTTATTTCTAAATTTATGAACTGAATAAAATGAAGTGAGATTTACAGGAATATTCAGGCACGCCAATTTTTCCATCATCCATAACACTATACTATAACAAAAAAAATAAGATTATGAAGAACACTATACTATTTGTTTTATCACTCTTTCATTTGGTGTTGTCCTCCCAAGAAAAGGAGTATCCATTCGCTATCGAAATTTTGAAAGATGAGGCTTTGGAACTGATCGATGCAAAGGCCGAAATTAAAGTTATTGGAAGTGGATTTGAATGGACGGAAGGCCCGCTCTATATTGCCGATGGTGACTATCTTTTGTTTTCCGACATTCCGAACAACAAAGTCTTTAAGATTGATGCCGAAGGAGAAAAAAATGAATATTTGCACCCTTCCGGATTTTTAGGACAATGCACCGATTGTGCCGAACCGGGTTCTAACGGATTACTATTGAGCCCCGAGGGCGAATTGGTGTTAATGCAACATGGCGAACGTCGCGTGGCAAAAATGACAGGAACTTTGAATAATCCGAAACCGGAATATGAGGCCCTGGCCGACAAGTATGACGGTAAGCGTTTTAATAGTCCGAACGATGGCGTGTTCGATGCGGAGGGAAATCTATACTTTACCGATCCGCCCTATGGACTACCGAAGCAAATGGACGACCCGAACAAAGAACTCGAATTTCAAGGAGTGTATTGTTTAAAAACTTCAGGAGAAATTGTTTTGGTCGATAAACTATCGCGCCCCAATGGTATCGCTATTTCTACGGACGGCACAAAATTACATGTGGCCGTCTCTGATCCCGAACATGCCGTCTGGTATCAATACGATATTGTCAAAGCCGGAAATGTAGTCAATAAAAAACTATTTTATGATGTTACAAACCTCATCGGTCAAGAAGGGCAACAGGGCCTGCCCGATGGTATGAAAATGCACAGCGAGGGTTATCTATTTGCCACCGGCCCCGGTGGGGTATGGATTTTCAATTCGGAAGCCCAACCGGTCGCCCGTATCCATACCGGTCAGAAAACGGCCAATTGTGCATTTTCCGACGATGAAAAAACGCTTTTTATGACTGCAGACGATTACGTGCTAAAAGTGGGCCTAAATTGATGCTCTTTCGAACAGGTCTTGGTAACGTTTAGACTTTACCATCTTGCGCCATAGTTATCACGACGTTTCCTATTTTTTGTCCGGTTGCCACATATTGATAGGCTTCAATAATTTTTTCAAGCGGATAAGTGCGATCGACGACTGCTTTGAACTCTCTCTCCTCTATTAAATTCTTGACAAATAGAAGACTTTTTTTGATGTCCGCAGGAAAAGGAAAAATCACCCGCTTCCCCCCGAGAATTGGGGTTGCCAATGCCCAAAAAACATTTGAGCCCCAACGGCCAAGCTCCGAAGAAATGTAAATACCCTTTGGCTTCAACATTTTTTTACATTTTGAAAAGGAACTTTTTCCAACGGCATCGAAGACAAAATCATAGTCGCCGTTCTCTTTTGTGAAATCATTTTGGGTATAGTCAATGACCCGATTTGCGCCAAGCGATTTTACCAATTCCAAATTATCAGCGCTGGCGGAAGCGTCTATTTCTAGGCCATAGTGCCTCAATAATTGAATCGCGGCCGAGCCGATGGCTCCTGTGGCACCATTTACAAAAACCTTTTGCCCTTTTGTCAATGAGGTTTTGTTGATAAAGTTAAGGGCATAGTGTACGCCTTCACAACTCGCTGCCGCTTCGATATAGGTGCTGTTTTGAGGTATTTTCAAAAGAGCACTATTTTCGCCAATAACGAGGTATTCGGCATGGGAACTCAGTATTTCGTCATTGAAGCCAAAAACCTTGTCACCGACCTCAAAATCGGTGACCTTGTCTCCCACAGCTTCAATTTGCCCGGCGAGATCTGTTCCTGGTATCCTTTTTTTGGGTTTTAAGAGGCCCGTGAATAGTCGACTGACAACATATCGGGCCGTTACCAGACCTTCATCAGTTCGGTTAACGGTCGTGGCATACACCTTCACCAGTATTTCGTTTTCTTTTGGAACGGGCTTCTGAATTTCTTCGATGCGAAAAATATCCGAAGGATTGCCATATTTCGTATAGACTAGGGCTTTTATTGATCTTGGATGTTAGTAAAAATAAGCATTAGTATAAAACCTTTACCTGGTGTTCAGGGCTACTAACATTTTGGTTTTAAAGGTTATCAATTATTGATTATTGAGTTATTTAATACTAACCTAGTAACCAAATAACTCAATAACATAACCATAAGGATGGTTTAATTGAGTCCTACTATCGATAAGACGATGATTCTTCGGAAGTGTTACGACGAATATTGGAAACTCCTCTCAATTAGTGACGAGCACTGGTATGGTTTCTAGGGTAGTGTTGCTCATTTCCAAACCGATGTAGTAAACGCCAGTGCTTAAAGTAGCAATGGGAATTTCATAAACATCCTTTTCGACCGAAACATCTTGCGGATTGAATGCTGCGATAAACTGTCCATTGGAATCGTGTATATAAATAACCGTTACCATGATATCGGCCGGTTGGTTTATCAAAAGTACTTTTGCAATCCCTTCTTTGGTAGGATTTACTTCCAGCCTTATCACGGTGTCTTTAATTCCCGAATCGGTCACCATAATGATGATTTCAGTAATGCCTGTGAGCCCTTCTGCGTCGGTAACGGTCAAGGTCACCTGATAGGTTCCAGGAGTTTCAAAAGTGTATACGGGATTTATTTCTGTAGATGTGTCTTCGTTACCGAAATCCCAATTATAGCCAGCTATACCTTGGTCATCCGTCGAATTCGATGGGTTAAAGGCAACTTCCAATGGTGCCTCACCGCTTAAGACAGTCGCCAAAGCATTCGCTTGAGGAGCCGTATTCGGAGTGCTAGCTTCAGGACCTACCCTTACTATAAGCTCGTCGAAAGTGTTGTCGTCCTCATCATCGGTGACGGTCAACCTGAAAACGTATTCACCTTCGATTAATCCGCTAGCGTTTAACTCCTCGGTATCGTCTCCCGAGAGATTTGCCGTATTCGGTCCGCTGGTCTGTGTCCACTGGAAAGTGACGCTCCCACCATCGGGGTCGCTACCAGAACCGCTCAATTCAATCGAATTTAGAGGCAAAGTAATTTCCTGATCGGCACCTGCATCTGAAATCGGATTTTCAGTAACGATTGCTTCCGGATTTACCGTTACAATGATTTCATCAAAATCTGTGTCGTCCTCATCATCGGTGACGGTCAAGCTGAAAACGTATTCGCCTTCGATCAGTCCGCTAGCGTTCAACTCCTCGGTATCGTCTCCGGAAAGATTTGCCGTATTCGGTCCGCTGGTCTGTGTCCACTGGAAAGTGACGCTACCACCATCAGGGTCGCTACCGGAACCGTTCAAGATAATAGAATTAACGGGCAAGGTGATTTCCTGGTCGACACCCGCATCCGCAATGGGGTCTTCAGTGACAATCGCATCCGGATTTACCGTTACAATGATTTCATCAAAATCTGTGTCGTCCTCATCATCGGTGACGGTCAACCTGAAAATGTATTCGCCCTCGATCAGTCCGCTGGCGCCCAGTTCTTCGGTATCGGCCTCTGCAAAAGTTGCCGTATTCGGGCCGCTGGTCTGTGTCCACTGAAAAGTCACATTCCCGCCATCGGGATCGCTTCCCGAACCGCTCAAGGTAATCGAATTAAGGGGCAAGGTGATTTCCTGATCGGCACCGGCATCAGCAATTGGATCTTCGGTGACGATCGCTTCCGGATTTACGGTTACCATAATTTCGTCAGAATCGGTGTCATCCTCATCATCGGTGACCATCAACCTGAAAACGTATTCTCCGTCGACCAATCCGCTTGCGTTCAACTCCTCGGTATCTTCTCCTGCAAGAGTTGCCGTGTTCGGACCACTGGTCTGTGTCCACTGGAAAGTAACACTCCCGCCATCGGGGTCGCTTCCCGAACCATTGAGAACCACAGAATCTGTGGGAAGGGTAATTTCTTGATCAGCTCCTGCATTGGCATTGGGCGGATCATTGCTCGTTATTGGGGTGGTATTTTCAAATATTCTCGGCACAATATTATCCCATCCGATCGAGACAATATCAAAATCACCATCGTTGTCGATATCGACTACTCTGGCACCGTCGTGATGGTCAAAGCCTGTACCCCCTGCGTTGATGGTATGCCTGATCCAGGTTCCCGAATCACACAAATCGTTTTCAAAAGCGATCAATCGGTTATTTCCTTTCCATTCCCCAACGATAATATCGTCATCGCCATCAAGATCGATATCTTCGGCAAATACGCTTAGGCTTCCGTTAATATCGGAGGCCAAAAGGTGTCGCGTCCAATTTTGTTCGGGATTCGATGGGGCCTCGAACCAAGCAAACTCCATCCGTGCGGAATTGGAAGTTCCTATGGTCAATTGCCCCACAACGGCATCTAGATCACCGTCTCCGTTAAAATCTGCTAGTTGTGCCCTATCGGGAGTAGTCACATAATCGATTCCCGTGTTAATGGCTGTCCAAGTGCCGTTACCATTGTTGCGAAGCCAGTTCTTCGATTGGAACAGATCCAGATCTCCATCACCGTCAATATCTCCTTTTTGAAGATCTTCGCCGAGCGAGCTCGAACTGATGTTTTCAAGAGGCCATTGCGTGTTTATGGGATCGGCCGGTACCGTCAGCATTTGAACGGGAGAATCCGTAGCTTCGGCACCGTTCCAATTGATTGTCATTTGATAAGGTCCGCCACTTTGAAAATTTGCTCCCGAAATGCCGGCCAAAAAGGGTTCTCCAAAATCCGTATCGCCAGAAGGGATGTTGGAATGGATGGTAAAACTTCCCGTCCCGTTGTTCTCGGCCCAAACCATATCAGAACCTTCATAGGCGCCCATCGTACCCAACAAGTCCAAATCTCCATCACCATCGAAATCATGAATATGCGCCATATTCCTGAACGAACCACCGATTGTATTCCGAACCCAATTCCCAGAAGCGGAACCCGGATTTCTGTACCACCATTGACCCGTAACAATGTCTTTACGGCCATCGCCGTCAATGTCGAAATCCGCATAGATATAGACCGATCGGTATGGCAGCTCACTGGTTTCCAATTCATGTACGGCCCATTGATCTGGGAATGAAGTCGAACCACATTGCGATTGGGCATACGCAGGAAACAAAAAGTATAGGATGACGCAAAACAGTCCAAAAAATCGATTTTTCATTTTCATAACTTTTCTAGAATAGCAATGGTAGCACATTATAAGGAACAAATATAGGGAACGCGTTGAGTGCACCTGAATCCTAGGTCAATGGTAGCCTATTTATATACGGAGTAACTTGGAGGATTGTTTTTTGACAGGATGCTCATTTGGCCATGTGCCCCACCGGGTACTGGTCTGGTGTAGTTAGGCGAGTTTAGCTTGTTATTTCACATTGAGCCGGCATTGGCTGTCGGGCAGGCGCAGTCGAAATGTAAAAAAAACAAGAAGTTCTCAACGTATTCGACTGTACTTCGGTCGTGCTCAGTGATTTCGTTCGAACTGACACTTGGTGCTTAAACGAACTACTTTAGAATATTTAAAAACCTTTCGTTTGGTCAGTGCCTGAAATTATTATTCCGGTCAGGGTATCGCTAAACAGGCCCTAATGAAATATTAAAGAAAATCTGGCGTTTGATTCTTTATATGGGCATTAAATATTAATTTCATGCCTCCCACGTATAAAACCGAATATAACTTACCAAATGCAAAGGTTCAAAATCTGGATAGGGGCTGCAGTTTTAGTACTGGTGCTATTAATTTTAACAACTTCAAGTAACGTTCAAAAGGAAACTACAGCGGATCCAGAAACTACGATTTCTACACCTGAGCCGGAGGAAATAGTGGTCGATGAAAAAGAGGTACAGCGCTATCGGTTATTTCAAAAGGAATTAAAACTTGCCTTAAATACATATTTTAAAAAAGCGATCGCATCAGGTGATATTGTTGGAGCCGGGGTAAGTATCGTAAAAGGCGATTCCATCTTAATTTCGGACGGCTTTGGAAAAAGAAATGTAAATAAAGATGAAGAGGTCGACGGAGGTACCGTTTTTCGTTTAGGCTCTCTCTCGAAAGGCTTCGCCGGTGTATTGGCGGCCAACCTTAAAAGTGAAGGCAAACTGGATTGGACGGACAAAATCAAGGATTACCTACCGGAATTTCAGTTGGGCGATAGTACCAATACGGATAAAATTACTTTAGCGAACATTCTTTCGCATACCTCAGGTACACCGTATCATAGTTTTACCAATCTTATCGAAGCTGGTCTACCGATGGTAGTCATCGCCAAACGTTTTAAAGAGGTAGTGCCCATTAGCGAGCCCGGTGAACTGTATAGCTATCAGAACGCGATGTTCGCCCTATGTGGGGAAGTGATGAAAAAGGCAACTGGAAAAGAAATTACTTCATTATTGGAACATCGGTTTTTTGAGCCCTTGGGCATGCAAACTGTTTCGACAAACTACGAAGGTCTGATGCAAACCGAAAATGTTGCCATACCCCATTCGAGAAGAAGGAAGGGCTGGAGCAGTAGAAAACTGACGGACCATTACGACAATGCCGTGGCCGCAGGTGGCATCAATGCCAGTGCCATGGATATGGCCAAGTGGATGCGATTTTTGTTGGGTCATAATCCCGAAGTAATGGAAAAAGAGGCGATAGCCGAAGCTTTTTCCCCGCAAGTGGATATCAATATCGGGCGAAAATATTACAAACGCTGGCCCGGCCACCTATCTTCTTCCTATGGATTCGGATGGCGCATTCATAAGTTTAAGGACGAGGTCACAAAAGGGCAAAAAACGATGTGGCATCACGGGGGAAGCGTCAATAGTTTCCGAAATGAAATTGCCATTTACCCGGAAAATGATTTCGGTATTTGTGTACTGTTGAACAGTAATTCAAGAATTGCCCGAAACGTTATCCCCGACCTTCAAAAAATTGTGGAAGACGTTCATGAGCTTGCGGCATCAAAAATTGATAGTAACATTCCTGATAATGCTACTTCTTCTTTGTGATTTTTTCTAAAAACTCTGTCAAAGTTGCGAAGTAAGTCAATCCACCATAAACAGTGCATTCGCAAAAAAGAGTTTGCCGTTTTCCCAAAAACCTCTGAATAAGGGGTTGTCTACCATATAGATGACCTGGCCTTTCCCGCTGTCTTCGACGCCGAAGACAAGGGTTTCGGCGATTTTTTTCTGGGCTTCGCTACCTGCAAATCCCGCTACGGGTTCCGTATGCTTTTTATTGAGATAGGCTACGGTACCCTGCCCCAAATAGGCATAGGAACTACTGCCCAATTTTAGACTGAAATAGGTGTCTCCGTATCCATAGGCCAAGGGGTGAGTGTTATCTACTTTGGTCTTGAATACGGCACCTGTAATTTCCTTTTTAATCTGTTCGCGTTGGCTCTGTTCGAAAACGGGTACGATAAAGCTGCTGTCTTTTTCAATTTCCTTGGTTTTGATACCAAAGGTTTTTTTGTTGGAAATTGTTTTTATCGCGCTGCCCATGGTAACGAGTTTCCCGCCATTTTTGACCCAGTCCTTCAGTGTCTCCAAAGTCGTCTTGTTTAAAAATTTCGTATAGCTTCTACCATCGGGTAATATAAGCACGTCGTATTTCGAGAGGTCGACCCGACCGAAATAATCCGTTTCGAGAACGGTTACCGGGTAGTGCAACTGCTGTTCGAAAAAGTGCCATATTTCCCCGAAGCGTAAGGTAGATGTCGGCCCTCCTGAGAGGAGTGCTACTTTGATGTCATTTACCATTCGAACCGATGAGGAGCCAAAGTCTTTTCCACCTTCCACAAAACCGGTTGATGTGGGCCATACGGTTTTATGGTGCTTCTGCGAGATTTCGGTCAACAGTTTAAGGAAATCGGGATTATCACTATTGTCGGCTTTTGCTATGATCAAGGTACCGCGGTCAAATTCGCGACCATCCATCATAAAAGGTTTTTTCGCATAGCGCACCCTGATATCGGCTTTTATCAATTCGGCCAGAAATTGAGCATCACTAAAGCCTTTCCATTCGGATAAAAAAGCATAAGCATTTTCAGAAATATTGGCTCCTTTCGGGGGATTAGCCGTCCATCCGTCTTCGGCTATTGTAGCGTTTATTTTGGTTTCCGATGCCAAAGCTTCAAGACCGTAGGCATATGGTAACGACCAGGCCGTGATATCATAGGTCAGTGAATCGCTCAATTTGGCGTTCGGTTCGAAAAGTACTTTGACCAGAGTGCCCTTTTTTTGGTCGGTGTTTATGACCAAGCTGTTTTCCGAAGTTTTCAGGCTACCTTTTTTTCCGGTTTCGTAGACGAAACCTTTGGCACTTCCCGTTTTTGCAAATCCGAATTCGATCTGGTGTTGTTTCAGTAATTCTGTAAGTGACTTGATTTTATCCGGGTTACCGTTCAACACATAGCTTTTGTACCTATAATTTTTAGCCTGATGGAATTTCTTGAACTCAGCATTCAGTTTTTCGGCATTTCGAGAAGCGATCTCTACTGTAGAAAGGCCTGTGGTGTGGTGATGAGCAATACGATCTTTTAAGGTAAGGGTGTCACCGATAGCTGTCTCTACTCCCAAACCCGCCCTGCCGCTACCACCCTGTTCATAGGTCATGCCGATACTTCCATTATAGGTGGGGTAGGTGTCGCCATAACTGGGATAAAGGAGGTCGAAAACTTCCTTGGTAAAGTAAAACCATCCGTTAGCATCGAAATACTTGGCATGGTTCTTTCCCACGGTCACTTGAAATTCGCGTTGAAAATCGGTAATCACCTCATGAAAAGGTTCCGCGGCCGGTGCGAAAAAATAAGGATTATCCATCGATTGCTCATGAAAATCAACATGAACATGGGGTAGCCACTGGTTGTACATCGCAATGCGCTGTTGGCTTTCTTTTTGGGTCAACCAGGCCCAGTCGCGATTCAGGTCGAACATATAATGGTTCGCCCTGCCGGTCAGCCAAGGTTCATGGTGTTCTTTGCTATTCGGGTCGACTAGGTACGGGGTATTTTTGTACTGGTTATACCAATTGACATAACGATCGCGTCCGTCGGGGTTGACGCAAGGGTCGACAATGACCATGGTGTTTTCCAGATAGTCGGTTTTCTGTGTCAACAGTTCATAGACGGTCAGCATCGAGGCTTCGGTACTTACACTTTCGTTACCGTGTACGTTATAGCTCATCCAAACGATGGCCGTTTCCGGATTTCCTTTACCCTCGGTATTCTGTAAATGTACTTGCCTGATTTCCTCTAGTTTTCCAACATTTTCTTCGGATGAGATATAAGCCAGTGCCAGCGGTCGGCCTTCATAGGTTTCGCCATATTCCAGAAATTGTACCCTTTTTGGGTCGGCTTCCGATAAATATTGGTAATAATCGATGACCCTGTGGTGGCGTGTGAATCGGGTGCCCAATTCATAGCCGAAAAATTCCGATGGGGATTTTAAGTCTTGTGCAAACGTGGAAACTGAAAGTATACCGATGAAGAAAAGTAGAAGTGTTCTCAAATGCAATTTTTTATAAAATACGATAGAATCAAATTTAGCGATTCTTAGCCAAAATCGGGTTGAATTTCCGTCAGAGGTACAAAAATCGGGTTGAACTAATTAACGTATTTTTAGGAAGCCGTAATCGGTAAGAGTTTTTATATTTACAGCTCTATGGATACTGATTGCCTGTCTTTTGACCGAACCGGTTATTTTACCGAATTTATTTGTGATTATATTGCTGAAAAAGGCAGTCTAGGGCGTTTTTATAATCGGTATCCGAATCTGGAGAACTTTGCGGACCAGATTGCCGAAAAGGCCAAGCATTTTCCGGATACCACAAGGGAAATACTTTACACCTCTCTTCAGGTTCAGTACGAAGGATTGAACATATCGCAAGAAACCCTTACCCATCTCAAAAAGTTAAAGGAACCTATAACGTTTACTGTAGTTACGGGGCATCAGCTAAATTTATTCACCGGACCGCTCTACTTTCTATATAAAATCGTTTCTACGATTAACCTTACTCTTGCTCTGAAAAAGGCCTATCCGAAGTACAACTTTGTGCCGGTTTACTGGATGGCTACCGAAGACCACGATTTTGAGGAAATCAACTATTTTAATTTCCGAGGCAAAAAGCTACAATGGAACAAAGCGGCAAGTGGAGCTGTAGGTCATTTAAACACCGATGGCCTCGATGAGGTCTATTCGGCCTTCGCCGACCAAATTGGAAATACGACGAATGCCGAACACCTTAAAACGCTTTTTCGAAAAGCCTATCTAGAACACGATACCTTAACCAGTGCTACCCGATATTTGGCCAACGAACTTTTCGGTGATTACGGATTGGTTATTGTAGATGGCGATGACAAAAACCTTAAAAAGCTTTTAGTTCCCTATGCCCAAAAGGATATTCTGGAGCATATTCCCTATCAAAAAGTAGCGGAAACCGTTGCCGATTTAGAAGGTCTTGTTCAAAATTATGGTATACAGGTCAATCCGCGTGAAATCAACTATTTTTATTTAAAGGATGGGATTCGTGAGCGTATCGTCGAGCAAGGCGGTAAGTTTTTTGTGCTCGATACGGATATCAAATTTTCAAAGGCCGAATTGTTACAGGAACTCGACGAATATCCCGAACGATTTTCCCCCAATGTAATCGCCCGACCGCTCTATCAGGAGGTCATCTTGCCCAATCTGTGCTATATCGGGGGAGGAGGGGAGATTGCCTATTGGCTCGAGCTAAAATCGATGTTCGAAGCTTTGAAGGTGCCTTTTCCGGTTCTCTTGGTGCGCAACTCGGCCCTGGTTATTACCGAAAAACAAAATAAGAAACTGGCTAAGATGAACCTTTCGGTGCCCGATATTTTTTTGAAACGGAGTACGTTCATCAATAAGAAAATACGGGAGATTTCGAATATCGATATCGACTTCACCCCTCAAAAGAACCATTTGGAAGAGCAGTTCAAGGCACTTTTCGAACTGGCGGAGAAGACCGATGAATCTTTTCTCGGCGCGGTAAAGGCCCAAGAGGTCAAACAAAAAAAAGGTCTGGACAACTTGGAAAAACGCCTGCTCAAGGCCCAAAAGCGAAAATTGAAAGACCATGTAACACGTATGACCGAAATTCAGAACGAACTCTTTCCAAACCAATCCTTACAAGAACGGAATGTGAATTTTTCAGAGCTTTATTTAGAACTTGGGGAAGATTTGATACCTATTCTTATGGAGGCTTTAAACCCTTTTCAGCTTGAGTTTACTATTATCAGGGTGTAATTTTGAAAAGTAACGATAAACATCTCCTTCGCGAAGTAATATCGTGTTCCTTGCCCTGCTAGGGGAATGAATAGTAATAACCTTCGCGCTTAAGGCACTAAAAACTCCCCGCCCCATTCCCCATCGTTTTTTGAAAAGCGAATACGTAAGTGGTTCGGCCTTTTTAATTTCAGGTATTCTATTTCAAAAGGCTCGATTTCAACGATGCAGAAGTAATTTTCATCTTCAAGGTATTCTACCTGATCGGGATTCGTAATATCGCTGCCCGGGGCAGAAATTGTGGTATAATCTTTTCTACTGTTCGGCTGTACACCGCTCCAATATTTTTGGAGTTCGCTCTCATCATTAATAATTGAGGCAAGACCTTCTACTTTGACCTGTAATAATTTTTTAGGTTCGTAGAACAGTACACTTACCTTATTACTTTCTTTGATCTGGACTATTTTTTTAGAACGTTTGTCCGTATAGAATCGCAATTTCAGGTCTTCGGAGACTTGCCGTAAGACTACGGTGCGCAAACGCGGCATGTTCTCAAGGCCAATTGTGGCCAAAGTGCAGTACCGGAACGGATGTCCTCTCTTTTTAACACCTTTCTGCAATTCGTTCTGAAGTTCTTGAAAGAAATTTTCGGTCATAAGTGCTAATCTAATTTTTTGAAAGGTACGGAAAAACCATTTTCGAGAACAACTTTAAAAAGTCTCACTATAAACTTAATTTTCAGTCTTTTAAATAAAAATTTTCAAACCTAACACCCTTAAAAAGGGTACTACTTTGATTTTTTTTGAAAATTTTTCGGGGATAAGGTAGGGTATTTTAAAGGTGAGGTGTTATAAATACAAATTGCTATGAAATTGAAAATTGTTTGAATTAGTTAAATAAGTTCATGTGTTTAGGTTGGTTTTTTGATTTTGATGAAAAGTCCGGGTTTGGTAGCCCGGACTTTTACTTTTCTGATGGTCTGTAATCTGCATTTCAAGGATTAAATGTTGATTCTTACGGATTGTCTTCAACTACCACCGTAACTTCTTTCTCCGTGAGTTGATACCCTGCAAAAACCCCCACGGCCGCTGCTGCTTCAAAGTTATCGGGTGCAATGCTATACTCGACGAAGGGGTTGTCTTCCGCGTCGGCATTGGTCGATGCCGTTCGCAGGTTCTGAAACAGTACTTCTTCGACATGGGCGACTTGCAGGGTCAATCTGGTTGCGGAGACTTCGGTATCCCTGTCGATAAAAGTTTCTGAGGTACCGTTTAATGTGCCTCCATCTTCTAGATTGTCAGATAAGAATTCATCGGTATCAAAGAACAGGCTAAAGGTTATCACTTGGGGTTCTTCATTACCATTTTGAAAGGTCGTTATCACTTTACCGCCTAGAATGTAATAGTTCCGTTGCCCGCTAAAATCTTGAAAGCTCAGGTTGATTTCCGCTTCCTGACCCCCGAATTCAGCTTCCTTGAATTCAATGGATTCTTCGATGGCCGGTACCTTTTCCGGAATTCGGCACGAAGCATTGAACTCTTTTCCATCGGCACGTACGCTTAAAAAATAACGTTGATTGCCCAAAATAGGAAAGGTCGCCGCATTGGCAAGATAGGCACTATTGTCTTCCGAGAAGGCCAGGTCGGTGCTATTCCCCTCTTCGTCCGAAATGGTAACTATTGCATCTGTTATAAGGAATTTTGCCTCGTTCGCCTCGCTACCTTCCCCATTTAACTTCGAGCCCACTACAGGTAACGCCCGTGAAACCTGTACGCGAAGCACCGTATCTTGGGGAGATAGGTAACTTTGTATAAAAACTTCCGCTTCCGCATCGAGCAGCCCATCGGCATCGACCACCTTTTGACACGAACTGATTATCAGAAATACGAACATTGTAAAACTAAAATACTTGCCCATAGCTTAAAATTTATAGGTATAGTTGAACGAAGGAATCAGCATCAAAACGGATATCCGCGTCAATTCCTTTTCATTGGTGCCGTCAGAATCGAATCGCGTATCCAAGGTATAGAAAAACGGATTCTGCCTAGCGTAGGTATTATATATAGAGAAGCCCCAAGTGCGCTCACGGCCCTTCTTTTTCTTTTTATGAAACTGTACACCGAGATCTAATCGGTGGCTGGTCTCGCCCCTAAAGTTGTTCCGTTGGGTGGTAAACTCCTCGGTCTCGCCCCCAAAAAAGCTGCCCGAAGTCGTTATTGGAAATCCATCGGATACTCCTAAATGCTGAAGATTAGGTAGGGTATAGTTGTTGCCGGTCGAAAGCACCCAAGTGGCCGATAACGTAATCCGATCATGTGGTTTGTAAATACCGACTGCCGAAATATCGTGCCTACGGTCATAGCGGTCGAAGAATTTATTCCCTAGGTTGAGTTCGTCGAACTGGCGCTCCGACCAAGAAAGGGTATACCCTAGCCAACCGGTCAACGGCCCGGTCTGTTTTCTGAACAAGACTTCGGCCCCATAGGCCCAACCTTGCCCTGCAGTAATATTTTCTTGCCAGTCGATGGTCTTACCGCTGTCGAGATCGTCCAATGCCAAAAAAGAGGCCCCTTCTTTGTAGGCGATAATATCATCCATAGTTTTATAGTAACCCTCCAAGGTCAGGGAGTAGTCCTGGTCAAAGAAGTCTTTCGCGACTCCGACCGCAAACTGTTGCGAAGTTTGGGGCTTCACTTGATCTGTAGACGATACCCATAGGTCAGTAGGAAGACCGATACCTGAACTCGACAGCAGGTGAATGTATTGGTTCATTCGCGAATAGGAGGCCTTGAGGGCCAAATCAGATTTCAGGTTATACGAAAGGGCAATTCGGGGCTCCGCATTAAAATAGTTTTTATCCTCGAAATTAAAGTAACTGACCCTGAGGCCCGGAGAGAGGCTCAGTTTATCGGTCACTTTCCAATCATCTTCAATATAAACGGCCCCTTCAAGAGAGTTGAGTTCTTGTTCTGTATTGATGTTGTCGCTAAAGTCGTCTTGTAACAATACGCGCTGCGGGGTAAAGTTATGTCTTGTCGCGAACGCCCCTAGTTTAATGCTATGTTTGCTGTTCGGATAATAATCGAAGTCGGTCTTGAGCGTAAAGTCGTTAATGCCCGAGCTGCTTTCAAAAGCGTACTGCTGCGTATTGCCCTCAAAAGTATCCTTGAATTCATTACTGATATTGAATTCATAGTTACTGAAAATCAGCGACGTATTTGAAAATAGTTTATTGTTGAACTGGTGGTTCCAGCGTAGGGTAGAGGTAATATTGCCCCATCCTAGCCTTACCTTTTCATCTGTGGTCTCGTCTTTGAAGTTACTGTAGAACTTGTCACGTCCGTAATAATTGCTCCAATAAATCTTGTCTTTTGGACTAAAAATATGGTGTACCTTAAAATTTAGGTCGGCAAAGTAATAGCCGCCTTTTCCGTCTTCCTCGTTGAGAAAAGGTTGTGCCAGCACGTCGGCATAGGTACGGCGGCCACTTACGATAAACGAGGTTTTTCCTTTATTTATTGGGCCTTCGAGTAAGATGGAAGATGAAATCAACCCTACGTTTATTTTTCCTGAGAGTTTTTCTTTATTGCCGTCTTTCATGTCGATTTTAATGACGGAAGATAATCGACCTCCGAATCTAGCGGGGAAACCACCTTTGAAAGCTTCTACCGATTTAATGGCATCTCCGTTGAAAACGGAAAAGAAACCGAAGAGGTGATTCGAGTTATAGACAACGGCATCGTCGAGTACGATCAGGTTTTGATCGGGAGTTCCCCCGCGTACAAAAAAACCGGAGCTACCTTCGGAGCCGCCTTGTATGCCCGGAAGCAATTGGAGCGTTTTCAAAACATCCTTTTCGCCTAGAAGTGCGGGTACATCCTGAATATCCAGAGGGTTTAAACGAACGGTACTCATCTGGGTGACCTTACTTTCCTTGATTTTATCATCTGCGGTGACCACGACCTCATCCAATGATTCCGCCGTAGGGGCCAATGCAATGGCCCATACCGTGTCTTCGGTCAGTGTTATTGATTTGATTTCCGTACCATAACCGATATAGGAGATGTAGATTTCGTGTTTGCCCTGCGGTAAGGTCAATGAGAAGAACCCGTAGTCGTTAGAGGTCGTACCGAGTTTTAGCTCCGGTACGTAAATGGATACCCCCAAGAGGTTTTCACCACTACCGGTTTCAGTAATATAACCACTGATGGTATGCCTTTGTTTTTCTTGTTGAACCTCTAAATCGTTGGAAGCGGATATTAATACCGAACAATCGTTCTCCGATTCTTTTCCCAAATAAAAAAAGGATTCCACAGTTTTCGACTTGCCATGGTAAAAAACCAGAAGGAAAAATGTGGTACAGTAGATGGTTTTTTTCAAGATCAAGATGGCTTCTAGAAAGTTCGGTTTTCTGTTTTTAGGTCTTGAAAGAGATGGGATAAGCATGGTGATTGCAGTTGCAATTACGAACTATTTTTAGAGTGCGCCTGTTAACGAAACGATAAATCTTTGGGGAAGGGAAGGCGAGGAGGGCGGTATTTTTACTTGAAAAAAATATTTGGATTTTGATGGTAGATGGCGTGAAAAAAATGTTCGAAATTAGAGAATTAACATAATTTAACACTTTGTAGGTATTGATTTAAAATATTTAAAACCAGTATTTTGAATATTTTGATTTAAATTAAAACTTAAGAGCCAAGCGTTTTGTTGTAATCATGGGGTGGTTATATTTTTTTGGTATTTTTCATGATGTTTTCGTTAGGCTGCCCCAACTTCTTAGCACCTAAAAATCCATTGGTTTTATCAAAAGGAGGTGCCTTGTCTTTCAGTTCACTGCTTTCTGAAAGGCTTCATTTTGGTATTCTAAATCTTTACATATGCCATTATTTTTTTTATAGTCTCTAAGAGTCCAATTAAGTAGACTCTTTTTTGGGGTGTAGGTTTAGATTTTCAGATAATGACCGTGAAAGGATTTTTCTGTTCAGGGGCCATTAAGAAATAAATTGCTAGAAAGTATCATTTACGTGCAAAAAAACAGATGCGAAGACCTATTTTTTAAGTGTCCCTGAACCAGAATCAATTTCAATTTCAATTTCTGGCTTTTAAGCGATAACAACTTATTCCTGAACCGACCTGCATGGTAGAATTTAAACTACGATTTTGTCTTCGAAAAAGTATAACGTAGTGACACAGCCAAAACTAAATTTGAATGCTATATTCGGTTTAAAACAGTGCCAAGATGGTATTTCAAAGTATCTTTTAAAACCTAACGAATTGGTTAAGCCATGGTCTTTATATCAAGTTTTTATTTATTAATATTCTTAAAATCAAATATTTAAATAATTTTTTGGCGCTTGTCCACTAGTTGTCCTCCACTTACTTTACCCTGTCCACCTTTTGTCCACCTGACTTTTTTTAACCCTCCGAAACCTTGGCTTAGGTTTGTGATGTCATCAAGTTGACAAACCTTTTTTTGTGGTGACTTGCTCGGCTAGGGCTGCAGCCCTCAACCGAGTGGGCCACACAAAAGGAGTACTTAAGTTTAACCACAAAAAAACAGTATTATGAAAACCTTTGATTTTAAAATGTTACTGAGAATATCTTTTTTCCCGTTATTACTTGTTGTTTTTTCCTGTTCAAAAGATGAAGTAACTAATCCGACTGAACCCATTTCCGGTGGAAAAGCTGATGAGTTTAATACGCTAATGGCCAGTTTGCCGGTCTTTAGTCAGCCTGAAGAAATTTCCCAGCCTGTAGAGGTAGAAGAAAAAGCAGTCCCACCTGCACAAGATGAGGAAGATTCGGCTTTAGAATGTTATACAAATTATTTTAGGGCAGCCTCGGGATTTGATGAAATGTTGGCTTTGGATCCCACAACGGACGTTATTTTTCCTGGAGCGATTTTGAAGGGCGAGACTATTCCGACAGGGGAGTATGTTCCTATTGTAGCTGATAGGGCTCCAATTACCTTATCGGCATCTTTAACCAATATTAATGGCAGTCCGGTAGTTGAAATTACGGACCCCAAGTTATCGACGGTTCGAGAGGGAATAAAAGCTGGAATTTTAGATCAAGAAGTGACGGGAGCAACGGCCGCAAAGGTAAATTTTTCGATTTCCGAAGTATATAGTGAAGAACATTTAAAATTGGCAATCGGTGCCAATTACAGGTCAGCGGCAACAAAAGTTTCGGCGTCATTCGACTTTTCAAAATCCACTTATCAATATAAGTATGTACTTAAGTACTTTCAAGTATACTACACCATAGATATGGATCCACCCAAAAACCCAAGTGACCTATTTACGAATGTACCTGACATTAATTCGCTAGGTAGCACCAGTCCCGTTTACGTGGCAACGGTCACTTATGGTAGAATGGTAATTTATACGATAGAATCGAACTATACAAAAACCGAGGTCGATGCTGCTTTTAAGGCTTCGTTCGGGTCAAGCGATGGAAGTGTTGATGCCAAATATGCTAAATTAATTTCAGAGTCGGATGTGGAAGCTCTCGTAATCGGAGGCTCTGGTAGTGATGCGGCACAAACGGTAAATGGCCCTGCGGATGTATATGCATATATTTCCAATGGTGGCGACTATTCTAAAGACTCTCCAGGAGCACCATTGTCTTATAAATTAAGATACCTTAAGCAAGGAACACCAGTTGCGCGCGTGATTTTATCTTCAGAATACCCAGTCAGGCAATGTGATCTAGCATACCCGGCATTTAGTATTGAGCTTGATTACCTGCAATGTACGGGATGCGAAGATGGTAATGGGAGTGAGGCGGAACTTTTTGGAAGACTTACGGCCACGTTGTACAGTAATGGAGTACAAAAAGGTGGTAAGGTTGCTTGGGATTATAAAGAAGGTTCCACCTACCAACTTAAGAAAGGTGAAAAAAGGTTTGCTAATCTTACAGTACCCCCTATAGAATTATATAAACCAGATTACGACGCCGACCATGTTTCTATTGGTGGTCGGTTGCAAGAAGACGATGCTTGGCCAGATGCAAACGATGACTTCGGGTCGGCTTCAGATAAGATTCTATTGAAAAATATCCCGTATGAAGGACGGACTTTTATTGTAGACTTCGGAGAGGTCAAGGTCGGATATTATTTAAAACGCTTAAAGTAAGATTGTAAAACGTTCTAGTTATTAAATTCTAAAATAATAAAAGACCGGAAGAAATTCCGGTCTTTTTAGTTCATAGGCTTATCACCAAATCTTGCAGAGAGTCTTCAGTAGTCAAATCCAGTTTTTTTCGAAGACGATAACGGGCTTTTTTAATTCCTTCGGCCGAAATATTCAGAATACTGGCAATTTCTTTTGACGATAAATTCATCTTTAGAAGTGCTAAAAGCCGAAGCTCGTTTGACGTCACTTGCGGATACTTCGTTTTCACATTACTGTTGAAATCCTTATGTACTTCTTCAAAATAGCGTGAAAAATTTTCCCAGTTGTTATCGTCCTGTAAGTCAAAATTAATTGAGCGTATCAATTGATTGTAGCCATTTCCTACATTTTCCTTTTCTTTCAGCTCCTGTGCCTTTGATTTCAAGTTTTCCAGGGTTTCGTTTTTGCGGGCCAAGTTCAGGGCATGGGTGGTCAACTCTTTCTTTTTAAAGGATAGTTCCGCTGTAATTTTTTCTTTTTCCAGTTTGTTGCGTTTCATTTTCTGACGGATACCATAGTACAATAATCCGAATAGACTTATTAGCGCAACAATCCCTCCAATAAGCAACGTGTTTTGAAGTGCTGCCGCACGTTGCTTTTCTTCCAATAACACTATTTCATTTTCCTGAAGTGCTATTTGTTGCTCCTTCTTTTCGGTTTCATAAATGGTATTGAGTTCTTCAATCTGTCGCGATTTTGAAGAATTGAAAATGGAGTCGTTAGTGCTTTTGAAATTTTTGAAAGCGTCTAAGGCCAATCCCTTTGTGTTTTGCAACTCAAAAGCCATGGATTGTATTCGGTATGATTCGCTGATATCGTGAAGTGCCCCTATTTCTTTAGAAATACGAATTGCGCGAGTCGTATTTTGTACGGCCGCATCGATATTGCCCATTTGAAGATTTAGCTCGGCCAATGCGTTAAGGTCGCTGGCAATCTCTTTTTTAAAACCTAACTTTTCATGCAGACTCAATCCTTTGGTCAGAAATTCTTCCGATTCCCTGTTTTTTCCAATAAGCATATTGGTTTTGCCGAGGCCGATAAGAGCGGCAGCTTCGGCATCGACAAACTTAAACTCACGACTTATTTGTAGTGCATTTTCAAAATATTCGTTAGCTCCATCATATTTATTCAGGGCCAAATAACTGGTTGCGATATCAATCGCCGTATGACTTTTAAATTCGTTGTAATCATGGTTATCATAAATGGTATAGGCACGAAGTCCGTATGCAATAGCCTCCGAATAATTTCCTCTTTTTTGCTCAATTAGGCCGAGTTCTTTTAGTGAGTTTCCTGTTCTGCGAACATGTTTGATTTCCTCAAAAAATTTCAAAGCTTTTAATGCTTCTTTGGTAGCTAGATTATAGCTGCCCCTATCTTTGTATATTTCTGCCAAGCCCAGATATTCTGCGCCAATTTTATTGAAACCTTTGAGGTCGGTATTTTCTATGTCTGGTCTTTCATAAATAGCAATGTTTGCTTTGTGGTATGCTAAAGCCCTATTGTAATTGGCCAATTTTTTTTCAAGACTTGCCAACGCGTGGTTAATAAATAATTCGCCTTTAGGGCTGTTCATCGTCTTAAATTTCATGCTGGCATTTTGATAGTAATATCTGGCCGAATCGATTTGACCAATATTTTCATGATAGGTTCCAAAATGCAATGTACTGGCAGCAATACCCTTTTTATAATTGATTTTGGATGCCAGTGAATGTTCGAGCTTGGCAAATTCTAAGGCCCTATCGCTATCGGTAAACATGAGCTTTTCAAACAGAGTGCCATATCGGGCAACTTTTAAGGAATCATTCGATAAGGCGTCGGCAGTGTTAATTAAACTATCTACTTCTTCAGTCCACTGGCCTAAGACAAGTAACGGGCAGAGAGCAAGAAATATAGATACGGATTGTCGTTGAAATCTCATAGGAACTTAAGCTTGGGAAGTAAATGAAGACTATCCAGTTTTTGATTTTGCCGGGCACAGAGCGGGGGAGGTATGACACAAACAAACAAAAACCAAAATACTATTTTGGGTTTCATAGGGGTTTGGTTTGACTTAAAGATACAGTTTTACTTTAAATCAAGAATTACTGGTACACGCAATAAAAAAGACCCAAGGGCCTGTTTTGAAGAAAAAAGAATTAATTCGACTTCAATGCAACAATTCTTTTGTTAAAAACCTATCACAAATATCTTTCAAGATACCTTCCCCAAATTTTCGATTTTCCTATTTTTGCCCATGCAAAACAAAGTCCTGATTCTAGACTTCGGTTCGCAATACACCCAACTCATTGCCAGGCGGGTTCGTGAACTGAATATTTATTCCGAAATCAAACCCTTTAATAAGCCGCCAAAAGTTTTGACTGAGTACAAGGCGGTCATACTTTCGGGATCTCCCTATTCCGTACGAGCGGATGATGCGCCCCACCCCGACCTTTCTGAAATCAAGGGAAAAAAACCTTTATTGGGGGTATGCTATGGAGCGCAATATTTGGCGCATTTCAATGGGGGAAGCGTCGAAAAGTCGAATACGCGGGAATACGGTCGTGCCAATCTTTCGCATGTTGCGTCCGATAATCCTTTTTTGGCAAGCATCAATTCAGGAAGTCAGGTTTGGATGAGCCATGCCGATACGATTAAACAACTTCCTGAAAATACCGAGCTTTTAGCAAGTACCGAAGATGTCGCGAATGCCGCTTTTAAATTTGAAGGAGAAGAGACTTATGGCATACAGTTTCATCCCGAAGTATATCATTCCACTGACGGCAAGCAGTTGCTGGAGAATTTTTTGGTCGGTATTGCAGGTTTGCAACAAGACTGGACTCCCGATGCCTTTGTAGAAACAACGGTTAACGAGCTTAAAGAAAAAATAGGCAGTGATAATGTAATTTTAGGTTTGTCGGGCGGTGTGGATTCGAGTGTGGCGGCCATGCTGCTTCACAAGGCAATAGGTAGCCAGTTGCATTGTATTTTTGTCAATAATGGCCTGTTACGCAAGAATGAATTCAACAGCGTATTGGAGCAATATCAGGGCATGGGCCTTAACGTAAAGGGGGTCGATGCCTCGGCACGCTTTTTGGAAGCCTTAAAAGGAGAAAGTGATCCAGAGAAGAAGCGGAAAGCAATCGGGCGGGTTTTTATAGAGGTCTTTGATGATGAGGCGCATGCGGTCGAGAATGCTACTTGGTTGGCCCAGGGTACGATTTACCCTGATCGTATTGAATCAGTATCCGCTAGCGGTGGGCCCTCTGCGGTCATTAAAAGTCATCACAATGTAGGGGGATTGCCCGATTATATGAAGTTGAAAATAGTAGAGCCCTTGCAATTGTTGTTCAAGGATGAGGTAAGGCGGGTCGGAAAAAGTATCGGTATGAAAGATTCCATTTTAGGCCGGCACCCATTTCCAGGTCCGGGTCTCGGCATTCGCATTTTAGGAGATATTACGGCGGAAAAAGTAGCTATTTTACAAGAAGTAGACCATATTTTTATTCAAGGTTTGCGCGATTGGGGGCTATACGACAAGGTCTGGCAGGCCGGAGCCATGCTTTTGCCCGTAAATAGTGTAGGGGTTATGGGCGACGAGCGTACTTATGAAAAATGTGTAGCTTTACGTGCCGTAGAAAGTACCGATGGTATGACGGCAGATTGGGTCAACCTACCCTACGAATTTTTGCAAAAGACATCAAACGATATTATCAATAAAGTACCGGGCGTGAACAGGGTCGTATATGATATCAGTTCAAAACCGCCCGCAACCATAGAATGGGAATAGCATGAATCGATTTTTTAAAAATACCTTAGCGATATTTCTTTTAGTACTATCGCTTTCGAGCTGTAAGGCACAGAAGTTTACTACGCATGCCGTTCAGCGTGGCGAAACCTTGGAAAGTGTCGCTAAGCAGTATAATGTTACGCAAGAAACAATATTTCAACTTAACAAAGAGATAAGACGCGGCGATGAATTGAAAGCCAATACGATACTAGTAATTCCAAGAGGTGGAAATAACCAAAGAGCGGTTTCAAGTTCAGAAACTGGTACAAAAACAAAACCATCGAATGTATCGGCTACCGACCAAGAAGAACCGATAGGTTTTACCTCGCACCGCGTTAGAAAAAAAGAGACATTATACGGTATATCTAAGCGGTTCAATATTACCGAGGAGGATATTAAAAAGTATAATCCCGAATTGTATTCTTCGCAGCTGAAAAAGAAGATGACCCTAAAAATTCCGAAATATCGCAGGGTTCGAACGGAAGAAAATACGGTGAACGAAGAAGATTTCGAAACCTATACGGTCGCGCCGAAGGAGACGCGTTGGAGCGTTGCCCATAAATACGGTATTACCATCGATAGTATGCTCGTACTTAATCCGGAACTTTCGAAGGCGACGAATTATCTGGCGGTAGGGCAGGAGCTACGCATGCCCAGGTTGCCGGGAAGTACGGTAGAGAATCAAAAAACGCAATTATACCTTTCGTATACCGTGCCTCCTAAAATGAATTTTTACCAATTAGAGCAGAAATTCGGAGTAAAGTCCGATGAAATTGTCCGTTTGAATCCTGAGATCGCGGAGCGTAATGGATTGAAAGAGGGAATGGTAATCCGAATTCCCCAGATAAAGTTGGATGCGGGTGAGATAAATACCGAAAATTTCAATTTCTACGAGGTAAAGCCCAAACAGACCGTTTTTTCCCTAACCCGAAAGTTAGGTGTCTCCTATAAAGATTTGTTGGAGCTGAATCCCGCTTTAAGCGAGGGGCTTAAGGCAGGTATGGTATTAAAGTTATCAAAAGACCAAGAAGGCGACTTTGAGGTGCGAAACGCATTGGTACTCGATAAAATCAATTTGGTCGATAGCATTAATATGAGTAATCGGCCAAAATTAGTCTTTCTTTTGCCCTTCAGGCTCGATAAACTTGACTTGGGCGATAAGGCGGAAGTTGCCGATATTATCGATAAGCGCAATAGCTTGAAGTACAGTCTCGGGTTATATTCAGGAGCATTGGTTGCTCTTGATTCAATTGCAGACCTCGGGGTTTCGATAGATGTAAAAACCTACGACAACCAATTGAACCTTGCAAGAACTAAGGAAATTCTACAAGGGGAGAACCTAGCAAGTGTAAGTGCAATTGTGGGACCTTTGGATCTCGCCTCCTTAAAAGAAACGGCAATCAGGGCCAATGCCAGTCAGGTGCCAATTGTGGCCCCGGCACCAGCGAATAGCGACCTGAGCCTTTCCAATGTATTCTTTTCGTATACAGCTGATGGGGTGCTGCGGAAGCGTATGCTCGATCACTTGGAAGAAAAATATGAAGATCAGAATTTAATCGTAATAGCAGATTCGCTACATTTTGAGGCTAGGGATGCCATCGTCGAGAGATTTCCCGAAACGAAAATTAAAGGAGTTATTGAGGAAGAAAAAAATATAGGTATTGATATTGAAGAGCTACGATTACTCCTGTCGGATGAAAAGGAAAATTGGGTTTTCGTCGAGACCAATAACTTTAAGCTTGTAGCGAGTATAACCTCCATTTTGAATTCCTTTCAAAATGCGCTTTTAGACCCCGAAGAAGAGCCTGATCGTGATCGCGTGCAATTAAAGATGTTTACTACAAACAAAAGCAACGCATTTGATAACGACGTAGTATCGAGTACCCATTTATCGAATTTACATTTTACCTATCCGTCGGTCTACAGAATACCTTCAAATGACTCCTTTTCAAGACGCTATGAAAAGAAGTTCGGTGCCTTGCCCGATCGCTATGCTGTACGCGGGTTCGATATTACGTATGACATTTTATTGAAATTGGCATACAAAAGCAATTTGATGGAAGCCTCGAAATTCGTTGGTGAGACAGAGTATTCAGGCAATAAGTTCAATTATGAAAAAGACGTAACCTCAGGATATTTTAATCAGTCTTCTTATCTGATGACCTTTGAAGACTTGCGGATCAAGGAAGTCCAATAGTTATTTGTCAATTTGAATATGAATGGACTTGGGAATATTCGCTTTGTAGATATCGTATTGTATAGTATCATGCATTCTTCATTAGATTTTAATGCCTCCGTTTAAACTTGAACCCTTAGATAAAATGACTTCAAAAATTACATACACAGGAAAACTGCGGACAAGTTGTGAGCATATACGTTCAGGAAATACATTTATTACGGATGCACCCGTTGACAACAACGGTCTTGGTGAAGCCTTTTCCCCGACAGATATAGTGGCAACAGGTTTAGGAAGCTGTATGATTACCGTTATGGGAATCAAGGCAAATAGACTTGACGTCGACCTGAGTGGTTCAACTGTAGAAATTATCAAGCACATGGCGTCTGAGCCCCGTAGAATCGCTAAAATTGAGGCGAAATTAATGTTGCCATCCGATATTTCCGAAAAAAATCGCAAGATTTTGGAACATACGGCGAATACTTGTCCGGTTATTTATAGTCTGCATTCGGATATCGAGAAGGAAATTTCTTTTCATTGGGAGCTTTGAAACGTTTGGTGCGGTTCTTGAAGCTAAAAATCTCGTAAAGTTACAGGGAACATAAGATTGATACGTATTCCATCGTTATGATAAATAGAGCTTGACGCAAGCCTATATTTCCTTTTTAATTTTAAACGATGTAGCCAGATTAAAAATGTCATCCAGATTTCTTCTTTATTGCATTCTTTTATTAATTTCTGTTTCGGTGTTTGCACAGGAAGAAGAGGTCATTCCGTGGAGCGCAGAAAGAAAATTGCAATGGTCAGACTTTAAAGGAACGTACCTTAAAACGGAATGGGCAGCAGCCACGACGGCAAGCGGCATCAGTTATTCATTTAAGACCTTTGAGAAAGATAATCAGTGGTACCTTGACTTTAAGGTCAACTGCGAATTCTTTCCCCAAAAATCATGGTATCAGCCTAAGTTGTGCGATTCTTTGATCTTGAGCCATGAACAGTTGCATTTTGATATTGCCGAATTGCATGCCCGTAAAATGCGAAAACGTATAGCTAGTACGACATTCACTAAGAATGTAAAAAAAGAGGTCAGGGAAATTTATAAGGATATTTTGAAAGAACTTATGATTTTCCAGAACAAATACGACCGCGAGACAAATTTTTCGAGAGATCGGCCGAAACAATTGCTATGGAATAAAATGATTGCAGAGGCACTCACCAAAGAATAATAAGCCTTTCGAAAATCTAGTTTTTCGAAAGACTTATACATTCTGAATCTTTTTTCAAAACCTAAAAGGAACGCGCATTTCAGCAATAGAACAGTCTGGCTCGCAAAGGTAAATCCTGAATATCCACATTTTCCTAAAAGGAAGTAATGCACGAGCTAAAACCGAAAACTTGCCCCTAAGGTCAGAAACGACACGCCGTAACCGGCTTCGGCGAATACACCGAAATTCTGCGTAAAGTACCAACGGCCACCAACAAAAACACTGCCCGACGGAAACGTATCTATATTGTCAATCAGCCCGTCATCATCGTTAAAGGAGGCAATATTCAATGAAAGCATCGCACCTCCATAAACATCTAAATTCTCGACGTTCAGACCATTAAAATGATAGGCTCCCCTTGCCCCGATGATGTAATATCTCCATCTAAACTTTTCATTGTTGAAGCCTGTGTTTCCTGAGTATCTCGTAGTACCTAAGTAACCTCCAAGGCTGATAACACCAGGACCGCCGACTTCCCAAATGCCCCTTTCGTAGCTTGCGCTAAGGCCTAATCCGGCACTAGGAGAACCAAATCCGCCGGGTGAGAAACTTCCGCCGACCCCAAAACCGGCATTGATGACATTGGTGCCTTGAACAAATTCTTGGGCAGATGTGTAATGAGTCATACATAAAGCCATACTTGCTATGGCTAGGGAAATGATTGTTTTTTTCATTCTAGTGTTTTCTTTAATTGAAACAGCTGTTAATTACTATTCGAATTTCAAAAATACGACTTCCATCGAAATGGATGTTCAAAGAAATAAATTTTGTCGCAAAAGATGAAAATCCAGATGCCGTAATGATAAGGGTTGGCAAACCCTAGTTATTTTCACAGGCCGCGCGAAGCTGGGCAAAAGATTCCTTTGTGCTATCGGATAGAAAATCACTGCATGTACTTTCGATTTCATTGATATCACCTACGATTTCTGTACAGTTGCGGTTGGAATCAGCATCGTTTCTCTCGTCGAACTCCCTTACGAGATTTGCACATTGCAAAGACAAGGTCGTTTCATCCAAGGCGTCCTTGACCTCTTTGGCGCAGGAAGCTAGAACAATAAAAACGGTAAAGATAAATACACGGGAAAATAGGTTTGTTGACATTTTTACAAAAATACGGGGCGATGCCCATTTAGGAATAATACAAAAAGGGAAACATAGAAAACTAATAAACTCGCAAATTTGAGAAGGAATAGTTATTCTGGTCACCCGAAAAAATGAGCAGCGGGTTTTTACACATCACAAATCGTAACCCCTTCTTTCAGGGCAGCTATTTGGTCTTCCCAAGTAGGAATGAACTCTTGCGCCACGTGCCCTTTAAAACCCGTCGCTACTATTGCTTTCATGATTGCCGGATAAAACAGTTCTTGTGTATCATTAATTTCGTTTCTACCGGGGTTGCCGCCGGTGTGGTAGTGGCCGAAGTATTGATGGTAGTCTTGAATATTACGAATAATATCCCCTTCCATAATTTGCATGTGGTAGATATCATAAAGTAGCTTAAAATTTTCTGAACCGATCTGCTTGCAAAGGGCAACGCCCCATTCGCTATGATCGCACATATAATCTTTATGATTGACCTTAGAGTTCAAAAGTTCCATCTGTATTACCACCCCGTGTTTTTCAGCGAGTGGCATTATTTGCTTCAAGCCCTCTGCACAGTTTTTTAGTCCAACGGCATCGTCCATTCCATTTCGGTTGCCACTGAAACAGATGAGGTTGGTATAACCGGCTTCGGCGACTTTCGGAATCATTTTAGTATAGTCGTCTATTAGTTCTTTGTGCAGGCTTGGGTCGTTCCAACCTTTTTCAATACCTAGACCGGCACCTGAGGCCATGGAACAGTGAATATCATATTTTTTCAATGTCGGCCAATCTTTTGGCTCGATAAGGTCAATGGCCTTGACCCCCATTTCGTTGAGGTTCTTGCAGAATTCCTCTAGAGGAATTTTGCCGTAGCACCATTTGCATACACTATGATTGATATTTCCGTTAAGGTCACTTGTTTCGGTATCTGATGTAGGCATGGCATTGGTATTTTTAGTGGCCATTAGACTTAGCGAGGCAGCAGCGGATGCGCCTATGAACTTTCTTCTTTTCATCTTAATGTGTCAATTGTTAATGTAGCATTGTATCCAATCATCAATATATAAATTTTAGATCATTAATACGGTACCTTAGTACATTAAAACCATTGCTATATTTATGGATCTTGCCCAAGATAGAGAAAAGCTCATTGAACTAGCACACTACCGCATGCCTTTTGGAAAGTATAAGGGGAGCTATTTGGTCGATCTTCCCGAACCATATTATACTTGGTTTAGGCAGAAAGGTTTTCCCGAAGGAAAGCTTGGCACCCTTATGCGAGAGATGCACGAGATTAAGGTAAACGGATTAGAACCCCTAATCCGAAAAATCCAAAAAGATTTTCCGAGGCATTGACCTTTATTTCTTTGGGCAATTAGTATCTTTATGCCCCGTAACAAAGCACGCCGATATGTCGCAGACAAAGTATATTTTCGTTACGGGAGGTGTTACGTCTTCTCTAGGAAAGGGCATAATTGCCGCATCCCTTGCCAAATTGCTACAGGCTCGGGGCTACAAGACTACCATTCAAAAACTTGACCCCTATATCAACGTCGATCCGGGCACTTTGAATCCCTATGAACATGGGGAGTGCTATGTTACCGATGATGGTGCCGAAACTGACCTGGATTTAGGTCATTACGAACGTTTTCTCAATGTACGCACCTCACAGGCAAATAATGTCACTACCGGAAGAATCTACCAAAGCGTAATAGAGAAAGAGCGAAGGGGCGAATTTTTGGGAAAAACGGTTCAGGTTGTTCCGCATATTACCAATGAAATAAAAGAACGCGTTCAATTGCTTGGCAACAGTGGTGATTATGATATTGTCATCACGGAAATAGGTGGAACGGTCGGTGACATTGAATCACTACCTTATATCGAAGCTGTTCGCCAGTTATTATGGGAGTTGGGCGAGAACAACGGCATCGTTATACATTTAACTCTGGTTCCTTACCTGTCGGCAGCAGGGGAACTTAAGACCAAGCCCACGCAGCATTCGGTCAAGACCTTGATGGAAAGCGGTATTAAGGCCGATGTGCTGGTCTGTCGTACCGAACACCATATTTCTGATGAAATCAAAGATAAATTGGCCCTATTTTGTAACGTAAAACGTGAAGCCGTAATTCAATCGATTGATGCATCGACCATTTATGACGTTCCGGTTTTAATGCAGGAAGAAGGTCTTGATGCGGTCGTGCTGCAAAAACTGGCCCTACAGAATACTTCTGAACCCGATTTGACCCAATGGAATCACTTTCTCGAACGACATAAAAACCCGAAGAACGAAGTGAACATCGGGTTAATCGGAAAGTATGTAGAACTACAAGATTCCTATAAATCCATTCTCGAATCATTTATTCATGCCGGTGCGGCCAACGAGGTACGGGTGAATATACGATCGATTCATTCGGAATATCTCTCTGAAAAGGGGATAGAAAAAAAATTGGAGGGGCTAGACGGTATTTTGGTGGCGCCCGGTTTTGGCGAGCGCGGTATTGAAGGTAAAATCAAGGCAGTGCATCATGCAAGGGAAAACGGTATTCCGTTTTTGGGAATTTGTTTGGGCATGCAAATGGCCGTTATTGAGTATGCTCGGAACGTACTCGGTCTAAAAGATGCCAATTCGACAGAGATGGACGAAAATTCGCCCGACCCGGTTATAGACCTCATGGAAGAACAAAAAACGATTACAAACATGGGGGGCACCATGCGTTTGGGAGCTTGGGATTGCGAACTTGCAGCAAATAGTCTGGTACAGGAGATTTATAATGGCGTTGCCGAGATATCTGAACGCCATCGCCATCGATACGAATTCAATAATGACTATAAGCTACAACTGGAGGGTGCGGGGTTGAAAACTTCCGGTATAAATAAAGAAACGGGCCTTGTAGAGATTATTGAACTGCCCAATCACCCATGGTTTATTGGAGTACAATACCATCCCGAGTATAAAAGCACGGTAGGCAATCCACACCCACTTTTTGTCGGATTCGTAAAAGCCGCATTGACCCATAAAACTCGACAAACTAATGCCAGTATGGCATGAACCATAGATTTGGGCGTATATTTGCAACTTCAAAAAATAAACCTAACGTTAGCCTTTTCCGGAATTTTCGATTGTAATGATGTTCCTTCGGGCAAAAACCGCATTAGCCGACTCTAATAAGATACTTGGCAAAACTCAAAACTTAAATGGAAGAAAAGAAACTTGACATAAATTCTATCATTGGCTTCGTGCTGATATTCGGGATACTCATCTTCATGTTCTACCAAAACCGGCCGACACCTGAAGAGCTTGAAGCTCAAAAGGCCAAGCAAGAACAGGTGGCCCAGGAAGCAGAGGAAGATAAAGTAAAAGAGGGCGTTATTAATGAACCCGTACCAATCAATCTTCAAGATTCTACAGCTGTAGCCGATTACAAAGGCAAGATCGGAGCTTTTGGTTTTACCCAACCCTCCGACAAGACCACCACATTAGAAAATAATTTGGTCTCGTTAGAAATAAGTAATAAGGGAGGTCAGATTATAGAGGCCAGAATGAAACAGTTTCATACCTATGACTCCATCCCCGTTTATTTGATAAGGGACGGTAACGCTTCTTTCGGATTGAATTTTTCTACCTCCGACAACCGTGTACTACATACCAAAGATCTTTATTTTGAGCCCTCGCTGAGTCAAAGTAATGGTAACCAAATTCTTTCAATGAAGGCCAAGGCCGGGCCGAACAAGTTTTTGGAGTACAGGTATGAAATGAAAAAAGACGACTATTTGGTCGATTTCACGGTTCGCTCCCAGGGGTTGAACGGTATTGTGGATGGTAGCCGCCCAATAGCCCTTCAATGGGAGCTCAAAGGAATACGTCACAACAAAAGTGTGGAATACGAAAATCGCTACACCGAACTGATGTATAATTATGAGGGAGGAAAAATCGATTATCTTTCTGCGGCCAGTGATGATGATGAAACAGAAGAAGATGTGCGATGGCTTTCTTTTAAGCAACACTTTTTTACTTCAATATTAGCCACGAAGAAGAACTTTAAGACTGCGGAGATTCGTTCGAAAAATTTGGTAGAAGAAGAAAGTAAGTCCGTGGCATTCACAAAAGAATTCGGTGCTTCGATTCCTATTGCGATGGAAGGTGGGGAGTTTTCCGAGAATTTAAATTGGTACTATGGGCCCGCGGATGTTGAAGTGTTGAGCAAGTACGAAGAATATGGTCTTGATGATACCATTTACTTCGGATGGGGTATTTTCGGTTGGATCAACCGCTATATTTTTACACCTTTTTATTCTTTTCTGAGTTCGTTCTTACCCTATGGAATCGCTATCGTGATTATGACCATTTTGGTACGTCTCGCCATGTCGCCGGTTACCTACAAGTCGTATCTCTCCCAGGCAAAGATGAAGGTTTTGAAACCTGAGATTAGCGAGTTGGGCGAAAAATATAAGGACAACGCCATGAAAAAGCAACAGGAGACCATGAAGCTTTATGGCAAAGCGGGTGTTAGCCCGATGAGCGGCTGTGTACCGGCATTGCTTCAGATGCCTATTTTTTACGCCCTATTTATGTTTTTTCCTACATCGTTTGCCTTACGGCAGAAATCGTTCTTATGGGCCGATGACCTATCTTCTTATGATAGTATTGCCCAGTTGCCTTTCGAAATCCCCTTTTATGGGGATCATGTGAGTCTCTTTCCGATATTGGCGTCCGTTGCGATTTTCTTTTATATGATGATGACTACCGGGCAAAACATGCCGCAGCAACCTGGTATGCCAAACATGAAATTCATTATGTACCTGATGCCCTTGATGATGTTGTTTTTTTTCAACAACTATGCAAGTGGTCTGAGTCTGTATTATTTTGTATCCAACCTCATTACTATTGGTATTATGTTGGTTATCAAAAACTTTATTTTGGATAATGAAAAGATACATGCCCAAATACAGGAGAATAAAAAGAAGCCCAAGAAAGAGAATAAGTTTCAGCGTAAGATGCGCGAAATGATGGAGCAGGCCGAGCAACAGAAAAAGGTCGGTAAGCGGTAATAGAGTATTAGGAAAAATTCAAGGCAATTTGATTGTAAGAAAACAGATTCCCAACTTTACGGGAATGAAAATCAAATCGCATTAAAAACAGAAAACCCTGACGATTTCGTCAGGGTTTCAAGCATCAGTTAGGTTGGTTTGGTAAGATTTGGGACTATAAAGATGCAACACCAAAGCGATTTAAAAAAAATAGAGTTGTCAAGTGCCCGTTTTTGTATGCTAACCTAGAGCGAAATGATGTTTGCAGTTTGCCTATCAAAGAATTAGAAGTATATTTTATAAAAAAAACCTCCATGCAGTAAGACTCACATTGAGGTTTTTCAAAATCAAATAGAATGAAATTTGTCAGTTTTCGATATCTGGTAGCATTACCTTGTCTACAATGTGCATAACTCCGTTTGAAGCTTGAATATCGATAATGACAACGAAGATGTCGGATGCTCCAGAACCGTCGGTCAGTTGTATGACACCGGCATTCTGACCAATTAAAATACTATCACCTTGTAAACTGGGAATACTGTTGTTGCTCTGAAAGTCGATATTTCTAAAATTACCCTCCGCAACATGGTGCGCTAATACCGAAGTCAGAAAGGTTTCGTCAATATCGCTGATGAAGTTCCAGTCATCGTTCGTGTCGAGCAAAGCATCAAAAGCTTGATTAACGGGTGCAAAAATTGTAAATGGCCCTGCGCTGTTTTCAGAAAGCATATCGGGTAAATCGGTTAAAGGTACAACGATATCGATGGCTGTATCCAAGTCTTCGAAATTTTCGTCAGTGGCTATAAAGGTGCTAATCGTAGGTAGTGCAATTACCTGGTCTACAATATGTATTATACCGTTGGACGCAAGTATGTCTTCAGAAGTAACGGTGGCAGTACCGTTAAAAACTATTCCATCAGTCGCGTCAAAATAAAGCGATAGTCTAGAATCTGCAGATGGCCCTTCGGCAAAAGTCTGCACATAGTTTTTCTGTAGGGTCGCAAATACGTCAGCGTTGACCCGACTGGCAATGACATGGTTCAACAAAATTCGACGTAAAGTTTCTGTGGGCACATCATCAATACTAGAGAGACCGGCTTGGCCTAAAAAATTGCTGAAAGCCGAATTTGTGGGTGCCAATACTGTATACAAGGTCGACTCTTCCAATGTTGAAACCAAATTTACACGTTCTAGGGCCGAGACCAGTATCGAGAGTTCGGCAGTTGCCCTAGCAATCTCGATAATATTGGTTTCGGGTACGGGAATCAAATCCCCATCATCTAGTTTACAGGACGAAATACAGAGTAAGAATGTTAAAAATAGTGCGCTATATCTACCTTTCATGATAATTAATTTTCAATCGATTAAGTTTAAAAACTGGTGAGTTTCCGATGTAGTTACCTCTATGGTGTAAAGTTAATAAGTACGCAATATCTAAAATCTTGCTTTAGATATACTTAAAATGAGAATATGTTTTTAAGTTAGATGAAAAAGAGCATTAAAGGTTGCGTTCTGCGTTTGATATCAAGAGCTATGGGGTAAGTAATAAAATTTAACAACAGATAACAAAAAAGGCCACTGCATATCGAGTGGCCTTCTATCTAACATTATGTTTGAAAACTCTAGTTCTCTTCCGTATTGGGAATCAATACCTTATCTATGGCATGTACGACGCCGTTGATAGCTTGAACGTCGGCTACTGCGATATTTATTCCAGTATTTCCAGCCCCATCGGTTATAGTGAAACCTTCACCTGCAGCGTTAAACGTGAGGGTATCCCCTTCAAGAGTGGCAGGTGATACCAAACCGTCACTTAAATCTCCCGATACAATATTATTTTTTGTAATAACGTGGTGTTGCAGAACTGCAGTCAATGCATCACCTTCCGGTACTTCTGCCAAACCTGCGAAAGCAGCATCTACCGGTGCAAAAACGGTGAAAGGCGCTGGATCCGTTCCCCATTGGGTGCTCAATGTAGCAACAAAATCCGGCTGCCCGTCGGCTGTTAGCGCTCCGGCCAGCGCAGAAAAGTTTTCAGTATCTGCGGTAGCAAATGTAACCACGGTTGGCAAATCGATTACCATGTCTACGGCATGTACGATACCATTGGTAGCAACAATATCGGCTATGGCTACCGTACTCATACCATTCAATTTTACACCATCATCAGTATTTACATAAATACTTAAAAAGTCGCCATCTTCATTTGTCGCTAGGGTGTTGGCATAACTATTTGACAAATCGCCTGCGGCAAGGGCGACATCTTTAATTACGTGATTTGAAAGTACATTGTTAATATCATAACCGTTGTCGTTCATGTATGCTGCAAAACCATCATTTACAGGTGCAAAAACGGTAAACGTATCGTCAGCAGAACTCAAAAGGTCAGTGAAAGTAGTATTCCCATCTGCGGTGAGCGCGCCGACCAACTCGGACAATCCTGGATTGTTTATGACATGATCAACAATAGTGGGTAAACCTATTACCTTATCTACGATATGAACCACTCCATTAGAAGCTTCAACATCAGGGGTAACAACCGTAGCTCCATTTACATCAACGCCATTAGAGGTGTCAATATAAAGACTGAGTGCTTTACCATCTACACCCGCGGTGGAGGAAGAACTGATATATGTTGTTGTTAATGAAGATGACATATTCTCACCGGCTACTACATGGTTTAGCAATACCTGCGTGAGTAAATCATCTGGTACGTCGGCTACGGAGCCAAAGCCGTTATCACTTAGAAAAGTAGCGAAAGCATCATTTGTGGGCGCAAAAACTGTGAATGGTCCAGCTCCTTGCAAAGTTGTCACCAAATCGGCTTCTTGCAAAGCAGCTACTAAATTCGATAAGTCAGCGGTAGCGATAGCAACATCCGCAATGGTAGGATCCGGTTCGATGATATCGATTGGATCGGTATCGTCATCACTACATGACACGGCTAAGAATAAGGTTAGCACCAAGGCGGAAACAAATTTTAGATTAGAGTACTTCATAAAAAGGGTTTTTAGGATTAAAACTATTTCGATTTCCAAATTGCTTGTGCATATTATAGCACAAAGCGAGTTCACATTTACAGGATACTCTCGTTTAAAAACCGTTGCTTCTGTTTAACATTTAACTAAAAAAGTTTAACAATATTAACGTTATTTAACTTTTCACCTGCTCTCAAGGCCCTTCGGTACTCTCAATGCATTTAATTATTTTTGTATTGATTTTCTTAGATATGAAAAAAGTAGTTGTTGGACTTTCGGGTGGAGTAGATTCAAGTGTAGCCGCGTACCTTCTTAAGGAAGAAGGGTATGAGGTTATCGGTCTTTTCATGAAGAATTGGCACGATGATTCCGTAACAATTTCGGAAGAATGCCCTTGGTTAGAGGATAGTAATGACGCGCTGATTGTCGCAGAAAAGTTGGGTATTCCCTTTCAGACGGTCGATTTGAGCACCGAATATAAAGAACGGATTGTCGATTACATGTTCGCTGAGTATGAAAAAGGGCGTACTCCAAATCCTGATGTACTTTGTAATCGTGAAATAAAGTTCGATGTTTTCTTAAAAATTGCATTGCAATTGGGAGCGGACTACGTGGCTACAGGGCACTATTGTAGAAAAGGACTTTTAAAAAACGGGGAACAAGGTGATACATATCAGCTTTTAGCGGGGGTCGACGGCAATAAAGACCAGTCGTATTTTCTATGCCAACTTTCACAGGAGCAATTGTCAAAAACTTTGTTTCCCATCGGGGAGCTCACAAAGCCTGAAGTACGCAAGATTGCAGCGGAAAATGACTTGATTACTGCTGATAAGAAAGACTCTCAAGGGCTCTGTTTTATAGGGAAAGTGCGTTTGCCTGATTTTTTACAGCAGAAATTAAAACCGAAAAAAGGAGTCATTATTGAAGTACCCTCTGATGTGCCACAATATTCGAAGAATTTACCCGAGTTTGATGATAAAAAGGAAGAGTTGGCCTTTTATTCCGAAAAGCCGAGTTATAAGGTTGACGACGGTAAGGTTGTTGGCGAACATCAAGGTGCGCATTATTTTACTAAGGGTCAACGAAAAGGTTTGGATGTTGGCGGTACCAAAGAACCTTTGTTCGTTATCGATACCGATGTAGCCGAAAATGTTATCTACACGGGTCAGGGCAAATCACACCCCGGTCTGTATCGAAAAACCCTGTTCGTAAATGATGCAGAGTTACATTGGGTTCGCACGGATTTGGCCTTGCCGGTCGACGGAACGATGCGGGTTATGGCACGAATTCGCTACCGACAACCGTTGCAAAAAGCGACGCTGTATAAAATCGATGGTGGGCTTTATGTCGATTTTGAGGAAAAACAATCCGCTATTACCGAAGGCCAATTTGTAGCTTGGTACGTCGGATCTGAGCTAATCGGGTCAGGAGTCATTTCCTAAATATCTACATAATAATGGAAGGCATTCGTAAATCAATACAAGTTTCGATAAATAACAAAGAAGCATTTCATCGCTTTGTACATGAATTCAATGCGTGGTGGCCAAGTGGCTATACTTGGTCTCAGCAGGGGCTTCAAGAAATCAGTATCGATGCAAAGAAAGATGGCCTGTGTACGGAAATCGGCCCTTATGGGTTTCGCTGTGACTGGGGTAGGGTCATAGATTTGGAAGAAAACGGATTTATAGCACTAAAATGGCAAATAAGCCCGAAACGCGTACCCATTCCTAATCCGGATGAGGCCAGTAGCGTACGTATTGAATTTAGCGAACAAGCAGGAGTTACTTCAATAGCATTGGAACACTTTGACTTTGGAAAGCACGGACCCGATGGAAATTCGTATAAACAGGCGATGAACGGCGAAATGGGTTGGGATTATATTCTTATGAAATTTAAAAAATACTGCGAAAGCTGATCGGAACAAGTTCTTGATAAAGTAATCGCGATATTTCAAAACAGTCACTCAAAACATGCAAAATAAAATCACGCAACTCTTCGGAATCAGGTATCCAATAATTCAAGCGGGTATGATCTGGGCCAGTGGTTGGAGGTTGGCTTCTGCGGTATCAAACGCAGGAGGACTTGGGCTGTTGGGTGCAGGCAGTATGTACCCCGAGGTACTACGCGAGCACATTCAAAAATGTCAGCAGGCTACCGACAAGCCTTTTGGGGTCAATGTGCCGATGCTTTATCCGGATATTGACAAGCTGATGGGGCTAATTGTAGATCTTGGTGTCAAAATCGTTTTCACTTCTGCAGGAAACCCAAAAACATGGACCTCTTATTTAAAAGATAATGATATCACTGTTGTACATGTAGTGAGCAGTCTCAAATTTGCTCTAAAGGCTCAAGAGGCTGGGGTAGATGCCATTGTTGCCGAAGGTTTTGAGGCAGGTGGACATAATGGAAGAGATGAAACCACGACGCTAACATTGATACCGACCGTACGGGAGAAAATTGATATTCCGCTGATTGCCGCCGGTGGAATTTCTTCAGGTAAATCCATGCTTGCAGTTATGGTCTTGGGGGCTGATGGCGTGCAAGTAGGAAGCCGTTTTGTGGCCAGTCATGAGGCCTCTTCACATGAAGCGTTCAAACAAAAAGTCATTGAAGCAAAGGAAGGTGATACCCGCTTGACCTTAAAAGAGTTGGCACCGGTACGTCTCATCAGAAATAATTTCTATGAAGCGGTGCAACAAGCGTATGCAAACGGAGCAACTACTGAAGATCTAAAAAAAATTTTAGGTCGTGGCCGGGCCAAACGCGGTATGTTCGATGGTGATATGGAAGAGGGTGAACTTGAAATCGGGCAGGTTTCCGCATTGATTCATGAAATTAAACCTGCTGCCAATATCGTGGCGGATATGATCCATGAGTTTGAGGCTGCAAAGCAGGCCATGCTCAACTTATAAAAAGCTTAAAATCTGGCAATAAACTTTTTGTCTTTTGATGCTATACTTCTCTCTGTAGTAAACAAGACAAAAAGAGATGTGCTTTTATTAAGAAGAACTATCTTCTTCTTTCAAATTAGCCAAATATTCAATCAAGTCCCTAAGTTCTCTTTTGGTAATCAGTCTTCCCATTGCAGGCATGGCAGAGGGCATGTTTTCCCGTTTTTCTATACGGGATACCGGTATTTCGAGCGGCTCCGCCTCATTAGTGCGAAGTGTTAATTCTTTCTCGGTTTCCTCTTCCAAGATACCGTTGACCTTTTGACCGTCTTTTAAAACTAAGGAAACACTTCCATACCCCGGTGCCAGACGTGCACTTGGCTCAATAAGTGATTCTAAAATCTGTTCTCTGGTAAGTATATTCCCGATGTTATCCATTGGCGGACCTACGTTTCCGCCGGCGCCGCCAACAGCATGACAGCGCACACATTGTGCCGTGGGATTTCTGTAGAAAACATTTCTTCCCCCACGGTAATTGCCGCCCACCAAGGTCTCTTGATAGGCATCGATTGAATTTCCACTCTTTTTTAATACATCGAGCTGGGTCAAAAGAGATTTCGATTTCGTAGCTTCTACCGCTTCAATCAAATCGAGTATCACACGCTGATCCAGACGATTATTTTTTGCCTGTTCAGTTAAACGCCGTAAAACACCCTCGCTTTTTTCAAAGGGAATATCGCCCAGTACACTGAGCAATCGTTGTTGCTCGCGTACCGAACCATTTTTGAAGATGGGGTCTGTAATCGCCGGTAGTGTTTCTTTTGAAATTTCCAATTGTGGAATAAGCCCTACGGCAGTTGCCCGAACCTCTCCATTTCTATCTTGCATGCCAGATTGCATGGCCATTTCAATATTGTCATAATTTAGTTTGCCCAGTGCTTTTAACAGTTCTGATCGGACTTCAGGAGAATTATTTTTCTTGAAAATATTGAAAAGCGCCGAATTATATGTGTCAATTTCTAAGTTTGCCAAGGCTTTTGAAATACCGATCAGAATTTCAGGATTCGTATCTTCAATAAAGTTGGGTATTTCTTTTTCGAGCTTTTTTCTTACGATGCTTGGGTCACGTTCGATTTTGCCCCTGAAACGACCATCTACCCTATCGAGAACGGAAGGCGATGCCCAAGTACCAATGGTAGCCAAGGCTTCCCCTCGAAGTACATTTGATACATCTTCTCGTCTGGCAAAGGCAATCAAGTTTTCGAGTTCTTTTTCTCCCCCAGCCCTTAACGCAGCATTGATGGCCCTTCGTTGCAAAGGTTCGGATACATAGTTCTCTGAAGTCAAGAGTTGGGCCAAAGCCGGTAGCGCAGCCGCGATAGACCAATCATCGTTAATGGCTCGTGCCGCTTCAGTAACGATGTACTCATCTTCATCATTTAGAAATTCGACAACACCCTCATGCTGTAATCTACGCAGTATTAAAACTGCCGCTATGCGTAGACTTTTGTTCGCATTGCCGGCCAAAGCAACAATAGGTTCGGTTTTACCGATACGGGAAAGTGCCAAAACAGCAGCATGTCTGATATAAACGTCTTTGTCATCATTCGCTTCAATCAAATCTAATAGTGGCTGTACTGCCGGTTCATATTTTATTCTTCCCAAAGCTTGGGCCGCAAAGAATTTTACCCTAGAATTTTCATGTTTCAACAAGGGAACAAATGCTGCACCGGCATCGGTATATTTTACATCGCCCAATACTTTCAGGGCTTGGGCAATGATTTCCGGGTCATTATCGGATAATAAGTTCAAGAGAGGCTCGGCTTCATCCGGATCTTTATCGGCTAGCTGACCAATGCCCCAAATAGCATGTATGCGTGAAAATTGATTTTGACTTTCAGTAATAACTTCTTCGAAGACACTCGGACCCCAAGATGTTCTTTTGGCCAATTCGAATTGAGCTTTTTGCCGAATACGCATATCCTCATGGCCCAATAACTTGATCAAATCATCTTTTGATTGGTCGTCGTATTTTAAGGTCATCAACATTTCGGTCTCTTTACGTTGATCTTCCAAATCGTTCTTATTCTTCGTGACATCCAGTTTCCAGACGCGGCCGTAGTCTTTGGTGTCCCAGCCAGTAATCCAATCGGAGAGGTAGAGGGCGCCATCGGGCCCAAATCTGATTCCTGTCGGTAGCACACCACTCAATATACTTTGGTCTGTGTTCAACTCAAAAGAGGCACCTTTGGGTTTCAAATCGAATGCCCAAATATGCGAACGGTCGGGATTACCTACGAACTCCACCAAAAAGAACTTGTCTTTCCAAGCTTTGCCCAACGCCGTACCGGGATTATATTGCATACCGGTAGGGCCATTATGAAAATTCTGAATAGGAGGTATGATGTACGCGGCCTGACCTTCCCATCGTGGAACGAATAATTTTTCATCCATCCAGACCTTATAATTGTTGTTTTTTGGATCGGTATATTTTCCGAATTGCCAGTTTGTACGCCATCCCGCATCGGAGCCTTCGACTATATGCACCAATCGTTCGCTTTCACCTGCATGATCACCATCATTATCTGAAGAAATAATATTACCATAGGCATCAAAAACGAATTCATGGGTATTTCTGAGTCCTCTTGCGAACACCTCAAAATTGCTGCCATCTGGATTACTACGAACAATTACGCCTTGGTTTGGGTATTTATGGTTTTCACCATCTACCGTGGTCAGGTTCGCCCCGATATCGCCTATGCCCCAATATATTTTTCCATCGGGTCCTTCTACGGCCCCTGACATTCCATGACCACCAAAACCGATATGCACGGCGAAACCATGTGCCAACGACATCTTTTCGTCCAATACCAAATCATCATTGGTATCGGTAAATCGCCACATGTCAGGACCGATACCTACGAAAACATCGTTTTCACGAACCAAAAGGGCATTGGCAACATCGGCAACTTCATCGGCAAAGTCTGCTAAAATTCGAGTCGATTTATCCGCAATGCCGTTGTTATTACTATCCTCCAACATCCAAACTTCATCTTTTTCGACAGCAAGATCTTTCCAATCGTGAGACCCGTCTTCGTTCAGATCCTCTAGCCACTCGTTCTCTTCGCTTTTTTCAGGAGCAAAAGTGTTATGCAAGAATTGACGCCGGTCTTCAACGGATTGAAACGAGATGGAGGGCGTCATCCAATCTTGATGTCCGCGGATATCGAACTCAGAATGTTTCGGTCGATTGGCACGGGTCAAATAGAGTTTGCCCGTATCATCTATTGACATCGCAACGGGATCGGCCACCAACGAATCGGATGCCCATAAACTTAGCTCAAGGCCTTCCGCAATTTTAGGGGTGATACTTTCCCGAATCTCTTTGGCACGAGCTACTTCGATATCCGTATTTTCGGTGAGGACCAAGGGGGTTTCCCTAGGTTTATTCGATTTGAAATTACAAGAAGGAAAAAGGGTGAAAAACGATAAAAATAAAACAGGATAAATGGATTTTGGAATGTGTGTCATATTATGCAATTGGATTCGCTGCAAGCATCCTATAAAAATAAGGAATTCTGAAGCGTGAAAGCGAGGGTGTAGATAAGAATTAATCTTCTTGCCGTACGACTATTAACTTTACGATTGGCTCCGCTTTGTCGATTTCATCTCTGTGTACATGAACTTCTAATTCACCATCGACATTTGCGGCAAACCCTGCCAAACGGGCGGAATCGGATTCATCTTTGATAACGGCGTTTATTCCTATCTCTTTAAGCTTTGCCTCTATACGTTGCGCAGTGAAACGGTTTCCCGTGAATATTTTGGTGTAGTTCGAATCCATTTGAATTTGTTAAAGAAGTAATTCTCTTCTAAGATAAGCAATACACTTGATTATGGGCGTATAACTTCTACATGAATAAATGGCTCGACGACTTCTTTACACTACGGAACAGCTTCATTTCTCCTGTTACTCAAACGGCAATTTTGGCCTTTGTTTTTTTTCTCCAATATATGATATAAATAGTTCCGAGAAGTGAAGGTAAAATCCATGCCAATATGCTCTCGATTCGCAGTCCGGTCACCCCAAAAGCGGTAATCGATGCTATCAGCGCGCCCATCATTCTACCTATGTGGTTCAAGAGCCATTCGTTCTTTTTTTCCGTAAAATTTCGATAGAATATAAAATCGCGTATGGTAAACAGAAGTCCGAAACTGGCAAAGAACAGGTAAAGAATAGCTGCGGTATATTGACCGTTGATAAGGCCAATAGTTCCTAAAACGCCCATAAATAGGGAAAACAATAGCATGGCGCCCGAAATCGAATAATCTATATAAGTCGCTTTCCGTTTTATCCACGGTTTAAAAGTAAGCGATCGGTTGCCCGCCAATACCATATAAATTGTAAAGACGCCGATTAGAAATAGAAAAAGATTTTCATGGCCCGGAGCCCACGCTATGAATAAGGATAATAAGGAGCTTAACACCATTCCGAAGGAAAAAAGTTTCCCCATTTTTCGATGCGGTCGGCCTCCTTTTTTTACGGTCATGCTACCGATACCGGTGATAAGGCCTAACCCTCCAAAAAAAGCATGCAGATATACTAAGATGGTGATATATTTTTCCATAGTCGGTTCGGTAATTTATTCGGTCGCAAATACGGAAATTATTTCAGAAAAGTAAAATCAAATAGAATGGAACCTTGTTTTCTTGAGATGAACCGTAAAACCGAATGGGTTCATGCATCCGATTTAGTTGATTCGGGATTATTTTGTGACCTTAAAATACAATAGGGTTATTACATGAACGATAAACCTATAACAGGTGAGATGGTAGAAGGGACTGGTATGGGTTCGCAAGCCTTTGATAACTTACATTTACAAAATAAAGGAGACAAAGTAGTTGCTATTCCTGATAGGAATGCCCGGCTTACAGGACGGAAGTGTCAATACTGATATCGGCATGTTCCCAAGCTTTATCGAATTCCTTTTTAATGTTTTCGGCCTCGACCGTCTTACCTTGCGCTTTTAAACTATGGTAAAGCCCCATAAGCGCCCATCCGTTTTGACGAAGTTTTATCAAATCTTCTTTGAATACTTTTTCTGCTTTTTCAAACTTGTTTGCTTTCATTAAAACAGCTCCTAAATTTTGCCGCGTCGGAATATGCCAGGCAGCCGGTTCGGTGTAGGTCAAATTATCTTCATACGCTACAGCTTTTTCAAGATGTTCTATGGCCTTCGAAACGTTTCCCTCAAGCGCAGCCAGTTCACCTGCTACTAGTTCAAAAGCTATATTTGCGGAGTGGATTGAAGCGTTATTCGCCGTGGCCACTAGGTTTTCTAATTCAGGATCTTCTTTAAGTGCGGCAATGGCATCTAATTCTTCCTGAGCCTCCATACCATTTCCTTTCCTAATGAAAGCGATACCACGCGCGTAATGTCGGATTAAATTAAGATGTTTGATTTCTTGTCTAGGAGCAGGCACGGTTAAAATTTCGTTCCATTTACCAAAACGTGTATAGGCCAATAACGGGGTAGCTGCAAAATCCTGTAAAAAGGGTAGTGTCACCAATTCTCCCGCGGGTACCTTCTCCGCGGTCTTTTTGGCCGCATCGATTGCAATCTCACTATTGCCCAACAAACTTGCCGAAGACCATAAAAAATGAATGTTATGCGGATAATAGGCAAGCGGATAAAGCCCTTGCGAAAAACACTGTGAGATATAATCCTCATCAGCAAGAATTGCCGTTTGATTTACTTTAACGGCGTCTAAGTACCTGCCAACTCTTATGTAAATATGTGATGGCATGTGAACGATATGACCAGCCCCCGGCATAAGGGATGCCAGTTTATCGGCACTGGCCACACCCATCTCAGGATAAGGTAGTTCTACCATATGAATGTAATAGTGATGGGCACCTGGATTCTCAGGTTCAATTTTCATGGCACTTTCTAGAGCAGCTTTCGCTTCTCTTATATTTGGAGATGGATTTCCGTCCTTATCCCAATAATTCCAAGGAACGGTATTCATAACCGAAGCTGCATATAAAATCTGAATATTGGCATCTTCAGGAAATTGATTCGCAACTTTGGCCATAGCAATCATATAAGCCCTATTCAAATTGGTAATATCTTCGGTTAAATCTTCACTGTATCTTGAAGTCAGTGCTTTGATAAGCGCTTGCTCTTTCTTCGTTGCTTTTGTAGAAAGTCTCAGGGCCTTTGCCAAAGCCTCGTTCGACTTTTGTTTACGTTCATCATCCGGTAAAGGGTCGTTAATATTAGGTCCCAAAGTATATGCTTGCCCCCAGTAGGTCATCGGCGACTGCGGATCTAAACGGGAAGCCTCCATAAACGAGCGGTGTGCCTCTGCATGATTAAAGGCATACGTGAGCTTAAGACCTTGGTCAAAAAAAGTCTGTGCTTTTTCTTCGGCAGTACTGATCTTAAAGTGAAGGTCGCCCAAATTTTCGAACAAGGGCGAAATTTGTTGTGTACTATCAATATCACCAAGCATAAAATTGGCAACGGTGCAGCTCATCGCTCCAAAAGATGCTTTCTGTGAGGCATCGTAAACTGATGACTTATTCGAAAACGGTACAAAATAATAGGTCGCAGCTATTAGGCCCGTAGCGAAAATCGCAAGAAACAATTTTGATTTCATTTTACTATTTATTGGTAATGATTGTTTATAAAATTAAAAGGGGGAGCTGGTTCGCTTAGGGGAAAGAATTTAAAAAGAACCACTTTGACGTCATTTAAAAGTAGCAAATTCGAGCTAGAGGGAAAATTTTTGGCTGTTAAAAGTACAGTAGATTTCTTGAAACTACAGTTCTTTGAAATTAGGACAAGAATTATTTCCGTTGTTGTGCAAAGAGCCATTCAAGTTTGCCGGGAGTTTCTTCGACGGATCTCCAAATATTATGGCCGACATCTTCAAATTCACTATACTTTGGGTTTCCTCCAGATGCTCTTATTCCCTCGATCATTGCTCTCGATAAGTCTACTGGTACGTTGGAGTCTTCTGCACCATGAAAGGCCCAAATAGGAATATCGGTCATATTTTTTGCGTGCTCGGGGTTTCCTCCGCCGCAGACCGGTATTGCAGCAGCGAACATGTTTGGGTGTGTACCGATAAAATGCCATGAACCAAAACCACCTAGCGATACACCCATAACATAGCGTCTTCTTTCATCAATAGCAAATTCTTTTTCCAGTTCGGCGATGGCTTCAAATACGAGTTCGCTCATTTCGGGATAATTAGGAATACCCCCAAAACTGGATGCCGGTGGGCATTGGGGAACAAAAATAAAAGAGGGATATTTTTCAAGGTTTACCGGTTCTGCCAAGGTTTGTGCCCATTGAGAAGTTTCAATTTGGATAACATTTTCCGTGCCGTTACCTCCGCCATGGTGAAGACATACCGCTAGAGGATATTTTTTATTGGGGTCGTGGTTCAGCGGTTTGAGCAGCCGATATGGAAGGGTCTCGCCCTCGTCGTTCGTAAAGCTTCTTTCCTCAAAAGGTTCGGCTAATTTTACGGCCCGTACCGATGGATTATTTTCATGGAGAATATTGCCAAAACTATCCCGGGCCAACTGAACCGAGGGTATCAATGCAAAGACAACAATGAAGAGAAAAGTAGCTTTTACAGTTTTTGTCAAAATTTTATTTTCGCCTAACTCTCTTAGTTCATTTCGGAAGTTTAAAAGAAACGGTATAGGTAATAAACTCCCGAGCATAGAAACACCTGCATGGATCTTATCCAGCATAAGCCTTAGTTCAAAACTTGGGGTGTTTATTCGCCAAAGAAAGAATCCAGTTAATGCGATACTGAGAACGAGCATAAAAACACCTGCTGTTCGTAACCAAATTCTTTTTCCTGTATGTGAAAAGATAAGGCTTGTTCCATATACCATTGATGTAAGTAACAATAGATTGTAGGTACTAATAAAATAGCCTTCAAGCCGTTGTTCCGTTACCACAAAATAAACTACGATTGCGTGAACAAAACTTGCACCGCCAAAAAGTAAAAGGGCAGACAGCGCCAACCAGAATTTTTTAAGGTAGTAGTAGGTAAACTGAATAAAAAGCCCAATGAAAACAACAAGATTAAATACCAAAAACCAGCTCGGGAACGATTGTAAATAGCGGGTCTTTATACCGATTTGTAGATACAAAACATTTTGAAAAAGCGCTAGAAAAAGCAGAAGGGCCGCAAAAAAAATTCCGAAAAGGTAAAAGTTTCGGTTCGCCGATAGTATTTTCATACGCGCCTTTAGCTTTGTTTAAAATAACCCCCAAGCCATTTTCTATACCTGCAAATCGGTTATGTAGAAAGATTTCTTAGGATACAATTGCCCTGCAAGATAGTAAAAATGCAGAATGCCAATTGTTCAAAAAAGTAAAAACTGTTATACTAAATATATACGATTTGAAGGTGTATATTAAGCCTTTCGATTTGAGCTTTTACGACTTTTCTTTCGTTTCCCAGTGCCGAACATTTTCTTTATTAAAAAGGTTTTTACGGAACTCTGAAGGCTTTTTTCTGTTCAATAATTTCAGTTCCCCGGCTTGTTCTATGAGTTCACTGAAATGATTTTCTCTTTCACCGTATGTCTTGGCATCTGTATAGCTAGTAATCAATATAAGATGAAACGGTGCATTTTCGGTAGGCTCGGTTTCCATCATCTCATAAGAATGAATGTAATCTTTTTCTAGGGCGGCCTCCCGAAGTTTTTTCCAATTGTTTTGGTAATAGAAATGGGCTTCCTCAGTATTTCCGTTTAAAATCTGCACGAAATCGAGGGTTGAAATGCGTTCGTCTTGTTGACTGTATACGAGTGCGCTTAGAAATAAGAGCACAAATAGGAAATGGCTTTTCATGACTTTGATTTTTATGATGAATACTTTAAATGTAAAAAAACCTGAGCCTGATTTGACCCAAAGGAAAGTTAATGTACAGGAAGCTCTGCAATCAGTTGTGATCTTCGTCGTAATGCCGTTTTAAGACATCTTCGCCAAAATCGTTCGTAAGGTCACGTACAACGGTGTGTACATGGTTGGCGTTGTTTTGTGTGTTGTCGTATTCGATCAGTAATGTAGGCCCCTGAAGACGATAGTAATGTCCCGCTCCGGGCTCTAGACTTCCGGCCCAAGCAAAAGACAGTTTTTCCATTCCCGCTTCCTCGATTTTTGTCTTTAGCGATTTCGAAAACTGAGCCTCGTAATTGTCCAAATAAAGTTGTAAAAGATTTGTGTAGACAGCTTTTTGTTCTTCGGAGAGGTCTGGGTAGAAAATGCCCCGAGGTTCTAACTTATCAGCTTCTTTTTGATTACGTGTAAAAATATCGTTCGGCGCTGTATCGGAAAAACGGGCGATGGCCAATTGGTTGTCAGAGAGTGCATTGACCAGTTGAAAACCCAGCTCGGTTTCTTGTTTCAATACTTCCTTTCCTTTTTCTGGCCCACTGGGTACTTTACCAGGGTTGGAGCCCATGAACGATGGAGTGGAAGCGACAATTTTGCCTGCTGAAGCCACAAAGTTGAGCGAAAGGTGGTGGCCTTCGAAACGCCAACCCCAAAATTGACCGGTATCAGGTTTTCCGAAAATACAAAAATGATAGTTTAGCACATCTCGCATCGGTGAGCCATCGGCCATGGTTCTGCTATTGTTTTCGAGTACGGCCAAAACGGCTTCAAGTTGCATGATTTCGGAAGCTTTGAGATAGCCTTCCTTGCTTACCGATGCCCTTAGCAGTTGAAGCGCTGCTTCTTTTTGGGTCGCGTCAAAATCGCGAAAAGTAGGCCCCTTTCGAAATACGGGCACGTAATTGAAATTGTAACGTTCCCCATCTTTCAAATCGAAAATCGCTTTCAATCGTAATTCCGGATCCAATGAGTTTAGAAATTCCTCGGCCAGTTTATCGAGACTTTGAGACTGGGTACTAAAGAAGCATAACCCAAGGATGAGAACTAGCCTCGTTTTTTTCAGTATCATGTTGAAATTTTATCAATCGGTTTGAATACCTACAAAAGATACTAAATTTATTTTAAGATTTTTCTCAGAAGTGACATGCGGACTTTGAAGCTCTTAATTTAGGTCTTTCCTATTGGCTTTTTGTAAATGGGATTTTAGTAAAATATCGATTGTTTTTGCGCACGTAGATTGCATTCTACTATTAGGATGCCTTTTCGGATTAAAGTTTCCATAGCGAAATTACTTTTCTCAGAAACCTAAAATCCGTATTTACGCATTGTAGTTCAAAAGATTCAGACTTGGTTTTTGCATGGAGTTGAGCGAATCGGAATATCCTGTTCTTTTGAAAGTGCGTAATAGCTTTTCAAATCTGCTACCACTTGTAATTAGTTTTAGTTGATATTCAGCACATTTGATCGTAATACGGGTTTCGGTAATCTTATATTCCGATGGATAAACCTTCAAGTATTGTGAGATGTGATTTGGTACTCCCAGTTTTGAAAGTATGTACATGGGAGACAGATAAAACGTATCAATAATTTCTTTTCCACGGACCAAAGTAATCGATTCGATTTCCTCTTTTAAAACGGAAATTATGGTATCGCTATTCGAAAAATTACCGACCAACATTAAACCTTTGGGAAGTATCTCAAAATTACATTTCGTCTGACTTAACAAAACATCGGTCTTATACTGTTTGTTTTTGAAATCGACCAGACGGAACTGATACTTCGGTTTAACGCGAAAAAATTTTGAAAATCGGGAAAAGGATGCTTTGGGCATAAGATATAATGCGTTGCTTCCCCTGAGGGTAGATTAGGTTCGTATTTAACTATTTGAGGTGGTACGAAACGTACCTCGGGGGACTACTAAATTACAGATTTACGACTAAATTTTTGTGTCGTTTATCGAATAGGGAAACGTAGAAGTGTAATTTCAAAACGCACTTTATCGATCATATAATGCCATAATCAGGCGGAGAAAAAATGGGCAAGGCTTGAAAAAGTTATTAACAATTCAAAACATTCAATTTTGTTCAATAAAACATAGTAATAAACATCAATATTTGTAAGTTTTAACTTTCATTTAAATTAAATGTCTTTTATCGAATACAACATGAGGTAGGTATTGTTCAATAAAGTCAAATCATTTATGAACTCTGTATGACAATAAATATTGAATTGTTTTTATATAACTACTCGATATCTAGATCAAATAAAGTTAGCCTGTTTTTCTTCCTTAATCTTTTTTTCACTTTTCTAATGTGACGCTTTTTCTACACAGAGAAGCTTCTAAACTAGACCTATTCTTACCCCATGGTACACCTCATAGGTCCTTAGTGTCTCAGTATGGTAAACCTAGTATCTTACAGTGCTCCATTTGAATTTTAGACAATTGCATGAACGTATTTCCCATCAGACGATACTTTTGTGTTCCTGATCGTTTGAAATTTCACAAGAGTCCTCTTGCCTTGATTTCCAAATAGGTATTGATCGTATTAATGGTAAGTTTTTCAGGCTTTGTGAGTATGGTTTGAATACCATACTGCCGCAACTCCTTTTGCATTAACCGCTTTTCGAGCGAGAATTTTTCGGCAATTGTTTTATGATATATAGCTTGTAGGTCTTCTGCATCGGTTTGAATCAAGCTTTCAAGTTCGGTGTTTTCAAAAAAAATGACTACCAACACGTGTTTTTTGGCAAGGGCGAGTAAAAACGGTAACTGCCGCCTCAGTGCCGAGATATGTTCAAAGTTAGTGTAAAGTAATAGCAGGCTTCTATGGTTTATTTTTCGTTTCACATGTGCATAGAGCAGACCAAAATCCGAATCGGTGAACTCTGTATTAATAGTGTAGAGTTTTTCGAGAATCGTATTGAGGTGCGTGATTTTTTGAACCGCCGGCACAAAAGTTTCTATATTTTTCGAAAATGCGACTAAACCGGTCTTGTCGTTGCGTTTAAGGGCAACGTTAGAAAATGCTAAGGCTGAATTAATGGCGTTATCCAACAATTTCAACCCATTAAATGGCATTTTCATTACCCGTCCAGTATCAATGATCGAATAAATGGGTTGCGACCGTTCGTCTTGATATTGGTTGACCATCAATTCGTTTTGTTTTGCAGTCGCCTTCCAATTGATAGTACGAAAATCGTCTCCCTGCACATATTCCTTGATCTGCTCGAATTCTTGGGTATGGCCGATACGACGAATTTTTTTCAGGCCGATTTCCGTGAGGCGGTTACCGATGGCCAAAAAATCATATTGCTGCATCTGAATGATACTTGGATAAACGGGTACCATTTGTTCATTTTGGAAAATGAATTTTCGCTTCACGATTCTTAGCGAAGAAGAGGCAAAGACAATCAGATTGCCAAATACATACTCTCCGCGATCCACGGGTCTAACTGTATATTCAAATTGGTGGGACTCACCCTTGACCAAACGGGTGTTATGCTCGAAATCCCGTTTTTGAAATTGCACCGGAAGTTCATCGATTATGGAAAGATAAGCCCTAAAGGCATATTCCGAACTAAATTTGATTTTGATAGGGTTCAAATCACTGTTCGAAAGTTTGCGTGGTAAAATCCGTTCTGCGTGAATTGCTTTTCCCGAAGCGTACAAGAGATAGCTATCGAATAAAAGCAAGGCGAATAACAAGAGGGTCATCAGCCAAGCAATCGGATAGAGAAGCGGCACCCAATAAGAAATGACAAAGCAGGCCGAAAGACCGGCGAGGTAACTAAAAAAAGTGTTATGTATGTAGAACGATTTGAGCAACTGCATGTGTTATCTCGGAATTTCAACCGATTCCGTAATCATTTTGACCACGCTATCGGTGGTCATGCCTTCCATTTCACGTTCAGGCGTCAAAATGACCCTGTGGTTCAATACCGGTACCAAGGCTCGTTTTACATCTTCGGGAATCACAAAATCGCGACCGGTTATTGCAGCAAAGGCCTTGGCGGCATTCAAGGTCGCGATGGAAGCTCTGGGCGATCCTCCTAAATACAGATGAGGATGGTTACGGGTCTTTGTGATGATATCGGCAATATACTTGATGATTTTTTCTTCAACAATGACCGATTGTATTTTTGATTTAAAGTCTGCTAGTTTTGATGCCTCGAATACATCTTGAATCAGTTCTTGGGGCTTGTTGCCCTTGCGTTCATGATGTGTCTGAATGATACGTACTTCTTGTTCGACGGATGGGTATTCCACTTTTATTTTAAACAAAAACCGGTCGAGTTGGGCTTCGGGTAGGGCATAGGTACCCTCTTGTTCGATGGGGTTTTGGGTCGCCAAGACCATAAAGGGCGTATCCATTTTATAAGTCTCCCCGTCCATTGTGACCTGGCGTTCTTCCATGGTTTCGAACAGGGCCGCTTGTGTCTTTGCGGGAGCACGGTTGATTTCGTCGATGAGAACAATATTCGAAAATATTGGGCCCTTTTTGTACTCGAATTCCGATTGTTGCATGTTAAAAATAGAGGTGCCGAGAATATCACTAGGCATGAGGTCGGGCGTAAATTGAATACGGCTAAAATCAGTCTTCAAGGTCTTCGCGAACAATTTGGCCGTAATGGTCTTTGCGATACCGGGCACGCCTTCGATAAGCACGTGCCCGTCGACCAAGAGGGCGACAATCAACAGTTCGATAAAATTTTCTTGCCCGACGATAACTTTTGCAAGCTCCGCTTTAACTTTCGAGACCGTATCTTTCAGATCTACTAATGGAATACGATTGTCAAAATTCAGGTTTTCTTTCGGGGTCTCGTTATTTTCCATGCGCTTTGGTTTTGAATTTTTCTATGGATGTATTCAGTTTTTGTAATTCCGTATCTGATATATGATTTTGATTCCGTAGCCGTTCGAGAAAGGTAAAAAGCTGCTCTATTTCCGCGAAGCTATGCGAACTCCGCATCGCGAGATTACGATAAAAATCGACTTCCCTTTCAATAGTGCCCAAATAGAAACGAGATCGGATATATTCTAAAAAGTAAGCAATTTTATGTTCGACGATTTGCTTGCTTTCCCCTTTTTCAAAGTACATATCAGCAATGGTGCGCGTAAAAGCTAAAGTCTGATTTTTTAAAGGCCGAACGACCGGAATCGCCCGTTGTTTCCGCTTTGCTTCGAATATAATATAGATTACCGCTCCGATAAGCACTAAATAATAGGCCCATTTAAACTCCTTCACATTCAGAAAAATGTACATGGGCGAAGTATAGACCGATTTTCCCGATTTATGATGATTATCCATATAGATAGTACGTGAAGTGTCAAGGTAGCTGAGCAATCCGGCCGTGTAGTCTTTATTCTTGTCCTTAAGTATGAAGTAATTTGTAAACGCCTTCGGGAAGGTGCTCAAGAAGATTTTACCATCCCCGAAATCTTGTTCGATAACGTTAAAATGTGGCCACACGGAATCGTTTTCAGAAATGTTGGCGACAGTACCGATTACGGTAGTCAATGTTGTATCGATTTTCTGAAAGTAGGAGGCATAAGCTTCCTTTTCAAAAATATAGCCTTCCTCGGTTTTTAAAGACGGATTCACCAATTGGTGCCTGTGGGATTGGTCTTCATTGAAATCTCCGTAAAGGTTGCCCAAATCTAGACCAAGCGTATCCAAAAGCTGCTCTTCGAAACTATTCGTTGCAACGAAGAGCGTATTTCCTTCGGAGGTCCAATCCAATAAATCGTGCAATTCCGCCTCCCCGAACTCGACCTTGTTATCCACGAAAAAATAAGTGCCGTCGGCTGCTGGATTTTTTTCCAGAAACTCAAATGGAGGGAGATGTACCTGTTGGATTTTATTCGGGAACAACTGCTGTACCACTTCGTTAAAAACCAAGGTGCCGTAGGGAATTTCATGTTTGGCGACATACGAAGGAAACCAGTTCACTTCTTTCGGTTTGTTGTATTGCAAAAGCATCAGCAAGGCGACAGTGAAAATAGCGATGACGATATAGATGCCTCCTTTTTTATCCATTGCCGGTCATTATTTTTTGAAGGGATACAAATGCTTTTTCGACTTTGTCGTATTGAATCTCGTCGATGGGGAAATCGCCGTACCAGATATAATCGTACAATCGCGTAATATCAGAAAACGGTTTCTTGAGTTCCACCTTGGTGATTTCCTTTAAATAATCATCGTTGGTTTTTTGTAGCTCCCAGGCGATCAACTCTTTTTCGGTCAATAGCTTGAGGATGTAGAGGTAGTAGAAACGAACGGCCAATCGATAGTTTTTATCCGCTAGTGCCTGCTGTATCAGCTCTTGTATATTTTCGTTTTTGATAATGTGTTCCTCCTCCGATAGGGAAACCAAACTTTGGTTACTTTTGGCCTGTTGCAAGGCCCTGGCGTTAACGTTCAGAAAGAATTTGATAAGCAGATAGAGCAGTATTCCCAAAAGAAGGTAAGGTACAATACGTAAAAATATAGCCAGAAAACCTACCGCTTTTTCAACACCGAAAATACCCTCAAAAAGCCTTAGCAAAAGATTGCCCAACCAAGTCTTGAAATCGTCCCACCAGGTGCGTTCCGTTTTGGTGAGCTCATAATCGAAAGCATCGTCGGCCCTGTATTTTTGCAAGTCTTCGTTGTCGATTTGTTTTACCTTCAAGGGAGCAGTATCGTAGGTAACCGCCGTAGAATCTTTTTGCATTATGGCGAAAACGGCACAATGCACGAAGAGCAAACCAAAAAGAAGCAGTCGCTGCATATAGGTTAATCTGTTCCCCCTAAATTTTTGATGCGTTCGTAGGTGCCTGTAAAGTTCTTTTTTTCGTTAAGGTCAAAATAGATGAGAACACTTGCGACAACGCTGATAATATTGAGCAGAAATTGGGCAAGGGTACTGATAATACCTAAAATAATGGAAACCGGGTCGAACATACTAAAATTTTCTGCATCGATTTCCCCGGAAAGAATTCCCATTTTTGCGTAGGTGTATATTGTGGATGGAATAGCAAAGGCGTAACCTGCGACCGTAACGATAATGCCGACTACGAATAAAGATGCGAAAGTCATCCACCAATGATCTTTGATCAAGGTGAAACTATAGCTAAAGGCATCGGACGCGCCTTTTCGGCTAAAGACCATAATACTGAAAGAAAGAATGAGCGGCACGTAAAGATATACCCCGGGTATGATACAGAACATAAACCCTAAACCTACACAGAAGGCTACCAAAAAGCCAAGACCGATAAATTGCCAGAATGATGCATAAACATCCTTCTTGATTTCATCAAAGTTCGGTATCCCCTTATTGTTTGCATACGATTTGATATAGAAAAGGGTAGTGGCCTGCGCCAATACGTACGTAACGACAACTGCTATCAAAAAAGCAAAGCCCACTGCGAACAATAGTAATCCGTTTGTAAAGCTATCCGACCGCTCTACATTAAAATTGAAAAGGTCACCAAATTGATACATATAAAATGCGTAGCAAATAAGCATGACCACGAGATAGGGCCCAATAATTTTAAAAAAAGTTGCAAAAAAAGGTTTGAACTCATTGCGAAGAAATCCGAAGGTATCGGAGAGTATTTCGCCAAGCTCGCGTTTCTTTTTAAATTCGATGTATGGTTTCATGGGGTGTTTGTAGGTTTTAGGTCTTAGTGATTAGGAGTTAGGAGTTAGGAGTTAGGAGTTAGGAGTTAGTAGCTAGGATTTAGGGGATTATTGGTTTATAAGTGTATGGGTTTAGTGTTTTCTAATACTGATTACGGCCAACTATATCTTTCCTCTTTGTTCTATTATCTATATTCTTTTTGCATTGCTCAATATTCTTTTGTCCAGTTCTAACCGTCTACGATGCAATTGCCTTGGATATATAACGTAGTAAAACAGAATTAGTGCCAAGGAAGTCAAAATTATGAAAATTGCAAGTACGTCGGGCATTTCGGTATGGCGGGTCACGAAACCCTCTAAAAAGCCTGCTATAATGAAAAAGGGAACGGTACTCAGCATAATTTTCAATCCGTTCTTGACACCTCTTTTAAACGATTCTAAGCGAGAGTAGGTAGCGGGAAAGAGCATTCCGTTCGCCAAAACGAGACCAGCGCAACCTGCGATAATGATGACGGATATTTCAATCGTACCGTGTATCCAAATTGTACGGACCGACTCCCACAGCAATCCCTTTTCGTAAAAGAAGTATTGAAAGCTGCCGAGCATGATACCGTTCTGCAACATAATGACAAGGGTGCCGATTCCCAATAAAATACCAAAAGCGAATGCCATTAATGCTACCCTGATATTGTTGATGGTAATGCCCAAAAACATATTGAACTCCCCCATTTCTTTATAAACGGCCATGGGGTCACCTTTTTCGATATTCTCCAAGGTCATGTTTACATAGCCGTCACCAAGAATCGACCGTACAAAATCGCCTTCATTCGCAGAAGAAAAAGCTCCAACGGCCGTGAAAAAAGCGAATACTAAAAATGCAATAAGCAGTTCGCGCTGATGATGATAGAATGTCAAAGGGAATTCCGTTTTCCAAAATTCGATAATCCGGTTTTTGGGCTCGCGTTTGGTCTTGTAGATTTTTTGATGCGCCTGAGAAGCGAGGGTGTTAAGGTAGAATTCGGTATTGCTTCCGGCGTAGAAGGTCTTGGCGTAGCTAAGATGGTCGGTAACCTCGATATAAAGGTCGGACAATTTATCGGGTGCCAACTTCGTTTTGTTTGACAGGGCACTTTCAAAAATGGCCCATTTGTCTTTATTTTGTTTGACAAAGGCAGCCTCGCGCATCAACTTTTGGTTTATGAACTCAAGACGAGTTCAATATCAAAGAAACGAAACTATGGAACAATTTCAAATAGAAACTGCCCAGAATATAACCATACACCAAAACACGGCCCACCTTGGAGACCGTATGGTCGCTTACCTCGTCGATAGTTTCGTCATCTTTGCCTACACCATACTTATCTTTTTGTTGCTATTTTCGCTGGAAATCGATTTTGGCGATATGTGGGCCCTTTATTTGGTACTGAGCCTCCCCGCTTTTCTCTATTACGTCTTGTTGGAAACTTTTATGGACGGACAGACCGTGGGTAAAAAGATAATGCAATTGCGTGTCGTCAAGTTAGACGGTTCAAAACCAAGTTTCGCGAGTTATTTTATACGTTGGATATTACGTATTATCGACGTAGTGCTTACCACCGGAGGCGTCGCCGTACTAACGATTTTAATTCGGGGTACAGGGCAGAGGGTAGGGGATATTGCAGCTGGAACTACGGTAATCAGTGAAAAGAAACGTGTTTTTTTAAAGGATACGTTGTTACGTGAATTACCTGAAGACTACAGCCCTAGATTTCCGCAAGTAACCGTTTTTAAAGACCGTGAAATGCAGACCATCAAAGAACTTTACGATTCGGCAAAAAGAAATGGTGATCACAACGTAATTGTATCTTTAAGCGACCGTATCAAAAATGTCACAAGTATTATATCAGACCTAAAACCGGTCGATTTCGTAGATGTGATAATTAAGGATTATAATTTTTATACACAGCAACTTTGATGGCGATGGGTTGGCAGGTGCAGTTGGTCTTAAAAATTCTTAACCAACAAAGTCTTATTCGAAACAACAGAAATCGCAAACTTTACTTCGAATGCTTTACTATATCATCGATATATTAGGAACCATCGCTTTTGCCATTTCCGGGGTCTTGGTGGCTATGGATAAGAAGCTCGATCTTTTCGGGGTTTTCATCATTGCTTTTGTTACTGCGGTCGGTGGAGGTACGTTACGAGATATGCTAATCGGCAACACGCCCGTAGTATGGATGCGTGAAATCACCTATGTCACTGTAATAACAGTAACCGTAATCGTT
>ENA-ORXM01000378-ORXM01000378.1-marine-metagenome-genome-assembly--contig:-NODE-378-length-82098-cov-5.431621_pt1 | contig 82098 bp, 68 predicted proteins | sample MGYA00237867_ERZ511480 | MGnify/ENA primary metagenome ERZ511480 (study PRJEB26309, sample SAMN06266103) | marine metagenome | isolation source: Algal blade | place: United Kingdom:Sidmouth, United...
CATATTATGTAGAGTTTAACTTTGATAATAGTATAGGTTCTCCTTTAGAAGGATTTGACTTCTCAGTAGTAGAAGGTACATGTGCAACTGGCGATGCCAGTGATGATGTAGATCCGTCTAATGGTCAGTCACAATGTTATAATCCAGAAGATGGAGATGGCGATGACGGAGATGACGATAACCACGTTGATGTAGGTATCAATCCTTGTGAAGAAATCAAAGGAGAGGTATTCGTAGATCTTAATAACAATGGTTGTAGAGATGCAGGAGAGTCATTAAGTACAGATCCTATAAATGTAAGTATATATGAATGTGGTCAAGATCCAGCAACGGATGCACCAGTAGGAAGTACCCAGACCGTAGACGGAGCATATGAATTTGGCCCATCATCTACTAATCCAGGTGGTATGGTCTGCTTAGATCCTGCTAAAGAATACTTCGTGAAATTCGAAATACCAAGAGCACCAGGAAGTGCATTAGAATTCTATGAGTTCTCAAGCAATGATTCTGAGACATGTGCTACAGGACCTGTAACTGATGACATTGATCCATCTAATGGAGAGTCAGAATGTTTTGATCCTGAGAATACAGATCCAGAAGATGGTGATGATGATGAGCACATTAGTGTCGGAATCTATCCATGTCAGACGATTGCAGGGGCGATATTCTTAGATGAAGATAACAGTGGATGTCAGGATAATGGTGAGAGTCTATTGACAGAAGAAGTGAGTATTACATTGTATGAATGTAGTGCAGGCGTACCAGCTAATGGTGCTCCAGTAACGACTACAACTACAAGTAATGGTCAGTATAGCTTCGGTCCAGAATCTACTAATCCTGATGCAGTGATCTGTTTAGATCCAGCTAAGACATACTATGTAGTCTTTGATTTTGATGATAGTGAAGGAGCACCATTACAAGGACATAAGTTCTCAAGTACAGAAGGTACTTGTGCTAATGCCAGTGATAGTGATGATGTGGATATGGATAGTGGTCAATCAGAATGTTATAATCCTAATGACGGTGATGGCGATGATGGAGATGATGACAATCACATAGATGTAGGTATTAATCCTTGCCAAGAGTTGGGAGGAACAGTATTCTACGACTTAAATGGAAATGGTTGTCAAGATGCTGGTGAAGGTCCAGTCACTCAAACTGTGATGGTGACAATATATGAATGTAGTGCAGGTAATCCAACAGGGGGTACGGCATTGGCAACAGCCTCTACAGTAAATGGAGAATACTTATTCAGTGAAGATTCAACCAATCCAGGTGGACAAATATGTTTAGAATCAGGAAAACAATACTATGTATCGTTTGATATTCCTAATGGCTTAAATGAGCCACTTGATGGTTTTGTGTTGACTAACGGATCAGATGTATGTGCAAATTCTGAAGATGGTGATGATCTTAATCACAACACAGGAACGTCGCAATGTTATGATCCAGATGACGCAGATTTATTTGATGGGGATGCTGATAATCATGTTGATGCAGGATTGATGCCTTTGGCTAAATTAGGAGATACTGTATGGCTAGATTGTAATGGTAATGGAGTGCAGGATCCTGGTGAACAAGGCATAGCAGGTATTAAAATTGAAGTGTATAACGCACAAGGGTTTTTAATAGCGACTACGACTACAGATGCTAATGGTAAGTATTTGGTTGAAAAATTATATCCTGGAGATTACTATGTCAAAGTATTCAAAGGTGACTATGATTTTACATTTGCTGGCATAGGTGGAAATGATACAACTGATTCAGATATTGACAATAGTAATGGATTAGGCACGACGGCTTTAGTAAATCTGAGTGCTGGAGAATGTGATATAACAAGCTTTGATGCTGGATTGTACAAGTGTATTCCGTTAGGAGAGAATGTATGGTTAGATTACAATGAAAACGACAGATTTGATAGTACTGAAAATGGTATCAATGGTATGAAAGTAGAATTGTATAGATTCCAAAATAACAGTTGGGTATTATACAGTTACGAGTATACAGGTCACAAACCAGGAACACCATCAGATGATGGATACTTTAAATTCTGTGTGCCACCTGGACAATACTATTTGAAGTTTTTAAATCCTCCAGCAACTTTAGTTCCAGCTATAGCAGGAGTAGGGAATAATGAATCTGTAGATAGTGATGTGACAGGTGCCTTCGGTCCTGGTACAACAAGTCAAATTGATTTAAAATGTGGTACGGAAAGATGCGATATTGGAGCTGGTTATTATAAGATGGGTAGTATCGGAGATTTTGTTTGGAAAGATGACAACAATAACGGGATGAGAGAAAATGGTGAAACAGGAATTGAAGATATCGTTGTAAGAGCATTTGATATAACAGGATCAGAAATAGGAAATGCCACTACGGCTGCTGATGGTTCATATATGATTGACTATTTAGGTAAGAATAACTATTACTTGAAATTTGATCTACCGCTTGGATATCAAGTCACTCAACCACATATGGGTTCTGATGACGAAATGGATAGTGATGTTGATGGTAGCAATGGTCCTTTGACAACGAAGTTCTATACAGTTGCTCCAGGTGAGCACGTGCCTAATATTGATGCGGGTATAGTTTTCTCTGCACTTTCTGTACAGTGGCTGAGTGTTGAAGCTGAAAACAATGGTTCTTATCATACTATAGATTGGAAGGTAGTGATGCAAGAAAATGTGAGTCATTTTGTTGTGGAGCGATCAATAAATGGATTATCAGATTTTGAAATTATTGGCCAAGTGTTATCGGAAGATGGTTTATCAAGCGATGTGATTGAATATACTTTTGAAGATTATGGTACGAGAGAAAAAGGGATTTACTATTACAGAGTAAGAGAAATTGATCTAACAGGTAAAGAAGATGTCTCCAAGATAGTGAGCGTCAGTCGAGAGAATGCATCAGATGCAAGAGATAACAAAGCACAGGTATATCCAAATCCAGTAGCTGATGAATTAACAGTTGAATTAAGCTTAACGACAAGTGTTGAGAATTTAGTAATTGATTTATTTGATTCCAAAGGAAGCTTGGTAAGAAAGAATGCTATTATGGATATTGATTTATCTGAGGGCAATAAGATGTACAAGTTAAATGTTCAGGATTTATCTAAAGGAGTTTACTCTATGAAAATAAACCTAGACAACAGAAGAATTGTAAAGAAGATAATTGTGATTGATTAATATTAGAGATTTTTAATTAATAATTATTAGAATACAAGTGTCCCAAAAACACGGTAGCCTCCAGTTAATTCTGGGGGCTTTTTATTTTTATTGCTCTAAGCATATGATAATAAAATTCTTAAAATATACAATCTATTCTTTCGAAAACGCTTGTGCAAGTAAGTTTAAAAACTCTTTTCTTTTCTTAGGCTCTAACCATCTTGTAACAATCAACAAGTCATTTTCTTTGTCTACAATTATATAGTTGCCACCAAAGCCCGCTGCATAAAATAGGGTTTCAGAAAAACCATCCACTGATCTAGATTCTCCTTTTGTATTAAGCCACCACATAAAACCATAACTAGGATTAGCAAGTGAGGGTAGGGTTGAGGCAGTGATCCATTTAGAATCAAGGATTTGTTTGTCCACCCATTTTCCATTATTCAAAAATAAAAGACCAAATCGAGCATGATCTTCTGTGTTAATAAAAATGCCTCCTCCTGAATGTCCTCCGCCACTTACAGATTGCATTTCCAATCCATCCACATTTACCCAAGAGTTATCATAACCAAACCATCTCCATGTTGACGATGCACCAATGGGATCCATTATCTCTTCTTTTAAAACTTGAGGTAATGGCTTTCGCCAAACTTGAAGTAAAGAATAAGCCAGAAGATTGACACGTACATCATTGTATTCAAATACGCTTCCAGGCTCATTCAATTTGCGCATTTTCCAGTCATCTAAACCTCCTTCCTTTTCGGGTCGATCCGCCCAATCATATCCTCCCCACAATTGCCCCGTCCAATCTGATGACTGCGTCAATAAATGAGACCAATTTATTTTTGAATTATGCGCCCCATCAAAATGACCGTCCCATACATATTCTCCAACTTTATCATCCACAGATCTTATCATGTTTTTTTGGACAGCTAGACCTGCTAAGGTTGATAAATAACTTTTGGTAACACTAAATGTCATATCTACTCTTTTTGTGTCTCCCCACTGCGCTATGATATAACCGTTTTTTAAAATCATCCCAGCCGGTCCACCTCTATGTTTAACTGGACCTAATAATTTATGAAATGGTTCATGCGAAAAGCCTTTTAAGATAGCTAACCTTAAGTCCCTAGATTCAGAATATTCGTTGTCTTCAGCAAATTGAACAGCCTCATTTAATTTATTTTGATCAATGTCATAATCCACCGCTTTAGCTTCTTTCCATCTTTCTCCTTTTGCAGGAAAATAATAGTCCGATTGACCATATTGAATAGTGACAATGCAAAGAAAGGCGAGAGTGGTGCAAGTTTTTAAAATATTAGGATACGGCATCATTAAATATATTTGATGGCTTAAAATAGAATGAATTAAGGAAAGTGAATGAGTTAATGACGTTTAAAATTTAATTTTCTTCTTCTTTATACCTCTATTTTGGCTTAATATACTTGATTAAAAAGACACCTATTAATATTAAGATAAGAGAAACGAAATGATAAAAGCCAATTGTTTCACCATCTATAAAACCCCATGCTAAGGCGACAATAGGTATTAGAAATGCGACTGAAGTGGAAAATATCGCATCTGTAATTTGAATGAGTTTAAAGAATAAAATATTTGCCATAAAAGTGCCAATCAAAGAAAGTGTCATCAGTGCAAGCAATGACCTTAATCCATGTGGATGTATGGTTACCTGAGAAATAAAATCAGTCGACAATAAATAAATCAATAGGGGGGGTCCTATTATCACAAAAGATACGATACTGATGATTAAAGGAGGAATGCCTTTGAGATAGCGATTAACTGTATTTGCACTAATAGCATAAGAAATTGTAGCTATTATAATTATACCTACGAAAGCATATTCAAAGTTTACGTCGGTGGTATTGCCCGCAAAAAAAATAATCATCACACCCACAAAACCCAGTGCAATGCCTATCATTTGTTTGGGAGAGAACTTTTGCCTAAAGAATAAGATGGCCAGAAGAAAAGTAAAAATTGGCGTCAAGCTATTTAATACACCTGCGATACTGCTGGGAATGTGCGTTTGTCCGATAGCATAAAGTATGGCTGGTATCCCTGATCCACAGAGGCCAATGACAAACAGTGGCTTAAATTTGCTCCAATCTATTGATTTGTATTTGTAAAAAAATAAAGGTAAGAATGCAACAAAAGATATGACGACCCGTCCTGACCCGACTTGAAGTGGCGTAAAAGCAACGAGTGCTTTTTTAATCAAAATAAATGAACTGCCCCAAACCAAACTCAATAGAATAAGTAGGGCCCAAGCCAGTAAATTATTATTGCGTTGTGTTGAGATATACGTTTTTTTTGTATTATAAAATATAGCCTACAAAGAAAAGATAGCACCAATTATTAATTGGTATGTGATTTAACATAGAAATGTTTATCACTTTCTTAATTTCGTCAAACATATTCAAATTAAATGACAGACGTTAAACTCTTCTCAGGAACAGAGACAAAATTTTTAGCCGATAAGATAGCCGATTATTATGGTGAGCCTTTAGGAAAGATAAAGGTCAACAAGTTTAGTGATGGAGAAATGCAAACGGTCATAGACGAATCAGTGCGTGGAACCTATGTCTTCTTTATACAATCTACAATAGCGCCTGCTGACAATTTATTAGAATTATTGTTGATGATTGATAGTGCTAAACGAGCATCTGCTGGATATATAACTGCTGTTATTCCCTATTTTGGATATGCAAGGCAAGATAGAAAGGATAAACCTAGAGTTCCTATTTCAGCAAAGTTGATTGCAAATATTTTGGAAGTTGCTGGCATTAATAGGATTGTAACCATGGATTTGCATGCAGATCAAATACAAGGATTCTTTGATATTCCAGTTGATCATCTTAAAGGTGAGGCGATATTTATGCCTTTCTTAGAAAAAATGGATTTGTCAAATGTGACTTTTGCATCGCCAGATGTTGGCGGCGTGAAGCGTGCAAGAAGTTATGCTAAATACTTTGAAAGAGATTTGGTCATTTGTGATAAGGTGAGAAAGGTGGCTAATGAAGTGGCAGGCATGACGGTAATTGGAGAAGTAGAAGGTGCTGATGTTATACTGGTTGATGATTTGGTTGATACAGCAGGGACACTTTGTAAGGCAGCGCAAGCAATCAGAGACAAGGGTGCAAGAAGTGTACGTGCTTTAGCCACACATGCTGTTTTATCGGGGGCAGCATATGATAATATTGAAAAATCCGTTCTATCGGCATTGTATATTACAGATACGATTCCATTAAAAAAGGAAATGAAAAAAATTCAGGTGCTTTCTTGTGCTAAATTATTTGCAAGAGCCATAAGAAATACCCATGAGTTTAAGTCAATTTCAGCTTTATTCGTCGATAAATAAAAAGATCATTTTCTCGATATAAATAGTCCTAAGTATTGTATCTAAATGGGAGGAGGTCAAGAGAATTGCCGTTTCATATATTTATTATTGTAATACGTTAAGTCAAATTACTGAATTCCAGCAATTTGGATAAATCCTAGCAATTTATCTTCATGTTCAATTACCCTTCGTTTTTACTGTTTTCATTTGAAATAATTATATATCTTTGCAATCCTTAAAAAAAAAGACATTAAGATGAATACTGTATCATTTAAAGGAGATAATAGAGATACTACTGTTAAAGCTTCTGTATTAAGAGCGTCTGGTAATATTCCTGCTGTTATGTACGGAGGAGATATATTAGAGCATTTCACAGTTAAGCATAATGACATAAAGCATTTGATTTATACCCCAGATTTTAAATTGGGTGAAGTAGATATAGATGGCAAAAGCCACAAATGTATTATCAAAGATATTCAGTTTCATCCTGTAACAGATGCAATAGAACATATTGATTTCTTAGCCATTGAAGATGGGAGAGAAGTCAAAGTAAATATTCCTATACGATTCAAAGGTGTTTCACCAGGTGTAAAAGGTGGAGGAAAGCTTATGCAATCTATGAGAAAGGTGAAAGTAAAAGTTGATCCAAAAAACCTAGTGGATGTACTTTACATAGATATTTCAAATTTAGAGCTTGGTTTTTCAGTAAAAGTTAAGGACATCGAAATTTCTGAAGGTATGGAAGTATTGGCTAGTCCAAGTATTCCAGTAGCATCAGTTGAGGTGCCTAGAGCGCTTAAAAGCGAACAAGCTGCAGAAGAAGTTGCTGTTGCAGGTGAGGAAGGAGAAGCTGCTCCAGCCGCTACAGAATAAGCTTGCCGCTTAATAATAAATGGAACATATAATTACTTTTCCTAATATGAGGAACGGTATTTGATATAACAAAGAAGCCCGTCATAATTAAATGGCGGGCTTTTTTTAATATATATAACTAACTAACTAACTAACTAACTAAAACCGAATTGTCGGTATACATAGAATTGTAGGTTAAACGTTTAAAATAGGATTATGCTGTATACGATTTATATACTATTATTCTTCAGTCAACCCCAAACGTCTTTTAAAACAACTGTAGATGATTTCGACAAACCTAAACCAAAAAGACAATTGGTCATTCAGCAGGCTAAGAAGCTAATTAATATGCCCTACGTTTATTCTGGGTCAAGCCCGAAAGGATTTGATTGTTCTGGATTCACCAAGTATATTTTTGGCAAAGTAGCACAGGTTAAACTAGATCATTCTTCTCAAGCACAATCAAAAACTGGCAAAAAAGTGAACTTGCCTAAAGCGCGTGCAGGTGATCTCATTTTCTTTAAAAAAGGCAAAAGGATTAATCATGTAGCTATTGTCGAGAAAGTAGGAAGAAATGAGTTATGGGTCATTCACTCCACAAGTTCGCGTGGCGTGATTAGAGAAAATGTGTTAAAATCGCCATATTGGAAAACGAAAATTGCTTATTGTAGGTCTGTTTTATAGTAATTTCTAATAGTTTAAGGCTTATTAGAATAATATCTAATAAATTCTTTATTTCGTGTTTACAAAGGTTTCAAAATATTATCTATGATCAATCTTATTTTATTTGGTCCACCTGGTTCAGGTAAAGGCACACAAGCATCTACAATTTCTTCTAAGTTTGGCTTAACGCATATATCCACAGGAGATCTCTTTAGATATGAAATTGGCAATAGAACACCATTAGGTATCAAAGCCAAACAATTTATGGATCAAGGCATCTTAGTACCAGATGAAGTTACGATTGGTATGTTAGAAAATAAATTGGACCAAAGTAAAAATGTAAAGGGCTATATTTTAGATGGATTTCCTAGAACAATAGAACAAGCATCTGCCTTAGATGAGATATTGAAAAAAAGGGACACGTCTGTAACACATCTTATTGCACTAGATGTTGATGATGATGAAATAGTTAAACGCTTATTGATAAGAGGAGAGACATCAGGGAGACCTGATGATAGAAACGAAGATGTTATACGCAAGCGTATTAATGAGTACAATGCAAAAACGGCGCCTGTCTATAATTATTACGCCAAACAAAGCAAGTCTAATATGGTAAACGGTATTGGTGAATTAGAGGATGTTTTTAATCGTATTTACGATCTTTTATCTGCTTAGTTGATAAAGAATGGAGTCAATAAAAAAAAATCATGGCTTAATCTAAGTGTTTTTTTATTACTTTAAGTTATAATTAATTTATTGGCTTTGGCTAAGGAAGAGACAAATTCAAATATTTTTTCAGATTGGCTTGAAAAGTTACAACAAGAAAGTTGGCAGCTTGAATTGCTAATTTCTGGTTTTGTCCTTTTTGGCTTAGCGCAATCTTACGATTATATAATCTCCTTTGGACAAATTGTAACGGAAAGTCCACTCGTTGGTGAAATGTCATTTGTCGCCGAATTTTTTGTGCTCTTACTCTGGTATGCTTGGCGTATTTTCTTCATAAATCTTATCATACATGTTGTTTTAAGAGGGCTTTGGATTGGCACTATTGGATTGCGTTATGTGTCGGGGGATATAGATTTTGATGTACTCAATTACTCTGATGTTTTCGTTAAATACTTTAAGAAAAAGTTAGGCAGTTTTGATAACTATATTGAAAGACTAGAAAAAATAAGCAGCCTTATTTTTGCATATACTTTTTTATTATTTTTTATTTTTCTGTCAGCTTTTTTCTCCATTATCGCGCTGATGTTATTTATAAAAGCTGAAAATTTAGTCGAAGCAAAATTTCATGATTATGTAATCTTAAACTTTGCATTTGATACACTTATTTTTCTTTTTCTTATATCGGGGATTTTTGTATTATTTGACTTTCTCACACTAGGAGGTCTCAAACGAATAAAAGGAGGTTGGTTTCCAAAAGTGTATCTAAGAATTTATAGCTTTTTTAGTTTAATAACTTTGTCGCGCATTTACAGACCTATTCTCTATAATTTTATAGATGACAAATACACTAAAAAGTTTTTTATTTTTTCTGTCCCATATTTTTTATGTATCACCGTCTTTTTAGATGGCTTTATCGTTTACAGACACAATTATCTACCCACATTTACCGAAACCAATTCTGAGCAGTTCATTGAGAATAATTATTATGATGACCTTAGGTCTCAGAAAAAAAGCTTATCTCCATTAACCCGTGATAATGAAATTACAGATATTTCTCTATCCAGTATAGATGTAGCGAGTAACCATCTTAAGATTTTTTTACCTTTTGATCGTTTTAGAGATGGCAAATACCTCAAGGAAAAATTTGGCCTCTTCCCCTACACACCTAAAGGCATTCGACATGTATTGAATAAAAAAAAGAAAGTAGATACCGCCTGGATCAAAGAAGTTGATGATCCGCGTACAGATGAACTGGTCTCGTTTTTTAGAGAAATGAAAAACGATAGAGCTTCTCGGGACAGCTTAACATGGGAAAGTGATTTGGCTCTATTGGAAGAGAAATGGGAAAATGCGGAGACTGAATATTACAAAGAAAAATCAGAACAAGTCAAAGAAAAATTGACGAAGCTTTTTAGCTTCAAAATTGATACAATAGATTATAATGGCAGGGTTTATTTTAAATACGGAAAACATCAACATAGAGATGAGGTGGGATTCCATGCAAGAATTTACTTTGATAGTTTAAGTCTTGGAGAACATATTCTCCACTTTGAAAGAAAACGCTACTCAAGTTCTAGTCCAGATTCTCTGAGTATAACAAAGATCGCTTTACCTTTTTACAAAAATTAATAATGAAATTGATTGCAAAGCATATTGGTTTATTATTTTTAATTCTATTGACCTTTGTGGGTTTAAGGATGAGTTTTGGACTAGCCTCTTACTGTGCAATACCTAATAGGATAACGTTTGGATTTATCGCCTATGTTTTAGCAACTTGCCTATACCTCAGATCCAGGGTAAGGGCTAATCTGAGTTTAGAGATGGGTGCTATTTTTCAAAATGTTTTACTGATGGTTATCATAGGATATGCTTTTTCTTTATTCATTGATTACTTCATTATTTGGTTTGTGAATGCATCTTTAGCTGAAGAAATGAGTATAGCATTTTTTAATTTTAATGCGCAAACAAACGAATTGTTTGGAATGAGTCCAGTAGAAAAAGCGCGCGTTCTCGCAAATTTTGAACCCCGTCCGGCGGCTAAGTATACTGTCAAGTCCTTCTTTCTCTTATTGTTTTTTGGCAGTTTGATAATGGCTTTGCCATTTGCATTAATTGTAAGCTACATCTCAAAAAAGATATTTACAATTTTTTCACAATACAAGTTTCCTGCGTAAAAGTGCATATAAGTTGTCTTCATTGGGGTTTTCACAATAATGCACACTGTGTTTTATTAAACCATATATTTTTTGAGCTGTGGACGCCCCTATCGCAAACATTTTTTCAGAATGATAGCCATACTTGTCAAAGTAAGCCTCAGCATTTAAAGGACTCGTAAATAGTAAAACATCACACGGTGCCAAATCAAAATGATATAATTTGATTGTTCTATAAATCGGTAAATTAGCAACTTTTAATTTGTCCCCAATGTGATTCTGAACTTGTCCAATAGAATTTAGCGCTTTGATAAAGACAATGCGATCGTTGAGATGATGGCTTATGAAAAATTCTGAAATATGCTGTGCGTTACCGTCTCCGATAAATTGCGGTTTTCTGCCCGTAAGGCGTTCAAAAGTTTTAGCCGTTCCTGCGCCCATAACGGCATAGTTTTGTTTTTCTGAATAGCTGTATTTTTCCAAGAATAATTTTACGCCTGTGGAGCTATAAAAAAATATCCAATCTGGCGAATCTATCAATTCGAAATCTAAAAGATTGATTTGAATCAAGGATTGGTCAATAATTTCATGTCCTTGTCCTTCCAGTTTTTTAAAAGGAGAGTCATTAGAAATTTTCCTTGAAATAAAAATCCGCAAGGTGATTAATCTTCTTCGTCAAAATCAAACAAATCATCTAACTGTCCACCCATCATTAAGGCTTTAAAGCATCTAGTAGCCGCAATGACATCTGCTCTGGCATTGTTAGGCGGAGAATAAGCTTTTTTAAATATGATAGAGTGCATCTCAGTGAGAGTAGGCCATTTGTATCCGCCACCTCTTCCTGGCAGTTTGCAAAAGAACGTGCTTTCTTGCATTAAGCAAAATCTTTCTTTTCTAAAGAGACTATGACTCATGCTTTTTCTGAGATACTCGGCAGCCAATACATTTTCATTAAAATTCATATTGTGCGCGAGTACATACTCAACCTCATCTAAACTTTTATTAAAAGCATTTAAGACATCTTCAAGGGGGGCTCCTTTGGTGTCAATGTCCTCTTGATCGATGCTGCACTTTTTTGAAATGGCTGGGGTAAGCGTAAATCCTTCAGGTATAATGATTTGATCAAAATCATTTGTGGGTTTTAAATCTTTATCTAAAATTATCCATGACATATGAATGATTCTAGGCCAAGCAAACGTATCAGAAAATGGTGCTTTCCAACTTTTAGGTTTATCGATTCCGGAGCAGTCAAATATTAAATACATGTATCAATTAAAATTTTAGATGGTACAAAGTTATGATATTAATTTTTCTACAAGACGTTCTGCAAGATGTAATGAAGTGCTTTGTGATATTCTTGCACGGATGACTTGAGAAGATCCTTCCTTAGCATATGCGGCCATAGCATGGTAATTGCCACTTTGATCAATTGTGCAATAAACGCCTAATGGCATTTGGCACCCTCCATCCATGAGTTGCAAAACCTTTCTTTCCACATTAGTGGCTTTAGCAGTCTCTTTATTATGGATTTGAGATAATAATTTCCTTGTCGGAATGTCATCCTTTCTCGTTTGATATGCAATCACACCTTGAGCAGGAGCGGGTACAAATTCCTCTGGATTTAATCTTTTCGTGTTAAACGCTGAAAGATCAATAGCCAGTCTATTAATACCGGCATGAGCCAATATAATTGCATCATAATTATGTTCAGCAAGTTTGGCTATACGCGTAGGTACATTGCCTCTTAGGTCCTTGACTTCAACAAAAGGTGCCAGGTCTTTGATTTGTGTCTTTCTTCGGATTGAACTTGTGCCTACGATAGCACCTTTTTTTAAAAATATAGGTGAAGACGCGTCACTGATATCCTTCCGTATTATAAGTAAGTCAGCAGGATCTTCTCTTTGAGACAATCCCGCTAAAGCCAAACCTTCTGGTGATGACGTTGGCAAATCTTTTAATGAGTGGACAGCTATATCCGCAGTGCCGTCTAGCAGAGCATCTTCAATTTCTTTCGTAAAAAAACCTTTTCCTTCTAATTTATCAAAACTAAGATCCTGTATTTTATCTCCCTTTGTCTTAATTATATTCAATTGACTGCCCACAGAGATGGCAGACAACGTTTTTTGCAGATTTTTAGCCTGCCAAAGAGCCAATTTACTCCCTCTTGTGCCAATGACGATATCTTTATTCAAATTTTTGATTTTTCAGTAAATAAGATCGAACTTTCAGGCGTTAAAGGTACAGTGATTAAAAATAATTAACGAAAGACGATCAAACTCAAAAAATCAGTAGATTTTAAAGGTACTCAGGGCATTTATGGTACGGATATTGTCTTTTTTGTATTGCAATTGATTTGCGTAATGAATTAATGCCTATTGTTTTATGACATACACTTTAGAAAAAATTGCTAAACAGATAGGAGGAACGGTTAATGGAGATGGAAGTATCGAAATTAAAGGAGCCTCTGGGATCGAAACAGCAAAAGAAGGTGAAATTACCTTTCTCTCAAGCGACAAATACATTCAACATGCAAAGAAAACCAATGCTTCAGCCATATTACTGGCCAAAGATTGGGGAGATATTGATCTTGATGTGCCTACAATAGCTGTTGATAATGTTTATGCCTCTCTTGCAGACATATTGTCGATTTTTGACAAAACGCACAATATTCAAACCAATGAAATTTCAAGCTTTGCCTTTATATCTAGGCAAGCATTTGTGCACGAAAATGCACACATTGGACCTTTTTCAGTAATTGAAGACAAAGTAAAAATAGGTGAAGGTAGCCGGTTATTGGGGCAAGTTTATGTCAGTCGAAATGTAACAATTGGTAAAAACTGTATCATTTATCCCGGCGTAAAGATATATGCGGATTGCATAATCGGTGATAACTGTATACTTCATTCAAATGTAATAGTAGGATCAGATGGTTTTGGATTTGCGCCCTTGAAAGATGGTAAATTCAAAAAAATACCTCAAATAGGTAATGTTATTGTAGAAGACGAGGTAGAGATAGGGGCGAATACAGTGATTGACAGAGCGACAATGGGCTCCACATTGATCAGGAAAGGTGTCAAATTAGATAACTTGATCCAAGTGGCCCACAATGTAGAGATAGGCAAAAACACAGTAATAGCAGCGCAAGCAGGCATAGCAGGAAGCACTAGTATTGGTGAAAATTGTCAAATAGGCGGGCAAGCGGGTATCGTAGGGCACCTTAATATTGCAGACCGTACATTGATCCAAGCTCAAAGTGGATTAACTAAATCAGTGAAACAAACAGATACTAAATGGTATGGAAGTCCTGCAATTGACTACAATAATTATATCAAATCTTTTGCTATGTTCAAGAATTTGCCCGACCTTCAAGCACGATTAAGGAAACTAGAAAAAGCGCTTGAAGACCTTCAAATGTCTTCCAAAGACTAAGGATGAAGCAACAAACACTCAGCCAAAAATTTGAAATAAAAGGAACAGGACTCTTTACAGGAGAAATTGTTAATATTTGTTGCATGCCAGCAGATGTAAGCACCGGTGTCGTTTTTAAAAGAACTGATATAGAGGACAGCCCCTCCATAATTGCATCAATTACAAATGTAGACTCCACTTTCAGGACTACTTGTATTAAGAAAAATGATGTACGTATCCATACCATTGAACACATTTTATCTGCATTCTACGGAATGGGTATTGATAATGTCTTAATTGAATTAGATGGCCCCGAAATCCCTATTTTAGATGGAAGTGCCAAACCTTTTGTCAATGAGATAAAGAACGTAGGTATTACAGAACAAGAGGCGGACCGAGATTTTATTAGATTTGATAAAAGATTAGAATTTAAAGATAAAGTCAGTGGCGCCGAGTACAGCTATACACCTTTAGAAGATGAAAATGATTTTGAGTTTGTATCTATTATTGATTACAATTCAAAAGTTGGTCGACAAGTGGCCATGTACAAGCCAAATATTTCTTACAGCGAAGAGATTGCGCCATCACGAACTTTCGTATTTGTTAATGAATTAGAAGAGTTATATACTAAAGGAATTATCAAAGGCGGAGAAGTCAATAATGCAATAGTTTTTAGTCATAAAGATTATTCTCAAGATAAAGTAAAAGCATTAGCCAATAAGTTTAATGTCGAAGAAGATGTAATCGTAGATAATGGTATTCTTAATGGGCTAACTTTGAATTATCCCAATGAGCCAGCGCGTCATAAACTTTTAGATTTAATAGGAGATCTGTACCTTTTGCGCAAGCAAATACGCGGCAGAATTACAGCGACCAAACCTGGTCATACGGGTAATGTCGCTTTTGCAAATTTCTTGAAAGAAATGCTGCTTAAACAAAAGAAATTGCGCGGCAAACCGCCCTATGTTCTAGGACAGGAAGTGGTTTATGATATAGAACAAATAAAGGCTTTAATACCACACAGATATCCATTTTTATTGGTCGATAAGATCATTGAAATGTCAGCCAATAAAGTCGTGGGCATTAAGAATGTAACGGGAAATGAAAATTTCTTTCAAGGTCATTTTCCGGGCAACCCTGTTTTTCCTGGCGTATTGCAAATGGAAGCTCTAGCACAGACGGGAGGTATGTTGGCATTGTCGCAAGTTGAAGATCCGTCTAATTGGGATACATACTTTTTGAAAATGGATAATGTCAAATTCAAGCAAATGGTGAGACCTGGTGATACAATAATTTTAAAAATGGAATTGCTGTCACCCATACGTAGAGGAATTGTCCATATGCAAGGCATTGCCTATGTTGGAGATAATATTGTTTCAGAAGGTGAATTGACTGCTCAAATAATAAAACGTAAATAAATGCAAGCATCCGCTCAGGCTTTTATCCACCCCAATGCCAAAATTGCAGACGATGTGATAATTGAACCTTTTGCGGTTATCAATGATAATGTAGAAATTGATTCAGGTACACGCATTTGTTCCAATGTCGTTATTTACGGAGATACAAAAATTGGTAAAAACTGCACGATTTTTCCTGGTGCTGTAATAGGTGCCGATCCCCAAGATTTAAAATACAATGGTGAAAAAACCAAAGTCGAAATTGGGGACAATGTCATGATTAGAGAATGTGTCACAATCAATAAAGGGACAAAAGCTTACGGTAAAACTGTTGTAGAATCTAACACACTCTTGATGGCCTATGTGCACATCGCCCATGATTGTCACGTTAAGAACAATTGTATCATAGCCAATTGTGTAAATCTGGCTGGACATGTTATTTTAGGAAGTCATGTTTCAATAGGCGGGATGACTGCCATTCAGCAATTCGTAAATGTAGGTGATCACACATACATTACAGGAGGAAGTTTGGTAAGAAAAAATGTTCCGCCATTTGTCAAAGCTGCTCGCGAACCACTTTCTTATGTTGGTGTCAATAGAATTGGTTTAGAGCGTAGAGGGTTTTCAGCTGAGTCGATCAACAGGATTCAAGATATATATCGTGTTTTATTTGTAAAAGGATGGTCTGTCTCTAAAGCCATTGAACACATAAATGGCGCATTGCCACAAAGCGAAGAACGCGATCAAATTTTAAGTTTTATAAATAATTCTGAGCGTGGCCTCATGCGCGGATTTCAAAGTCTAATAGGTGCAGATTAATGAAAATTGTTTTAGATAATGTTGGAAAACGATATGCCACCGGTTGGGTGTTTAAGAATATTTCATTCCAGATTTCTAATCACGACATCTTTTCAATCACAGGACTCAACGGTACAGGAAAGTCTACACTTGTCAAAATAATTTCTGGTTATTTATCTCACACCAAAGGAAAGTTAGTACACTCTTTTGAGGATAAAAAAATCAATAGAGATAATATATATAAGTATTGTGCGCTGTCTATGGCTTACGCCGAATTGGATGAGGAGTTAACGGTAACAGAGATATTTGAACACTATAAAAAATTCAAAGCTTTTAAAATAACAGATTTGCAACAATTTTTAGAGCTCAGTCAATTTGAAAAAGAAAGGAATAAAACTATTGCCCACTTTTCTTCTGGTATGAAACAACGACTAAGTTTAGCATTGGCATTTGTAATGGATACGCCTCTACTTTTATTTGATGAGCCCACTTCTTTTTTAGATGCCGATAAGAAAAAATGGTTTCATAGAATGATGAAAAAGTTTGGGGATGAAAGGACGATAGTTATTGCTACAAATGATCCTTCTGACTTAGCTTTTTGTACCAATGGTATTGAATTGTAATCTTATAGGTGGTAATTTTTACAATAGGAAATTCAGAAACTAAGTTTTATAAATTCAACTTTTAAATAGAGTCTTTCAACTCTTGAAGGCCTTTTCTAATTTCTGTCAGCTCTGATTTAATAGATTTTAATTTAAACTTGTCTTTAGGCGCAGGCTTTGGCTTATTCTTATTTTCTTTCAGCGCGGATTTTGCACCTTCAAGTTTGTATCCTTTATTTTTGACGAGCTCATATATTTGATCGACAACCATGACGTCCTCCTTTAAGAAACGTCTGACCCCATTGGCATTTTTTTGAGGTTTTAGTTGGCTGAACTCTCCCTCCCAATATCTAATCAAAGAAGTCGCTACGCCAAACATTTTGGCAACCTCTCCTATTTTATAATATCTCTTAGTTAAAAGCTCTTGATCAATCATATTATTGATTTAATAATTTGTCAAATTCATTCTTTAATTCTTTGGGGTCTAATCCCTTGATTCCTGATTTCATCGCTTCTCCCATAAAAAAGCCGAACAAGCCTTTTTGACCATTTATATAGGCTTCTCGTTTCTCGGGATTGGCGTCTATAATTTCCTGACATAAGCTTAAACCCGCGTTTTGATTTTCCGAAATGAGCAAGCCTTCTTCATTGGCGTAAGCCAAAACATCTAATTGTGGAGTCTTAATTATTTCTGGCAATATGGATTTGTATGCTGTAGATGTACTTATTTTTTTATTTTCAATTAAATTTAAAAGTGCATTACAAGATTGGAGTACATCTTCCAATTGGTCAGAATTAATTCTATTGTAAGATGGTATTAATTGGTTGACGAAAAAATTTGAAACCAAAGTGTTGTTTTTTGTTCCTTCAGCCAATTGCATAAAGAAATATACATGCTCTTTATTTGCAGCGATAATCATCGCGTTAGATTCAGAAATGTTAAAGGTATTAATCAATTTTCTTTCAGCTTCCCAAGGTAGAAAGTCAATGCTGTTTTTGATATTTTCAATCAATTCATTTTGGAGCACGATGGTTTGCATATCTGGGTCAGGAAAATATCTGTAATCTAAAGCATCTTCTTTTTTACGCATGCTGTATGTCTTACCTTGAGACGTGTCATATAACCTTGTTTCTTGTGTAATTGACTCCCCTGCAGTGATCAATTCTATTTGTCTTTCTCTTTCGAAGTTTATAGCCTGTTTGGCAAATTTTTTCGAATTAACATTTTTTATTTCACACCTTGTACCTAGTTGGATTTGACCTTGTGGTTTGACAGAAACATTACAATCGCAGCGTAATGATCCTTGTTCCATATTAGCATCCGAAATATCGATATATCTTAATAAAATTTGTAACGCGCCGATAAAATCTGAAACTTCTTGTCCAGTAGTAAAATCAGGTTCAGTCACAATTTCTAACAGCGGCGTGCCTGCCCTATTTAAATCAATTAAAGAAAGCTTAGGATCCATATCGTGAATGGATTTTCCAGCATCCTCCTCCATATGGATATGGTGCATTCTAATTGTTTTAAATCCATCACCAGTTTTGAATGTAAACTGGCCGCCTATGCAAATGGGTTTGAGGTCTTGGGTAATTTGATAGCCTTTAGGCAGATCTGGATAGAAATAATTTTTTCTATCAAAGTGCCCATTTTTTTCTATGGTGCTGTCTAATGCAATGCCCAATTTAATGGCTGAAATGACTTGGGCCCTGTTCAACATAGGTAAAGTCCCAGGAAGCGCAAGACTTACTGGACTGACGTTGGAATTGGGTTCAGTTCCAAATTTATTTTTATCTCTACAAAATGCTTTTGAATTTGTATTGAGTTGGACATGTATTTCTAGTCCAATGACTGTATCGTAGTTAGTTTCCATTGTTAAATCGTAGCAGCAGTAAATATAAAGATTATAGCGATTACAAGGGAAAATGCGATTGTATAAGCGATGACTATAATGTTAGCTTTAATAAACATTTTAAAGAAACCTTGACTGTAATACCTTTTCAGGCTATAAAAAAAATATAGGCCGGCCAAACCAATAGTACTCGTATAAACACTAATAGGCACTTGTTGCCAGAGATTAATGATAAGCAATATAGAAACCAGCAGTAGTAACAAACAATGAAAATGGCTGACATGGAGAAAATGTTCTACCACATAAGATTTATGTCTTATGTATAGAAGTTTTAAGACAAGAGACATTAATATTGTAATCAGAATTATACCCCAGAGCATATTACCAATGTAGATGCGCATAACCTTATCAGGACTATTTTTCATTTTAATTGTCTGACGTACAGAGAATTGATCTAATTTGCCCTCGATATTGTATTTTTTGAAAATACTATCTGGCTTCAATGTTATAAGGTCTCTTTCAGAGAATTGCGTATTGCCATTTTGCAAAAAACCTAAAGAAATATAAAAGGATTCGAGGCTATCATTCCTAATGTTTTCATCAAAAAGCCTTTCTTCCATGGCTTGAAAGGCATTATTAGCATTTAAAGAATCCAATTTCGATTCAATTTCTTGGTATTTGTCAAACAATTGAAAATCTTCTTTAAGCGTCTCCACTTTATCAGAATCGAAGGAAAAATTCTTGAGATTGAGCGATACCAAACCAAAAAACACGACTAAACAGATGAAATAGAAGCGAAAAGGGTGGATGTATTGTGTTCTTTGACCACTGACATAAGCTTTTGTAATCTTATTGGGTACCCATATATCCCTCAAACTTCTCAGGACTTTCACATCAAAATTAAGGAAGGAATCGATGAAGTTTTTAAATAAATCCTTGATAGATAGGTTGTTGTACAGTGCTTTTTGCCCACATTCAGGGCAATAATGGCTGCTACTTTGTAGTTGTTCCGCACAATTTAGACAAATATCTTGCTTGTTTTTCAGTGTTTTGAGCTTTGATGATCAATAAATATAGGCATTTCAAGCTATCTCAAGGGCAATTAAAGTTTTCCATTCCTACATAAAATCTATCCATTTCATGGGTTTATTAAGCCCATTTAGAAAACATATTACGATTTGGTATAATGTTTGCCTCTAATTATTACGAATTATAAAAAGATTGAATATGAGGGTCTTTAAATGTGTAAGTAGCTCATAATCAGTTATAAACAAGATTAAAAAAGTTTAATTATAGTTTATTCTAATTCATTATTCATTTAGAAATACAAATACTAACGTAAGAACACAAAATTTTTAATCATGAAAAATTTTATTAACACTAGCTTTCAAAAAGTACTTTCTACTGCCTTAGTAGTGATGGTACTTGTAGGATTTCAAAGTAGCTTGCAAGCTCAGTTAGTATCTCCAGTGATCACAACGCCTAATGGCACATCATTTTGTGCTACGTTAGGTAGTACTTTGGAGATGAACGAGACAACAGCAACAAATCCTTCACCTTTAATTTGGAATTGGTCAGGGCCAAATGGCTTTTCCCTTACCTATAATGTACAAAACGTTCCTTCACCGAACGTTGAGATTCCTATAACTTCTGTCGATCAAGGGGGAACTTATATGGTAATTGTCGACTACGGGTCAGGAATATTAGACACAGCAACTGTGGATATTACAGTTGAACCACTATTAGACTGGGAATGCCCAGGTAATGTTATAGTGACACCAGATCTCACTAACGATGATTGTCAAATTGACTTTGACTTTGCAGGATTTTCTGTAGATGCCATAAATTGTCCACCACCATCTGGTGCAGCCGCATATGATTACTGCGCAGTCTTTGTGACAGAAGATGGTACAACATTAGCACCTACTGCAGGCAGCTCTAATGGAAATGTCTCAGTTGGTACAAATATTGGCAACGATCTATCTTGGGATGATTTGCCTTTTGGTATTCATTCGCTAAGAATTGATATCAAAGATGGAGCTACTGTTGTTGGACAGTGTACTATTCAAGTATCAGCTCTTGAGAGTAGAAACAACTTAGCTTGTAATGATCTCGTTAATTTAACGCTAACTGATAATTGTGAAGCGATTGTAACACCAGATATGGTTTTGCAAGGTGATTATTGTTTTAATCTTTTTGATATAGAGATTGAAAATACAATGACAGGTGATACGGCTTCAGCTATAGCAGAATTGATGATAGACGAGCCAGGTTTATATAATGTAACTGTAACGGGTCAATCTGGATTATCTTGTTGGGGACAAATCTTTGCTGAAGATAAATCAAGACCAAATTTGGATTGTTCTAATGTAGATGTGTGGTGCTCAGAAGTGGTTAATATTACGCCTGGTGCAGTCATAAGAGGATTTGACAGAGGTCAAGTTGTGGCAGGTGATCCTAATACAACTATTGCAGCCGGCGGAACAGCTACTTATACTTTAGACTTGGATAGAATAGATGGAGATATCACAGAAGTGTTATTGAATGTCGAGATCGATGGTATTGATATAAGTAATTTAGAAATTACGCTAGAGTCTCCTGAGAATACGGAGATTACAATTTTAGATTTGACTACTGCTCAAGATGGTACTGCATTTTCTGAGCCTTGTATGGGCGATAACATTAACGTGTGTATGACAGATGGTGCAGTTAATCCTTACTCAATGTTTGGGTCACCTGAATTTTGTAGAGAAACGCAAAACGCATTGATAGGATCTTTCCAGCCTTTTGATGATTTTAGTACTTTCTATACAGAGGATGCTGTAAATGGAATTTCTCATGACTGGGTAATTGTAGTTACAAATAATAGTTCAGATCCAATGTCTGTAGTAGAACTTGATTTAAGAGTAAAGACTAATGAAGGAAACTTCTTAACATCTGGAGATATTATCTTGTCAAATGGATGTAGTACTGATACTGAATTCTTTTTTGACGACGAAGAAGTAGGGGAGCATTGTGAAAATAACTTATGGAGTGTCATAGAAAGAACTTGGGTTGTGACAAATGAGGAGTCTGGTAATTCTTCTTCTTGTACGCAAACAATAAATTTAAAGAAATGGGAATTGTCTGATATCATCTGTCCAAAGAGTTTTGACGATTTAGATCAACCCGCTTTGACTTGTGCAACGGCAGACCAAGATACAGGATCACCTTCTGTGCCTTATGGAGATATTTGTGGAAACTTTCAAGTCACTTCAAGTGATGTAGAGTTTGTTTTGTGTGGACCAGTTTCTAAAAAGATTATCAGAACATGGTCAATCTTTGACTGGTGTACTGGAGAAACTTTGGTAAAAGAACAAATTATTAAAATACATGATAATTCACCATTGGTTGCTACTTGTGCGCCAGATAATATCAGCCAAGCTGATGCAGATTACTTAGAGTCAATTGGTGTCGATTTATCAGGAGGAACAATGCCTTATATTACAGTGGCGGAACCTCACGATTGTTTTGGAGATTGGGACTTTGTACCACCTTTAGAGTTGGACAATGCATGTAATGATGAAGTAGCTTATTCTATCTCTTACTTACTAGCAGATCCTGACAATCCATTAGTTCCTGATGAAGATGGACAGTATATTACTACAAATGTTATCTTAGGAACGACCATCCAACATGACGGAACAAGAGTGCCTTTAGGAATTAGAGATTTACCTGGTGGACAATTTACTTGGATTAAAATAGATATTATCGATGAGTGTGGAAACGAAGGCGTTTGCTTCTCAGAAGTATTCGTAAGAGATGATTCTAAACCGAATCCAGTTTGTGTAGAGTTTACAATTGTAGCTCTTGGTGATGACGGATGTGGTAGGTTACCTGCAACTTCAGTAGACAATGGTAGTATTGATAATTGTGGTCCTGTTACTGTATTGGTAAAGAAAGAATTTGATGTTGTTTTTCAAGAAGAAATAGAATACTGTTGTGAATGTACTAATGGTGACAACGTTGTACACTTATTAGTAACTGATGCAAATGGTAATACAAATACTTGTTCTGCAATTGTAGAAATACAAGATAATTTACCATTCCAAAATACACTATTACCTGCCGATGTCACATTCAATTGTGAGTTAGCGCCGATAGATGTAAGTGCTGAAGTAGCAGATGCCTTAGCTAATGGATTTAACTATATTGATAATTGTGAGAATTTCTCTTTCAATGTATCTTTAGAAGATCCAGCAGATGCCGCATTGCCTTTAGAAGCAGGTTCATGTGGTGCGGGTTCTAAACAAGTTAAATATATCATCACTGATGATTGTGGAAACGAACTTGATACGCATACACAGACATTTACTCTGGTAAATTCTTCACTAAACAATCCATCATCTTTCACTGTAACTCAGTGGCCAGGTAATGTGACTTTAGATGATTGTTCTGCTTTATCAGGATTAGAGCCGGAAGATTTGACTCAGAATGCAGATGATATCCAAGCTAATACATCTAACTGTAATGACTTGGCGATTGGTTGGGATGATCAAATTTTCTACAACGTGGATAATGCTTGTTTGAAGATATTAAGAACATGGACTGTAATTGACTGGTGTATTGTTAATGCCAATAATGGAAATATTCCACTAGGAACGAGAACTGATGTACAAGTTATCTTAGTATATGATAATACTCCACCAGTAATTGATGCAGCAGGATCTGTATGTATCGAATCTAACAGTTCAACATGTGCAATGACTATAGATTCTTCAGGATTAGTAGCTGTTGTTACTGATGCTTGTACAGATATGTTTGTAAATCAAAATAATACGAGTTCGCACTCAATCAGTTATGCTGATGGAACGACAAAAGCAGAGACAACAGGAACAGATGCTAGAGGAAGCTATCCTTTTGGAACAAGTACAATTACTTGGTTTGCTGAGGATCACTGTGGAAATGTAGCGACGTCAACAACAACTGTCATCGTTAAAGATATTAAGAAGCCAACGCCTTATTGCTTGGCCAGTACGGTAACGGCAACGATGTCAACAGATGGATCTGCAGAGATATGGGCTTCAGATTATGATCTAGGAGGTACAGATAATGTCACAGGTAACTGTAACAACAATTCACTTGAGGTATATTTCTTGGAAACAGGAAGTCAAACATCAGGATTAACTTTTGATTGCGATGATATACCTAATGGTCAATCTGCGATGATTTCTTTAGATGTGTGGTTTGAAGATGAGGCCGGTAATGCAGATTTTTGTACGGTAACTTTAGAGTTACAAGATAACGCAAGTGATATTTGTCCTGACACGGGAGCTATCGATATTGGTGGTGAGGTGTCTACAGAGCAAGCAGTTATGGTCGAGAATGTAATGGTCTCTTTAAAAAGTAGTGTCTCTGACTTTAACCGTCAATTGATGACAGATTTAAGTGGACAGTTTGCATTTAATAACTTAGGACAAGACAATAATTACTTTATTACTGGAGAAAGAGATGATAATCCATTAAATGGAGTAAGTACATTAGATCTTGTTTTGATCCAAAGACACATCTTAGGAACAGAAGCTTTAGGCTCACCATTTAAACTGATTGCAGCAGATGCGGATAATAGTGGTAGTGTGAGTTCGGTAGATTTAATTACTTTGAGAAAATTGATCTTAGGTATCTTCCAAGAATTACCAAACGATCAAAAGTCATGGAGATTCCCAGAGACTCACCAAACGTTTGTGAATGAAAACAATCCTTTCCCTTACAGTGAAAGTATAGATTTATATAACGTAAATAGTCATATGAGAAATCAAGATTTGACAGGTGTTAAGATTGGTGATGTGAATGCAAGTGCAGTTGTAAACTTAACGGATGGTCAAACGACTGAAAGAAGAAGTAATCAATCATTGACTTTAGAAATAGCTGAAGCTAATTATACACAAGGTGAAATAGTATCAGTACCAGTATATGCGCAGAACATGTATGAGATACTTGGATTCCAAAGTACGCTTAACTTTAATGCGAATGACCTTGAGTTTAATGGTGTGACTTCTGGAGCACTTGGCTTAGATGAAAACAACCTTGGTTTGTACCAAGCATCTAAAGGAAGTATTGCGATTAGTTGGAATACAAATGAAGCTGTTACAGTGGAAGATGATAAGGTGTTGTTTACACTTGACTTTATCGCTCAGAATACGAGTGACTTGAATGAATTGTATATCGGTTCTTCTTTGACAAGAGCAGAAGCATATACAGCTGACTTAGAAGTTATCAACTTGAATTTGGATGTAGCTGGAAGATCTGCTGGAGAATTTGTTCTTCTTCAGAATGTTCCGAATCCATTCTTACATTCAACAGATATAGGATTTGTTTTACCAGATGCATCAGATGTAACATTGAATGTGTTTGATGTGAATGGTAGACTATTAATGAGCAATACCGATACTTACACAGGAGGGTCGCATACGATCACTCTAAATAAAGACCAGTTGTCTGTAACAGGAGTAATGTACTACACAGTAGAAACGGCTTTTGGAACTTCAACTAAGAAAATGATACAAATACGTTAGTAATAACTTGTATTGAACTCTCTAATCCCGGCGGTTTTCCGTCGGGATTTTTTTTGTTTATGGTAAAAAAAGGCATTAAGATATTTAGTAATAGAACTATCAATAATTGAGAAACTATAAATCGAGCTTATGAGAAAGGGAGATCTTGATTACAAAAGGACCGAAATTTGAGCTAAAAGCTCTAAAAACATCTTTGTTTTCGGCTTATTACACCATTTTTAGTAGATTTTCCGACAGCTGACCATCTTTAAGGGACGTTAGTCTGTAATGCGTGTGACTAAACATTATTTGGATTAAATCTAAATAGCAAAAACCATGTCTTAGAGAATCACAGACCAACTGATATATATGTAAAGAATCATATATTTGCGGTGATTTTCAGGAACGTTTTCTGAAGGTCTATTATCGTTCATTTGTACTCAATATATACTCAACACATGCTACTAACTGCATTAGTTATTGTCGGTACTTTATTGATTCTTGCATCAATCTATTCTATCTCCGATAACCTGATTCAAATCGAAGCCAAAAAACAAGGTATCGATACTAAAAAAAACAATTTAAGTCTTGCGCCTTCATTCAAAGACTTTTTTGGTAAACCCGCCCCAGCTAATATTGATCCTAAAAACTATCATAACCTCAAAAAAGGACATGATATTAAATTGGCTGGAGCAGCCACAGGTTTTATTATAAAAGCAGCTGTCAGTAGATATGCGCTAAAACCTACAGACTATAGAGGCATCGCACCCATACCAAGAATGGAAGTAGAAGTAGGGGAGGATGTCAAAGCAGGCCAAGCCATTTTTTTTGACAAAACAAATCCAGACGTTAAATATGTAGCGCCAGTCAGTGGTGAATTGGTAGAGTTAAGACGTGGTGCGAAAAGAGCCATAACGCATTTGGTTATCCTAGCAGATAAAGAAATTCAATATGCACAATCAACACCGCCTGCATTGAATGCTGAAAGAGCTAAATTGGTTGAGTATTTAATGTCAAGTGGTGCATGGCCTCTGATAAATCAAAGGCCTTATGATGTTATCGCCAGCGCCACACAAATTCCAGCAAATATCTTCATTTCTACTTTTGATACGGCGCCTCTTGCACCAGATCTATCAGTTTCAATTGCTGGCAAAGAAATGGCATTCCAAAAGGGATTGGACGTTTTAAACAAATTAACAAGTGGATCGGTTGTGCTAGGAGTGGATGGGAGATTAGGGAAAAGTCCCTCAACGGCTTATACTCATGCTCAAGGTGTAGAGATACATTATTTTAATGGTAAACATCCCGCAGGTAATGTGGGCGTTCAAATACATCATACAAAACCTATTAAAGGAAGTAAAACCGCTTGGACTTTAAAACCAGAGGACGTCGCGACAATAGGTCAATTGTTTATAAATGGGACTTATGATGCCTCAAGAGTTGTTGCGGTCACAGGCGCGCAAGTCCATCATGCTCAATACCTTCAAACATATGTAGGTGCGAGTCTAGATGAGTTACTTAAAGGCAATCTTAAAGAAATAGAGGACACAAGAATTGTGGAGGGAAATGTTTTAACAGGTGATCTTGCTGGCCAAGATGATTTTTTAAGTTCTAAGACAACCCAAATCACAACAATAAAGGAAGGAAATTACAATGAATTGTTTGGATGGTTATTGCCAGTTACTCCAAGACCAAGTGTATCTAATACTTTTCCAAATTTTTTATTAGCGAGTCATAAATTTGAAGCAGATACAAATACGCATGGTGAGAAAAGAGCTTTTGTTGTCACAGGACAATATGAAAAAGTGTTGCCGATGGATATTCTGCCGCAGCATTTAATGAAAGCTATTATGACAGGTGATATAGAGCGTATGGAAGGTTTAGGTATAAATGAACTTTCAGAAGAGGATGTTGCTTTATGCGAATTTGCATGTACATCTAAAATGCCGCTTCAGAATATATTACGAGATGGTTTAGATCTCATGCGTGAACAAGGATAATTTTTAAAACAGTCGACCAATAACATATAATGGGATTATTAAATTTTTTAAAAAAGATAGAGCCAGATAAAAAGAAGAGTCCTTTCTTACATACATTGTATGATGGCTTTTTCACTTTTGCCTATGCACCAGCTACAACAACTAAAGCAGGTGGAGTACATATCAGAGATGGTATGGACTTAAAAAGAACGATGGTTTTTGTGGTGTTGGCGATGCAATTGGCATACGTATTTGGAACCTACAATATAGGTCACCAGCATTTTGTTGCCATGGGGCAATACCTCGGATTTTTAGAGGGTTTTCATCTAAAATTATCACACGGACTCATCAAACTTCTACCAATATTTATTTGGACACATGTTGTAGGTTTAGGAATTGAGTTTTGGTTTGCTGCCAAAAAAGGCCATCCCATTGAGGAAGGTTTTTTGGTTTCAGGTGCATTGATTCCTTTGATTATGCCACCGGATATTCCTATTTGGATTTTATGTGTGGCTGTAGCATTCGCTGTAATATTAGGTAAGGAAGCTTTTGGTGGAACAGGGATGAACATATGGAATGTCGCCTTATTGGCGAGGGTATTTGTTTTCTTCGCATACCCAACATCTATCTCAGGAGATGAAGTTTGGGTAGGTGGTTTTGAAAAAGCGATTCCAGGTGCAATGGTAGATTACGGCTGGGCACATAATATTTTTAATTCGCTCTTTGGTTGGCTCGATATAGCTCAATTTGATTTTGGGGCCTCCATAGCAGATAGCTTTAGTGGTGCAACCCCTTTGGCTTTAGCATCTAAAGGAGGATGGGCAGCTGTCACAGAGCAATTCTCAATCGCACAAATGTGGTGGGGAACGATTCCAGGCTCAATTGGAGAATCATCTAAGCCCCTTATTCTATTAGGAGCTGCTATGTTATTAATAACAGGTATTGCGAGTTGGAGAATTATGTTGAGTATGGTTTTGGGATGTGCTTTCATGGGTATGTTATTTAATGCTTGGGATGCTACACCTTTTATGAGCGTACCTTGGATTTACCATTTCTATATGGGTAGTTTCTTTTTTGCAATGGCATTTATGGCAACAGATCCTGTAACGGCCTCCTCGACAAATACGGGTAAATGGATTTATGGTTTTTCTATAGGCGTCATTGGTTTGTTAATAAGAGTATTTAATCCAGCTTATCCAGAAGGATGGATGTTGGCTATTTTATTCATGAATACTTTCGCACCATTAATTGATCACTACGTTATTGAAGGAAACATGAAAAGAAGAATGGCTCCACCTAGTAAGGTTATGAATCCAATTCAGTCAGCAACTGCTGATATAAACGAAACATCGGTAACTTATGAATAGTACATCAAAAGTGTTAGGATTTGTTTTGGCAATGACTACAATCGTAGCATTACTTTTAGCCTTTCTTCAAAATGGTCTAAAGTCAAAGCATGAATATAATGAAGCATTATATAGTAAGAAAGCAACACTCGGTGCGGTAGCCAATCATTTAGATGTGGATTATAAGACCATCTCTAATGATCAAGTAACCGAAATTTTCAACAACCAGATTAAGCAATACGTTGTAGATTACAAAGGCGATGTTGTTCCTGAAGAACAGGTTAAAGCAGAATGTGGATGTAAAGGTGGTTTGGCTGAGAATTTGGATTTAGGAAAAGAGAAGAAAAAACCCTTAGAAGATAAGTTGTTGCCCTTTTATGTTTTTGAAAAGTCTGATGGTGGCAAATATTACATCGTTTATTCAAGAGGAAAAGGACTTTGGGATGAGATTTGGGGATATACCGCTCTTGAAGAGGACTTTAATACCATAGCTGGAGTATCTTTTGATCACAAAGCAGAAACACCAGGATTAGGTGCAGAAATTAAGGATAATAAAGCTTGGGTAAAGCAATTTATTGGAAAGAAATTTTACGATAAAGATGGTGACTTCAAATCAGTAACCGTGAGAAAAGGTGGTGCTAAAGATCCCGTATTTGAAGTGGATGCTATTTCAGGGGCTACTATTACAGGCGATGGTGTTGAGGATATGTTGACTGAAAGTATGCAGGAGTATGAACCGTATTTGGAAACTTTAAAAGGCTAATTAAGGCCTGAAAAATAAATAACTATTATGGCAGATATAGCAGTAGTAGAAAAAAAGGAAGCCATCAAATTTGGCAAAAAGGAAAGGAAATTATTAACCGATCCCTTAGATGACAATAATCCGATCACAGTGCAAGTATTGGGTATCTGTTCTGCATTAGCTGTGACAACAGGTATGAAAAACGCAGCTGTCATGGCTGTTGCAGTGGTATTTGTTTGTCTTTTTTCAAATGTAATTACATCTGCATTGAGAAAAAGAATACCGAAGCAGGTTAGGATGATTGTACAGTTGGTTATCATCGCTACACTTGTAACAGTTGTAGAATTAACTTTAAAGGCTTATGCTTTTGAAAGTTATAAACAACTTTCTGTATTCATTGGATTGATCATTACAAATTGTATTGTTATGGGAAGGTTAGAAGCTTTCGCTATGGCCAACAGACCTTACGAGTCAGCATTAGATGGACTGGGTAATGGAATAGGATACGGTATAATACTTTTGATAGTAGCCTTCTTCAGAGAGTTCTTTGGAAAAGGAGAGATATTCGGAGCGAAAATTATTGGTGCTGCGCCTGAGTATATAGTTAATACGGCAGCAGAAGGCAGTTGGATGGGTTGGTATCAAGGCAATAACTTGATGGTCCTTTTTCCGTCAGCAATGTTCGTGATTGCCGTTTTAATTTGGGCTCACAGAGCTTGGAATCCAAAATTAGTTGACATTTCCTAAATCAATATATCATGGGAGACTTATTAAACATATTTATAAAATCGGCATTCATAGAAAATTTAGCCTTGGCTTATTTCTTAGGAATGTGTTCATATTTAGCGGTTTCTAAAACTGTTAAAACAGCATTTGGTTTAGGGTTGGCTGTTATTTTTGTATTAGGAATTACAATGCCTATCAATTGGGTAATCAATACATACCTACTTGGAGAGAATGGAATTTTTGGAATGGATTTGACATTTTTAAGATTTATTCTATTCATCGCTGTTATTGCATCTATGGTGCAGTTGGTAGAAATGGTCGTTGAAAAATATTCACCATCCTTATATAATTCACTAGGAATTTTCTTACCGCTTATCACTGTAAACTGTGCCATTTTAGGTGGATCATTATTTATGGTTTCTAAGGAGTACAATTTTCCTGAAGCTGTTGCTTTTGGTTTAGGCGGTGGATTTGGTTGGTTCTTAGCTATAATAGCCATAGCGGCCATAAGGGAAAAAATAAAATATTCAGATGTACCTGCACCTATGAGAGGTTTAGGTATGGCCTTCTTATTAACAGGATTAATGGGGATGGCTTTTATGGGATTGATGGGTATCGATCCAGCTGCATTTTAATTGAAAATAAACAGATAAAGTAAAAATGATATTAATCGTTTTAGCAGGCATTTTACCTTACGTGTACACATTACTCGCTTTTTGTGGAGTTATACTTTTGCTGTCTTACATGTTGATCATGGCAAGAAAAGCATTAGTGCCTCAAGGTGATGTCCAAATCATAGTTAACGGAGATTCTGAAAATCCTTTGATGATTCAGCCAGGATCTAACCTTTTGACAGCATTGTCAGAAAAGAATTTATTTTTGCCTTCAGCTTGTGGTGGAGGTGGTACATGTGCCATGTGTGAATGTCATATTCATTCGGGTGGTGGAGAAGTGTTGCCAACAGAAATGAATCACCTAACAAGAAAGGAAGCGGCAGAAGGGAAAAGATTGGCTTGTCAAGTCAAAGTAAGAGAAAACATGGAGATTGCCATTCCAGATGAAATTTTTGGAATAAAAAAATGGGAATGCGAAGTGGTTTCAAATTATAATGTAGCCACTTTTATCAAAGAGTTTATTGTTAGATTGCCGGAAGGAGAAACTTTAGACTTTCAAGCAGGTGGTTATATTCAAATTGATGTTCCTCCAACATTTGTAGACTTTAAAAAAGATATAGATATTACTGCACACCCCAATTACCATGATTCTCCTGACAAGTTTCAGAAAGATTGGGATCAGTTTAAGTTGTGGGATTTGAAAATGAAAAATGATGAAGAAATATTCAGAGCATATTCAATGTCAAATCACCCAGCAGAAGGTAATATTGTTTCTTTAACGATTAGAATTGCAACACCTCCATTTGATAAAGTCAAAGGTGGATGGATGGATGTCAATCCTGGGATTTGCTCTTCTTATGTATTTGCGCAGAAGCCAGGAGATAAGGTTACGATATCAGGGCCTTATGGCGAGTTCTTTATTAAAGAGACAGGATCAGAAATGTTGTATGTAGGTGGTGGAGCTGGAATGGCGCCAATGCGTTCTCATTTATACCACTTATTTCACACAGCTAAAACAGGAAGAAAAGTGACATTCTTCTATGGTGGTAGAACAAAGCAAGAATTATTCTACATAGAAGAATTCAGAGAAATTGAAAAGAAATTCCCCAACTTCAGATTTGCAGTGGCTTTAGATAATCCACTACCAGAAGACAATTGGGAATTAAAAGAAAACTTAGATGATCCAAATGGTGATGGCTTTAAAGGCTATGTACACCAAGTTGTTATTGATGAATATCTAAGTAAACACCCAGCGCCTGAAGATATTGAATTATATTTCTGTGGTCCTCCTATTATGAACCAGTGTGTTCTTAAAATGGCGGATGATTGGGGTATTCCAGATGAAAATGTAGCCTTCGATGATTTCGGAGGGTAGTTTTATAAACCAAAATATTTTAGAAAGCCGCTGTTTTTCAGTGGCTTTCTTTGTTTTAAGTCCCTCCGTTGTGTTATAAGTGTGTTTAATTTGAATAGAGAGATACTAAAAAACATACTTTGTACTTTGATAAAAGCGTTATTTTTAAACTATGAAATTATCAACAAGTTTTATTTTATCCATTGTTTTATTTGCCACTTTTATGTCATGCAGTAAAGAACATGTTCCTTCAGATATTGGAGGACGATGGAATGCGGAGCTTTATGAAATTGTGGATTGTATAGACACTTCAGAAAATTTGTTTGTAAATACAACTATCGATCCTTGTTACAATATTGGAGCCGATATAGTTTGCATAGAATCATTTTATTATGAATTTGATACCACCACAAATAATACTTATAAGTCTGAGCTTATTCGAACTGTTAATGGGGCCACAGAAAGCATCACGGATCAAGGAAACTATACCATAGAAAACTTAAATCGCTTGGTACTGTGTAATCCTGCATGTGATAGTTTATTTGTTGTTCGTACAGGTAATAGACTTGAAATAGTAAATCAAGATACTTTATCAGGTTGTAATTCTCTATTTAGAGGGATAAGGATGAATTAAAATAAATTCTTCTTAAAGTATGATCCGTTATTGATTTGTAATTTTAAACGCACAATATTTGTCCCTATATATTTTAAATATGAAAAACCTCAGCTTAATAGTAATTAGCGCCTTCTTTTTTTCAAGCTCAATGGCTCAAGACAAAGAACATTTTTTAGTCGAATTAGAATCTCGTAGTCCGGATGTTAAAAGCATGGTTAAATATTTTGAAGGATATCCATCTATTCCTATTATGGCTAAGGACCTCAATGGCGTAGAGCACAACTTGATGGATAAGAAAGGCAAGAATGTCATGTTATGGTTTTGGAATTTAGATTGTCCAAAGTGCTTCGAACAAATTGATGCTTTTAATTTGTTGAATCAGAATTATCCTGACAACCTAGAAATTATTTCATTTGCCGATAATAGTAAAGATGACCTTAATGCTTTTATTGCAAATAGACCTATCGATATTCCTATTATACCTAATTCAAAAACTTTAGCTGATGGGCCTTATGGTGGCGACTTAGGATATCCACGTATTTTTATTATTGATGAATTTGGAGTGATTAAATGGGTTTTACCAGAAGTTGAAATGCGTGGAAATTTTGAGGCATATTCGTTTTTAGAAATGCTTCATAAATCCTTATTGAAGTAATGAGAAAAAAATATAGCAGTGGCGCCAAATGGGAACAGGAAGTAGGGTATAGTCGGGCTGTGCGTATCGGAAAAATATTAGAAATATCTGGTACAACTTCAATTGAAAATGGTGTGTTCGTTTATCCTAATGATGCATACGCTCAAACAAAACAGATTATAAAAATTGCCCAAAGCGTGCTTATTCAAGCAGGCGGCACATTAAAAGATGTCATTCGCACGCGGATGTACGTGACTGATATTTCATTATGGAAAGAAGTCGGAAAGGCGCATGGTGATTTTTTTAAAGATATTAAGCCTGCAACGACTATGGTAGAAGTCTCTGCGTTAATAGATCCTCAGATGCTTGTGGAAATAGAGTTTACAGCTTACCTTGCAGACTAATTTGTCCAAAGCGCAAAAATGTCAAAGGTCTACTCAATTAAAGAAATATATTTTACACTTCAAGGTGAAGGGTATCACAGTGGAAGACCTGCTGTCTTTTGTCGCTTTTCGGGATGTAATCTTTGGTCGGGTAGAGAAGAAGACAGATCCACTGCTATATGTCAATTTTGTGACACAAACTTTTGGGGAACCGATGGCGTCAATGGTGGAAAATATACAGCCTCATCCCTCAGGGATAAGATTCTCAATTTATGGCCCAATGAAAATGCCCCATTTATTGTATTCACTGGAGGAGAACCAGCACTTCAGTTAGATGATGGACTCATAGACTGTTTGAAAGAAGTGCAATCTGAAATTGCTATTGAAACAAATGGCACCTTAGAATTGGCAAATGGTATTGATTGGATTTGTATGAGTCCCAAAGCCAATACAGATTTATTGGTGAAAGCTGGTGATGAAATAAAAATTATATATCCTCAAAAAGGTATTAATCCTTTAGACTATAAAGAATGGGATTTTAAAAATTTTTACATTCAGCCAATGGACAATGCGCAAAGAAATCAAAACACCAAAGATGCTATTGAATTTTGTAAAAAATATCCCCAATATAAATTAAGTATCCAGTCTCATAAATACTTAGACATTCCATGAGAGGATGCCTAATCTTCATCTTATTTATTTCTCTATTTGCATGTCAGAATAATCACAGCGAAAACTATTTGCTTGTCCCCAGAGTGAAAGCAAATACACTTTCTATTGATGGTCAATTAAATGAAATATTCTGGAAGAATGCAGCGTCAATAACTTCGCTTCAAAATTTCTTTGACACGAGTGAATGGCATAACAAAACTGAAATTCTGTTAGCTTATGATGATAGCTATTTGTATCTGGCAGCACAATTACAAAATGAAGATATCAAAGCAGAATTTACACAACGCGACAGTAAAATCTATTTAGAACATTGTTTTGAATTTTTCATAGATCCAGGAAATGATCAACGGGATTATTACGAATTTGAAGTTAATGCAAATAGTGCGGTGTGGGATTTGATATTGAAATCTAGTGATAGAAAAGTTTTAGGGCGTCCTGAAAATATTAAAGAATGGCATGTGCCCAATGATTACTTTAAGGTATTAGTTGATGGGACTTTAAATGATTCTGATGATACAGATAAGGCATGGCAATTTGAAATGTGTATGCCTTGGTCATTAATAGCGGAAGGTAAGCCCAAGCATGGAGATCTATGGAAGGCCAACTTTATGCGCGTAGATTACGAGAGAAATCAGCCTCAGATATTTGCTTGGCGTACTACTGGAACAGAAAGTATACACGTTCCTGAAAAGTGGGGTTATTTAAAGTTTCAATAGAATTGAATATCAGGCTCCAGTAAATCTATTTAAAAAAGATAACTTATGCCCAATGTCAATTTCGAATTACCTAGCATTTTTTGAGATCCACTAATCTCGTTTAAAGTATTGCTTCCATTGGCGTTAGGTTCAGATTCGAATGTGTCGACAGCTATAAAAGGTCTTAATCCCATTCTGTAACTCGCGTTAATGCTTAATCTGTCACCCAGGCTATAATTAATTTGTGCTTCAGCGTTTGGAATAAGTTTATTAAAATATGAACTAATAGTAGGAGAGCTTATCTCTCTAGTAGATGCTGCACCAGGGTCTGATAACATATCTGCAGAAATTATTGTGGATGAGCTTCTTGATTTATTATAAACACCTAAATCTAAATCATAGTAATGTTCAAGACCCAAACCTGAACTTAAACTGAGTTTTTGATTTATGGTATAAGTCAATGATATCCCTGCGTAAATATAACTTGCGCTATTTAATGTGTTTTGAATGTCATTAATTTCTGCATCTCTTAAGAAATCCAACTTATCTTGCAAAGTATTGAGCCCACCAGGATCAAAACCTAATCCACCAACATTCTGTTCTGCAGCTATTCTGTCATCAGGAATAACCTGCAGATAGTTGTCTAATGCAATAAGTAAGCCTTCGGCAGAATTTTGTTTGTACGGGCTCATATAGCCAGCACCTAATGTAGCACCTAAACCAACTTTATCGCTTAAGGCATAATAGCTTATTAGTCCGGCTTCAATGCCTGCAAAATTCAAATCTGGTGATAAGGTGCCGCCGGCTTCAATGCCAAAGCCTAACTTATCTTTTATTGTAGGTCGTACAACGTCAGGAGCCTCAGCAAAATTAAATTGTTGTATATCCAAAACTTCTATTGACGCTAAAGATGTAGAATGTATTTTTTTAATATATGGTGTAAAGATAATTGGACTTCGTTTTACTTGTTCGAATGTAACTTCATTAATAGTTGAAGTTTTAGGCGTTTGAGTTTTTGCTTCAGAATTGTCTGCTTGATTTTTGATTGTATTGAAAGGATTTTTATTTTGTTGCTCTGTAATTGCTAATGGAGTTGATTTCTTTTCTGAAAAATCAGGGGCAGAGAGAATGCTTTTATTTGTATTAAAAGTTTCAGTTTTTTTTATGTAATTCGTTCTAGAATTCCTTTGTTGAATAGATTTCTTAGTACTTTTTGATTTCTTTTGAGTTACCTGAGATGGAATTTTAATTTCAGTTATTTTACTTTCAGTTAGACTTTTTTTCGTCGCATTCTCTTTAAAGGCCAAGCTTTTTTGTAAGTCGTTGCTATTGCTATTGCTATTGCTAGATGGTTGTTGTTGTTGTTGTTGTTGTTGTTGTTGTTGTTGTTGTTGTTGTTGTTGTGTTTCTTGTTCAGCCTTACTTATTAAATTTATTTGAGATTTTGATGATTCTGACAAAAGATTATGATCTTTAATTGAGCTATCGGTCAAATTATAGAGACTGAAAGCTATAAGTAAGACTGCAGTAAACAGCCAAAGCCACAGAAATCTACGTTTTTTGACATGAGGTATTTTCTGATCTAGTATCAAAGACATTTTCTCCCATCCTCTATCTACTCTTTTATTTATATTATCCTGTTTCATGTATTCTGTTGTTTGGAAAGAATTTTGAATATTCTTTTTTTAACATTTTTCTTGCTTCTGCTAAATACCAGCGACAAGTATTTTCATTTATATTTAGTCTTGAACTAATCTCTTTATGGTTATATCCTTCTATTGCAAACAGATGAAAAACTTGATTATGTTTTTCAGGTAGTTTTTCTACCAAGGACATTAAATCTTGATAGTATAAGGAGTGTTCTGATTTTTGAACTGGTTCTTTTTTAAACTCTTCTTCGAAAATTAAAAATTTAAGATCCTTGCTGTATTTTCTAAAATAATTGCTAATGCTGTGATACATCAATTTTCTAATCCAACCCTCAAAGGATCCCTTATGCTCAAACAAATGAACTTTTTGAAAAACTCTTAAAAAACCATCGTTGAGTATGTCAATAATCTGGTCTTCATCTTGCGTATATCTTAAAACCATTCTTTCCATGATGGGAAAGAAATGTCTGTATAATTTTTCCTGAGCCTGTCTACTGTTCTTAATGCAAGCATCAGTGACAGGACGCCAGTCAAAATCTTTAGATATGGTTTTATTTGTAGACACTTTATATTTAAATGATTATTCCAATACTAAATGTAAGTCTTTTAAAAGTAATGTCCTGATCTCTTCTTTGCCAGCGGTCATTATAAATGAAATTGGCATTCTGAAATTTGTAGCCAACAGCAAACGTTGTTTTAACTCTATTGTGACCGATTCTTAAACCCAAGCTAGGATGTATCATTAAACCGCCATTGGCTTTAGTAATGCCATAATCTTCATCTGTAAATGCAAAACCTTTACCTATTTGAACTTTGTAAAACAATGATTCATTTGTCTGTTGGAAAAAACCTTGTGCTTCTATAAATACAGGTAATATTTTTTCTCCCGTATTCCATATGTAATGGTCAAATCCAGCACCAGCACCTAACAACAAAAAACGATTTATTTTTTTACCGGCAGAAAAACTAAATCCTAATCCATTTGATCCATTGGCTCTGAGGCCGGGATTAGCTCTGATGAAAGAATTGGTAAAGGTAAAGTACAAGCCTTCTTCTTTGAAGTTGTATGTCTTGCCTTTTGCACTCTTTTCTATAACTTTATCAATTCTGTATGATGGAATTTTAAAATTAGGATTCCATTTAGTTTTCAAGATTAATGTTTCGCCAAAATTCCATTCTATAATCTCTCCGTTAATCACTGATCCATCTGTTAACTTGACGGTTACAAGTTTTTCTTCAGATATAGATTCTTGAGCATTTAGTAAATATCCCAAAGTGGTGAGAAAGCAAATAATGAATAGATGTCTCATTGTGATTATTTTGTTGAGATGAAACTGATTTCTTGGAGATCACTTGGATTTGCAGTGTTGTATTGACGCAAACCGTCTTGACCAATAACCAATAAATGATTCTCGTTTAATGAAATAACATCTCTAGCATCAACATTGTCTAAATGTGCGATTCTATTATCATTAATTCTACTTAAATCTTCAATGTCAAATACTTTTAAACCATTAGTGCCTTCACAAATGTATAAGTTATTATCTCTTACAGAAAGCCCATGTGGATTATCCATATCGTATGTATATAATTGTTCTGGATTAAAAATATCAGAAACATCTATTACTTCAAGTTGATTGGTAAATGATTGACATCTTGTACCGTCTCTTAATGTTACAAAAGCGATGTTGTCTTTTACAAAGACAGGATCACAAGCTCTGGCGTGTTGAAATTCAGATACGTATGATGGAGTACTTGGATTTGAAATATCATAGATAAACATCCCGGCTTCTGCACCAATAAATAAATGATCTTTAAATGGAAACAGTGTCTCTATGCCCCAGCTTACATTAGTTGATTCAGTAAGTAAAGGTTTAGCAGGATTTTCTATATCAAATGCTTTTATTTCAAATGCATCATTGATTACATATAAATGCCCTTTGGTAATTGTAAACCTTGCTAATGATCCACCAGTACCTACATTCGATGACAAGCCACCTCCAGCTCCACCTGCATTTGGTAAAACATTTGATTGATCTTCAGCCAAAAAAATATTCCCATTATTCCAGAAAAAGTTATTATTAAAATTTGGATCACTGCATTCTACTTCAACTGTTCTTTCTGTTTCTTTAGTTTTGGCAAAGTAACCCAGGTTTTCGTTAAACCAGTGTTTTGTAAATACATCCTCATCTCTACAAACTAAAGTGGGCGCATTGATATTTGAAATGTCTATTGTCAAGAGATCTGCATAATTGTCAGCATACAAATTACCATGACTCACAGCGATATCTACGTTGCCAGGTATATTAATGAATCCTATATTATTAGGATTACTGGGGTCTGCATTGTCAATGACATGTATGCCTTCATGCAATTCGTTTAATAAAATGTAATTGTTATAAAAATAAATTTTTCCAGTTTCTCTCAAGTCTCTTGGGCTGCTTAGCGTAGGGGTCACCCTCATTTCTGAAGGGCTAATATAAACGCTTTCATATTCTATAAAAGTTCTTGATTCATTGCAAGAGTCTTCTAAACATGAAGAAAGGAAGAGTGCTAGAATGGCTAGTGATACGCTTAAAATTGCTTTGATTTTCATGATTATTGTGTTTTTATATGTTCTATACACTCAAAGACACGGTTTGCTTCTCAGACGTTGGGGAAAATCAAATATTTTATCAATTTATTGATTTAAATAGAATTACCTTAATTTTGATAAAATATAAAGAATGGAAATCAACTTTTTAGCCATTTTTGGCGCTGCATTAATTCCTATGATAGTAGGTTCACTTTACTACAGTGAGAAGATTTTTGGCCGAGCTTGGATGAAAGCAGCGGGTAAGACAAAGGAAGAACTCGAAGGTGGTAATATGTTGGTGATTTTAATCCTTTGCTATCTTTTAAGCGTGCTTTTGGCTTTTGGCCTTTCAGGTTTAACCAATCATCAGCAAGGTGTCATGCAATTGTTTGCTATGCACCCAGATTATCTCACGACGGGTACTGATGTAGGTGATCTCTATGCGACCATTATGGCACAGTTTGGCGACACGCATAGATCTTTTGGACATGGTGTCATTCATGGTATTATTGCATCAATCATGATTATGTTACCTCTTATTTCTATCAATGCACTTTTTGAAAGGAGAGGGGCTAAATATATAGGGATACACTTTTTATATTGGTTGATCACATTATTATTAATGGGTGGGGTTGTGTGTCAGTTCTTATAAGAATGTATTCCGAAATTAAAAAAAAACTGAAGCATAATTTACTTCAGGTTTTTTTAGCTTAATAGCTAATTGTAATATATAATAATGTTCAACTTAGGCCAACTCAACCAATTCTTCGTCTACTTTGTCTAGTTCTACTTTGAGATTATTAATAATAAATTGTTGTCTTTCACTTGTGTTTTTGCCCATGTAGTAAGTCAGCAAATCTTTTATTTGTGTGCTGCCTTTCATAATTACAGGTTCTAATTTAATGTCTTCGCCGATAAATGCACCAAACTCATTTGGAGAAATTTCACCAAGTCCTTTAAATCGTGTAATCTCTGCTTTACCTCTTAATTCTTTAATGGCATCTTGCTTTTCTTTTTCAGAATAACAATAGATTGTTTTCTTTTTATCTCGCACTCTAAATAAAGGCGTGTCCAAAATAAAGAGATGACCTTCTCTAACCAAGTCAGGAAAGAATTGAAGAAAAAATGTTAAGAGCAAAAGTCTGATATGCATTCCGTCTACATCGGCATCGGTGGCTATTACGACTTTATTGTATCTTAAGAATTCAAGACCGTCTTCAATATTTAGTGCATGTTGTAGTAGATTGAGCTCCTCGTTTTCGTATACTATTTTTTTGGTTTGACCAAATGAATTTAAGGGCTTACCTCTTAAACTGAACACGGCTTGTGTTTGTACATTACGGGCTTTTGTTATAGAACCACTTGCAGAGTCTCCTTCTGTAATGAAAATGGTTGTTCCCAATTTACCTTCCTCATCTCCTTTTTTATCGGTGAGATGAAGCTTACAATCTCTGAGTTTTTTATTGTGAATGTTTGCTTTCTTAGCACGTTGGTTGGCTAATTTTTTAATGCCAGCAATTTCTTTTCGCTCTCTTTCGGATTGCTGGACTCTCTTTAGAATGGCCTCAGCAGCAGCTTTGTTTTTGTGGAGATAATTGTCAAGCTTTGATTTTACAAAGTCAACAATGAAACTTCTAACGGTTGGACTCTCTGGTCCCATTTTTAGAGATCCTAACTTTGTTTTTGTTTGTGATTCAAAAACGGGTTCTTCTACACGTACGCTTATAGCTCCTATGACTGCTGTTTGGATATCTCTTGAGTCAAAGTTTTTATTGAAGTGTTCTCTAATAGTTTTGACAACTGCTTCTCTATAAGCTTGTAAATGCGTTCCACCTTGAGTAGTGTTTTGTCCATTTACAAACGAATAATATTCTTCTCCATATTGAGAACCATGCGTTAATGCCATTTCTATATCATCTCCTTTAAGATGAATTATAGGGTAGCGTAAACTGGTTACGTCTGTTTTTCTATTAAGAAGGTCTAGTAGTCCATTTTTAGAATGGAATGTTTTTTTATTGTAGATAATTTTAAGACCCGCATTGAGATAGGCATAATCCCATAATCTTTCTTCTATAAATTCGTCTCTGTATTTATATTTTTTAAAAATAGAAACATCAGGTTCGAATTCTATGAGTGTACCATTTTTCTCTTTTGATTTGACAATCTTAGTCTGTCCTGTTAATTCACCTAGTTGAAATTCAGCAGTTTTAGATTTGCCTTCTCTAAAAGCAGCCACTTTAAAATAATCAGAAAGGGCATTAACTGCTTTAGTACCCACACCATTTAATCCTACAGATTTTTTGAAAGCTTTAGAATCATACTTGCCTCCTGTGTTTATTTTGGATACACAATCAATAACTTTGCCTAGCGGAATACCTCTTCCAAAATCTCTCACAGAAACTTTTCCATCTTCAATTTTTATTTCAATGGTTTTACCATATCCCATGACAAACTCATCGATGCAATTATCCAGCACTTCTTTTAATAAGACATAAATTCCATCATCTTGTGTGGATCCATCACCTAATTTGCCAATGTACATCCCAGGTCGAAGCCTAATATGTTCTTTCCAATCAAGGGACCTAATGTTATCTTCAGTATAAGTAACTTGAGCCATAAGTAATTTTAGATTAAGTTTTTAGAGCTTAAAGATAAGAAAAAACATATTAGTATTTGAATTAATATGAATTGGAAGAATATTTGAGTTTTCTCTATAAATCAACTCATAGTGAAGTGCAGTAGAAGAACACTGCTTTTTTTCTATCGTGCTAAACTTTTTTTACATATTACTAGAGTGGAAGTTATAAAACCATTCCTAATAGCAAGCCATTTGACTCACTCAGAATTATGGCTTCTCAATACCTCCATACCCTAAAACCTTAAAGCCAATTACCAAAGGCAATTCTGCTATTTAATTAAAGTCACATTGCCAGTATAATTTCTTGGACCCTCTGGACCGATGGCATTAACCACATAAACGTAAACACCTTGCTCTAATTCTTGGCCATCATATGTGCCATCCCATCCAAGATCAGGTTCGTTTGTGATAATATTTTCTGCGTTAAAAACTTTATTGCCCCATCTGTCAAAAACAAACATGGCTGTGATAACCTGCTCTCGTGCAGTTTGTATATAGAACGTTCCGTTTGCACCTTGATCATTGAAGCTAAATACGGTAGGTATATAAAACTCAACACTTTCTGGTGGTGTTGTAAAATCAAGGGTAATTTGTTCCATAAATTCACATCCAATTGTTGATCCTACATTGACGATATAAGTTGTATTCGCTGTAATGTCAGCAGTTGGATTAGGACATTGTGTGCAACTTAAACCTTCTTCTGGTGACCAGTTTATCATAGACATCGGAAAATCTGCGGTGACTTCAAGATTAAATTGGTTTATAATTCCAGTTGGACTAGAAGTTATTTGTATGGCTCCTGCGCCGATTTGATCAACCGTTTCCATGGCATTCACCATACAGCCATTAATGTCTGTAATTAAAATTTCATTAAGGCCAATAGGAGCGGATGTACTGAATGGTAAAGTATTGACCTCAGTCGGAGTTCCACTATTTATGCTTACAGAAATAGGTAACATTAAACCATCGACGGCTTCAATTGTAATCATGCCATCTGTATCATCAGGACAAGCTGTTTCTGTCGATACTGTTGCGGACGGATCTGAATAATTTAGATTAACAGTTACCAAACTATCACATCCACCACTACTGGTTAATGTAACAGAACCTGAAGTCAAGTTCTCATCAAATACCATGTTTCCTATATTAAATTCTTCACCAGGACACAAGTCAATATTGGCATTACCAGATAACATGGCTGAGAATGTCAAATCTACATCTACTATCGAATCGCAACCTGATGCCGTTGTTAATTGTACATTTCCTGTAGGTGTGTTTTCATCGAATATTGTGCCATCCACTACATACGTTTGACCTGGACATAATTCTAGTTGTATGGATTCTGTAATGACGTCATTAAACTCAAGATTGACAATAACGGTACTATCGCAACCTGAGGCACTAACTAGATCTACTGATCCTGAAGGCATGTTTTCATCAAATGTTTGGTTGCCTACAATGACAAATTCTCCTTCGCATAATTCATCGTCTAAGTTAAAAACGATAGCGCTAGAAAAAGTGAGCATTACATTTACCGTACTGTCGCAACCAGATACACTTGTCAAGTCAACAGAACCCATTGGATTATTTTCGTCAAATATGTCATTTTCAACAATGTAATTTTGACCAGGACAAAGCTCTAGATTTACGTTTTCTACAAGAATATCTGAGAAAGTTAAGTCGATGAATATGATACTATCGCAGCCTGCGACACTACCATCCATTAATGTTATTTCTCCAGAAGGAGTAGCCTCATCAAATGTCACGCCTTCAACGATTACTGATTGCCCAGGACATAATTCTGGATTGACAAAAGAACTTGCAAAGTCTTGAAATGTCACATCTACGGTAACAATACTGTCGCAACCAATTGTAGAGGTGCCCATAAAACTATCATTGGTGTCAGTCGATATTTCAGTTCCAAATACATTGATTGTTGTACCATCACAAAAAGTACCTGATATTGTTTCACTGGCTTCAGGAAAATTGTTTATGACAACTGTTAATAATGAATCACATCCCGTGCTGGAAGTGAGCATTATTTCTGTGGATTCGAAAACATCTGTGCCATCGATTTCTACAGATTGACCTGTACATAATTCTAATTCTAATAATTCTGAACTTGTGCCTGCATAATTAAATTCAGATTGATTAAAGTTAGCATCTATCGTGCAACCGTCAGGAGTCAGGTTAAATACCTCTGAAATTTCGTATGTGGCAGGAGTAGGACCGACATAAATGGTGTCTTGGGCCATCGTCAAACCGAAATCGTCTGGTCCAATGCATATGGCTATCGAAACTGGTGTGTTTGCAGTCAACGCTACCATGACAGGAAATACAGTTACCGTAAATGTAGTGTCAGTCACTATAAAATTAAAATCTGCATCTGTTCCAACTGTCGAATTAAGAATAAGCTCTATACAGTTATTATCACAAATAGTATTGCCGTTGAGGTCTATATCAATGGATTCATTTAAGCCTACAAGAACTTCAAAATCTGTAGTGTCAGAATCACATCCACCACTGCCTTCAACTAAATACGAAATAGCTGTATTTGTATTAAATCCTTGAGAGCCATCCGCTGGAGTAGTGTAATCGCTTGTTAAAACAAAGCTGCCTCCCTGAGAAAAGTCTTCAATGTAGTCTTCTAAATTTACAGAACCTCCTGGACAAACGTCGTCAATGTCTAAAACTGCATTTCCAGCAGTTAGATTTTCAGTCAACAGAATATCGAATGACGCTGTGTCACTTGGACATCCAGGTGTCATACTTTCTAAAATATAGAGAATCTCATAATTTTGATTGGGTGTTGACATACTGGTATTCCATTCGCCGGAAGGCGTAAAAAATATGCCTGATGCCTCAAACATGCCTCCTGTTTCTGCATTGCTATCCAGTAAACTATTTAAATCAACAATGTCTCCGAGGCAAGCTGTCAGACTATTATCAATACCGGCATTGGGCCCACCTTGAAAATTTATTCTAATAGAACTTGACTCTCCATTACAAAATAAATTATTTGAGTCTCCTTCGATCGTATAAACAAAACTGTACATGCCAGGTGCAGCAGAAGATAAATCAACTGAGGTCGTATCCAATAGAGAAATAGTCGGACCACTGGCTTGTACCCATTGTCCCCCAACTTCTGGATTGCCAACAAGGGCCATGAAATTGTAAGGTATGGGTGCGGAACAAATTTCTAACAATGTATCTATTCCCGCAAAGGGTGGTTCTATAACATCTACAAAAACATGTGCATCGTAAATGCCGCAATTGTCTTCAATCAAATAGACCAAATCATTGATGCCTACAGGCAACGGACTAAAGTCTACATTAGTGCTGTCTTGGGGATCAAAATCAGGAACGTTAGGATAAGACCATACGCCAGTTTCCACTGGGTTTTGTATGGCAGACATAAGGTCAAAAGTTTCAAAATTAAATCCCATGCAAATATTAATGGTTGAATCTATTCCTACAAAAGGAGTGGGTTGAATCATTAAATTAAAGGAGTCTAAAAATGAACAATTACCTATTGTATCTAAGACATATATTTTTTGCGCGCCCATCAAGATCTCTCCTGGATTTAAAAAATTAAAGGTATCTGTAAAAGGCTCTGTGCTGTAATGTGCTCCTGTTGAAAACGTACCTCGAAAATCAGGTAAAGCAAAATCACCACAACCTAGTGTGTCAGCAGGAAGTATGATGTTGGGCGACTCAGTAATTTCAAAATTAATTTGAACACGTGGTGCACAACTGGGGTCTAAACTGGGATCTTCTATAAATAGAGGGCCTGTAAAAGGCGCCATCAAAACTTGCCCAGCCGAGAAAGTCATACCTAAAGCATCGATATAAATGGCTCCAGGTGATCCAGAAATGGGTGGCAAGCGCAATGAGTCACAACTGGTCGGCGGAATCGCAGCACTGAAATTCACTTGGCTACCTAAAGCGATATTTACTTCTTGAGATGTTATGCAGCCATTCATACCAGTAGCAATTGCATATAATTGAGTAATCATATCCGCATCCGAGATCATATCTCCTGGAAGATATTCTGTGCCGGTACCATCTTCCGAAGTGTTGTACAATGTACTCACTATAAAGTCACCAGTGATCTCTGGGAGTTGTAAACTTCCACAACCACCTAGCTCGTCTCCTGGTGCATTAATAATAGGATTAGGTGACACGGCTACATTTAATTGCACGGCAGCATCACAATCTTCAATGCCACCGTAAACAAAAATTGTACTGACCATAGTAGGATCAATAAAATTAATCGGCCCATCATTGCCTTCAGCGTCTAGATAATAACTTCCCGTTCCGTTTACAACATTGACATAGTCCGATACTGGGGGAAGGTCAAATGGATTATCACCACATCCAGTGATGATATTGCTTATAATATTCATTTCTGGTTGTAAGTCAAATGACAAACCAATTTGTTGCGCTTCAGAAAAACATGTACCGTCGTCCACTACGACCCAAATTGAATTGGCAGTTCCAGGTTGGAACATAGAAGGATCGTCTATAGGGTTGGTGAGGTCTTCATCAAAAAAGAATAAAACATCGTCACCAGAACCATCATTTATTTGATCATTAAGTGTTGTTAAGTCCATTATGAAATCAGAACCTACGCAAAAATTGGCTTCTGTAGGTGCATTAATTTCTGGAGGTTGCACGAGTGTAAAAGTTATAGGTCCGCCACTAACTGTTCCAGTGCATCCAGTGTCATCAGTAATGGTATTTATGTTTAATTCTATTTCATCTCCTAGCAAAGCAAAAACACCGGGATCAATATTAATGGTCCAAGGGTCTGTGCCTGTATCAATAGATCCTGGAAAAGGGGCATCAGGATCTGCGCATATTACATATTCTTGATCTCCTGATACAGGTGGTGATCCAGGAATGTTTAATCCATTGACACTGAAGCCTACAATATAGTCTGGTGTGCCACCATTTATTTCTAAATTAAAATTTGAGGAACCGCTTGTACATTGACCTTCGCACAGTTCTCCTCCACCTGTAAGATCAGCAGTAAAACCTCCATTTACAATTGCGACATCACAACTGGATGCATCACAACCATTTACGTCAGTAACCGTAAGCGTAAATTTTTCTCCATCATCTGCATTATCAGCGAAGGTGGATTGCGCAGAAGGATTGTCGATTGAGGCTGAACCATCAGAAGTCCAATTGAAACTTGCAGCAGCAGCTGGATCATTGATTGTGCCGGGTAAATTTTGCATGCCTCCACATATGGGAGGACCTAAGTCAACCATAGGCACGGCTTCCCAGCAAAGTATGGAAACATTTGAAAACTCATTCGTTTCAGCAGCAGCCCAATTTTGATTTGTGATATTTATTTCTGCATCATTAGCGCCGTCTGGGCAAAAAATTGGAGACAAATAAGTCCCTGATTGACTTATGTTTGGCACAACGCCAATTAAGTTCTCATCTACTACACCACCATCTATATAAAACTGCATCCACATAAAATCCCAACAATTGCCACAATCATCCTCAGTAGGATTGGTGGGGTCTCCTGGACATCCCAAACCGAAATTACACGCGGTATTGGATTCCATGTCAGGTCCACTATTAGATCCATCTGGATCCCATACTAATGAAAAATTATAATCAATTGAAAATTGAATAGAAGAGCAGTTGCTAATATCGATGCCTGCGTAGTTGTCGACAATAACTCCACTTATGTCATTGTGACTCATCCCAGCGGCATCAATCACAATAATTGTCTGCGCTTGTGTTAAAACAAAACTGAAAAGGGTGAGGCACCCCAGCAGGTAAAATTTCATCATTCTCGGTGTTAAAGGTAGATAGTCTCTCAAAGTTAATTTACCTAGTTAATAAAAGCCACAACAATATAACGAATTAGGCATATGGTAAAGCTTCTTACAGATAAATTAAATATTAATTTAGCGGTTATATATAACTAATAACATATGTCAAACAATTTAAACGAGCAAGAAGTCGTCAGAAGGGAGAACCTACAAAAGATGATAGATTTAGGGATTAACCCGTATCCTAGTGAAACTTACGAGGTTACACATAGCGCAAAATCCATACATGATGGATATAAACCGGAAAGTGAAGATTTTCAAGAAGTTTGTATAGCGGGTCGTATGATGAGTCGTCGTATCATGGGAAAAGCATCTTTTGCTGAGTTGCAAGACAGTTCGGGCAGAATTCAGATTTATGTTAACAGGGATGAGATTTGCCCTGGCGAAAACAAGGATCTTTACAATAAGGTTTTTAAAAAATTACTTGACTTAGGAGATTTTATTGGTATCAAGGGTCATGCTTTTATTACGCAGACAGGAACTTTATCAATTCATGCCACTGAATTAAGGATTTTAAGTAAGTCAGTAAAGCCGCTTCCGATAGTTAAAACGGATGCCGACGGTCAAATTTATGATGCTGTTTCTGATCCAGAGTTTAAGTATAGACAGAGATATGTGGACTTGACTGTCAATCCTGAGGTGAGAGAAACCTTTGTGAAAAGATCAAAAATGATTAATGCCATGAGAGCGTTTATGGCAGATAGGGGTTATTTGGAAGTAGAAACGCCTGTTTTGCAACCCATGTACGGTGGTGCAGCGGCAAGACCATTCAAAACCCATCACAATACTTTAGATGCGACATTTTATCTACGGATTGCCAATGAGCTTTATTTGAAGCGATTAATTGTAGGAGGTTATGATGGTGTATTTGAATTTGCTAAAGACTTTAGGAATGAAGGGATGAGTCGTTTTCACAATCCAGAATTTACCATGATGGAATTGTATGTGGCGTATAAAGATTATGAATGGATGATGGACTTTACAGAAGAAATGTTGGAGTATGTAGCCATGCAAGTGCATGGCACAACCGAACTCCAAGTAGGAGAAAACACTATTAGTTTTAAGCGTCCATGGAAAAGATATTCTATGTATGGCGCTATTAAGGCGTTTACAGATGTCGATGTCTCGAAAATGGATGAGGCGGAAATGAGAAAGACAGCTGAAGGGATGGGGATTCATGTTGATAAATCTATGGCCAGAGGAAAAATAATAGATGAAATCTTTGGAGAGAAAGTTGAGCATTTGTTGATCCAACCTACTTTCATAACTGACTATCCAGTGGAGATGTCTCCATTGGCGAAAAAACATAGAACTGAGGAAGGTCTTGTTGAAAGGTTTGAAGGCATATGTAATGCCAAAGAAATTTGTAATGCCTTTTCAGAATTGAATGATCCTATTGATCAACGTCAAAGATTTGAACATCAGTTAGAGCTAGCCAAGAGAGGGGACGAAGAAGCCATGCAGTTGGATGAAGACTACCTAAGAGCCTTAGAATATGGTATGCCGCCCACAGCTGGAATTGGTATTGGGATTGATAGATTGGCTATGATAATAACCAATGCGACTTCAATACAAGATGTATTATTCTTTCCACAAATGAAACCTGAAAGTTCGGAATAAGATAGAGTTTAAAGATTTATTGGGCTCATTGTATGCTAACTGTTCTTATGTTTTTACAATGGGATTATGATCGTAATTCAATTTGAAATAAAGGTCAATTTGTATGAAAGTGTTAGTCCTTATCAATCGTATTGTAGAAGATTAATTTTACGATTGTACCTTGCTTGTTATTGTTTTTAAATTTGATGGCTCCGTTCATTTTTTCGATGAAATAGAATGATAACATTAGGCCAATTCCTATGCCTTTTTCGTTGTAGGGGCCAAGAGTTGATATGTATGATTGATTTTTGATATTGTTGATTTGTTTGGCATCTATTCCTGTGCCATTATCAATAACTTGAATTTCTAATTGCTTTTCAGTCGCCTTACTTAGTATATGTAGCGTGCCTTCTTTATAAGAAAATTTAATAGCATTACTAATTAAATTTCTTACAACGGCTTCAAATGCGGCATAATCTGCATTGAGTTCATGATCATTAGAAATCTCCGTAATTACTATAAGTTTTTTTGTATTTATTTGATTTTTGAATTGAGTAAGGATATTGTCAATTGGTCCGATGATTTTAAATCTATTTTTACTTAAAAAGATTTTATCCTGTTCTTGTAATGACCAGTGCAATAGGTTGTCGACTAGGTTTTTAATTGCACTGGTTTTGTTTTTGACATCTGTACTAACGGCTTTCAGTTCTTCAAGTCTATTTTCATTAAGAAGGTATTCTATGGTTTCGTTCAAAGAAGATAAATTATTGATAGGTGTTTTAAGGTCGTGAGCGAGAATGGAGAATATTTTATCTTTTGCATTATTGCTTTGAAGAAGTTTTTCTTTCTGTTTGTTTATCTCATGTGTGCGTTTTTCAACTTCAATGACAAGGGATTCAGTTCTGGCTTTAAAAAATCTTGCATAGTAATAAGATATTGAACTCAAAATCGCAAGTAAGAAAATCCCTAAGATCAAAAACCAACGCCATTTTTGAAAATAGAGTTTAGTAGAGTTTATATGTATTGTTTTCGTGTCATTAATTGAGTAGTTGTTCCTGATGACTAAATCATGTTGGCCGTAGGGCAAACCATTGATCTCAATCAGACCATCACTTGTATTTACCCATGATTTATCTATTCCAGTTATCTGGTAATCAAGCATGTTTTGATTAATCAAACCTTTAGATTTAGATCCAAAAAACAACCTTAAAGTAGAAGTGTTTGGACCAAATGTAAAGTTATAGTTTTTGATGAGGCTGAATTTTTTAGGGTCAGATAATTTCGATTCATCTGCGTGTATAAGTTTAATGTCACTGTTGCTAAAGCTTTCTATTATTTCCTTAGGATCAAAATATACAATGCCATTAATTGTTCCAAAGTACATTTTGCCATCTTTGTAATTAGAAGAATTATAATTAAAATCATTGGCCGGCATGCCTTCTTCTTCCGTAAATTGAATGACTCTTTGGTTTTTATCAGCTATTAAGATTAACCCTTGTTCAGTGCCACACCATATGTTATTTTCTGCATCAATTTCAATAGTATAAATAGTTGAAGAATGCAATCCTTTTTCATAAGTAATATGATCAAGTATTTTAAATGTTTTATCTAAAATTAATATTCGTCCTGTTTTAGTGCCGATATAAAATTTATCATTATGGAATTTTATACATGAAAAACCTTGTTTTGAATACTCGATAGGAATTTTAATGATATTTCCATTATCATCTAAAGAGCATATTTTAAGATCAGAAGCAAAATATACTTTCTCTTCTGCTTTAATGACATCATTGATATTTGAGATAATATCAAGTGGAATATATTTTGGATGGTAATTTAACTTGATTGGTAGGAAGTCTTCGATTTTGATGAGATGATATCTTGTAGCTAAAAAAAGTGTATTACTTTCTTTATGATAGACTGGTAGTTTTAAAACACCTGAACTATTTTTGAAGCTATCAAATTTTATTGATGAAAATTTTGTGTCTTTACCCTCTAAATGTGTAATAAATAATTTTGAGTAAAGGCTGGGTTGAATGGCAATGTCATTATCAATGATTTCCATACCGTATCCTGTCACATTGGAGTTGAGGCTTACATAGGAACTGTCCTTTAAATTGTATAGTATTTGTCCTCCGTAAGTTGCGATATAAATTGTAGTATCGTTTAAAAATTGAATATCTCTGGTGGATATTCCTGAGGGTAGATTTAAATTATGAAACTTGTAATCTGAAAACTCAATGATTCCAATTTTTTCTTTTGTAGGAAAAAGTATGTTGTCATTTATAAAGGATTTGGGCGTCAAGTAGTGGTTGTAAGTGACGTTATCGATGATTTTAGTTTTACCTGTTTTTCTTTCTTCTATTTCGATTTTATTATTTCTGAAATTTATTAGACAATCGCTGCGATCGTGATATATAATTTCGTTTTCTTTAAATGAGGTAGGGATTAATTGGCGCTCAATGCTTTCTAATTTTATGTCGTTTTTCCAGAAAGAAATTTCAATGCTCGGCCAAGGATCATTGCGTTTAGAGTATATGGTGTAGTCATGCCTCCTGCTTTCTTTAATGCTTAGATTTTGAAAATCATTATATAAAATTTTCTTGAGATTACATAGGCTGTCTTTAAATTCAATATTGCCAAAATTCAATATTGCAATTTCATCGTATACTTGTTCTATTGTCACAAAGTCTAACAAGTCAACTTTACCAAATTTTTCTACTTTTCTATCAAATCTTAAAACTGATCCATCTGTATAGATGAACCAAATATTATTGTGATCATCTTGGAAGTATTTGTGTATTTTTTCTTTTTCAAATGAGATTAAATTGGTATCAATGTAAGAATGAATGGGGATGATTTTTTGCTCTTGAGCTAGAAAGATCTCAACTGAATAATGGTTTTGTTTTGTGGGATTTAAAATCCATATGTTATGGTTTTTATCCTGTAAAAAGTTGGAAGGATAGCTGTCAAAATTTTCATCAAAATATATTTGTATAAACCCTTCACCATTAAATTTTAAAATACCATTATTACTTATGACCCATGCAAAAGACTTATTCGGAAGTATTTTATTTATTTGATGTCTTTGGCCATTGATGTCTAAGTTTTTAATTTTAAAGTTTAATAATGATGATTGTCCACCCGCAGTGACGCAGCTAAGATGAGATAATAAGAGTAATAATGACCAGCGCTTTACATTTAAACATGCAATCATCATGTATAATACGCAGTTTATGATTTTGATCACCTGAAACAGTTGTTTTTGTAAATTTTTGATTATTTAGTGTAATATTAACAAATGATAAGTTAGTGAAGATTTATATAGTAGATGATGATATCTCATTTGGTGTGGAGCTAGAGATGAAAATTAAACAGATTGGTTATGAACTGTGTGGAATCAGTAATAGTTTTGAGCATGCTTGTATAGCCATTCCAAATCTTAAGCCTGATATAATATTATGCGATATAAGATTAGACAAAAATAAGTCTGGTGTTGACTTAGCCAAGCACTTGCAAAGTTTGCATATTCCAATGATTTTTATCACAGCCTATAGTGATGAATCCACTTATAATGAAATAAAAGAGTTTTGTTCAAGTTTCAAATACCTCGTCAAACCATTTGACAAATTGTCTTTAAAGTCAATTTTAGATGATTTGCATGCTGAGACAATCCAACTTTATTCCAATAATTATCTCAGGGGTGAGTATCTTTATATCAAAAAAAATAACCTCTTTGAGAGAATAACACTCAGTGATATTTTGTACCTCAATTCTGAAGGCAATTATACCACACTCATTTTACCTCAATCAAAATTTATCATTAAATATTCTTTGTCAAAGTTATTAAAGATTGATAAGTTTTATTTGTTTCTAAGGATTCACAGAAATTATGCAGTAAATAAGCATAAAATAAAAAGTGTAAATTTTTCCAACAGAGTCCTCAGTATAGGGACCAAGGAATTGCCTTTCGGAAGGACTTATACAAAAAACATTAGAAGCTTAATGGATATGCCTTTTTCAGGGTCTTAAGTAGATACAGTTATCCTATGGACACCTGGTAAGTATTTCTTAGAAATAAGAAACTTTAAAGTCTCATAATTGTTTCTATCGCCGACAAAATCCATGTTTTTCAAATCCAAAATCAAAACAGGGAAAGACGTAATATTTCTTAAATATTCAAAATAGGAATCCTGGATTTTTAATAAATATTCGATCTGAATATCTTGTTCGTAAGAACGACTCCTTTGTTTGATGTTTTTCAAAACATATTCAGAATTTCTGTGCAAGTAAACCAGTAGGTCAGGGTTTGGAAAAGATTTGCTGAGTACAGAATAGAGCATTTGAAATAATCTGTATTCTTCGTCTTCAAGGTTTTTCCTAGCAAAGAGCAGAGACTTAACAAATGAAAAATCTGAGATAATATGTTGTACAAATAAGTCTGGAGTTACAAATGTATTTTGAAGTTGTTTATATCTTTCTGTAAGAAAAAACAGCTCTACAGTAAAAGCGTATCTTTCAGGGTTTTGATAAAATAGTGGTAAAAAGGGATTGTCTTGAAATTGCTCTAGAATCTTTGTTGAAGAATATTCAAAACTGAGTTTCTCCACTAGGGAAGTTTTGCCGCTTCCAATATTGCCTTCTATGCAAATGTATTTATATGGTATTGTAGCTTGACTCATGGTTTATGACTCTAGATGTTTTACAACACCAGCGTCTTTACATTCTTCTTTTAATTGTCTTACGGTTTTTTGTAAGACAGGATGGATTTTATTTGCACAAATGTCCAAAAGTGGAACGAGTACAAAATTACGATTTGTTAATTCAGAATGAGGAATTTTCAGGTTTTCATTTTCTATAATTTCTTCACCATAAAAAATAATATCAATGTCAATAATACGGGGCTCCCATTTATTTAATCTCACTCTACCTAATTTCTGTTCGATGAGTTGTATTTGATGAAGTACTTTTTCAGCTTCAAAGCGCGTTTGGCAAATCAAAGCTTTGTTTAGGAAGTCTGCTTGGTTCTCTAAGCCCCAAGCACTTGTAAGGTAGAGCGCTGACGTATCAGTCACTTTACCAATGAAATGGCTAATCATGAGTTCAGCCAATTCAATATTCTTCTGCTTCAATCCTTGATTGGATCCAAGATGCAAAATACATTCAATCAATGGTATTAAGCTTTATTGCGTATGGCTTTAAGGTATTTAGTGAGCTCTTCTCTTACAACAGGGAACAAGAAAAACAATCCGATCATATTTGGAAATACCATAGCTAAAATCATGGCATCAGAAAATCCCCAGACTGAACTCATATTTGCAGCAGCTCCAATGACAATAAAAATGCAGAATAAGATTTTATATGAAAGATCCGCAGCTTTACTTTTTCCAAATAAGAACATCCAAGATTGTAGCCCATAGTAAGACCAAGAGATCATTGTTGAAATAGCAAACATAATTATAGCTATCGTTAATACATATGGAAACCAAGGAATTACTGAGCCAAACGCGGCTGAAGTTAAGGTAGCACCTTCTAAGATTTTTCCATCTATTTCAACACCACCCGCACTAGCAAGTCCATATTCAAAATAGTTGCCACTATTGTAAAAAATGATAACAAGAGCGGTCATTGTACAAATGACTATTGTATCAATAAATGGCTCTAGTAATGCAACCAAGCCTTCTGAAGCTGCATATTTAGTTTTTACTGCTGAGTGTGCAATAGATGCAGAACCCGCTCCGGCCTCATTAGAAAAGACAGCTCTTCTAAATCCTTGGATGAGCACACCAAAAAAACCACCAACCGCAGCATCTGCAGCAAATGCATTTTTGAAGATTAATCCAAACGCATCATCTATGTAAGAAAAATTAGCAAAAACAATTATCAAACAAGCTATTACATAAATAGCAGCCATGAGCGGTACTATTTTTTCAGTGACAGAAGCAATTCTTTTAATACCTCCAATAATAACAACTCCAACTATTAAGGCAAGGATGATACCAATGATAAACCCAGAACTGTCACTTTCCCAACCAATCATGTTGGCCAATTGCAGCGCAGCTTGATTAGATTGTGCAGCATTACCTCCTCCAAAAGAACCTCCAATACAAAGTATCGCAAAAATGACAGCCAATACTTTTCCTAAACCAGCAAATCCTTTCTCTTTCAAACCTTTAGTTAAGTAATACATGGGGCCGCCATAAACTGTACCATCTGCACCAACATCTCTGTATTTAACACCTAATGTACATTCCACAAATTTTGTAGACATACCTATAAGTCCGCAAACTATCATCCAAAAAGTAGCACCTGGTCCTCCAATAGTAATGGCAACAGCTACTCCAGCAATGTTTCCTAATCCCACTGTACCTGAAACGGCTGTTGCTAACGCTTGGAAGTGTGTGACTTCTCCGTCTTTACTCTCATCTCTAATTGTATCAACAATATCACCAGATTGAACATTTACGGCCGTTTTTTCTTCAACACCATGACCTTCAAGATCATCATATTTTCCTCTGACAACATTGATGGCAGTCAAGAAGAAGCGAATGTTTGGAAACGCAAATACCAGTGTGAAGAATAGAGCACCTGAAACAAGTAGGATAATTACAAAAGGAACTCCAAAGACTGGAAAGAAAATTATACTCTCCACCGCAGCTGCAAAAGGAGCGAAGGCGTCATTGATCCTTTCATCTATGCCTTTTGCATGGGCGAATATTGGAAATAATAAGAATGTAAGTATGAGAAATTTTACTCGATTGATTAATTGCATAGTTTATTTATTCTAACTGGTTTATCGTCTTCTAAAGACTTAGCGACTGACAATATATCCATTAACTCGCTTATAATAAAATTTCAAATTAAATATCGAACTTAAATGCTAATGCATTGAGATTGAAAAGTGATGGCAAATACATTAATAATTCTTTAATATATAAGCTTGAGATTGTACATTAGTGTTCACAATAGACACATTGAAGCAGTATCTTAATTTATTAGAGCATATTTTAGCCAACGGAAATTATAAATCCGATAGAACAGGCACGGGTACCTTAAGTTGTTTTGGTTATCAAATGCGTTTCGACCTATTAGAGGGTTTTCCAATGTTAACCACCAAAAAACTGCACCTTAAGTCCATAGTGCATGAGTTGCTGTGGTTTTTAAAAGGAGATACCAATGTTAAGTATTTGCAAGAAAATGGTGTTCGCATATGGAATGAGTGGGCAGACGACAATGGAGATTTAGGCCCTGTTTATGGGAAACAATGGCGAAGTTGGGGAAAACCCAACGGGGAAACGGTAGATCAAATAGCCAGAGCCGTTGATTTAATTAAAAATAATCCCGATTCTCGAAGAATTATTGTCAATGCATGGAATGTAGGCGAATTGGATGATATGGCTTTAACGCCGTGTCATTGTTTGTTCCAGTTTTATGTAGCAGATGGTAAGTTATCCTGTCTTTTGTATCAAAGATCAGCAGATACTTTTTTAGGTGTTCCTTTTAATATTGCTTCTTATGCATTGTTGACGATGATGATGGCGCAAGTGTGTGATTTAGAGTACGGAGAATTTGTGCATGCCTTTGGCGATGTACATTTATATAAAAATCATTTGGAGCAAGCTAAATTACAGTTGAGTAGAGAGCCAAAGACGCTTCCTAAGATTTTGATAAACAAGGAAGTAAAGGATATTTTTGGTTTTGAGTTTGACGATTTTACATTAATAGATTACCATCCTGAGCCACATATTAAAGCTAAGGTGTCAATTTAGTTATTTAGACGATATCTAAATAATTAACATCTTATGGTAATTATTGTTAATACAGCAATCGAATGATAAATTTGCAGCGATTTTGAGAGGGTGAATTAGGAGTGTAACTACTATAAAGCATGACAGAATGATCAAATACTTTCCCAAGGCAATTCTTTATCTGATAGCCTTCATTCTTCTTCCCGTGTTTCTGGGCGCAGCACCGACGCCGGAAGAAGGCAAAAAATTGTTTGTTTCCAAGCAATGCGCATCGTGCCATGATAAGAAGATGAAAGCGGATCTTACAGGACCAGCTTTAGCAGGCGCAATCGAACGATGGGCAGACTATCCAGAATCAGATCTTTATGCATGGATCAGAAACTCGCAAGCTTTAGTAAAAGCTGGGCATCCGAGAGCGGTTGAACTATTCAACCAGTACAATAAAGTCGTCATGACAGCTGCAAATGACATCACGGATGATGAAATAGGGTCAATCTTAGCATATATAAGATGTACAACAGATGGTAATTGTCCAGGAGGACTTCCTGTTGTAGATGCCGGAGGTGCAGCAGCTAGTGTAGGGGAATCGGGTACACCAACATGGTTGTATTATGCCTTGTTTGGTTTATTGGCATTTTTGGCCATCCTATTGGCTAGAATAATCTCTAACCTTAATTTGGTTGCGGCCAAGCAAGAGGGTGTAGATTATGAGCGCAAAACATTAATGCAAACACTCACGGGGAAGGGAGTGATTGGATTTGCACTTTTTGCAGCTATAATTTTGGGAGGCTACACAACAGTTAACAATGCTATAAACTTAGGCCGCCAGCAAGGTTATGCGCCTGAGCAGCCCATAAAATTCTCTCACGAAACACACGCAGGTACGCACAAAATAGATTGTCAATACTGTCATGATGGGGCTAGAAGATCAAAGCACTCTGTTATACCTGCTGCTAATACTTGTATGAATTGTCACTCTGCAATAAAGGTAGGTTCTGTAGACGGTACAGCTGAATTGACTAAAATATACGCTTCTATTGGTTTTGATCCTCTAGAAAATAAATATATCGACGATTACACTGATAAATCGCAAGAAGAGGTTAAAGCAATTTACCAAAACTGGATTGCAACAAATTATATGAAAACCAATGCTCTGGAAGAGTTAGACAACGAAGGAGAAAGAATTGTTGAAGAGCAATGGGACGGAATAGTGTCATCTTTAACAAATGAGCAAAAGAAAACGGTACAGGGACCTATTGAATGGATTAGAATCCACAATTTACCTGATCATGTTTACTTTAATCACGCACAACATGTTACAATAGGAAAAGTAGAATGTCAGCAATGTCATGGAAAAGTAGAGGAGATGGGCAAACTTCAACAACATTCACCTTTATCAATGGGATGGTGTATTAATTGCCACAGAGAAACGGAAGTAAAGTTTGCTGACAACGATTATTATAAAAGTTATGTCAAATATCATGAGCAAATTGGCTCTGGAGAAAGAACAGGCGTAACTGTAGAAGACATTGGAGGACTGGAGTGTCAGAAATGTCATTATTAATATGAAGACCAATAATATAATGGATAAAAATTCTATTTGGATAGGCGATAAAGATCTTAATAAAGACGAAGCCTTTCTTGAGTCAGTAGATCAGGAATTTCAAAAAACAGACCTGCTTGAAAATGGAGAAGCACTCGTTAGTCAAGAAGCTAACAGAAGAGACTTTCTCAAATTTTTAGGTTTTGGCTTGGGTGCAGCTACTGTAGCTGCAGGATGCGATATTCCTATAAAAAGAGCAATTCCTTACGTCGTTAAGCCTGACGAAATTGTACCTGGTGTGGCAACATACTATGCCTCTTCATATTTTGAAGGTGGAGACTATTGTCCGATCTTAGTGAAGACAAGAGAAGGCCGTCCTATCAAAATAGAGGGTAACGATTTGTCATCAATGACAGAAGGGGGTACATCTGCAAGAGCGCAAGCTGCAGTGTTGAGTCTCTATGACACCAATCGCTTTAGAGCACCAAGAAGACAAACTGGAGACTCATTTGAGGAAATCGGTTGGGCTGAATTGGATAAAGATGTAAAATCAAAATTAAGTTCATCTAGAAATATAAGAATCATTACCAATACGGTGATGAGCCCTACGGCAAAAGAAGTTATCAAAGAATTTACTACAAGATATCCCCTTACGAAGGTTGTAACTTATGACCCCGTATCATCTGCAGCTATTCTAGAAGCCAATGACATGACATTTGGTGATAGAGTAATCCCTGGTTATAGATTTGATAAAGCTAATGTCATTGTCAGTTTTAATGCTGACTTTTTAGGCACTTGGATTTCTCCAGTTGAATTTGCTAGACAGTATTCTAAAAATAGAAAACTGAAAGATGGCAAATCGAAAATGTCAAGACATATACAAGTGGAGAGCCATATGTCAATGACGGGATCAAATGCCGATAACCGTGTATTAATAAAGCCAAGTGAACTAGGAGAAGCTATTGCTTTCCTTCACGGAAAAATTGCTGGCGGCGGCGGCGGCAACAAATTAAATGATCGTGCCAAAAACGCATTGACTAAAGTTGCTAGAGAATTACAAAATGCATCTGGACAATCTTTGGTTGTTAGTGGATCAAATAATATTTACGAGCAAGTACTTGTCAATGATATTAATAATGCGCTTGGTAATTATGGAAAGACTTTAAGTTTTGCAAATGCGTCCTTACAAAGACAAGGTAATGAAGCAGGTGTAGCTGCTTTGGTTTCTGAAATGCAGGCTGGATTAGTCGATACTTTGATTGTACATAATGCAAACCCTGTTTATGATTTTTGCAAATCAGGTGCATTCGCGGAAGCGTTATCAAAAGTAAAAAATAAAATAGCCTTAGCCTATCAACCTAATGAGACTTCAGATTTATGCGAAGTCATTGCACCCATCAACCATTTTCTTGAAAGTTGGGGTGATGTCAATCCCAAAAGAGGTCAGCTAAGTATAGTTCAACCTACAATCAGTCCTTTATTTAATACAAGACAAGGAGAAGTGAGTCTTTTGACTTGGTCTGCTTCTGCAAATCTGGATAAGAATTCTGAGCAGCCTTACTTGAATTATTTGAAAGAAAATTGGAAAAATACATTTTTCGCTAATCAAGATAATTTCATTGGATTTACTGCCTTTTGGGAAAATGCTTTGAGAAACGGAGTGATCAATAGCGGATATGGAGGCGAAACAGGATCGTTTAATGTGGATGTGAGTTTGGCGAAAGCTAAAGTGTCCAAAGCTCAATCCAATGACTTAGAAGTTGTTTTTTATGAAACAGCAAATATGGGTAACGGTCAATTTTCTAGTAACCCGTGGTTGCAGGAGATGCCAGATCCCGTAGCGCGAACGACATGGGGTAACTATTTGGCTGTGCCAGTAAATTTTGATGGCGGTAAAAAGTTTGTGGGTTTAAATGGACTAATAGATGGTGATATTGCAGAAATAACTATAGGTGGTAAAGCATTGAAAGTTCCTGTAGTACAACAGTTTGGAATGGCTCCAGGTACTGTGGCTTTAGCCTTAGGATATGGTAGATCAGCGGCTGGAAAATGTGGAACAGGTGTTGGAGTAAATGTCAACGATGTTTTAAATGTCAATGAAGGGCTGGCACAGTATTACAGTACAGATGTAAGCTTAACAGGTAAAGTTGCCAAAGAAGAATATTTCAGCAGTGTTCAATATCACAATACCATTGGTGTAAAAGCAGAAAAGGATGGTGAGGTCATTAATGCTGATGAAGCGACATTAGGTCAGACCGCTTATGGGGTGGGTATAACAGGTTATCAAGGATCATTAACTGAGAGATCCATTATTTATAATTCCAACTTGAAAGATCTTCCAGGAAGTATTGCACACATGAAAGAAAGACGTGCAGAAGCGAAGCATCTTAACGAGCAAACGCTTTATCCTTTTGAAGAGTATACGGCAAATAACTACAGCCAAGGGCACTACTGGGGTATGCATGTTGACTTGAATGCATGTATCGGTTGTAATGCATGTACTGTGGCATGTATTGCTGAAAATAATGTACCAGTTGTAGGTAAAAAAGAAGTGAGCCGTCATCATGAAATGACATGGTTAAGAATTGACAGATATTACTTTGGTGATGTTGAAAATCCTAATACGGTTTATCAGCCTATGATGTGTCAACATTGTGACAATGCACCTTGTGAAAATGTTTGTCCAGTTAATGCGACTAACCACAGTTCGGAAGGCTTAAACCAAATGGCTTATAACCGATGTGTAGGTACAAGATATTGTGCAAACAACTGTCCATATAAAGTAAGAAGATTTAACTGGTTAGATTACACAACGGCAGATATCTTCCCTGGGAATCAACCTAAATTAAATGGAGAGGAAATTCCTTTTGGTGCAGATAACCTTACAAGAATGGTTTTAAATCCAGATGTAACAGTAAGAGCAAGAGGAGTAATTGAGAAGTGTAGTTTCTGTGTACAAAGATTACAAGAAGGTAAATTGACAGCAAAGACTGAAGGCAGAAGATTGATGGATAGCGATGTAAGAACAGCTTGTCAAACAGCATGTCCAACTGGTGCAATTACTTTTGGTGATAGAAACAATAAAAAAGGAGAATTATCTCAGAAATTTAATTCTGATTTGAATTATGTAGTGTTGGAAGAAGTGAATGTACAATCGTCGGTTATGTATACAATGAAAGTTGTTAATAAGGACGAAAGCTTAGATGCTTAATTAATTAAACAATAAGATCACAAAAAATAAAAAATGAGTAGTCCAATAAGTAATATTAGAGAGCCACTTGTCCAGGGTCATAAATCTTATCATGACATTACTGAAGATCTTGTTTCTCCTACTGAGAGAAAACCAGGTTTAGGTTGGACAATAGGATTTATAATCTCTATCACCTTGCTAGGTTTTGGATTGTTTTGTATTGCATGGACTATATGGTTTGGAATCGGCTCATGGAACCTGAATAGAACTGTAGGATGGGGTTGGGATATCACCAACTTCGTTTGGTGGATTGGAATTGGACACGCTGGAACATTAATCTCGGCCATCTTATTATTATTTAGACAGAAGTGGAGAACAGGTGTAAACAGAGCAGCAGAGGCCATGACAATTTTTGCAGTAATCTGTGCAGCTTTATTTCCTGGTATTCACGTGGGAAGGGCATGGGTTGTTTTTTATTTCTTCCCATATCCAAATACAAGAGGACCACTTTGGCCAAACTTTAATTCGCCATTGCTCTGGGATTTATTTGCCATATCAACATACTTTACTGTATCGTTATTATTCTGGTATACTGGACTTGTACCTGATTTTGCGACAGTAAGAGATAGAGCTAAAGGATTAAGAAGAAAAATTTATAATGTACTTTCTTTTGGTTGGACAGGATCTGCTAAACACTGGCAGAGATGGGAAGCATTATGTTTGGTATTAGCAGGAATTGCGACACCACTTGTACTTTCAGTTCACACTATTGTATCTTTTGATTTCGCCACTTCAGTTATACCAGGGTGGCATACAACGATCTTTCCACCATATTTTGTGGCTGGGGCTATTTTCTCAGGTTTTGCGATGGTATTGACCTTAATGATCGTTACGAGAAAACTATTAAATCTACAAGAATATATTACGATTGGTCACATAGAATCGATGAATAAGGTCATACTTGTTACAGGGACAATTGTAGGAGTAGCCTATTTGACTGAGTTGTTTATTGCTTGGTATTCAGGATATGTCTATGAGCAATTTGCATTCTTTAATAGAGCTGCTGGTCCTTACTGGTGGTCATATTTTGGCATGATGTTTTGCAATGTAATTTCTCCTCAAATCTTCTGGGTAAGAAAATTCAGAAGAAGTGTGGCTATCACGTTCTTTGTTTCTATAGTTATAAATATAGGAATGTGGTTTGAGCGATTTGTAATTATTGCTACCACATTAGCGAGAGATTATTTACCATCAAGTTGGAGTTATTATTCTCCATCATGGGTAGAAATAGGCATCTTTCTAGGCACGCTAGGGTTATTCTTTACTTTATACTTATTGTTTACAAGAGTAGCTCCAGTGGTTGCTATTGCGGAAGTGAAAAGTATTTTGAAAACAGCTGGAGATCAATACACAGGACCTAATGCTATTCACGCACACGGTCATGAGCATGATGCACATGGTGATAGTAGCCAGCACGATCATGCTTTTGATCACGAAGTTGACAACGATTTAACTGTTGGTCCATCTGGAATTGCACCGGCAATTGCTCTGGAAACAGTAGTTGAAGAACCTACTTCATCTGTAGTTGACAAAGGACCAAGAATTCAATCAAGTACAAGCGTTGATGACTTAAAGCGTATTGAAGGCGTTGGGCCGAAGATTGCAGAAATATTAAATAATGGAGGTATCAATACATTTGCTCAATTGGCAGATGCGGATACTGTTTTTATAAAGCAATTGTTAGATGCTGCAGGTCCAAGATTTAGAACGCATGATCCAGGATCATGGCCTGAGCAAGCCGCTTTAGCGAGAGACGGGAGATGGGACGAATTAAATGACCTTCAAGATAGATTAGACGGAGGTAAATAAAAGAACATCTATTAAAAATTAGATATGTCAAAAACAAAAGATATCATTTACGGTTTATACAATGACGAGCAAGATTTGTTGCGTGCTGTAAAAGCTGCCAATGCGGATCATCTTGAAATCATGGATGTTTACACACCGTTTCCTGTGCATGGTTTGGATCCTCTTTTAGGCTTAGCAGAATCGAGATTGCACATTGCTGGATTTGTTTACGGAATGTTAGGGACATTAACGGCCTTTTTGGGAATGAGTTGGATCTTTACAAAAGATTGGCCAGTTATATTTGGTGGTAAACCACATTGGTCTGTTCCTGCTTTTATTCCAATCACATTTGAGTTGACAGTATTATTTGCATCTATAGGAATGGTTGTAACTTTTTATATCATTAATGGTTTAGGGCCAGGTGTTGTAAATCCGACAATTGATTTAAGAATAACAGATGATAAATTCTGTATCGCATTTGATAATTCAGAAACCGATCCTTCTAAAGCACAAGCCTTTTTAAAAAGAACAGGTGCCTCAGAAGTTCACGCAAAGACGATATAAGCTAATGAAATATATACAAAAATATAGTTTGATAATTGCAGTCGCAGTCGTATTGTTTCTGCAATCATGTCAGCAACCTGGCGGAGATACTCCAGGTAGTGAGTTTATGCCTGATATGGCACACTCTGTAGCATACGAAGCAAATTACTACAACTACTATTATAATAATACATGGGGCTCTCAAGAAGAGTATTATGAATTTGCTAAACCAAAGGAGCCAGTAAAAGGCACGATCTCTAGAGGTCAATCTGGGACAATAGCTATACCTAAAGCAAATGGTAATGCGCCATATCATTATGATAACACAGAGCCAGAAAGAGAAAGAGCCATTGCGGAAATAGTTGACAATCCGCTTACGATAACAGATGCGGGTTTAAAAACTGGAAAGGAACTATATACAATATTCTGCGCTACGTGTCATGGAGCAAAGGGTGATGGGAATGGATATTTAATCAGAGAAGATGGAGGCATGTATCCTGCGCAACCCGCTAATTTAATTAGTGATGAATTTATTGCTTCTTCAAACGGAAGATATTACCACTCTATCATGTGGGGTAAAAATTTAATGGGGTCTTACAAAGACAAAATAAATTACAATGAAAGATGGGAAGTGATTCACTATATCAGGGCTTTGCAAGCTAAATCAAAAAGCTTAGAGTATAGTCAATTGGTTAATACTTTGAATGTGATAGATCGACCTGCTGGTGAAAAACCAGTTATGGCAGAAGCACATATTGACGTAGATCATCATGCACATGATGAACATGGCCACCATGATGGTGGTGCAGGACATGATGGGCATAAAGATCATGATGATGATAAAAGCCATAGTCATGACCACGATGGAGCTCATGAGCATCATGAAGGAGGTGATCACGATGGTGAGCATAATCATGATAACGAGGATAATAATGGACATAACTAAAACTGAAGCATAAAAACAAAAAGATGACTTACGACTTTAACAGCAAAGCAAAGATGTGGCTCATGATAGGGATGGCCCTTGGTCTTGTATGCTTAGGTTTTACATGGTTTACAGATGATGAATTGCATACACGATTCTGGTCAAATTTCTTGCACAACTCGGTGTTCTTTACTGGGATTGCATTGATGGCCGGATTTTTCATGACGGCTAGTATTACAGCTTGGGCAGGATGGTATGTGGTATTTAAGCGTGTGTGGGAATCAATGTCTCTCTATCTTATGGTGGGTATTCCATTGATGGCAATAATTGGTTTGGGTACAGCGATGCATTGGCATCATTTATACCATTGGGCTGATGCAGAAAGTGTAGCCACAGATAAGATATTACAAGGTAAATCTGGATTCTTAAATTCAGGATGGTATTTGGGATTGACTATAATTTTAGGCATAATTTGGATTTTCTGTCTAACACGAATCAGAAGTTTATCTCTAGCAGAAGGTGCACAAGGATCAGATGGCTACAAAAAACATTATGGCGTCAGAAAGTGGGCAGCTATATTTCTACCATTTGCTGGATTTGGATCTGCTGCATTAGTATGGCAGTGGATTATGTCTATTGATGCACACTGGTACAGTACATTGTTTGCATGGTATACAGGAGCAAGTTGGTTTGTTTCTATGATCTGCTTGACTATTTTGGTTTTATTGTATTTGAAAAGCAAAGGATATTATCAAAACGTATCTACTGAACATTTTCATGATTTAGGAAAATTCCTTTTTGCGTTCAGTATATTTTGGACTTACTTATGGTTCTCGCAGTACATGTTAATTTGGTATGCCAATGTTGGGGAGGAAACGATCTACTTTAAGGAGCGGATTACTAAATATCCGATAATGTTCTACACCAACTTGTTTATAAATTTCGTAATGCCATTTTTAATATTAATGAGAAATGATACGAAAAGGAAAATGGGTTCCTTGGCTTTTACAGCTGGACTAGTATTGTTTGGACACTGGATGGATTTTTTCCTCATGATTAAGCCAGGAGTTTTGCATACAGCACATGCAGTGTCAGGTCATGGCCATCATGGTGAGGGTGCAGATCATAGTCATGATTCTCATGATCATGGAGAACATATAGCCGATGTTGCTCATCACGGGGCGGAAGCTGCAATGGAAATGGGTTTCACAATACCAGGATTAATTGAAGTCGGAACTTTTATTGGATTTTTAAGTTTGTTTTTATTCTTCGTTCTTTCGTCATTGTCTAAAGTTTCATTGACAGGAGAGAATGATCCATATATAGAAGAAAGTATTCATCACCATACATAGGAGATATTTAATACAAATAATAAATAATAAAAATGACAGGACTAATAGTCATATTAACCATAGTACTTCTTGCAGTTATCGTTGTTCAAATCGGTAAGCTGTCAGAAATTGCAGCAAAAATACGCGGCGAAGAAGAAGTAGAATTGCAGAAAAATAATAAGCAAGGTGTTTGGATGGTTGTATTCCTTATCGGCTTCTTAATATTCTGTGTATACTCTGCATGGCTGTATAAAGATAGAATGTTGGGTTACGGCCCACACGAAGCGGCTTCTGCACACGGTGGATCTTTGGATGGCCTTTTCAATATGACATTATTCTTTACAGGGATTGTATTTGTATTGACACACATCGCCTTATTTTGGTTTAGCTATAAATACAGAGAAGACAAAAGCAGAATAGCTTATTTCTTTCCGCACTCCACTAAACTTGAAATCATTTGGACAGTGATTCCTACTTTCGTTTTGGTTTTTCTGGTTGTCAAAGGATTGATGGTTTGGAATAATGCGATGGCTGATATTGGACCAGATGAAGATCACATAGAAATTGAGGCCACAGGTTATCAGTTCGCTTGGGATTTGAGATATCCTGGACCTGATGGTAAATTAGGAACTAAAAATTTTAGATTAATTGATACAGGTTCAAATCCACTTGGACAAGATTGGACAGATGAAAAAAATATTGATGATTTTCAACCTTCCGAAATCGTTCTACCAGTTAATAAAAAAGTAAGAGTACGTATTACTGCTAAAGATGTTTTGCATAACTTCTATTTGCCACATTTTAGGGTAAAGATGGATGCAGTGCCAGGTTTGCCAACTTATTTTGTATTTACGCCTATAAAAACTACAGAGGAGTATAGACAAGAATTAAGAGACTATCCTGAATGGCAACAGCCCTTTGACCCAGAATCCGCAGATAGCAAGATGAGATGGGAAGAATTTAATTATGAATTGGCTTGCGCCGAATTATGTGGAACAGGTCACTGGAGTATGAGACGTGTTGTTAGAATTGTAAGTGAAGAAGAATATGAAGCATGGTTGACTGAGCAGAAGTCTTACTTTATGTCAAATATTAGGAATACAGACGCCGATCCTTACAGAGGTCAACTTTTGGACGTAGAAATACTTGACAGAAATGTAGAATTAAAGTCAGAATTCATGTCTGCAATAAGTGAAGACGCAGATACATCAATTGTAAAATTGAAGAATGTTTTCTTTGAAACGGGCTCAGCAGTTTTAAAAGACGATTCTAAATATGAATTGAATAGTTTAGCTTCTTTATTGAAATCTAATAGTAATGTGACAGTTGAGCTAGGTGGTCATACAGATAACACAGGCGATGATGCTTTAAATATGACTTTGTCAGAAGCGAGAGCACTATCGGTTTTGAACTTCCTTCAGAGAAAAGGTATTCCTGATTCTACTATGACATCTAAAGGGTATGGAGAAAATTACCCAACAGATACGAATGATACGGAAGAAGGCAGACAAAATAATAGAAGAACAGAATTAAAAATAATTTCTAAATAATATCTTATGGGACATCATGTAGCAGTAGATCCGAACGATAAACTAGGTGTATTAATTGAGGAAACAGGTTATGACGACCACTTTCACGAGCATCACCACGGCGACAAATATCAGTCGAATTTCATCGGGCATTATGTATTCTCGATGGATCATAAGATTATCGCACGTCAATTTTTGATAACTGGTATTTTCTGGGCTTTAATAGGTGCAGGTATGTCAATCATCTTTAGATTGCAACTGGGTTTTCCGGAAGCGGATTTAGAATGGTTAAAACCACTTTTAGGTAAATGGATAGTTGTTAATGCCGACGGCATAGGAAGATTATCACAAGAGTTTTATTATGCTTTGGTGACGATGCACGGTACTATTCTGGTCTTCTTTGTATTGACAGCAGGATTATCGGGAACATTTAGTAACCTTTTAATTCCACTGCAAGTGGGTGCTAGGGATATGGCTTCTCCATTCCTTAATATGTTATCGTATTGGTTCTTCTTTTTAGCAGGTGCGGTTATGTTTTATTCACTGTTTCTAAGCACTGGTCCTTTCTCAGGAGGGTGGACTGGTTATCCTCCGCTGAGTGCACTGCCTCAAGCCTCGACCGGATCAGGAACAGGGATGACCCTTTGGTTAGTCAGTTTGACATTATTTGTTGTCTCCGTTCTTTTAGGAGGGATAAACTACATAACAACAGTATTAAATTTAAGAACAAAAGGAATGAGCATGTTTAGAATGCCATTACCAATTTGGGCATTTTTTGTAACTGCTGTTTTAGGACTTTTATCATTCCCAGTATTGGCATCAGGATTTTTCATGTTGATGTTTGACAGAGGATTAGGAACAAGTTTTTTCTTGAGTGAAATATTTATAAACGGTCAAGCTTTGGAGAGAGTAGGTGGGAGTCCAATTTTATATCAGCATTTATTCTGGTTCTTAGGTCACCCTGAAGTTTATATCATAATATTACCAGCGATGGGTATTGTTTCAGAAGTTTTATCTGTACATGCACGTAAGCCTATCTTTGGATATCAAGCCATGGTCTTATCCATTTTAGCAATTGGATTTTTATCATTTATAGTTTGGGCTCACCACATGTTTATGTCTGGTGTAAATCCTTTCTTATCCAATTTCTTTGTGATTTTCACTTTGATAATTGCCATACCCTCCGCCATCAAGGTCTTCAACTGGATAACCACGCTCTATGGTGGAAACATAAGGTTTAATTCCGCCATGTTATTCTCTATTGGTTTTGTGTCAATGTTTATATCAGGTGGATTAACAGGAATCTTTTTAGGTAACTCTGCGATTGATATTCAATTGCATGATACATATTTTGTTGTGGCTCACTTTCACATTGTAATGGGTATTGCGGCATTCTTTGGTATGTTCTCTGGAATATATCATTGGTTTCCTAAAATGTTTGGAAGGTTTATGAATGAGACTTTAGGACGCTTGCATTTCTGGGGTACGATGATTGGTGCCTATGCAATCTTTTGGCCTATGCATTATTTAGGAATGGCTGGTGTGCCAAGAAGGTATTACAGCTTTGAAACTTTTGATGCCTTCAAGCACTTTGCACCAATGAATAAGTTTATCACAATAGCTGCGATTATTGTTTTTGCATTGCAAGTATTATTTGTAATCAATTTCTTCTACAGTATTTTCAAAGGGAAGAAGCAGACTACAAAAAATCCATATGGAGCAAATACGCTAGAATGGACAACGCCGATCAATGCAGGTCATGGTAATTGGCCAGGTAAAATACCTGTAGTACATAGATGGGCCTATGATTACGGAAAAGATGGTAAAGAATTTATTCCTCAAGTAATGCCTTTGGAAGAAGGTGAGGTGGCAGGAGATCATTAATATATTTTAGAAAGACGTTTTGAGTAAAGCTATAGCCAAAAAAATAGAAGCTGGAATTCAACTTTCAAAAGTTGATGACCTGTACATGCTTTTTAAATTCAGATTATCACTAATGGTTGTGATATCATCTGTATTGGCTTATGCTATTGCCGCAAAAGGTGGTTTTTCTTTGACATTGATGTCATTGTTAGCACTAGGTGGTTTTGCAATCACCGCAGCTGCTAATGGGATTAATCAGGTTTTAGAAAAAGATTTTGATTTGCTCATGGAACGTACTAAAAATAGACCACTCCCAGCACAAAGAATGAAAAGTTCTGAAGCTGTTTTAATTAGTGGTCTTCTTTTGGTTGTGGGTACTATATTCTTGGCTTTGATAAATCCTCTGACTGCATTTCTAGGAATGGCATCTTTTATTTTATATGCTTTCGTATATACGCCACTCAAAAGATATTCTACATTATCAGTAGCGGTAGGAGCGATTCCGGGCGCATTGCCAGTTCTAATTGGCGTAGTTGCACAATCTGGAACATTAACTGTTTTGGGCATAGCCTTATTTTTAGTTCAATTTTTATGGCAGTTTCCGCACTTCTGGGCGATATCATATTTGTCTTTTGATGACTACAATAAAGCAGGGTATAAATTGTTACCGAAGAATAGTGATGGAAGTATTGACAAAAATTTAGGGGCTTATTCAGCTTTGTATAGTTTGTTGATATTACCAACAATTGCTTGGGCATATTTAGAGGGGATAGAAACAAATGCCATAGCGTTGGCGCTGATTGTAGTTTGTACATTATTATATACAGCATTAGGTATTCAAATGCAGCGAAAGCCTGGAAGGGACACAGCATTGAAATTGATGTTTAGTTCGTTCATTTATTTACCGATAGTTTTGATTCTTTATCTAATAGGTTAAAATGGAAGCAGCTAAATTAAATCCAATAAGTTTTAGAAATAGGATTCATCCTTGGATGTTTGCATTGTGGGTTTCCTTTGCTAGTATTATAATGATGTTTGGTGCATTGACAAGTGCATACATTGTAAAAAGTGCGGCTGGTGATTGGTTAGAATTTCCAATTCCCACATACTTTTTTATGAGCACCTCATTGTTAATCATTAGCAGTATTACACTGCATGTTTCTTACATTTCATTTAAGAAACAAAATGAGTATTTATATAAATTGCTTCTACCTGTTTCATTCATTTTAGGAATTGCCTTTGTTGTTTTACAATATTATGGGTGGCAAGAAATGTTTGCAATGGGTGTAGATTTAAAAGCACATGTAAGTGGCTCTTTTTTTTATTTGATATCTGGATTGCATGCTGCTCATATTTTGGGAGGTGTTGCTGCAATTTCTGTGGCTATCATACATGCTTTTTCATTACCTTTCATAGTGACTGAAAAGCGTAAATTGAGATTTAGATTAGTGCTGCATTACTGGCACTTTGTTGATATACTTTGGATTTATTTATTCGTATTCTTATTACTCGTTAAATAGAAAACAATGGCAGATACATTGACACATCCTGCTTCAGAAAATAAAGAAAAGCTGTGGAATGGAGGGAAGTCTCCCTTTAAAGTCAGTTATGGGAAGTTGATGATGTGGTATTTTCTACTATCAGATGCTTTTACATTTTCTGGATTCTTAATTGCCTATGGTACCTTGAGAGCAAGTATGCCTACTTGGCCAGTTCCAGATTTCGTATTTAGTTTATTTCCTGGATTAGCGGGTCCTGAGTGGCCTTTGCTTTTCGTTACACTGATGACATTTATACTTTTAGCCAGTTCCTTTACTATGGTGAGAGCTGTGCAAGAGGGACATCAGGAAAATAAAAAAGGAGTTGTCTTTTGGATGATTTTAACAATTGTTGGAGGGATTGGCTTCTTGAGCTGTCAAGCTTGGGAGTGGACAACATTAATTAAAAAGGAACACGTAAGTGTAACGGTAAATCCATTTAGTGCACATACTGAATCAGGTGTATATTTGGAAGGTGATGGACATGGTATTAAAGAAGGAGATACCTTTGAAGCTGGAGATTCTTATCTCATTCATAAACATGATGGGGAGTGGCATAACCTAGATTATAAAGTAACAGATGGACCTAATGCTGGACAAGTAAAACAACAGAGTTTTGGACCAAAGGCTTTTGGTGCATTATTTTTCTTCATAACTGGTTTTCACGGATTTCACGTTTTAACTGGTGTTATATTCCTCATAATTATTTGCGTTAATGCAGCTACGGGCTTGTATGTAAAAAGAAAAAATGGGTATGAGATGGTAGAAAAAATTGGACTCTATTGGCACTTTGTCGATTTGGTTTGGGTATTCGTTTTCTTGGTATTTTATTTAATATAAAAGCAGAATTTAAATGGGACATTCGTACGAGAAATCTGTAAAAACAGCATATAGAATAATTACTATACTTGCTGTAATAACTATATGTGAAGTAGCTTTTGCTTTAATTGGAAAGGGATACATCATCGAAGGCTTACATTTTCCAGGCTGGTTAATAGCAGGGGTTATGATTATCATGAGTATAGTGAAAGCATATCTCATTATTTATGAGTTTATGCACATGAAATATGAAGTGCCTGGTCTAGTTAAAACGGTATTATTACCTGTTGGCCTTTTGATATGGGCAGTAATTGCCTTCTTTTATGAAGGCACTGATTGGGGTGATAGAAGAGAATTAATTGATAATAAGAATAAGGAGAAAATAGAAACGAGAGCCAAGCCCATGGAACAAGGCATGGTTAAGGAAGTAGATATAAAAAATCAATAAAATAAATTGGCCACGCAAGTGGCCTTTTTTTTAAGTATTGCCCAACTTTTATTATGTACACATGTTTAATAAAAAATGAAATATCTAAAAACCTTTGGTATAATAATGATTCTCTTCGTGTTGCCAGCAGGCTCATGGTATTTTCTTCAATCTGGATTAGATTGGAGAAAGGCTAAAAGAGAAACATTGAAGCAAAAAGTAAGATTTATAACTTCCCATAATTTTAGCAATCAAGATAAGGATCGTTTGTTTGAATTGACAGCCAAACGTACCAACCTTGTCAAATTGAAAGGTGATTTAACGACACTTGATGAAGAACTAATTCGACAGTTTAAGAACACATTTACATTTCAGTTTTTAGTATTGTCTGATGGATTGGTCAAACCAAATAACTTATCTTCTAAAGAAGTCATTAAATATTACGATCCTGAAAATCAAGATCCTTCCTCAGATATATTTATAGGTGCAGATTACATACTAACTGATACAACGGGATTTGTACGACAAATATATACAGGTACAAAAAAAGAAACAATGACGGCGGTTGTAGAAGATGTCGCATTGATTCTACCGAAAGTAAAAACTAGAGATATTTTAATGAAAAGAAGAGGGGAGGACAATGAATAGTTTTCAAGCTAATGATGCACTAAGAAGAAAACTGGATATAGTATCCTATGTTTTATCTGTTGTAGTTATTGGTATAGTGATATACATGCGACCTGCTGAACGATTTGCAGTTGATTTTGACACAAGTTGGATGCCAGGTTTCCATGCTATAGCAAATACTTGTGCTGCTATTTGTTTGATTATGGCAATTGTATTTATAAAGCAGAAAAAAATAATTGCACATAGAAATATGATTTTTGGGGCAATGCTTTTTTCTTTTTTCTTTTTGTTGTCTTATGTGGTTTATCATTTTACAACACCTGAAACCAAATTTTGTAAACAAGGGACAATCAGAACTATTTATTTCTTTATACTTATTACTCATATAGTTTTGGCGGGGTTATCTCTGCCATTTATACTTTTGACGTTTAGTCGAGGGATTAGCTTTATGACTGAAAAGCATAAGAAAATGGCGCGTTGGGTTTATCCCATTTGGCTTTATGTTATGGTTACAGGTCCTGTTGTTTATTTAATGCTGAGACCATGTTATGGATAAATGTTTTAAATTTGTAATTATGAATCAATACATCAAAATATGTCTCGTTTCTACTTTAATAATAATGTTGTTTCTTGTGACATCAGATGATTTGCTTTCTCAATGTCCGATGTGTAGACTATCTGCAGAACAAAATTTAAAAGATGGTGGAACAGCAGGGAAAGGATTGAATAAAGGCATTTTATATATGTTGACGCTCCCGTATCTGCTAGTGGGGACCTTAGGTTTTATATGGTTTAAGAATAGAAAAAAATTAAGTGAGGATATCTATGATCCGCCATTCTCTCAAAACTAAATAGCCTCGGCAATATCTCAATATTTAATGAAGCCTTCTAATATAACAACAGGCTCATCCTACATTTAGAATAAGCCTGTCATAAGCAATCATGAAGTCTAATACTTCCTCTATTAGAAACTTAAACCATATCCAATATTATAAGACCATCCTTTTGGTCTGAGGCCAGTGTCTACGATGAAAGATTCACTCGTGAGATCTGTCATTGCAGAACTATAACCTACTTCTGTGATAAAATGTCCTTTTCCGTAATTGATCTTGGTACCAATTGTAATATTTCCATTTAGACCCAATCTATTGTAATTGTCACTTGCTAAATTCAATGGTATATCAGCAACTGTAAAATCTAGTATTGCTGTAGCTTTAGTTTTAATGACGCCTGCTTTTGCATAACTCAAACTTGGTCCAGCACTTAGGTATGGATAAATGCCGAGGCTTGTTTTTATATTGTACTGGAGCATTAAAGGCATTTCAAACGTATTTAGTTCTGCTACAGCTTTGAAGCCAACGGGCAGTTCAGAGCCCAAAATATCCAAGCCATATGTTTCTCTCACTTGAAAACCATTTTGTCTGTAAATTAGACCTGTGCGTAATGAGAGAAACCTATCTAAATTTTGATTATAAATCACGCCGTAAGACACTCTGTTTATGGACTCCAAATCAAGCAGATCATTTTTAAGTGTACTGTGTGTATTTGCAGAATGTAATCCTACAAACACATTTATTGAAGACTGACTTAAAAGTATGTTTGAAAACATTACCATTAGAACTGTTATGAATAAAAAATTAAACCTCTTCATACGTATTCATTTTAGGGTGAATAATAGTTTGTCAGTATTAGAGCTATGACGAGATGAAGAAGTTAAAGGATGTTAGATCAATGTTAATGTGAACATAAAAAAAGGCTTCTCCGGGAAGAGAAGCCTTCTACTGTTTTTGAAACTCGAATAGTACTAGATATAAAAGTTATTGTTACAGTAGTGTCAAATTTTTTGGTTTATCAAATATGAACTATATCTCATATTCATGATAAATATATATAATAAAAGTCAATTTGATATTAAAATTAGCTTGTTTTAATTCTAATGACAGTAAAAAATATTGCTGCCCATGATCCCATTAGTGCTAAACCGCCTAAAGGTGTCAATAATCCAATAAATTTGGTGTTTTCTATCCCTAATAGATCTTTCATCGAGAGTATGTACAAACTGCCAGAGAAAAGGCATATTCCACCTAAAAAAAATAAACAAATGAAAAAAAGTCCTTTTATACGATAAATTCTGTACAAAAGCGCCGTGCAGAATATAGCAAACGTATGGTAAAAGTGATATTGTACCGCCGTTTCGTAAGCACTCATTGATTTTATACTTAATTGTGCCTTTAATGTATGGCTGCCAAAAGCGCCCATGATGACTGCAAGTGTGCCTAAAACAGAGGCAATAATTATGAGTGTTTTAAATTTTGATTGCATACTAGAGTGACCAGTTTATTTGTTCTTTACCAATTTTTTTTAATAATTCATTTGTTTTTGAAAAATGCTTACACCCTTGAAATGCATTCCTTGCCAATGGTGAAGGATGAGCCGCTTCTAAGATATAGTGTTTTGATTCATCAATAAACGCTTTCTTGCTTTGCGCAAATCTTCCCCAAAGTAAGAAGATTAAGTTTTCTTTTTCTGCCGAAAGTGTACTAATTACGGCATTAGTAAATTCTTGCCAACCTGATTTTTTGTGGGCTCCTGCTTTTTTATGTTCGACAGTTAGCATGGCATTTAAAAGAAAGACACCTTGTACGGCCCATTTAGTAAGATCACCATGCGCTGGGATCTCAAAATTTATGTCAGTATGAAGTTCTTTATAAATGTTTTTTAAAGAGGGTGGTACTCGCGTTCCTAAAGGGACAGAAAATGATAAGCCCATAGCTTCTCCTGGGTTGTGATAAGGATCTTGTCCTATGATTACAACTTTGACTTTGTCTATTGGCGTTAATTTAAAAGCGTTAAAAATAAGTTGACCTGGCGGATAAATAATTTTTCCAGAAGATTTTTCACTTTTTAAAAAATGGATTAAATGGACAAAGTAGTCTTTATCAAATTCTCCTTTCAAGATCTTCTTCCATGAGGCTTCTATCTTTACTTCTCGTCGATCCACCTTAATTAATAATAAATTTGATAAATTGAATTTTATCTTCTTGGACAACCCTCATAAAATATATGCCAGGCTTTGCATTGGGAACTTGAATGTAACCGCCATCTTCAACTGTTTTTACGCGCTTTCCATTTGAGGAATATATTTCCATCAGATCGTATTTATCTTCAAAGTTGTTAAATTTAAATGAGCCCAAATTAGGATTTGGAGATATGCTCAATTTTCCTATTTCAATACTTTTCGATTGACTAACTTGATTACAATTTTGAGTCTTTAAATATTGATAAGCCTGTCCCAGTATTTCATTTCTATTGGGAAAGTCAATGGTGTGACCCACATTGTCCATCAAAGGTCCTTCTACACATGCATTGTTGTTTTGAAGACTGTTGAATAAAGGAGTGTATCTGTCATTGGGATTATCGTTTTCGCCGTGAACAATATAAAACGCTTTGTCTTTTGCACTAGCAATTATATCGCTGACTTCATTTATGTCAATGGCAGCGCCTATTGGCATAAATCCTCTAAATTTTGATGCATTGTTGAGGCCATAAGTGTACGTGGTTTTGCCTCCCCAAGAAAACCCCATAATATATCTTTGATCGATATCAATATTGTACCATGTGCTCATAGAGTCTAAGACTAAACTTGTAAATGCAGTGTCAATGGGATCATCAATTTTGCCATCTGGGCCACCATCTGGAGATAAAAGTATAAGGCTATTGGCTTCTGCAAAATTAATCAAAGTATCTCTCCATGCTTGGCCATCCCATCTGTTGGTATTTAATGGATGTAAGGCAAGCATTAGTGAATTAGAAACATTATTATCATAAGTCGATGGCACATAAATGTGATAAGACTTATCTTCCTCGGTTTGAAAATCGAAACTGCCGTCAATGGTTTGTTGGCCAGTTAATAAGTCGAGGCAAATGAACAGAAAAACTGGAATTAATTTCATGGTTAGATTTTTAATAAAAACATATGTATAGGTAGTGATTTTAAACCCAAGATTCTGTTTTTCTAAAGACAGTTCCTTTAAATAAAGCAACTATTTCATCTTTTTGGTTAGTGACTTTGACCTCGTATTGAGCGAGTTTTTTACTAAGGTTGAGTTCATTCGCAACAGCGACCAAAGTGTCATTTATAAAAACAGCTTTAGTATGCGAGATACTTGTCTCAATAGATACTGCAATTTGCCCTCTGCTGTTAGATGCGAAAGCCAAAGCACTGTCAGCTAAAGCATAACTGATCCCCCCATGGGCAATATCAAAGCCATTGGTCATTTCTTTCCTGACGGTCATTTTAAGGATGCAGTGTCCTTCTTCAATAAGGACTCTTTCGATGCCCAGCCATTGGCTGAAATCATCTTTCTCGAACATTTGACTTACTATATGTTTAGCCTTATCAGACACTGATTAAATTTTTATAGGAACATTCTCAACTATTTCCAATCCATATCCAGTAAGTCCAACACGCTTTCTGGGATTATTAGTGAGTAGCCGTATTTTTGTTATTCCTAACTCATTGAGAATTTGAGCACCAATACCTAAGTCTCTTTGTTGTGTACTTTGTGTTTTCTGAGGAAATGGATCTAATCGCATGCCTGATTCTTGTTGTGCTTTAAGCGCTTGCAGAGATTTTAGCATCGGGTTTTCCTCTTCACTATGTCTGAGGTAAAGCAGAATGCCCTTTCCTTCTTTAGCAATAATCTCCAAAGTCTTGTGCAACTGCATGCCGTAGCCCTGAAGCAAGGCTCCTAGAATATCTCCAGAGTTGGTTGAGGAATGTACACGTGTTAGTATAGGGTCTCCTTTTTCCCAATTCCCTTTTTTGATGGCAAGGTGTGTTAATTGAGACGTGATTTCAGTAAAAGCAATAATTTCTAGTTCACCATATTGTGAATCAAAATTAAGATTTATTTTTTTTTCAATAAGCCTTTCATTTTGCATTCGGTATGCCACTAAATCTTTTATTGATATTATTTTGAGGTCAAATTTTTCCGCTAGCTTTATTAATTGTGGTAAGCGTGCCATCGTACCGTCATCATTTAAAATTTCAACTAATGTGCCAGCAGGATAAAACCCAGCCATTTTAGCTAAATCAACAGCAGCTTCAGTATGTCCAGTTCTACGGAGCACACCACCATCTTCTGCAATCAGTGGAAAAATGTGACCTGGTCTGGCAAAGTCTATTGGTTTGGTATTGGCATCAACCATTGCGTTAATTCCGGTTGACCTATCGTAAGCAGAAATCCCAGTTGTACAACCTTTACCAATAAGATCAATTGAAACAGTAAAAGCTGTTTCATGTAAAGCGGTGTTGCTACTTACCATTTTTTGGAGATCAAGTTCTTCAGCGCGTTGTCTGGTAATAGGTGTGCAAATTAGACCTCTACCATGCGTGGCCATGAAATTTATAATTTCAGGCGTAACTTTCTCAGAAGCGCAAATAAAGTCACCTTCATTTTCTCTGTCTGCATCGTCAACAACAATAATGATTTTACCTGCTTTTATATCTTCAATAGCTTCTTCAATTGTGTTCAATGTTATGCTCGACAAACTGTTAATTTTTTGTTGAGGTAAAGTTGGTTAATATGTGTTAAAAAGGGGCAGTAAAGCGTGATAAATTATACTTATTTTTCTAATAAAATCCGCTTTTTTAAATAGTTTTAGAGGATAAGCCTTATTTTTAAACAAATAATTATTATGAAAAAACTATTGAGTTTGAATACTTTGGCTTTTGCCCTGTTACTAGGATGTGTGGCAATTTTTATGAGTTCTTGTGGTGATGATGAGCCTGATACTCCTCCTGTATTAGATAGAGAGGTTTTTATCGGTGCTTATCTAGGTACATTTAATTGTCCAGGTGACATCGATTTTGCAAATAGTGACAGTCTTGTTTTCAGTATTGACCCAGCAATTGCTGTAACTGATTTAAATGGAATAATTCTAAATCTATCAATCGATGGTAATCCACTTGCTTTGGCGGGTTCTGTTTCAGGGGATACTTTATTTATAATGGATGAAATAACTGGCGTTCCTATCGATATAATGGGATTAAGTGTTAATGGGAATGTCGCGGGAGATGGATCCGCAACAATAGCAAATAATAATCTTAGTGGTGAAATTGAATTAGAATTAAGTACGGCGGGTTTACCCATTGTATTGACTGATAAATGTGTATTGACTGGTGAGAAGCAATAAGTTTCTCGTACAAAAAATTCATATAAAGAGGATGCAATTTTGTATCCTCTTTTTTTTCGCCCTTTTTGAAGAGTCAGGATATTAGTTGTTTAGTTGAAGTTCCCTACCGAGAACAAGTTTGCTAATAAATGTTTGTTTTTTAATAAGAGTTAAATAGGATTATGGAAATTTAGATAACATCATGATTCTTTTATGGCACATTAATATTTGATCTAATTATTAGTTTTTAAGTTTATTTGCATGATGATAATTTTGACAACTTCAGTTTATCAGAGCAGATATTTGTATCAGGTTATAGCCAAGGTGGACATGCAGCTATGGCTTTAGAAGGAATGACTTCGATTTTCTTTTATGCAGGACTTACATTTTTGATTATTGGAAATGGATTTTTTAAGCCGAATATCTCTTCAATGGTAGGTCAATTATATAAATCACAAGGAAAAGAAAAGGATGCAGGCTATACCATTTTTTATATGGGTATTAATGCAGGTGCTTTTTTAGGTATTTTATTATGTGGTTATATTGGTGAAAACATAGGATGGCATTACGGATTTGGGCTTGCTGGAATCTTTATGTTTTTAGGAATGTTACAATTTTATTTTACACAAAGCATATTTGGTAAAATTGGATTGTCACCAAAGCAGACTGAAGATTTTGATGATGTGATTGAAGATAGTTTTGAAAAATTAGAGGATAATGTAGAGGATGTTGTTGAAGAAGCTGAAAGTTCTAAAGTTGTTAGAGATCGCTTATTTGTTATTGGTATTTTCTCTCTTTTCGTAGTATTCTTTTGGTGGGCTTTTGAACAAGCAGGTGGTTCTATGACCATATTTGCCGCTGACTATACAGATAGAGCCTTAGAAGGAAATGCAGCTTTAACTTTTAAAATAGTTAATACAATTATAACCATTATACCTATGTTAGTTATTACTTGGGTATTGGCATTATTGTTTAAACAGACATTTAGTAAATATTCCCTTGCGAACATCTTGTTAGCATTGAGTTTTGTAATCATTTGGGGAATCGTAATATGGATGTTAAATAGAGAATTTCAATCAGATACAACTGAAGTTCCCGCATCATGGTTTTCAGTTTTAAACTCATTATTTATTATTCTGTTTGCACCATTATTTTCTAAAATTTGGGAAAGTAAGCTCAACCCTTCTGGTCCTATTAAATTTGCGATAGGTTTATTATTAGTTGGTTTAGGGTTTGCGGCATTGGCATACGGATCTACTGGTATTCCAGATGGAGCAAAAACAGCTTCTGTGAGTTTAATGTATTTAGTAGTAGCTTATTTTCTTCATACTATGGGAGAGCTGTGTGTATCGCCAGTTGGTTTATCTTACGTTAGTAAATTAGCTCCTGTGAAATTAGTAAGTATGATGTTTGGTATTTGGTTTACAGCTAACTTCTTTGCAAACCTCCTTGGTGGATTTACTGGTAGTTATATGGATCCAATAATGGAAGAGCATGGTCTAACAACATTCTTCTTAATATTTACTATTATTCCAATAGCTGCGGCTATAATAATGTTTTTATTAAACCCAATGTTAAAACGCAAAATGCATGGTATTAACTAAATAGTAGAGCTGTTAATCGTTAAAATATTATAAAATGCTCCTGAAAAGGAGCATTTTTTGTAAGTTCGGAACAACTTTTGCAACAAATTAGTTATGAAGAAATTAGGATTTTTAGTGTTAGTAGTGTTGTTGGCTTCATTTAAGCCAATAGATAAAGACACAAGTGGAAAGATAAATTGGGTAACTATTGAAGAAGCCATTGAGCTTCAGAAAACATCGCCTAAAAAGATAATTATGGACGTTTATACCAATTGGTGTGGACCATGTAAAATGCTAGATAAGAATACATTTGGTAATGAAGATGTAGCAAACTATATAAACGAACACTTTTACGCTGTTAAGTTTAATGGAGAAGGTAATGAATCAGTAACCTATAAAGATAAAACCTTCGGAAACCCAAATTACGATGCTGCAAAAGCAAATCGTAGAAATAGTGCACACGAATTTACAAGAGTGCTCAAAGTAAGAGCCTATCCTACAATGGTATTTTTTGATGAAGAAGCAAATTTCATTACTCCAGTAACAGGATACTTAAAACCACGACAATTAGAGTTGTATTTAAAATTGTTTCAAAGCGATAAGTACAAAGAAATGACAACACAAGAACAGTTTAACGAATACTATAAATCTTTTAAAGCAGAGTTTAAAGAATAATAGTGTTAGGTTGAGCGCAGTCGAAACCTATTGATTTTACAAGATAAATTTATTCTATCACAAAAGCTCCCTTTTCATAAGTATAATGAAAAGGGATTTTTTTATTGGTACAACTTACTTTCCAACGTTTTGCATAAGATTTATAATTACTTGCATCAGCAATAATTAACTTTGGTTTGAGGCTGTCTATAACGCGGTTGAGGTTAAGTCT
>ENA-ORXM01000379-ORXM01000379.1-marine-metagenome-genome-assembly--contig:-NODE-379-length-82096-cov-103.311428_pt1 | contig 82096 bp, 72 predicted proteins | sample MGYA00237867_ERZ511480 | MGnify/ENA primary metagenome ERZ511480 (study PRJEB26309, sample SAMN06266103) | marine metagenome | isolation source: Algal blade | place: United Kingdom:Sidmouth, United...
CCTAAAAGTGCTAAAGTCATATCAGCTTGACCAACAGTTCTCTTACTTCTGAATTTATTTACTACTACTGAACATGCTTAAATCTAATACTATGTTAGCTCAGATCTAAGCATTAGGAATAGGAGTAACGAGAGGCTTCGATTGGCGAGAGATACGGTAAAATCCATGTTAAATAAATATTAGATGGAGCACAAGTTCTCTTTTACAATTAGGTATCAAAGTGAAACAGGCCATCTTTTTCATTGACGTAGCATAATTTAGAAGTATAGCGAATCAGTTATCATTCATATAGAGTTTCGAAACTGAAGTTTTAAGTTCTTCTGAACGTCCCTAATGTAGGCGACTATCAGACTGGTTTGAATTGAGCTCTTATCGCATAAAACATTCAAACCTTTAGAGTATCACATAAAAAAATCCCATGATTTGGCGACCATGGGACTTATATTGTATCGTGAAGTGAAAGATTAGTTTTGTACCATGATCTTTCGAGTCTTCGTACCTTCTTCAGTCGCTACTCTCATTAAGTAAGCACCTGACGTCAATCCGCTTATATCTATAGACTGAGTTTCCTTAGTGATATTGGTTAGTTCATCTATTTTGACAACTCTACCTTCTACAGTAGCGATCACCACACTAACATTAGTAGCTTGCTCGAAGCTCAGTTCAGCATTAATGAAGTCCTTTGCTGGATTAGGAAACGCTCTGAAAGCATTTTCTGGCAATGGTATTTCATCAACGGGGGATGTCAGCGATATTTGTAAGTCTAACTGAGGAGCCTGTATAATATTATTTCCACAACAAGTATACCACGAAGGTGACTGATTTGGCAGGTATACATACAGCCCAGATCCCGGTAAATTAGAATTAACATTTAAGAAGAGCGACTTATTGTCAAGGCCAGCAGTACTCGTCACGCTATCATCAAAGTATGCCATAACCACGTAGAAGGAGCCTTCATCTAATTTGATACCCTCATCCTCCAATGAGATGGTGATTTCATCAAAATTTTCTTCACCTGTGAAAACGTGAGTAGTCGTCCAAATTACTTCAAGATTAGGATGATTCAAATAGGAATTCTCATTTCTATCGAAATCATCAGGCAGTATACCTCCTGAGCTAAAGTCCGCATCTATCTTGAGAAGAGCTAACTCTACAAAGTGATTTTCTAAAGTAGTTTCATTAGATGCCACACCAAAGGTGATAGATTCTGCGAAGAACTTAGCATTATTTTCACTCGTCAAATACAGAGCTCCTAATCCCCACTCTTCATCAGTGGTTCTGAAACGGTAGCCTCCGGTGACCTCGCCGTTAAATTTCGAAAACTTTTGATCTGTGATTTGGAAAAAGTAACTTTCATCATTATCTAAAGAATCGGATTCTTCTCCATTCAAAACATTGAGCTCATAATCCATACGATAGCTACCTACCTCTATCTCGTCTGGAAGCCATAATTCTTCCACAGCAAGTGAGGTGGTGTCTCCAGGCTCTAATCCATTGAGGACTGCAGAGTCAGAATGGACTACTTCATCTGATCCTGTATTCGTGACTTCCACCTTTAGTTCAACATCTATCGCTTCTGCACCATTATTAATGACATCCGTAGAAAACAAAAATGGATCGGCATCAGCATGTGTCACAGGCACCGCATGGCTGAGTGGAGTGTAGAAGGTATTAGATATTTTAGCATTAATTCCAGTAAAGTTTATTATCTGAACATCATCAATAGCCCAGAAATAAAAATTTCCGTTAAATATAAATCTGATAGATACATCGTCAGTTGAGCTAACACCTGTCAAAGGAACTCTGAGTATACCCACAGAGGACTGGTTAGCTTCTAATTCACTATTGACCTGCGTATCAGTCCAAGTGCTGCCACCATCTGTGGACCATCCGATGAAGTAAGCACCACGGAAATATCGAGCAGCTTGAGTAATCTTGACTGCCACAACGTCGCCTGCATTAGTTCCACTCAGACTAATAGGAGGTGAAGTGATAGATCCTATCTGAGGAGAAGGGCATGGACCAGTTCCGAGTGTGGCTTCGTCACCATTGGAGTCCAAGAAATCAGAATCAAAGATAATAAACCCAGAACATGGATCGTCAGATACCAGCTCACTACCAGAAGCAGCAAATGCGCCTAATGAAATATCTCCCTTATCTCTCCACTCCCAGGTGGCATTAGCATCTTCTGCGCCGCCAGAACAAGAGATACCCTCTACTGTCCAGCCGTTGAAGCCACCTGTGAATGCTTCACTATATAAGACTTCATCATCTGCATTGGGATCTATGAGGCCAGATTCTGTTCTAACAGTCATAGCTTGTATGCCACCATCTATATCTGCTTTAAGAGTGGTACAGTCTCTCATTCGCATAGAAAATGTCGGGATATTCACTTCAATATTCATAAGATCCTCATCACTCACACCGATACCAATTAGTGTATCATTAACCACATTGTTACAAATAATAATGGCTATAGCCCCAAAGTCTTCTGCAGTTTTGGCCTTTTCTATAAAGGTACAGCTACCTCTGTCGACCAAAGCTATTTTTCCTTCTACTTCCAAGCCCGTCGTCCTTACGTTATCACATGCCTCTGTGTCAGTACCTGCATTTCCTAAGACGATCTCGCCTGATATTTCGCTTTCACAGGATTGTGGGCCAAAAGAATTGGATAAGCGCATATCGTATTCTCCAGCGACCCCGGCAGGAGCGGATACAACTAATGTGAAATTCTCAAGTTGCGCACTCGTTATCGTCCAAAAGGCTGCCACAATGAGAAGGGTATGTAAAAGTCTACTTATCATATTTATGTTTTTCAATCAAATAAAAAGTTAGTGCTGAATTCTATTAACCTCTAAAATAGATAAATACTGATAATTGAAGTTATATATAATCATAATTGATCAGCTTGAAGGGACTAAAAGTCTTTACGGTTCCAGAGATAAATCAATTATACGAGATATCTCAACTATATCTACTAAGTTATTTTTGATATAAAGCCTGAGATTGTCTAAAGAATTATCTGTAAGTCCGTTCTCCACAGCCTTTATCTGAGCTATTAGTTCGGTGGCATTATTCACCACATGGAGGACTCCTATATTGGCAAGATGTTTGGCATCTATGAATTTATTGATGTTCGGCCCACAGATTACGGGAATATTAAAAACAGCGGGTTCGATGACGCTATGAGTCCCACGTTGAAAGCCTCCTCCGACATAAGCCACGGTAGCATATTGATACATATACTTTAAATCACCCATGGTATCTACAATGATGATATTAGTCTTGATATGCTGCTCCATTGACAATGATGAGTATCGGATAGCCGATGGAAAGTAGGCCTGAACCTGCTTCAGCTCTGATTCGTCTATTTCATGAGGTACGATCAGCATATTATAAGATGATAAATCAGGTAGCGCAGCGGCTATGACTCTATGATCAGAATCTAGAGTACTGCCCCACACGATGCATGGCTTGACTCGAGTGAATGATGTTAAGTATGGAAATTTTTTAATATTCTCCTTGGTATAAGTGGCTTGTACTATTCTTGGGTTACCTATCACCGATAAATTTTTAAAGCCCGCCTGTTGTAACAGCTGGAAAGATACCTCATCCTGAAGTAATAATACAGCATGATTCTTTAATGGGGCGGTCACTACATTAGTTATCTTGCGTAGCCACCAATGGTCAGGCCTTATATAGGTGCCGATGAAGAATACTGGTATAGACATCTTTTGACACTCTGCTATCATATTAGGCCAATAGTCATTTTGAGAGACGACAAGCACACTAGCTTGAATACTTTTGATGAATAGAGATACTCTTTTTTTCATATCCAGTGGTGCATAGCAGATATGATCAGCTATTGTTTGGTCGAAGGTGTGATCAAAGCCAGATGGAGAAAAAAAGCTAAGGATTGTCGTACAGTGCGATTGACCACGATAATGAACTAATAGTGGCGCAATACCCTCGTACTCTCCATAGGAGGCACAGTGAAACCAGATATTATTCCCTGCCCTAAGGATTGGCGGCTTGCTGCGTAGGTGACCTTTGTAGAATTTCTTGATCCGAGAAGAAAATAAGCTGAGGAATGGGAGGCATCCAAAGACCACACGACTTATGATGCGATAGAAAAACATATAATCACAGGATAATCAAAATATCTGTGAGATAGGATCTTTTCTGGCACCATATTGCATGTAAATTCAGTTACTTTTGCGATTCATTAGTTAAGAATAATAAAGAAAGCAATTAGGATGGGGTATAAAAAAGTAGAGTCGTACGATGAAGAGGTGACGAATATACTGAGAACCAAGTTCGAAGATATCTTAGATACCTTGGGTGAGGACAAGTCAAGGGACGGTCTACTTAAGACTCCTGAAAGGGCGGCGAAGGCTATGCAATTCTTAATGCAGGGCTACGATCTTGATCCTCAAGCTATTTTGACAGGAGCCTTATTCAAAGAAGATTACAGTGAGATGGTCATCGTCAAAGACATCGAACTATATTCTCTTTGCGAACATCATATTTTACCTTTTTTCGGTAAGGCACACGTAGCATATATTCCTAACGGCCACATTGTAGGTCTCAGTAAGATACCCAGGATTATCGATGCCTTCGCACGCCGACTCCAAGTACAGGAGAGACTAACTGATCAGATTTTACACTGCATAGATGATACGCTTAAACCCCATGGTGTCGCTGTAGTAATCGAAGCAGCTCATATGTGTATGATGATGAGAGGAGTGCAAAAACAAAATTCTGTAACTACCACATCAGCCTTTACGGGTGAATTCAAGAATGTAGAAAGTCGAAGTGAATTTCTAAATTTAATTGATACTAATCTAAGATAGCTAATAATTGGTCGAGGTATATGACATAGTTTATCAGCTCAATTCAATATAAGTTTAGCTTATAGACATTGTATCAACATAGCCTCTTTGCAAATAATAGGACTGACTAAATAGTTATCAAGCGTATCAGTTAAAATATAATATAGATGAAAGCAGCATTATTTCCAGGACAGGGATCACAATTCATTGGTATGGGAGCTGATCTGGCTTCAAAAAATGAGAGAGCCAACCAGTTATTTCATCAGGCAAATGATATTTTAGGTTTTGACATATTGTCGATCATGCTTAACGGCCCTGAAGAGAAACTAAAACAAACGAATATAACCCAACCCGCGGTTTTTATACATTCATTAGCTGCATTGGCGGCTAATCGATCAGAGATAGAGTATGACTACGTAGCAGGTCATTCTCTGGGAGAACTTTCAGCTCTTGTTGCTGCTGAATGCATCTCATTCGGGGAGGGTCTCTTATTAGTGAAGGAGCGGGCGGAGTCAATGCAATATGCTTGCGAGAAGCAGCCAGGTACCATGGCAGCCATTTTAGGGTTAGATAATGGAAAGGTAGAAGAGGTGTGTGCCGAAATAGATGGCATTGTCGTCGCCGCGAACTATAATTGTCCGGGGCAGCTGGTGATTTCAGGGGAAGTTAAAGCTGTAAAATCCGCTACAGAGATGCTCAAGGCAGCTGGAGCGAAGAGAGCAGTCCTGCTAAATGTTGGAGGAGCTTTTCATTCCGAACTTATGCGGCCTGCGCAAGACCGATTAGCCCAGCAAATTGAAAAAACTACCTTCCATGAACCACTGAAATCCATATATCAAAATGTGTCTGCACAGGCAGAATCTGAAGCTGATAAGATAAAGAAAAATTTATTGAAACAGCTCACTTCACCGGTCAGATGGACGCAGACCATTCAGCAGATGGTAGCAGATGGGATTGACTCATTTGTCGAGATTGGCGGAAATGGAAAGACACTAAGCTCTTTCGTCAGAAGAGTATCAAAAGACTTATCAGTAGAATCATATATATAATTAATCCACAACATTCTGATAAATGAAGCTTGCCAAAGGGACAATTCTAATCGCAGAGCCATTCATGATGGATCCAAATTTTAAACGATCAGTTTTGATCCTGTGTGATTATTCTATAGAGGAGGGATCTGTTGGCTTCGTGCTGAATAAGCCTATCGATATGTCAGTGAATGATCTCGTAGCGGATTTTCCGAAATTTGAAGCTAAAGTCAACTTTGGAGGTCCCGTAGCGACAGATACGATTCATTACATTCATACCGTAGGTGATCTAGTGGATGATAGTATCAAAGTCGGGGATGGCATATACTGGGGAGGAAGCTTCGAGAAGCTAAAATTCCTAATTCAATCCGAGCTAATATTGCCTAAAGACATTAGATTCTTCATTGGGTATTCTGGATGGTCAGCAGGCCAGCTGGAGGACGAAATGGAGATTGGCTCTTGGGTCATGCATGATTCTGATGCTAATTATATCTTCAAGTCCAGCCAAGACGAGCTTTGGACGCAGACTCTCATCAACAAGGGAAATACATACAGTGTCATCTCACAGATGCCTGATAACTTCAATTTGAACTGATCTAATGATCTTACTTAAGGATATAAATTTTGGGTTCGGCGAAAGAACCATATTAGACAATATTAATATTGCCATTAAAGCCAATGATAAGATAGGACTGATTGGACGTAATGGAGTAGGGAAGTCCACTCTCTTCAAGCTCATCATGGGTGAGCTCGCCTTGCGCTCTGGCAGCGTCGATATTCCGAAGGAGTACACCATAGCTTATTTGGAGCAGGACAGAGACTTTAGATCTGATGCCTCAGTGGTAGACTATGTGGTAGCCTCTCAGAAAGAGTTGCTCAATCTTAATCAAGATTTGGCTCAGGTACAGAAGCAACTCGATGAAAGAACTGACTATGAGAGTGACTCATATATGCAGCTCATCACTCGGATGACGGATCTGAATGACATGATATCATTATCGAGTCCAGAAGAAGTCACGGCTAATGCCGAAATGTTACTCAAGGGCTTAGGATTTAAACAGCAAGAGCTCAATCAGCCTCTCACCACCTTCTCGGGAGGCTGGCAGATGAGAGCTAAACTCGCCAGTATACTGCTGCGCAAGCCCAACTTACTACTACTCGATGAGCCGACTAACTACTTGGATATAGAGTCCATCATTTGGTTTGAGGCATATCTAAGAGACTATCCTGGCTCTTTCGTAATCATATCTCATGATACCGACTTCTTAGACAATACGACTTTATCAACTGTAGAGCTGCTTAATGGACAGCTTCAGGTATATCACGCACCCTACAGTAAGGCACAGGAGGAGAGGGGCATCAGACTTGAACAGTTGAAGTCAGCCTTCTTAAATCAACAAAAGGTCATAGAGCAAAAGCAGAAAACAATAGAGCGATTTAGAGCAAGTGCAACAAAGACATCCATGGCCCAATCCATGGAGAAGCAACTCAACAAGATGGATAAAATCCAATGGCAAGAGGAGAGCACTTCAGAGATAAAAATTTCATTCTTGGATCCACCACGCTCCGCTGGCGTGGTCATTAAAGCCGATAACTTAGCTAAATCTTACGGAGACAAGAAAGTTTTTTCGGGCATAGACTTTGACATAGAGCGAGGTCAGAGAGTCGCATTAGTCGGCCAAAATGGCCAAGGTAAATCAACGCTGATTAAACTGATCACCGACAAAATCGAGCCTAGTTCAGGCAAGATAGAATTAGGCTCCAACGTATTCCATGGAATTTTCTACCAAGATCATACAAATGGGATGGATGGCAATATGACCGTCTTGGAGACACTGGAATCTAATTGTCCGCCAGAATTGAGGACAAAGCTCAGAAATATTCTGGGAGGATTCTTATTCTCTGGTGAAGATGTGGAAAAGAAGGTGAAGGTGCTTTCTGGTGGAGAGAAAACAAGACTTTGCTTAGCCGATCTACTCTTACGGCCTTATAATCTTATTATTCTTGATGAGCCGACTAACCACTTGGATATGGCAAGTAAGCTGGTACTACAGGACGCCCTTAATCGCTTCAAAGGAACATTACTGGTAGTATCTCACGATAGATTTTTCCTAAGGGGACTAACGGAAACAACGATAGAGCTACGTGACGGGCAGCTATCTACTTATTTGGGTGACATCGACTATTTTTTACAGAAACGTAATGCTGATAATTTCAGACAGGTAGAACTCGGAAAGCAGGAAAGGCAGAATAAGAAAGAAACGGTCACTAAGGCACCGATTGATCATAATAAACTGAAGGAGCTAAAAAAACAAATCTCTAACTTAGAACGCAAGATCGGTCAGCAAGAAGATAAGGTCAAAAAACTAGAACATAAGATGGCAGAGCCTGACTTCTTTCAGTCATCTACTCAGGATAAAGTGATTAAGGAGCACGGGCAGCTAAAGACGGCAATCAGTGAACTAAATGTTAAATGGGATGTCTTAGCAGAGAGTATTATTGCAGTTGAATCTTAATATTCAATCTATATTCTTAAATTCACACCATAACTGTACTTTATGAGTGTTTTAGATTTTGTTAGGGTAGTCATTTATAGGTTTCACGAAAAGGGCCTAGAAGTGTTTTTAGTTAACTCTGACTTAGAGCAAGATCCCGACGTCTGGAAAATACCTAAGACTGGCATGGAAAATTTAGATAAGTGTGAAGAGTGTATCGAATTGGACCCTGTAACAGATATAAATGGAAGAACCCACACCACATATGCTGTGGAAGGCGACTGGCATGATATACCCTCTATTAGAGGACTAATCAAGCATGATATCAAGCTTGCTAAGCAGACTATTAAAGAAGTCGTACCAGGCATAGAGCAAGGCGGATTTTTCGCTGTTAAGGAAGCAGTTAAAAACACCATGCCCGAAGAATACCAAGCCCTCAAAGAACTTAAGGACATCCTCTTTGACAGGAATGTAGTCAAGAATATATGAATCAATCATCGTGAGACCCAATATCGATAGCGTATCCATAGAGACGACGGACTTTACATTTGACAATTTACAATCAGTATATCATGGGAAAGTTAGAGATGTGTACGACTTCGGTAACAGACTAGCCATTGTAGCCACCGACCGCATCTCTGCCTTCGACCATATTCTACCAAGAGCCATTCCTTTCAAAGGTCAAGTCTTGAATCAAATAGCAAGCTATTTTTTACAAGCAACGACGGACATATGCTCTAATTGGTTAGTTGACTCGCCAGATCCTAATGTCAGCATTGGGATTAAGTGTGATCCAATCAAAATAGAGATGGTCGTCAGAGGGTATCTTGCAGGTCATGCATGGAGAGAATATAAAGCCGGTAAGCGAATCATCTGTGGAGTGGAGATGCCTGATGGCATGAAGGAAGCTGATAGATTTCCCTCTCCAATCATAACGCCTGCTACTAAGGCCGAGGAAGGACACGACGAAGACATCAGCCGGGAGAATATCATGCTCCAGCAGTTAGTACCACCAAGCATTTATCGGACCATGGAAAGCTACGCACTGCAATTATTTGAAAGAGGCTCGCAGATGGCAGCTGACAAGGGACTTATCTTAGTAGATACTAAATATGAGTTCGGGTTAGCCAATGATGAGGTGGTACTAATCGACGAGATACATACTCCAGATAGCTCCCGATACTACATTCAGGAAGGCTATGAACTGCGACAGAGTGCTGGAGAAAAGCAAAAGCAACTGTCGAAAGAATTCGTAAGAGAATGGCTCATGGGTCATGGATTTGAAGGTAAAGAGGATCAGTTGATGCCTCACATGCCTGATGATTTTGTTTGGCAGATCAGCGAGAGATATATTGAACTCTATGAGATTTTGACAGGACAAGTATTCCAGCGTGTTTTTGATGCTGCGATTTATGACAGAATCAAATCTCAAATTAAATCTTATATGTCACAGCATCCTTAGCATCTGTACCCTAATGGAGAAAAAATCTTTCTTATTACCATCAATAGTATTGAGTCTTGCTTTTATGATCGGCTGCTACATACTAGGGACTAAGTGGGTGCAGTCCAAAGCAAATAACAATCGGTACGTGACGGTTAAAGGTCTCTCCGAGAGAGATGTTATCGCAGATAAAGCGTGGTGGAGTATAAATAGTCAGAATGGAGCAAATACCATTGATGATATTCAATTAAGAGTGACTTATGTAGAAACGAAGGTGAAATCATTTTTGCAAAAATATGGCTTCACCGAGGATGAGATCACCATTGAAAGTATAAATATCTATACTAACAATTATCAAGATGCCAAGTACCGATACAATGCTGATATTCAGATCAGTGTAACGACTGACGACATATCAAAAGTAACCTTAGCTCAAAAATCCGTTACAGATCTCATCTCACAAGGCATCTTAGTACAGGCTGAAAAGTGGGCTTCTGGACCGAAATACTACTTTACTAAGTTTAAAGATGTCAAGACCGAAATGCTTGCCGAAGCTACGAAAGAGGCCAAAAAAGCAGCTGAAGAATTTGCTAATAATTCTGGCTCAAATGTAGGATTAATCAGGCGAGCTAATCAAGGAGTATTCCAGATCCTACCAGGAAATAAAACTCAAGAAGATCAAGTATTTTTTCCTGACAAAAATATCAGAGTGGTCAGCACGGTTGACTACTTTTTAGAATAAACACAAAAGGTATTTGCCAGAAAACTTTATCATCAAAGCGGGAAGAACCGCCTTTACTCATGTCAAAAAATATGGTCTTCAGCCATCTGACATTTTTGTAATACCTGCTGCAGCAGGTGGGCCGAAGTGGATTACCTTGTACGGTTTAGACCAGTATCTCGTGTCAGAATGGTTCAGTAAGCTAGACCATCAACTGCACTTAATAGGTGCATCAGCTGGTGCTTGGAGAATGCTCTGCTACTGCTTGCCAGATTCTGGAGCGGCTCTTGATAGATACTTAAAATATTATATAGAGCAGCGCTATACTACATGGCCAGGACCTGACGAGGTATCATCAGAGTTAAGTCACATTATACATCAAATCATAGCTGATTCTACGTATGCTCACGTAGATTCAGCTGCACATAAGAAGCTTTACGTTATCAATAGTCGTAGTAAGTCTTCTCACAGCGAGGGAAGGCGGCTGAAGCAGACATTAGTTAGAGCTGGCCTGGCTAATCTGATCAGCAGAAAGGCCCTCTTTCGGCATTTCGAGCGCATTATCCATCATACTCAGTCATCTATCTCCCCTGTGGTACTGGATGATGGTATGAAGACAGAATATAAGCTGATGACTCAGCAAACTTTTTTATCTAGTCTGTATGCTACAGGATCCATACCCGCTCTCTGTCATCCAGTTGTCATGGACGATAATCTGCATTATTGGGATGGAGGTATTACGGATTATCATATCGCTTTGCAGTATGATACTCCTGGGTTAGTTCTATATCCACACTTCAGTAATACCATTAAGCCAGGATGGTTTGATAAGCACCTTTCATGGCGTCGTGCGAGTGCTGCGGTGACTGATAAGATGATTCTCATCCATCCATCGAAGGCATTCATCAGATCCTTACCTGACCAAAAGATTCCTGACAGAAAAGATTTTGAAATTTATTTTGGAAGAGATGATGTACGTATCAGTCGATGGTATGAAGTAGCATCTGCTAGTGAGGTCATGGCGGCAGAATTCAAATCTCTTTATGAATCTGGCAATTTAATCAACGAAATTGAGCCCTTGTAATCCAGCAATTACCTTGAGCATTCGGCGTAAATCATGCGCGAGTTTACTGAAGTATGACTTATCCCAGTTTAATTTAATCCTTCATAAAAGAGGCGAGAATCGAACTTACCAAAGCTCCAAAGGGCATCGGTATAATCATGGATTGCATCATATAAGAGCTAAGATTAAAGTACTTTGGTGCATCGTCTGGTGATACGTAGCCAGCATTAATCGCTTGATCTATAGCATTAGAAAAGTAGTCGGGAGAAATAAACTGATGGATAATGGCTTGCGTCAGTGGAGCTAAGATCATGACAACTAAACCAATGACGATACCAGAAATCATGCCCTGCCGCCAGTCCATGCGAAATCGATCAGCTGATCTGATCTCTCGGAGTGCCAAGTAGTACAAAATGATAGCCACTAAAATATATAGATAGGAGAATAAAGAGTGAGATGCTATTCTGGTGGTATGGAACCCCAGAAGACGCTCAAGTAAAGCCCAACAAATACTACTCGCTGTCAAAATCAAACCCCACTTTATTTCCGTTATATATTCACTCATTACTTAAACTTTAGTTCCGATGATAGCCAATAATTTGGAAAATTAGTTCATTAGTAGAACTGGCATTGACTTTGAGAATTATTCAGCGGTAGTTTTTATCTGCCGCAAGGCTTCATCAATTACTTCAGAGATTAGCTGACTGTGTTCGTGGCTCATTAGATGATGCTCTATCCTTCCATCAGATATGGCTTCATAGCACGCTCTGATTTCGTAGGAGAAGCTGGATGGCATGTCAATAGGTATTTTCAAATTTTCCTTAGTATCACCATAATTTACTTCTAATGACTGACCAGACCAAAATTTAGGAAGACGTATCCATCCAAGAGTGCCTGATATTATGGCATCATGTTGCGATTCTATTTCAATACCGCAAAGCAGCTGAGCGTGTCGATGGTCAGAAAAGCTCAAAAGCATAGAAGCGCGCAAATCTACCTTATCATCTGAGAGCATACCGCGGGCAATCACCTCATGCGGTGCCCCATCAAAAAGGTCTATCGCGAGCGAGATAGGGTAGATACCGACATCCCAAATGGCGCCGCCAGCCAGATCAGGATTGTTAAGCCTGTCATCAGGGCCCATGTCTCGAGCATTGAATGAGAATGAGGCTTGCACGTGCTTCACCTCACCGATAACTCCAGACGAAATGATGGACTTCATGCGATTGTAGCATGGCAGAAAACGAGTCCAAATAGCCTCCATTAGAAATAGATTCTTTGCTTGTGCAAGCGAGATCATTTCAGAGACATCAGCAGCTGATATTCCCATGGGCTTCTCACACAACACATGTTTGCCAGCTTGAAGTGCCATGATTACATTTTCTTTATGATAGTTATGAGTATTGCTGATGTAGACAATATCTATCTCTGGATCATTGTATATTGCCTCATAGTTGTCGTGAATGTCTATCGTCTGGTATTGCTCACGCAAAGGCCCCGCATTGGACTTAGAGGCGATAGCTTTTAGTTGAGCTTCCGGCACTTTACTGATCGATGTGATAAATTTTTTAGCTATCCTCCCACAGGCAATGAGTCCCCATTTCATAGGTCATAATTTAGTCTAAAATATCTCGAGAGTGACTTAAAAAGTAATCAGATGGTTGAATTTATAGTGCAGCTCACCTCGATATTTCATGTTTGGACAATGATACAATGCCTAAGCTGGGAATAGCTGAAATGTCTGGAATATTTTTCCACCATCACCCATGAATCGGAGCTCGATTTGGATACTGTCCTTTCCAGTCTGATTGAAGACTAATACGCCATAACTTTTACTGGCTACTACTTTTCCGATTCTGTGCTGATTTTTCTCGCCAGTAAAATTGCGATAGTGGTGAGTTAAACCTGAAGATGTAATGTCGTAGAGAGGTAGCTTTATACCCTCTAATTGTAAAGCGGACAATTCTGATAGGTGCCTATCACCACTCATCAAAATGGGTCGATTTACATTTTTTTCACGGAGCATGTCGAATAGCCTTTTACGAGCCAAGGGAAAGTTAGACCACTTTTCATATTTATGCTCTTCGGCAATAAATTGAATGCCGTTAGCGATCAGATGTACGTCTGCTGCATTCAGCGACAATATACTATCCAACCATGCCCATTGAGCCTCCCCTAAGATATCCGCACCTTCTGATCGCTTAGAGCTGTTAAGATTCGCTGGTACGGCATCTCTAAAATATCGACTGTCTAGAAGTACCACCTTAATCTTAATACCATTTTTTTCAAGGTTATGATCTATATAAGCACCTTCCCTTCTCCACGCAGGATTAGTCTTGGCTACGTCTAAGAATTGAAAGAGAAGGTCTCGGCTCACTTGCTTAGAGGCCAATTCCTTTCCTGCGTTATTCTTCCCGTAGTCATGATCATCCCAAGTGCCGACAATAGGCGTGCTTCGCAGCAGTGTTTGGTATTCTTGATTTTGCAGCTGCAGTTCGTATTTTTCTAACAGCACAGCGGGGTCCTCACTATCGCCATAAATATTATCTCCCAGCCAAATCCACATATCTGAAGATTCTTGAATGATGTCGTCCCACAAGATTTGCTCGCTGTCTTGCTTATTACAAGAGCCGAAAGTAATGATCACATCATCATCTTCAGCTAATCTTTGATTTTGTCCAATGCTTGTCTTATCGACATCTGCGGATGGCTGTTCGTTAGGTATGCATGCTGCTAAGATTATTACATACAGTAGTAAAGGATAAAGATATGGTCTCATTGGTATTAAAATTTGAATCACTTTAAGCAGATACGGGGCATAGCATTAGCAATGCGCTTTTAGTGTTGTATGGTGAAGTGTTTTATCAGTGATTTCCATTCTGCTGAAAGTGAGCATGGTGGTCGAGTTCGATTGGCTCTTCGGTACCAATAGTCAGCATTCCATATATCTCCCTCCTTTCTATGCAAGTAAGCATGAATCCATGCAGCGTCATTACCTTGCATCCCATCTACTATTTGATGAGCAGAGGACCAGTCTCCAATAGCATCATAGCGCAGCGCTCTCAATATTGGGTTTTCAATATCGTGATCGTTTTTGTGAAGGGAGTTCATAAATTCTGAATAAGTCATGTAAATACAAAATTGAGGAAGTTGGACATCATGAATAAAATGATTTAATCAATTTTTTGACTATTTAATAATCTAATGGATTAGTGCTATCGAATACCAATCATTCTATAATCTTCTCTTGTAGTGCTAACTCCACGTGAGCTATGTGATGATTACCATGCCAAGCATACATACTGGTCAGGGACCCAAGTGAAATATGCCTGTTATTGGCAGGATGAATGAGTTCTCGCTCATAGTCTGAAGGCTGCAGCATGTGCAGGAGTAGTGTCCACCTTCGATGGAGCGCCTCCAATAAGCTAAGAGACATTTCTACTGGTGCCTCGTAATCTGGGAGTGTGGCCCAGGAGTCTTCTTGATAAGCCTTTATCATAGGTGTGTCTTCCGTCAGAGTCCACTTATACCTCACATAACTGTTGATATGACTATCAGCGATATGATGAATGATCTGTCTGATATTCCATCCGCCTGATCTGTATTGATATTTTAGTTCTTCGTCAGATAGTCTATTACAAATGAATTTTAACTTCTTTGGTTGCTCTTCTAATGTGTGTATCCAAGATTTGATCGATTCTTCATCTATCCTTTGCGGAAATTTGAATTTTCCTATTGGATATTGTTTGTTTATTATTCCGGTCATACATGGTCTTTTTAAGCAGTGATAGGATTTGCAAATTGAATAGTAAAGGTACTGCCTTTACCTAATTCTGATTCACAGCTTATATCGCCCCCGTATAAGTTGACAATTTTCTTGCAGATAGCTAAGCCGATGCCTGTGCCAGGCATATCTTTAGCATCAATTTTTTGGAAAGGATTAAAGATCTTTTTTAGATACTTCGGGTCTATACCGCGTCCATTGTCGATCACACATATCTCAATAAGATCATCAGTCGTCTTACTCGTTATGAGTAGAGTGGGAGTGGTTTCTGCTCTGAATTTGATCGCATTTTGCAGAAGGTGTTCAAAGAGCAAAATCAGGATGGACTGCCTACCGTGTATTTTTGGCAGATTATGATAGTGGATAAGCGCAGAGGTGTTACTTATCTCCTCCTGTAAATTTTGTTTAACGATATCCATAATGTGATTAAGATCGTGCAGACTGGCATTATTAAGTGAGTTTTTACCTATGCTTGAGAACTTTAGCGAATCATCAATAACTTGGGTGAGCTGAGTGACCGAAGTAATCATCATGTTTAGATATTGCATAGCCTTATCGTCAAGTTGACTCGCATAGCGTGTCTTTATTAGTTGGCTATAGGATCCGATGGTTCGCAGGGGGGCTTTGAGGTCGTGAGAAGCTATGTATGTGAACTGCTCAAGGTCTTGGTAAGCTTCTACTAGCTTATTTAGATGGTTATCAATAATCTGATTTTGATCTAAGAGTAATTCGTTAGCCTGTTGTAATTGGCGGTGGTTCTTCTCTAAATCATCGATAGTATTTTGTAGGTAACTAATAACCAGAGTCCGGTCTTTTTCGGTATTGCTGTGCTTGAAGTGATTGCTTTCTGATTCTAATTTTATCTTACTTATAATTTTACCAATATCACCTTTCTCTTCGGGCGTGAGCTTATCTATCTGATCTATGTAGTCTGCTAAGGCTTGCAGGTGTTGGGGTATCACATTTCTTAGTTGAACAAAAGATAAAAGATATGATTATATGGTAATAAATCAAATTAAATACCCGATCACAGATATAATAAATCTAATCAGGATTATTGGTGACATTTTAAATATTAAATTGGTAAGCCCACTGATATTAAGAAGCTTTTCTGTCGTAAAGAATAGTGCGTTAGATGACTATTCAGATAGGATAGCCCTGATATTCCAGTTAATACTTTCGGTAGTCGTTAAGTCTCTAAAAGTAGTCCATTGCCGATCAGAGTTTTGATACAGATAATCTCCGTTTACATTAGCAGGACCAGCATCACATCCTGTCACTTGAGTGGCTTGCTCTACACCAAAAACCAAGCCAATCCAGATTTCTGTTCCATCAATGAGATAAGGGGTGTTCAGCGGTATTGTATTCCAGCTATTAGCAGCGAGGGAGACTTCCTGGGCTAAAATTTCAGTAGCTGGACTACCATCTGATCCGTCACCCCCATAGATGATCACCTCTGAGCTATTAGGTACATCTAAGATATAGACGTCTAAAGCCTCAATGGTTTGACCTGTATAAGCTCTCATGATTATATTAGGAAATCTTGCTGCAGTCACATATTCACCAGGTAGAAATGTCGGACCTGTTGCATTATCCCCATCATAATTAAGTATTTGCTCATCTGCATCGTCATCACCACATGAACTAAAACAGACACCTGATAATATAATGGTACAGCAGAGTAATAGCCTTAGCATGTTCATACTTGAATTTTAGAGTTAGTCAAATAAATTGTCATAAGAATCTCCAGAGGAAGATCCCGATCTATATTGGGCATCTTTCTCAGGCATGTCTAAGTCTAACACATCATCGGCTTGTTCTGTTCCGCCGAGTAATAATAAACTACTTTTCTTCTCGTATTCTGCCAGCATCTTGAGTCCTTGTTCCTCAAATACTCCGTTCTGTAAGTCCACACTATCCATGAAACTAGAAGACATTTCCATCAGTTGTTCCATCTCACCTACTTTATTAGCAACATCATCAGCAATAGCCTCCATAGAAGCATCAAACATGGCACGTTTATCAGAATCACCCTTAATGATGCTCATAGCAGATTTCATTGCTGAGTGAGATGCTCTGATAGCTTTTCTTTCTTGCTCCTTTACTTTGACTTGATCCTTAGTGTCCTCGAGCAGGATTTCAGAGTTAGAGTACATCTTCGTCAGCACTTTGTAGAGAACGCCGATTTTACTATGAAGAGCAGCATACTTACTATTAGTCTCTTTCAGTCTCGCTGCCTTCCTGCTGGACAATAACATCGCCTTCTGATTACCCTGCTCTTTCGCTTTTCGTGCGATCAACATATTCTGCTCAATCTCTTTGTTATTATCAGACATCATGGTTTTAAGCTTTCTTGCCTGACCCCTGAGTTCTCCTATCTGCTTTCCCATTTTTCTGAGATTCGCCTCTAAATCTTCTATATAACTCTTCAGTATTCCCACAGGATCTATAGTGACAAATATGCCTGTTATCTTTCTCATGATGCCCTTATAAGCATAACTGATTAAGGCTCTCATCTTAGGATCTAAAGCCATGTAGATGATAGCACCTAAAGCTAATAGTGTCACGGCAAGACCTAAGGTAGTCTTGACCAATGCTAGCAGAGCACCAATATTGGTGGCAACCAAAAACCCAAATAAAGCTATGATACCGACCAAGAAAATTGTACCCGTGACTCCCTCTGGTCGCTTCCAAAATGTTTTGGGTTTAGACCCTCCATCAATACTGCTGAAATCAGTCATAATTTTTAGTTTTTATATATTTCCTGTGATAAGTGACATATCTTCTTCTATGATTTCTGTCACACTATTATAAGCGGTTAAAAATTCGTTTTTAGTATTTTCAATCTTCGTTTTGGCCTCCTGAATTTCATTATCTACATTACCAATCTTTTGCTTGTAAAGTTCCATTTCTTCCTTCATCTTAGTAATCTTCTTCTCGTATTCTCTAATTTTTTCTTGTAGCTTAATAGCGTCTTCTTTTTTCTTGCTGACTCGAGTGTCCATCTGGTTTTGCAGCGCTTCAGCAAATTTGGATTTTTCAGAGTTTAAAACTTTTTTGTACTGCTTGGCAGAGCTTAGTAATTTGCTCTTGGTCAGCCCCATGGTGGAGGCAGTAGCAAAGGCAGATTTGACAGCCATAGACTTATCCATATCCATGTCCTCCATAGATGCAACTGACTGCTTAAATTTTATATAATCAAAGTCTGGACTTGCATTAGACTTTATGGCTTTCAGCAGTGCCGAGTGGAATTTATTGTCAGGATCAGTTACAGCGCCAAATAGCTTTTTCAGGTCTATGGTCATATATCTCTTATATACTTTTCGAAGATTTATAGTTCAATAAAGTAAAATAAAGGCTTTCAGTTGATTTTCTTAGACTATCTGACATATTAATTTGATGAACAGTGCTATTCAGAGCCATATCAAGCAGAGATACCCTAATCTAAGCTTCATGATAGTTGTAGAATTTCTCATTGTGCTGATATTGTGATCGATACATATAGATGCTAAGTAATATATTTTTAAGCCTCGCTATGTGATTTTCATTCCGGAATTCGAGTGATTATCTTAATTTAGGCTTCTATGAAAATACTGCACACAGCGGACTGGCATATCGGTAAGACGCTCTACAAACAAGAGCTGAATGAACAGATACGGCTCTTCTTCGAGTGGCTCATTGGGGTGATACAATCAGAGAAAGTAGACGTTCTTTTGGTATCTGGTGATATCTTCGATCTTGCTAATCCCTCTAATGCAGATAAAAAGATGTATTACAGAATGCTACACCGTCTCAATGCCCTTAGCATTACTTGTATTATTACGGCTGGCAATCATGATAGTCCGTCGCTAATCGAAGGGCCTAAAGATTTACTGGATGAATTAGATATACACGTAATCGGACATGGGAGCCCCATTGAAAGGCAACTGATGTGCGTGACATCCTCAGACGGCGAAAAAGCCCATTTTTTGGCGGTTCCATTTTTGCGCCCTGGGGATATTGATATGAAGCAGTCAGGACTGTCTTATACCGACAAAGTATCCTCACTCAGAGATGGAATTGTAGCACACTATCAGTCACTTTTTCAGATGGCACAGGATCAAGATTCGAGTCTACCAGTCCTTGCTATGGGGCATCTTTATATTCAAGGGGTTAGTCTGGCAAGTAAGAGGAGTGAGAGAGACATTCATATTGGTAATTTGGCAGGTTTATCCGTCGATAGTTTAGATGGCATGTTTGATTACATTGCCTTAGGCCATATCCATAGGCCACAGCAGCTAAATAAGTCAGGGACTATTAGGTATGCTGGTTCTCCTGTTGCACTGAGCTTTTCTGAGCGGAAGGATGAAAAGCAGGTGATTTTAATTGATGTAGTAGCTGGCACTATCGCAGATATACGACCCATGCCCGTACCTATATTTCGGTCACTCTCTCGAGTATCAGGCACGCTAATAGAGGTTAAGGAGTCACTTAAGGCCTATCGATCCAATGGTAAACTTTCATCCTATATTGAAATTATTGTTAAAGAGGCTATTAGAAATGAATCCATTATTTTAGAGACTATCGCATTAGCAGAATTATCATCTCCTCATTACAAAATCATTAATCATAAGATTCAATTTTTAGAATCATCTACACCATTGAGTGATCAGGTAATGGCAGAAGATATCGAAGACCTTAAACCAAGAGATGTATTTCTCCAACGCATTAAGCATGAGTCATTGTCCCGAGAGGATTTAGAATCTCTAACAGAAGCTTTTGATGAGGTCTATGCGGCAACTCTAATCGATGGAATATGAAATTACTGAGCATAAGCTTTAAAAACATCCACTCACTTAAAGGCAGGCAAAAAGTGAGATTTGATAAAGAGCCACTGCTGAGTGCTGGTATATTTGCTATCACGGGTGCGACTGGAGCAGGTAAATCTAGCCTTTTAGATGTGATTACATTAGCGCTGTTCAATCAAGTGCCTCGATTCAAAAGTAAAATAAGTAAATCAGAGATTCAGAAAATGGGATCCGTGGTAACCCATTACACTGATGAAGCATGGGCTGAAGTACGATACCAAGTCAGACAAAGATCATATCTGTCCAGGTGGGAAATTTCTAAAACCAGAAGTGGTCAATTTAGAGACTATGATATGTCTATTACTGATCTTACCACTAACCGTGAATTGAGTAGTAAAAAGAGTGATGTGCCCGTCATTAATGCTTCACTCATAGGTCTGAATTACGATCAATTTATCAGGTCAATCGTATTATCTCAAGGAGAGTTTGCCAAGTTCCTTAAGTCGAAGAAGGGAGAGCGATCAAAGCTGTTAGAGGATATCACGGGAACGCACATCTATCGCGATATTGGAGCTAAAGCCTACGAATTTCTTAAAGAAAAGAAGCAAGCCACAGAACTGGTCAGTGCACGTTTAGATACGATCAGCTTTCTTAGTTCAGATGAAAAGTCAGAGCTGCATCAATCTGTCTCGAAGAAGCAGGAGGAACTGAAACAATTGCTAATGGCTGCAGAACGGGCCACTAAGCACAAGGAAATTAAGCAAGTAGCGCTGGACTATGAAAGCAAAAAAGATGCAATTCAAAAAGAAGAACGTGAATATCAGTCTTTCATTACTCATCATGCTGAAGAAGAAGGGCGGCTAAAAATACATCAATCACTGGTACCTCTCGCAGCGGATATGAAGGCACTCCACGACGCTGAGCACGTCTATAAGCACGAGGTAGAGGATATAGAAAGCTACCATTCTAAATTAGTCAAGTTTACAAACGAGACTAACGCTGCTATAACAGAAATGTCATCTCTGGTAGGCAAAGAGCTCGCCGCCGACTCCTTTACTAAAGAAATGGAAGCCTTCGAGAGGCTGATTGATAAATATGATAATCAACTAGAGCAGATCGTAGCTAAAGGCAAGGATCTCCGAAAGCGTATAGCTGAAGAGCTGCCACACCTTCAGACAGCACTGCAAGATAAGTTGACTGATAAGGTCAGTCCATCAGAGGCAATACAGTTAATAGATACTAGAATGGGAGACATAGGAGGCGCTTCAGAAGTCTCTACTCCAGAGCTTATTGTCCAAAAGAATGAACTTCAGCTTCAGATTGATAAGACCCACTCCTGGATCAAAATATTGGAGCAGGAAATAAAACTTCGTGAAACGTCTGAAACGATTCAATCAGAAGTCGCAGACCTACAAAAATCAGCTGCATTTATTGAGCGACAAATAGAAAAACATGATGCTAGACTAGTTGAAAATAAGCAAGAAATTGATACCAGAGAAAAAGAAAATAAGCGTGCTATTGCTCATGCATCTCTGGAAGAGCATCGGGTTCAGCTAGTGGATCAAGAACCGTGTCCGCTCTGTGGATCATTGGACCATCCCTTAGCCTTGCATCAAGCGTATCAGGATGTAGGTCAACTTTCCGTAGCCCTAACTGCACTAAAAGTAGCAAGGCAGGAAATCGAAGCAACATTAGAGTCAGCGAAATTAGATCAGGCTTCGACTGAAGCAAAAGTCAAGGCCTTGCAGCGGCAGGTGCAAGCTCATCAGGAAGAACTTAGCTCAGTGACGCTGGATAAGTCAGAGCGATCGAAACAGTATCCTGAACTGAAGAACATACGCTATGAAGACGGAGCGAACTCCGTCGAGACGCTGGAGAATATGATGCAGCAAGTGGATCAAAACTTACATCACCAGCGAGAAATTAACTCCATCAAGTCGATCAGGAATGATTATGATCTGTTAGCTAAAATCATAGATGACTATCAGGCGATCATGAAAATCAGAAATAAAGCATACCAAGGCAAGGATATACACAGAGACGCCAATCAAATTCAAGATAAATACACTACGGCTATGGCGGCGCATAAAGAGCAGGCCGCTTTATTAAAAAAATCTAAAGCGCAGAAATCTATATTGTCTGAACAGATAGCTAGGCTGACAGCATCGCTAACGAACTCTGCTAAAAAAATAGGATTTAGTGATATTAAGTTAGCTCAGAAAGCTCTGCTATCCCCCCAAGACTCAGAAAGAATAGCAGCTACTGTAGATAGACTTAGAGCAATGGCCACTACTATTTCTACTAAGAAAGAGGCGCTGGCTATGCTGAAGTCAAAGCTGGCGAATGATGAAATTCCTGAAACTGGATTAGATGAAATAAACAATCAACTCGTTGCTCTGAATAATCATATTCAGTTGGCTAATAAGGACATCGGATCACTACAAGAGCAGATCAAACAGGATAATGCCAAGTTGAAACAGCATAAGTTATTAAAAGAAAAACTAGACGAACTGATTGTAAACAATCGAAAATATGAACTGCTCAATCAATACATAGGAGATGCCAAGGGAACAAAGTTCTCTAACTATGCTCAAGAGCTGACGCTGTCTCGACTTCTGAGCATTGCAAATGCTAGACTAAAGACAATGAATGACCGCTATATGCTGAAGCATGATCTGGATGATGATGATCTTCTGGTCATCGATCAATATCAGGGCAATGCTGAGCGAGTGGTGCGGACGCTAAGTGGGGGAGAGACATTCATAATTTCACTGGCGCTGGCGCTCAGCCTTAGCGATCTAGCTTCTAAGAATGTAAGTTTAGAGAGCTTATTTATTGATGAGGGATTTGGCACACTCGACCCAGAAACCCTGGACATGGCTCTTAGCACTTTAGAAAAGCTTCAGAATGACAGTGGTAAGACTATTGGAGTCATCTCACATGTCGAAGCCATCAAAGAACGTATGCTCACGCAAATCAAAGTCAACAAAAATGCTCAGGGGTACGGGGAGATAAAGATTATCGGTTAGCGATGAAGCAGAACCTTATTATTAATATGCTCCACGCCTTGCCTTGTCGCCAGTGAGCGACTTTAGAAATGCTATTAGATTCTGGACCTCTGAATCATTTAATTCAAAGGATTTTAGTAATTGACTTTGATTGGCATGACCACTTAAGTTATGTTGGTAATGATCTAATACCTCCTCTAAACTATAGAGACTTCCATCAAACATGTAAGGCGCTGTCAAGGCTACATTGCGTAAGCTAGGAACTCTAAATTTTCCGATATCAGTAGTGTCCAATGTAATCAGAGCTCGTCCTAAATCTGGATAATCGACATAAAGACCATTATTTTCAAATGATTGATTCGTCAGCAATTCGCCCGAATGACACGAAGCACAATTGAGCCTTTCGCTGAAGAAAAGTGCTCTTCCTCTGAGAGCAGAAGATGATAGAGCTGTAAGGTCACCTTTGATATAATCATCATATGGCGAATCAAAACTCGTCAACGTTCTGACATAGCTTGCCAAGGCTCTTGGAAGGTTATATCCATTTACATTCGATCCATAGGCTGACGAAAATAATTGATTGTAAACGGGATTAGCCTGTAATCTATCTATTAGAGTTATTATTGAAATACCCATTTCGTTTTCATCTTCTATCGGGACGAGAGCTTGGATGTCAAGCTTAGCTACACCACCATCTTTATTTATTCTCGTGAGATAGGCAGCATTGAGGAGTGATGGCGGATTTCTATCACCCAAATTGCCATGGATGCCTGGTGTAATGGAGAGAGAATCGGCGAATGCAAGATCGACCTTATGGCAGCTGGCGCAAGATATTGTGCTATCTAACGATAAAGATGGATCATTAAACAGGCGTTTGCCTAAGTTAATTTTAGCCTCCGTTAAGGGGTTATCTTCTGGCACCTTAAAGGTGGAGATATGCGGAGGGACTAAGCTTTCAGCGGTAATATGGTCTTTATCTGATATGTCTTTGCATGCTATCCATATCAAACAAAGTATTCCAATCGATGAAACTATATATAAGCTTAATCTACTGATAGTGCAGATTCAAGATTGGATACTAATAGCTGAGCCAATGCTAGATTATTACCTGTATGAGTGTCTTGGTTTTCGACTGTCTTAAAATCGACAGACTCAAAGAATTCATTCATATCAAATACAAAACTGATTGTACTATCGTCATCAATTGCCCGATTCGTAGATATTGAGATATTCTTAAGTAATGGATTAGAACCTATATGATAACTTATCGGTGTATCAGGAAGATCATCACCGTCAGTATCTACTTCACCATCTATTCTGACGAATTTGTAGCCCGAATTCCAGTTCCAGTGCATAGAAGGATCTTTCATACCAAGAGGATCAGAACTCGGTCGAGATGTGAAGTCAGTCTCTGTCTGATTGTTCGTAGTTTCATCTACTCCTATAAAGAAATCAAATTTTACAATGTTAGTAGCAGGGATTCTGTCACCTACAGTGAATAGGTTGCCAGGACCTGCAAGAAGGTAATCTGAGGATAGGTCAATCACAGCATCGTCAGTTTGAGTCATCTTAAGTCCGCCGATGTAATAATTAGCTACCTTAAAGCTGACCTTCGACCCATTTAAGTCATATACTTGTCCAAATGCAAGGTCCTCATCATTTATCTGGAATTCGAAATCAAATTTTAGCTCTGCAGTATCGCTGTCAGTCTCATCACCACAACCTTGGATGGTAAGTAATAAAACAATGGCAGATGCTATAAGATATATGTTGAAATTTGCCTTTATCATTTAATTTGCTTTTGTAAGTTATCGATCAAAAAAGAGGCTTGGGAAATTTGATTCAAGCTGTGTATCTGAGGATCACTTGTGATATCATATATATTACCGTCATCTCTGAAAATATCAAGTAAATCAATGGTAATCTCTTTTTCTCCATCGTCGTCACTCAGACTAACCGACGTACTCCTCAGCATATCATCTGAGCCGATATGTAGTGCTATATTGGTATCTGTATCACCATCACCAGTGGAATCCATAATGCCTTCTATTTTAAAGAAAATGTAGCTACCCCAACCAATCCAATATTCTCCAGGCTTAGCAAGCGGATGATCTCCAGAATAGTCCGCTGGTATACTGGCGTTTTGCAAAGGATTTAAGCCAAGACCAAATTCCAATTGAGTGGGATCGTTGATGTCAATATTTTCTAAGTTCAACCTATAACCAGTTCTTGATGATTCAATACTTGAGTGACTATCAGTCAGATTTAAAAAGTCTATGTCCTTAACTTTTTGAATATCTATGCCATCAGAAATGGTGATATCAGATATGTAAACAGAAAATCGAGTGAATTTTATCTTTCGACCATCAGGATATTCATATTCATCAAGCATAACGAGTGGCTCGCCCTCATACTCCAACTTAAAGATGACGTCATAGTCGTATGCTTCGTCTCCGCAGGAAAACATACAAAAACACAATGAAATAGCAGCTAATAATCGAACCATATAAAACATAGTAGAGAACTAACGTTCTGCGCGTCAGATATGTTTACCAAAAATTTGTCTCTCAGACGCGCTCACCATCTTTATCAGCTACCTGGTGAATATACTTGACTATAATGAAGCTAATCTGTGATAAATGGATAGTCCTTTTGTGTGTAGTTATCAGTATAAAGCTCAGATGGATCTGGGTACGAAGACTCTTCAGCGAATTTCACGGCTTCGTCTAATTCTTTTTTGATGGCATCCTTGATAGCTTTTACTTCTGATTCAGATGCAATCTTATCGGCCAATATTTTGGCTTCAATTGCTTTAACTGGGTCTAAATTCTTGTAGTGTTGTAGCTCTTCTTTTGTCCTATATTTGGCTGGATCTGAGACAGAGTGCCCTTTATATCTGTAGGTCTTGATCTCCAAGAAGTAAGGGCCCTGGCCTGAGCGAATATATTTAGCGGCTTTAGTTATAGCTTCATGGACGGCTTCTGGTGACATCCCATCCACTTGCTCACTTGGCATATTAAAGGGCTGACCGACCTTATAAATATCAGTAGCTGCGCTAGTCCGCTCTACCGAGGTACCCATAGCATAGCCATTATTCTCACAGATATAAAGTACTGGAAGGTCCCAAGTCTCAGCCATATTAAATGATTCGTACAACGAGCCTTGTCTAGCTGCTCCGTCGCCGAACATGGTGACCGCCAAATTTGAAGACTTTCTGTATTTCTCAGCGAAGGCAATGCCTGTTCCAATCGGAATCTGGGCGCCTACGATACCATTTCCTCCAAAATAATTATGCTCCTTAGAAAAGAAGTGCATCGACCCTCCTTTACCTTTTACGCAGCCCGTACTCTTCCCAAATAGCTCAGCCATACAAGACTTAGAGTCTAAGCCTCTGCTGAGCGCTATACCGTGCTGTCTGTAGGCAGTCACGACTTTATCTTCATTAGTCAGTGCTGATACCATGCCTGCTGCAATGGCTTCCTGTCCAATATAAACGTGGCAAAAGCCCCTGATTTTTTGCTGACCATAGGCCATCAGCGTTCTTTCCTCAAATCTTCTAATGCGATACATGACCTCAAACCACGATAAGTAGGTCTCTTTATTATATGAAGAAGCTTTTTCTTGCTTCTCTGTCTTCTTCTTTGGTTTAGTTGAAACTGCCATATATTATTTGGATTGATACACAAGATACTTGATCTTTAAGATAAAGAGAAACAGCCATGGCTGTTTTCTAAGTAACAAGCTATTCTTTTTAATAACTCGTCTCTGACTAAACAGCTTTTGATTAAATATGTTGACCTGCGGGCTCCAGTTACTTCAGCTTCTAAAGATCAATGGCGTCTACCGTTCCGATTCCTTCACGATAATTCTATAGTTAGAACTAACTGCTTTACATTTACCTACCAAATCCTAAGTATTGCTTCTACAATCCATCAAGCTTACCAATTTTAAAAACTACACGGCAGCTCAACTACACTTCAAGGAGAGGACCGTTGTTTTTACAGGATTGAATGGTGCTGGCAAGACTAACTTACTGGATGCCATCTATCTGTTAAGTTTTGGCAAGAGTCGCTACTTATTAAGAGATTCTAAGTTGATCATTCACGGAGAAGATTATTTTAGAATAGAAGGGACCTATATTCAGCAGCAGGGCGCTACGGACTTAGTAATTATCAAATATCCGAAAGGCGGTAAGAAGGAGATCGTATTAAATGCGAAGAAAAGAGATAAAATTTCCGATCACGTGGGAGCAATTCCATTAGTAATGATTGGGCCTCGAGACATTCAATTATTTTTTGAAGGGAGCGCTGATCGGCGAAAATTTTTAGACGCTGGCATCAGTCAGTATAACAAAGCATATCTTCAACATCTGATCACTTACAAGAGAATATTGTTGCAGCGTAACAGTTATTTGAAAAGCATCAGGTCTATAGGAGCTGATGAGGCTTTACTTAGTAGCTATGATCGACAATTAATAGGTCCAGCAGAATATATAAAAAGTATCCGAGAGCAGTTTATAGAAGATTTTTCCCTCTTATTTATGGAGATCTACAAGTCCATATCAGGAGGCCGAGAAATTGTATCATGTGACTATCGCAGTCAGTTATTGAGTCAAGACTTTCTGACATCCTTATCAGCTTCGAGAGAGAAGGATATAGTACTCCATCGGACCACTGTTGGCATCCATAAGGATGACATCATCTTTAACATGGATAAGCAGGTGCTGAAGCAGTTTGGCTCGGAGGGCCAGATGAAGAGCTTTCTTATCAGCCTAAAGCTCGCTATGAAAGAGAAAATAAAGTCCGAGACTGGCAAGACTCCAATCTTACTGATTGATGATATCTTTGCTAAGCTTGATGCAGATCGAGTGCGGAACTTATTAGCTTATATCCATCATTATGATGATACGCAGATCTTTATCTCTGATACATCGGCAGATCGGGTATCAACTATTCTGCGGGATACATCTATAGCACATCAGGTATTTAACATTGAGGAGAATTCACCAAAATTAATCTATGAAGAAGAAGGGTAACGAAGAAACTTTACAGAATGTGCTCAAAGCATTTGTTGGGCAAAAGAGAATCAAAAGAGGGTATTCAGAAATGGATATCAAAAAGTTCTGGTACGAGAAAATGGGGATGACTATCGCTAATTATACGAAGAGTCTACGGTATCGGAATGGAGTATTAACCGTGGAAATCACTTCTATACCTCTACGGACGGAGCTCCAATATAGTAAAGACAAGCTGATCAAATTATTATCTGATGAATTTGATCAGCTTGAATTTACTGATGTACGGATTCTATAAGCTTAGGTTAGTGATCACGCTCTATTGTTCTCCTTTTTAATTTTCTTTTTGCCTTTTGTTCTAGCTGCTAACTGAACGGCAGCCTTAAGATTTACCGTTCCACCAGATACACTTAACAAACCAAAATCTATAAGCTCATCGGATCCTGGCTTTTTGACGCTAATACTATATGGAACTGAAGATTCCATAATAATGGATCTCACTTGTTTAGCAGTGAGCGTGGGAAAATATGATCTAAGCACTGCAGCTATGCCAGCTACAACGGGCGCTGCCATGCTAGTGCCCTGAGCAATTCGGTAGTTATCATCTGGAGTAGTAGAATACATGTGGACTCCTGGAGCGAATACATCTACGTTATCTTTGCCGTAATTAGAAAATCCTGCAGCTAAACCTTCTCCAGTCTGATAGGATAGAGCACCCACTTCTAACCATACTTTAGAATTCTTCTTCTTCCAAAATAAAAAGCCTTTAGGCTTAGCAAATTTATCGTGTGGAAAGTTATCTGACGTATCATTATTCTGCCCTTCATTACCAGCTGCATGCACTAATAACACATCCCGTTTCTCTGCGTAGCGTACCGCATCATCTACCACCTGCTTATTCCAAGAATAACCCTTCCCAAAGCTCATATTTATGATGCTCGCGCCATTGTCCACAGCATAGCGAATCGCATTAGCTACATCCTTATCGTGCTCATCTCCCGCTGGTACTGCCCTAACTGCCATAATCTGCACATTTCTCGCGATACCTTTGACTCCAATTTCATTATCCGCAACTGCTCCGATAATGCCAGCTACATGAGTCCCGTGAAATGCATCTGGGCCTTCTACATCGTTATTACCATAAATACTCTCGGTCTGATCATCATAATTATCACCTATAATCTCTCGGGAATCAAAGTCAGGATTATAGTAGAAATCTACCTGATTCTGATAGTGAGTCACTGCACCTGTTAGCTCTTCGTCAATCAGTTCTCTAATGTCCATCATCGTCGGACTTTGACCATTCTCAGCTTGATATTGCAACAATAGATCATTGATGGCATTTTTAAACTCGCCCGGGATCTCTACTGATGTGGTATCTATATATTCTGGCGAAAGCTCAACATCTCCAATCTGGTCTATGTAGCCATCTACCATGCCGAGTACAAATTCCCTTTGCATTTTGAAGTTATCTGCATTCGCCTTGTTGGCTTCTCTTTTTGATTCTACTTCTTCTTTATATTTTAGGAATAAATCATATTCTTTTTTCTGTTTTTTTGTTAGCATATCTGGATTCGCGTCTTTATACTTGGGTCGAAACTTAGCATACAGCCTGGTCACCTCCAGAGTCTCTCCATTGACATTAGTACCATCGGCATTTCCAATGAAGTTCCAGCCATGGACGTCATCTATGTAGCCATTCTTATCATCATCAATTCTATTTCCTGGAATTTCATCAATATTAGTCCACACGTTAGACTGAAGATCCTCGTGTTCAATATCGATACCTGAGTCGATCACCGCTACCACGACGGGAGAGGAGGCTCGATCAGCCAGAAGTTCATTATATGTTTCTTCTAATTGAATATTAGAATAATACCAGTCATTGGTCGGCTGCTGACCATAAGTAATTGAGCTGAAGAGAACAGCTAAGGCAAACGAGATATTTTTCATAGGTTATAGTTTTGGAATAAATTGCCCGACAGCAAATAACTAAGTTAGGTCAACTAAAGGAGTCTTAACTATATGCTTCGGAGACGTTTCATGCGATTTGACATTTATAATAATAGGACCGTAAAGATATGATATTCAACATATTGTCCTAATCTTAAAGGTGCAGTAAAAAATTAAAGAACAAATTGATTAACAAGCATATATTAAGAATTGGTTGTACTTAGTTTACTTTTAAGCAATATTTAAGAATTCAACTGATGAGTCCGTTTAAATTGATCATGTATTCCTTTTTAGTGGCAATAAGCACTATGACTTCGGCTCAGAAGATAACCATAAGCTTAGGAGGTGGGGCGACATTGTATACTGGGGATCTGGACCCCGTACCCATGTCAAATATCATACAGAATACAGGAACTGCCTATCAATTCTTTGTACGCCAGTCCATGAAAGATCGTATAGCGCTACGGATCAATTTTAACATCCTCAATATCAGTGCTTCAGATGATAAATCGATTGATAGTCCAATAAGGCTAAATCGAAATTTATCATTTCAGAACAAATTAGTGGAATTAAGCTTATTAGGTGAATTTGATATGATTAAATGGAAAGGGTGGAGTCTTTATGCAGCGGGCGGTCCAGCCGTATTCAGGCATAGTCCTAAGGCGGTCAATATAGTGGATGGTCAACTGGTAGAACTGCAAAGCTTAGGAACTGAGGGTCAAGGATTAACCGCAGCTCACTCAAAGGCTCCCTACAAATTGTTACAGTTCGCCATTCCCCTCGGTGGTGGTATGCGGCAAGCCATCACTAAACAACTAGCAATTCAAGTTGAGATGTTAGGACGATTCACGTTTACTGACTATTTGGATGATGTGGCTTCTCAGACCTATGTGGAGATTGGGGCTCTGACAGAGCTGAATGGGGTGCTAGCTGCACAGTTAGCTGATCCGTGGATTGGTAGAGACTCCCGCAAACCAAGTGCCAGCCCAGAGACCACTGGCATTGTTCGAGGTAATCCTGCCGTGAATGACTATTACTTATCTGGTACGATATCTGTCATCTATAAGTTAATCGGAGATGGCAGGTCGGAAATTAAATGCCCAGTTTTTTGATTTCTTAGCTGCAGTCTCTATTTTACCATTGGTCTTCAAAATCCAATCCTTGAGAGCTACGATAACTGATACGACTCTACGCGCTACTTTGCAAAAGCATTGGTCATTCAGCTCTTTCAGGTCTATCCAGCTACCAGTCATCAAGAGCTTTATACAAAATGAATCATGTCTTGCTATCATGCCTACGGGTACTGGTAAGTCTCTTTGCTACCAGCTCCCATCTCTAATAGTGGACGCACCGATCTTAGTGATATGTCCGCTCGTATCTCTCATGCTGGATCAATGCTATCAGGCGACTAAACATGGGATCAGAGCGCTCTCTATTCACTCTGGAATGAGTAGTGTTGAGAAAGCAGTAGCTTATCAGCAATTTGGCGATGGAAAATGTGATTTACTTTTTGTCTCACCTGAGAGATTGGAGCAGGCCTCCTTCATAGAGCTGCTTCTCCGAACTACAATAGCTGGTATCGTGATTGATGAGGCACATTGTATTTCTCAGTGGGGTTATGACTTCAGGCCAAGCTATTTAAAGCTGCATCAGCTATCTGAGATGAAGCCCGATGCTCCAATATTAGCTTTAACAGCGACAGCGACTCAGCGTGGCGCTGCTGATATAATAAGACTCCTGAGCGTATCTAATATGAGATTGATTAGGAAGGATCAACAAAGATCCAATCTGAGGCTGCACATTACCAAGCTTGATGACAAGCGAGGATATATCCTAAATCATCTCGACCGATATTGTGCCACAATCATCTACGTGCGCAGCCGTAAGCACGTGGAGGTATTTAGTGATTACCTACAGAGCCAAGGGGTTAATGCTATACCATATCACGCTGGCTTATCTAAGATACAACGGGAGAAAAATCAAGCGCTGTGGTTCTCAGGACACCGGCAGTGCATAGTAGCTACTAATGCCTTTGGCATGGGCGTCAATAAAAATAATGTCAGACAGGTCTTCCACTACGGCATACCGCCCACTATAGAAGAGTATGTACAGGAGATCGGTAGAGCTGGACGTGATGGTCAGATAGCTGAGTGTCACATGCTGTACAACCAAAAGGATATCAGCCTCGATAGATTTCGAGAGAGGCAAATCATCGATTGGCAAGGCTTCATCGATGCTATCTCCACTAAATCGCTCAACGTCTTTCGCCAAAATAAGCTTCAATCATTAATGAGTAAATTGGGCCTTGACGATACTGATGTACATAAGAATAGAATGCTGAATCAAGTCAAGCTAAGAGGTCTGAGGACCTTATTTGAGCGTATTCAGCAGCCAAAGCTAGACCACTTCATGCATATGTATACTTATATTCAGTTGTCGTCATGCAGGCACGTATACTTGAGTCATTACTTCAACCATGAAGAAGTGTCGGTTTGCCATAATTGTGACAACTGCATAAATCTATCTTCAAAGATGCTGCAGCAACTGGATAAGGCAGAAATTCTAAGCTTAATTCGAAGTTTACATTCGATAAAAATTGATGATGTCATTTCTAAATTTTCATCTTACAAGAGAAGAGACGTACTCCGTGCCATATCAGAACTTTATGAAGAAGAGCTGCTGGTATGTCAGGACCATATGATCTATAGAAAAGATGTCTTTTGAATCAGCAAAGAATCACCTTCGCGGTCAGCAATGATATAAGTCATGATCAGAGGATGCACCGCATCTGCCGTACTTTGGCACAGGCAGGATGTGACGTCACGCTAGTCGGTAGGCTTAGGTCGTCTTCCACTGATATAGGAAAGCTTGGGTTTAAAACGTATCGTATTAAGTGCTACTTTAATTTTGGCTTCTTCTTCTATGCAGAATTTAATCTGCGCCTATTACTTTATCTGTTGCAGGCTAAGACTGATGCAATTAGTGCGGTCGATTTAGATACACTGTTAGCATGTCGCACTTCAAGTAAGCTGAGAGGACTCAAGCTCTATTTTGATGCCCATGAGATATTTACCGAGGTGCCAGAGTTGACAGATCGTAATTTGATTAAAAAGATATGGGCTTGGATTGGACATCTATGCATTAATCCTCAAGTATCTTGCTATACCGTGAACGACAGCTTAGCTAAGATATTAAGTAAGAAATATAACGTCCCATTCGTATCAGTATATAACTATCCTATACAGAGTACTAAGCTTACAGAACAGGAGATAAATGGGCCAGTGCGACTCCTCTATCAAGGTATGGTGAATCGGGGTCGAGGTGTCTTGGAAGCCATTGAAGCCATAAAAGATCAAAGTTCAATATCTCTCGACATCATAGGCGACGGCGACATTATAGAAGATGTACGGGTGCAAGCGCATCGAAGCACAGCTAATATCAATTTGTTAGACTTTGTGAGCCCAAATAAATTGACGCAACTGACGTCACATTATCATATAGGGCTCAACCTATTGGATAGCAGCAGTGATAATTATTATTACTCATCTGCCAATAAGTTTTACGATTATATTATGGCTGGGCTACCGATGATTACCATGGATTTTCCAGAATATAACAACATTATACATACTTATGAGGTAGGTGTACTCATAGCTAATCTAGATGCCCATACAATCTTGGCCGCAATAGAGCGCATAAAGCATAGATATGCTCACTATCGCAATCAATGTTTGATAGCTCGGAAAGAACTAAGGTGGTCTCGAGAAGAGTCAAAGCTTTTAGCTATCTATTCTTCTGAATTAGCTCCGGATGAATTTAGATGAACATCACTTTTATTCGCCAAATCTAACAGAAAGGCATACTCCTTAGCCGTCTCCTTTTGCCGCTGAAATCTTCCAGAAGCACCACCGTGACCAGTATCCATGTTGCAATAAAGATAAAGTGGATTATCTCCGGTCTTATATTCTCTAAGCTTGGCGACCCACTTCGCTGGCTCCCAATATTGCACCTGAGAATCAAATAATCCCGTGGTTACCAACATTGGAGGATAAGTCATGCGTTTCACATTATCATAAGGAGAGTAAGATAACATGTAGTCGTAATACTCTTTCTTTTTAGGATTGCCCCATTCATCAAATTCAAAGGTCGTGAGCGGTATAGTCTCATCTAACATTGTGGTAATAACGTCCACAAAGGGTACCGCTGCGATTACCCCAGCCCATAGCTTAGGTTCCATATTAACGATAGCGCCCATGAGTAAACCCCCTGCACTTCCACCCATCGCATACAGCTGATTGTCAGCACTATAGCCTTTGTCTTTTAAAGCTTTACCACAATCGATGAAATCGGTAAATGAATTTTTCTTTTTTAAGAGTTTACCATTATCATACCACTGCTTACCTAATTCTTGACCCCCGCGAATATGAGCGATAGCATAGACAAATCCTCGATCTAAGAGACTCAGACGAGACGACCTGAAAGTGGGGTCCATGCTACTGCCATATGAGCCATAGGCATAAAGCAGACAGGGGGCACTGCCATCCACCTTTACATTCTTGTGATATACGATGGAAATAGGAATATCCACACCATCCCTTGCTTTTATGTTGATGCGCTCAGTGATATAATCATCCGAACTGAAGTCACCGACTACCTCTGACTGCTTAAGCAGGGTCTTGGTCCTACTGTTCATATTGTAATCATACAGTGTATTTGGCGTCTTCATGCTCTGGTAGCCTATGCGCAAAATGTCTGTATCGAATTCTAAATTAGTCGTAGTATAAGAAGTATGGGCTGCCTCATCAAATTGAATGTAATGTTCTGCGCTACCGTCCCACGGTCTGACTCTAATCTCTCGTATTCCCTCGACTCTCTCGGAGAGAACCAGAAAGTCTTTGAAAATATCAACGCCTTGTAGAAAAACTTCTGGTCTGTGGGCGATGACTTCTTCCCAGTTTTCCTGAGCAGTCTTATCGAGCTTCGTTTTCATGAGTTTAAAGTTGGGAGCCTCATGGTTTGATCTTATGTACCAGTGATCATCGTAGTGCGACAGGTAGTACTCATGTTCATTTTCGATATCTCTGGGAATGAAAGTCTTGAATTGACCTTCGGGATCATTTGCGTTTAGATATTGATACTCCGTCGTCAGCGTATGTCCTGATATGATCATGATGTAGTCTTCTGACTTACTCTTAAATACGGCAGTATAAAAGGTATCATCATCTTCTTCAAAGATTAAGACATCCTCTTTTTGGTCAGTCCCCAATTTGTGTCTGTATATTTTATCGGACCTGAGAGTTACAGGATCTTTCTTGGTATAGTAAAGAGTCTTATTGTCATTAGCCCATGTAGCACCGCCGCTGGTGCCTTCGAGTACGTCACCCATCATCTCTCCCGTCACTAAGTCCTTAAAGCGTACGGTATAGATTCTTCTGCTGAGGGTATCTTCCCCGTAGGCCAGCATTTTATTATTCGGACTCACTGCTCGGCCGCCTACGGAGTAATAATCATAAGGCGCAGCTAATTCATTCACATCTAAAAGCATTTCTTCTGCGGCATCCAGGGACTCTTTCTTGCGGGTGTACACAGCGTACTCTTTGCCTTCATCATATTTAGTCAGGTAGTAGTAACCATTATACTGATACGGTACGGAAAGATCTGTCTGTTTTATTCTACCTATGATCTCTTCATAAAGCTTGTCTTCGAAACTGTCCAAATGACTGAGTGATTTCTCCCGATACTCGTTCTCAGCATTAAGATAGTTCAGCACTTTAGAGGTATGAGCATCTGGTTCTTCCGCATTTTTTTGATCGTCAGTTAGCCTCATCCAGTAGTAATTATCTATTCTGTTGTCACCGTGGATTTCCATGGTTTTGGCTTCTTTCGGTGCTACTGGTGGTTTAATTATCATGGGCATATTTGCTTTGAGATTATCTTCTTCTGAATTATCAGTTTCTACGTTATTTACTGTTTCCTTAAGTCCAGAGCACGAATAAATAAAAAATATTATGGACGCGAATAAAATTTTCTGAGAAGGCTTGAAAATTGTCATAGATATAATTTAAAGTTATAGAAAATGCCCATTATTAGGCTTCGCAACTCTAATGTATTGTTTTCGCAAATCTTAAATGCAAGTCCGGATAATTAGTTCATTAATAAGGTGGTACATCTTTTCAACAAATTATATGAAAGTCTTGTCTCTAAAAGTGACTTTTGCGTTTTAAATACATCATCAGTATAGTTGTTTTTAACTGATCCTGGAACAAGCGAATTGAAACTACAGAATACGTATCAGCAAATCCTCACCATCTCATTACCAATCATGTTAGGAGGTGCTGCACAGAACCTCATAGTCTTAACGGACAATGTATTCTTATATCATCGCAGTTCATTAGAATTCGCATCTATAGGATTGATCGGAGTCTTCTATTTGGTCATAGCAGCTATGGGCTATGGATTCAGTCGCGGCGGTCAGATCATCATAGCCAGGCGCTATGGTGAGTCAGATACGACAGGAGTAGGGAAGAGCACCGTTTCTCTCTTCTATCTGGAGTTATTATTTGCCAGCATAATATTCATCTTCATTCAATGCTATGCTGAGGAGTTTTTAGCTTACTTCGTCAACGATCCTGCCGTATTGACTAAGTGCTTATTATATATTTATCCCAGATCTTATGGCCTATTTTTCAGCTTCACTGGCGTTGCATTGATAGGACTATACACCGCCATAGCAAAGACTAAATTCGTGATTTGGGACACGTTACTCTTAGTCACGATCAATTTGGTATTAAACTACTGCTTGATCTTTGGCAAATTTGGATTGCCAGAGATGGGTATTGTTGGAGCAGCTTGGGCTAGTACTATTGCGGAGATTGTGGCTTTCATAGTCTTTGTGATTTATTTCTTCTATGAAGGCGCTTTCAAGCGATTCAGGATGTGGCATTTGCTGCGACCTGACTTGAAGGATATCAATAATATGCTTAGAATCTCCTTTCCCATCGTCTTACAAGCGGTAATTGGGATCGGCAGCTGGTTTGTATTCTTTTCGATCATTGAAAATTTAGGTCAGCGCTCTCTCGAAGTGTCTAATCTGATTAGAAATGTCTACCTCATCTTGTCAGTGCCTTGCTGGGGTTATGCTGCGGGTATTAATACCTTGGTCAGTAACTTCATGGGCTATCAAGGTTATGATGATATCATGTCCATCATCAGAAAGACGACATTTCTATCCTTGATATCTAGCCTCATGATTACTCTGCCAGTGATCCTCTTGCCAGAATACAGTCTTTATCCTTTGTTCGGCTCGGAGGATATGAGTATTATGTACGAAGCCGGCAGTCTGTTTTGGATACTGTTATTTATCATGATAGCATTCTCCATAGGGGGGGTGATCATCAGTGGATTAGTGGGTACGGGAGCGACGATGGTGGCTCTATATATTCAAGGAGGAATGGCAATCCTTTACGTCATTGCTGCGCATTATATAGTGAATGTCAGGCAGTTGTCTCTCGAGTGGGCATGGGGCATTGAGGTCGGTTATTGGCTACTGATCATAGTCATTACTATAGCATACCTAAGGTCTGGTCTATGGCAGAAATATACAGTGTAGATAACTTGAGATAAAGTGTGGATAACTAAAATATGATGAAAGTTTATATATAGGCTATTTCAATATATTTGCTCCCATGAGGTTAAGGAAACTTTACATCAAGGGTTTCAAAAGTTTCGCCGATGAGACTGTCATTAATTTCGATGAGAGAGTCATAGGCGTCGTGGGACCCAATGGATCGGGCAAGTCAAATATCATAGATGCTATACGCTGGGTATTAGGAGAGCAAAAGAGTCGAGATTTGAGACTTAACAAGATGACTGATGTCATATTCAATGGGACGAAGAATAGAAAAGCCAGTGGATTAGCTCAAGTATCCTTGACCTTCGATAATACTAAGAATATACTGCCTACGGAATACGCTTCTGTGACCGTGACTCGCTTATTATACCGCAGTGGCGAGAGCGAGTACCGACTCAATGATGTAACCTGTCGGCTGAAAGATATCCATGCTCTTTTTATAGATACTGGGATCGGGTCTAACTCATACGCCATTATAGCTTTAGGCATGGTGGATGACATCCTGTCTAATAAAGATAACTCGCGTCGTAAGATGTTCGAGCAGGCAGCTGGTGTCTCCAAGTTTAAGAAGCGAAAGGTGGAGACCATGAATAAGCTGAAGCTCACAGAAGCAGATCTTAATCGGGTGGATGATCTCTTATATGAGCTGGAGCAAAATCTTAAGAGTTTAGAGAAGCAAGCCAAAAGAACGCAACGGTACAATGAAGTAAAACTTGACTATAGGGAATCTTCGATACTCTTCACGAAGAGAAAGGCGATTGCACTGCGAGAGAAATTAGAACGACTCAAGGAGCGGAAAGAACAGGAATCAGATAACTACGAGAAACAGAATGCCGCGCTAATCTCCATAGAAGCCGAGGTCCAGTCTCTCAAAGCTAATAACATTGATAAAGAAAGAGATCTCTCCCAATTTCAAAAAGAGCTCAATGAACTGATCAACAGTCAGCGCAATGAAGAGTATCAGAAGGATCTCCTGACGGAGAAAATCAGCTACAATAATCGTAGACTCATTGAAATAGAATCTGGTGCCGAAAAGCGTGTCTCTGACTTAACACTCTTCCAGTCCGGTATCAGTGATCTACATAGCAATAAAGGGCAGGTGGATATGACTTTGCTCCAACTTACTAATGAGCTAAACGTAGCTAAACGAGAAAAAGAAGATTTGCAAGCTAACTTTGATAGTATGAAGTCCTCCTTCGATGCGATGACGATGCAGAAGATCAAAGCGAGCGAACTGATCCAATCCAAGGAAACTAAGAAGGCCATCCTAAAAGACCAAATAGAGTCGCTCCATACTGAACTGAGCAATACTAAAAACAGAAGTCAGTCTACCTTGGCACAGTTAGATGAAAAAGCCAAAGAAATAGAACTCATTCAAACAGATCAAGAAAAAGATCGGGCTAATCTCACTCAACTTAATGACGAAGTAGCTGGATTGGTTCAACAGCAACAGACTATCACTCACCAGATCAAAGAGCACAGAGCGCAAGAAGCCAAGCTCAATAGAATCCTTGATTCTAAAGCGAACGAGATCAATCTGCTCGAGGGGATGATTGAAAATTTGGAGGGCTTCCCCGAATCCATTAAATATCTGCAGGAGAGCTGGGAAAATAATGCTAAGCTACTATCTGATGTATTAGAGCCTCATGAATCTATTAGGGGCGTATTGGAGCAGTACCTGGACCCCTATTTAAATTACTACGTATGTGACACATTCGAATCTGCCGTAGAAGCTATTAAATTGCTTAACCAAGCTCAGAAAGGCAAGGCAAATTTCTTCATATTAAATCAAATCCAAAATACTGGAAGTCAGCGTCAGGTAGATTCTGGGCTCCAGCCAGTGACCGATTACGTAAGGGTAGAAGCTAAATACAGGGCGCTGCTACATCACCTTTTGGAAGATGCCTACATTTTTGAAGGCGATATTCAAGAGCTCAATGCCTTGGATACAACTGATATAGATATATTATCCCACGTAGGCACCTACATCAAGAAGCCAAAGAGTATCTCTGGTGGCTCAGTAGGTCTATTTGAGGGGACTAAGCTGGGTAGAAGAAAGAAACTCGAAGAGCTGCGCTTGGCCAGATTAGCCATAGAGTCTGACTTGACTAATGCTCAGCAAGACTTACAAAAGCTTGTGCAGCAAGAAGCAGCTATTGACTTATCTGACTTAGAAAAGCAGATTCAAGTGGTTAATGCTACCATCAATCAGAAGGATCAGGATATAGTGAAATTAAGTACTGAGTTGGATCTGCAAAAAGGAAGAAATGCGGAGTGGTTAGGCTCCATAGAGAGAGCCGAAAAATTTATTATTGACAAAACTCAGTCCATCAGCGAAATTGAGGAGGAACTAATAAATATTAATGCTGACTTAGCCTCTAATGAGGATGACGATGAGGTCAATGATCAAAGCTTAGAGCAACTTGCACAGACCTTATCCAAAGCCACAGAACGCTACAATACCCTGAATATAGAATTCCTAAAAAAAGAAAGCGAGCTTAAGAACATACAGCTCGAGATAGACTATAACTCTCAGCAGCGAGAACAAATCGAAGAAGCGATAGCCGCTAACGAGAAATTAAAAATAGAGCTCGATAAAGAGAATGCTGATAGTCAGGCTCAAGTTAAGATTATCAAAGATGGTCTGCTCAAAAGCTACGAAGAGAAAAAGCAATTTGAAGCTAAACTCTCAGGTGCTGAACAAGCCTATTTCCAAGCAAGAAACGAGATAAACGTAAAAGAAGATGAGCAGAAGCAGATCTCTCGTAAAATATCCGAATGCCAGCTGAACATCAACAATATTAAGGATAAAGAGACTAATATCGAGTTCAGTACAAACAGTATTTATGAAAGGCTGGACTTAGAATTTGGCATTTCAAGAGATAGCGTTGATCTGTCAGATATCCCTGAGGATGATGAGCGCACAGTCACTGAGATAGAGCTGCAGACTAATAAGCTAAAATCCAGATTTCATTCTTTCGGAGAGGTGAACCCACTTGCATTAGAGGCCTATGAGGAGATGAAGATTCGCTATGATAACATCAACTCTCAGAAATTAGATATTCTACAGTCTAAAGATTCGCTTATAGAAACCATCAAAGAGATAGAGATCAAAGCTACTGATCAGTACATGGATGCCTTTAATCGAGTCAAAGCAAACTTTAAGGAGGTGTTCAGAAGCCTCTTCTCTGAGGATGATGATTGTGATCTAATTCTCTTAGATGGTGAGGCATCACCCCTTGATGCTAATATAGAGATCATAGCGAAGCCCAAGGGTAAAAAGCCAAAGTCTCTCAGTCAGCTTTCAGGTGGTGAGAAGACACTCACGGCAACGGCTCTGCTCTTTGCCCTATATTTATTGAAGCCTGCGCCATTCTGTATTTTCGATGAGGTTGACGCCCCTCTGGATGATACTAATGTCCAGAAATTTAATAAGATCATAAAAAAATTCTCAGAGCGCTCGCAGTTCATTATCGTGACTCATAATAAGATGACGATGGCCGAAGTGGATGTCCTTTATGGAGTGTATATGCAAGAACAGGGTGTATCAGGTCTTAGTCCTGTAGATCTTCGCAACTACAAATACGAGCCTATCCTGGATGTGGTGGGGTAGACCCCACGCGGCTTATATTATTCCCAGTATAATCTTCATCGTGAACTTCGAATAGAGGCGTAGTCCTTTTCGTATTGTGTCCTATATAGAGACCCTAAATGAGGCATATTCAGAATTTAATATTGTCACCGCATAGGTGTAATATCTTGGTAGCCCAGCACGACGTACTGGGGAAAGCAGTGAAGGAAGGCTTCGGTTGGCAAATATTTCTTGTAAAATTATGACAGCCAATTTTTATAGATACCCCGTTTTTCTTTGAGATATAAGATTGACTCAGGAAAAGCAGACAAATTTTATAATAACTGTATTGCTGGTTGTGTAGGCTCCTATCTGACCCTTAATGTCTCGACTCCATACACTTATGAATTTATAACAATAATTAAAGTGAGCTGCACATTTATTGCTTCAAGCATCGAGATTACATAAGTATTCTCAATAGAGTGCATGGAAAATGTAGGCTAAAGTATAAGTGAATAACACTAACTAAGCCAGAGATTTAAACCATTAAAGTCAGAGAAAGCTCATTTGACTATTATTGAGAAAAAGCTAAATTGTAGATGTAGTTCAGCTATCATGAGCAAGCTTACACCTCAGCTCCAGGGCTGTCATCGGTAATCAAGCCTAACTTCTTGGCCCTCTCCTCCCATTTTTTTCGAGCAAGAATTTGCATGTCAATCACATTATCAAATTCGTCCACGATCTCCAGACCGAATAAGGTCTCAATGATGTCCTCCATAGTGACGATGCCTGCCATACCTCCGAATTCATCCACGACAAGCGCGATGTGTGAGCGTTTATCTATGAGGTCCTCGTATAGCTTGATTAAGTTTTCATTGACTGCTACAATTTGGATGTCTCTCTTAATCGAGCTGAGGGCCTGTGCGCCTTTTTGATTGATGACTGCTGTGAGCAAATCATCCTTAAGAATAAAGCCAGTGATCTGGTCTTTTGTGTCCGAGAATACGGGAATCCTCGAGAATCTAAGTTCTTTATTTTCTCTATAGAATTCTTGTATGGTGGTACCTTCTTTTGACGCTTTGACCACAGTTCTCGGTGTCATTATATCCTTAGCTTCTAAAGACTTAAGCTTAAGTAAGTTTTCTAAAATTCTGGATTCGCCCAGTTCTAAAATACCCGTCTTAGAGGCTACCTGACCCATAGCCATAAAGTCTGATCGACTCAGGACGCTTTTACTTTTATCCTTCTTAAGCTTCTTGGTGATGATCTGAGAAAACCAAACCAACGGATATAGGAGCTTTATAATAAAATTCAAACTCTTAACCGTAAATGGAGCTAAGCCCTTCCAATTATTAGCTCCGATGGTCTTAGGGATGATCTCTGAGAGAAATAAGATGGCCAGCGTCATGATTACAGAGACTATAGTAGCAGCAAGATTACCTGACCAGATCTTTGACGCTTGTGCTCCTACACCGATTGCGCCCACGGTATGAGCGATAGTATTGAGTGTCAGGATAGCAGACAGAGGCCGATCAATATTACTTTTGAATAACTCTAAGGTCTTCCCAATGGAGCTTTTATCTTGAAGCTTCACTTGAACATACGAGGGTGTAATACTCAGAAGTACGGCCTCCCAGATAGAACACAGAAAAGAAAATATAATAGAGACAAAGAAGAAAATTAAAAGAAGCGTATAGTCACCCATGTAGGGAATAAAATTTATTGAAGCCCAAAGATAAACTATTCTATGATGTATGATGATGGTGGCGTACTTTATAATAGCTTGCTGCACATATTATAAAAATCGCTTATTTCATCGTAATTTTGCCCGACTATGGAAGACTCTCACAAGTATGCTGCAAGAGGCGTTTCTGCCAATAAATCTGAGGTACATGACGCAATAAAAAATCTTGATAAAGGCTTATACCCTTTAGCATTCTGTAAGATACTGCCGGATATAGTCGGAGCCTCCAGAGAGTATTGTAATATCATGCACGCTGATACAGCAGGTACGAAGACGAGCCTGGCCTATATCTATTGGAAGGAGACCACAGATAGGAGTGTATGGAGAGGCGTCACCCAAGACTCGATAGTTATGAATGTAGATGACATGGCCTGCGTGGGCTGTGTAGACAATATTGTGCTCTCATCTACCATAGGTCGTAATAAGAATCTGATTCCAGGGGATGTCCTTAAAGAAATCATACAGTACACAGAGGCATTCTGCGATATGCTGCGGTCACACGGTGTAGGTATACACTTAGCTGGCGGAGAAACCGCTGATGTAGGAGATATTGTTAGGACGATCGATATCGGATTTACGACCTTCTCACGCATGCGCAAGAATCAATTAATTGTGAATGATATTAAGGGAGGCAATGTGATCGTCGGATTTTCCTCATCAGGGCAGGCAAGCTATGAGTCGGAATATAATGGTGGGATGGGGAGCAATGGGCTGACAAGCGCTCGTCATGATGTTTTCCATTCCGAGTACCGCTCTAAGTACCCAGATAGCTATGATCATAATTCACCGATAGAATTGATGTATTGCGGTCAGAAATCGTTAGTAGACGAAATCGATATTGAGGGAGTTGGCAAGATAAATATTGGGAAATTAGTATTATCACCGACACGCACCTATTTACCCTTAATCAAGCGAATTGTAGAGGACAAAATACCAATAGACGGTATGATCCACTGTACCGGAGGTGCTCAGACTAAGGTTATGAAATTCGTCAATAAAAAGAAGATTGTCAAAGACAGCATGTTTCCTTTGCCCCCTTTATTTCAGCTTATCGAAGAGCAGTCAGGTACACATAGAAAGGAGATGTATCAGGTGTTTAATATGGGACATCGATTAGAAGTATATACTGACCAGAGTCATGCAGAGAGCTTAATAAGCTTAGCATCGTCTTTCAGTATTGATGCTAGGATTATTGGTTATGTAGAGGAAGCGCAGCAGAACTCTGTCATGATAAAAGATGAGCTAGGGGAGTATCACTATCATATGTAATTAAACTCATAGGCTATCACAGTCATCCAGATGATGCCAGTCAATAGAAAAAAGAGGAATACCACTAATGCTGCTATATCTTTAGACTGTTTAGCTAATGGGTGAATATCTGGAGATGCTAGGTCCACCACTCGCTCTATAGCAGTATTAATCGCCTCACCAATGAACATCAAAAACATGGATGCAAAAAGTATGATCTTTGACAAAATAGAAAATGGTATAAATATGAGCACTATGCTGAGTATTATAAAAGCCACCACATGGATCTGAGCTGCCCGCTCATGCTTGACCATATTAATAAATCCTGCGAGAGGGTAGCGGACGTGCTCTATAAAATTGTATTTCTCATTCTGCTTCATGCATAGTCATTAAAGTCATTCGGAAAGTACACTTTAATCAGGATGAAGATCCAGATGAGGCCAAGGGCCATGCCTGCGATTACGTCACTCGGATAGTGGACATTGAGATAGATTCTCGTGAAACTGATCATGAGAGGAAACAGCGCACAAGTAAATAGGAGAGAAGTACGCCAAGAGGGCTTCAACTTTGGCTTCAATATAAAATACAAAACAGCGGCCATAGTTATGGACATGGTGGCATGTCCAGATGGGAAGGACATTTCTGGCACCTCACTAATTCTTGTCAGTGGTCTTTCTCTTCCGATCAGTGCCTTCATGAAGGTGAATAGAAATAGAGCACCGACCAATGCTAAGATATGGAATAGGGCTAAGGACCAACTCCGACGAATAATCAAAATAACTAAAACTGACAATGTAAAAGTGATGACCCCAACTTCTCCAGAAAGCTTAGTCAAAGCATTTATAAATACAGTCCGATCAGGAGTCCAGGTGTGCTGGAGTGCTGCTAATATACTATGATCCAATCCCTGAGTGACAAATACTGTGCTAGCATCAAGTGTCAGTAACACAAATGCCACGAGACTAATTATTAAGATATAAACTCTTCTCCTCATGATAGTTGGATCAGAAACAAATATACGACGACAACATGTCAAACCTGACAATACCTACAGCTATCGTGTCCGATCATTATTTGAACTATATTTGAAGTAGAATACAAAGATCTCAGATGAACGTGATGTCGACGAATGTGCCATTTATTTAGAATGCGGCAATCATAAAAATCACTACTCGTCACTCACTTATTACAGCTGCATCTTCTGAATAAACTGATATAGTTTATAAAAATCCAAGCAGCGCAGGGATGGCGATTCTGAAAGGAGATTCTTAACGATCCGCTGCTCACACTTTTCATAACACATGGAGTAGAGTCCAGTAGCCTTTGCTTTATTCAGCAGCTCGAATGATCTTATGAGAGGCGTTTTGTCTATGCTTCTTATCTTGTAGAAGAATACGAGATTATCAATGGATTCGTCTATTTTCTGCATGAACACCGTTGAGGACTCTATCCCTCTATGTAGGACTGGATTATCAATGTGCTTAATCGTATGACCCTTCTTTAGCAAAGTTGAAGCCAAAGCTAAATCTTCATAGCCATACGTTGACACAGCTTCATTAAACGAGTATCGAAGAATTAATTCTCGATCAATGACAAAATTATTCGTATGGAAGTAGCGAAGCGGCAGCTTATTTCTTACGGCAGCGGACTTAGATTCTTTTATAGTACCATACTTATAGTGTAGGAGCTTCGTCCTGCTTCGTGGAGCTTTCTTAGGATATATTCTGCCTCCACATATGACTGCATAGTTCTCTATATAAGAGATGTAGTTTTTAATAAATTTTTTTGACTTGATAACGCTATCGCTATCTAAGAAAAGGAGTTTGTTATAGCGAGCATTCTGAGCTAACTGGTTTCTGATCTTGGACCTACCTTTATTCTGCTTCAGCTCCAAGTAGCTGACATACAGCAGTGATTCAATAGACCTATTCAGCTTCAAAAAGTGAGGAAGTGACCCGTCATCAAAGCATAATATTTCAAAGGTGATTTTAGATCTTCGTAACTGGTCCCATAATTCTCCTACCAGCTTAGTTATATTTTGATTGTAGATAGGTATGATCACTGAAAGCATCTGTGTTAGGATATATGATTCGTTGGCACCCACAGCTTCAGTGACCGTGGCACCACTTCAAAAGTCACCGTGTCATCGGATACATGACCCTCACCGTCAATGTGAAAATGCATTTCTTCCTCGCACTCTATGGTCACATTCTTTGTTCGTGTGATATCGACGAAAGGTACTTTATGAATGGATTTATTGAGGAAACGCCATACCGCAAGGATGTATTGAATCTTAGAAGCATCCTTAATCATGACCAGATCTAATACTCCATCCCGAAGATTAGCGAATGGCGCTATGGTAAAGTTGTAGCCGAACATGGAGGCATTAGCCACGTTAATAGATAAAAATTTATCTTCTATGACCTGTTCGGCGGTTGTGATTTTATAAGTCTTGTTCTGATAGCTCAATGCCTCCTTAACACTTTGATTAAAATATGCAGCGAATCCGCGAGTGCTTTTATCCTTAGTGTGGAAAGCTATAGATGCATCGAATCCTACACCAGCCATATTGATGTAGAAGTGATCATTAAGCGTGCATGTGTCTATTGTAATCTGTTTACTCGTATTAATTTGTCGGAGCGCATGGTTCATATTTCTTCCTAAACCGAGATGCATGGCAAATCCATTGCCTGAGCCACCAGGGACTACTGCTAATGCTGTATGAGAGTGGAGTAGGGGCTTAGCTATTTCATTTAAGGTGCCATCGCCTCCAATGGCCACGACTAAGTCAGTACCTTGAGTGACTGCTTCAGCTGCTAATTCGCGAGCGTGCATCGGCGCCTCTGTCAGCTTCACTTCGTACTCATACAGTCTCTCATCCAGCGTCTCTTTAATCAGCATACGGATATTCTTCTTATCTGAGACGCCCGAGAATGGATTGACAATAAATCTAACGGTTTTCTTATCCACTGCATTCTATTTAAATACGAAATAGCGTTGCATCGGAAAACTGAATAGTAGGCCAACGATGATGCCAGCTATCGGGCTGGTCAGGTAATAATCTTCAATGCCAATAAAGTCTCGCAAAATCCAAACAAATAGCCAATTAAGACTCAAATTTCCAATCGCAATGGCTAAAAATTTAATCCCCTGATTAGAAATTTTATTGTCCTTGCTAATAAAGGTCCAGTTGCGACCCAGAAAGAAAGCGATGATTGAGCCAAATGTCATACCTACAGGAGTAGCGATAAGTTCATCTACCCCAAATTGGTAATGGAGCAGCATCTCAATGCATTTATCTACCGCTGTTGCAGTCAGAGCACTAGCGTTCCATCTGAAGAACGATTTTATAAGTGGTACTTGTACTCCAGATTTGATTAGTACTTTCGCCATCTTAGGTAAGACTGAAGTAAATAAGTATCTGCAATATGATATTAGCCACGACCCCGGCCAGTAGATCATCAGCCATGACGCCAACACCTCCGTGCATCGCTTCTGCTTTACTTATCCAAAGCGGCTTCCAAATGTCAAAAATTCTGAATAAAACTAATGAGATCACTAAGTTAGAGATGCTGAATGGGATGTAAATGAATGCGATAAAAATGCCCGCCATCTCATCGATGACTACTTTAGATGGATCTTCTCCCCATTCTCCCGCTACCACTCCGCAAGCCCATACTCCTATTACAGTACTGATGATAGTGGCTATAATTAAGGCTACAGCCATATTTGACATGGATGGCGACTGATGAAAATGATAACTGTAAATTAAGACACTCGCTACCACACTACCAGCTGTACCAGGTCCAACAGGAAAGTAGCCGCTTCCAAAGCCGCTCGCTAAGAATTTGGCTATTATATTCATCAGGATCTACTCTTCATAGTAGTCTAATCCTAAATGATTTATGATTTCCTCTCCGCCGATGTGCCGGACTACATTTTTCAATTTTTCGAATTGCTTGAATAGGTCATGTTGTGGATATAATCCTTTGCCTACTTGTGGAGACTTCAGGTAGAATGATAACCACTCTTGTATGCCTTTCATCTTAGATCGCTTAGCAAGGTCTAAGAACAACGCTAAGTCAAGCACTAATGGTGCTGCTAAAATGGAGTCACGACAGAGGAAATCCACTTTGATCTGCATGGGGTAGCCTAACCAGCCAGTGATGTCAATATTGTCCCAGCCCTCCTTATTATCTCCGCGCGGCGGATAATAGTTAATTCTGACCTTATGGTACATATCTCCATATAGCTCAGGATGTAAGTCGGGTTCTAGTATTTCTTCTAATACACCTAATTTAGATACTTCCTTCGTCTTAAAGTTATCTGGATCATCCAAGACAGCACCGTCACGGTTGCCTAAGATATTCGTGGAGAACCAGCCAGCGATACCTAAGTATCTGGCTTTAAGCCCAGGGGCTAAGACTGTCTTCATAAGAGTCTGACCAGTCTTAAAATCTTTACCAGCAATCGGCGTACCTGTTTGCTTAGCTAATTCTACCATGGCAGGCACGTCACATGACAAATTGGGCGCTCCATTAGCGTAGGGAATACCCATTTTTACAGCTGCATAGGCGTAAATCATACTTGGGGCTATGCCCTCATCACTATTTCTAAGGCCTTCTTCCAGGCTAGCGACTGTCTGATGGACGTCACCTTCTTCTATGTAGATCTCCGTGGATCCGCACCAAATCATAACGACTCTATCACAGCCATTATCTACCTTGAACTGGTCGATGTCGGCCATCACTTTTTCAGCAAGTTCCATTTTAGATCCGCCGGACTTTACATTGGGTCCATCCAGTCTCTTTACATAGTTTTTATCAAATACAGCCTTCATAGGCTTGATTGCTGAGAGCTCATCCTTAATCTTGTCCAGAAGCCTTTGATCTAATACCTCAGCATTAGTTGCAGCCTCATATACATTATCTTCGAAGAGATCCCAACCGCCAAATACGATATCCTTTAGATCTGCTAAAGGGACGACGTCCTTAATGTGTGGTTTTCTATTTTCTGTCCTCTTACCTAGTCTAATGGTAGCCATCTGTGTGATAGAGCCTATCGGCTGGCCTAAGCCTTCTCTGATGGCTATGCAGCCAGCTATAAATGTTGTCGCTACTGCTCCAAGGCCTGGTATAAGAATACCTAATTTTCCTGTGGCTGGCGATGCTTTTACTTCTCCCATGCTATTATATTGCTTTAGTACGTCTTGTGTTATATCCAGCCCTCATCTTTATACCATTGATATGTTTCAGAGAGGGTCTCTGATAAGGTCAATTGTGGCTCGAAATTAAAATCTTTTTTTAACTCTGATATATTACAATTCCAATTTCTCGGTTTTAATTCATTCACTTTATCCAGGTCAAAGGTATCCGCCTTATTGGTGAGCTTGCTTTTCAGCTGTGTTAGTGCGGCTAATGCGGTGACTATTGGTAGCGGCACCCTGGGGTATATCGCTTGCTTACCCATCACTTCGCTGACAGCTTTATGAAAATCATCGCCGACGTACACTGAACCATCACTGACTACATAGGTCTTATTGACGACGTCTGAAGTGATGGCTTCTACGATGACGCGGACTAAGTCCTTCACGTAGACGAAAGTGGTCTTGCTTTCTTTCATCCCAATCAGTGGCGCTATACCTGTCTTAACTCCTTTAAAAAGAAGAAATATGTCTTGATCCCTCGGTCCGTAGACTGCAGTCGGCCTAAAGATGAGGTATTTCAGGCCACTGTCGCGCACAGCGAGTTCTGCCTGAACTTTACTTCGGCCGTAGTGGGTGACGGGATTGAGCTCCATGTCTGACGACACGGCTTGTTCGGGCAGATTGTCCGCTGGCCCACATGCGGCTATACTCGACATGAGGGCAAATTTCTTCAAGCGAGGTGTTGTCTCTCTAAGTAGGGTAACTAATGTCTCAGTATAGCCTGCATTGACTTGATAAAAGCTATCTTTAGTGAGAGCCCTGACCACGCCAGCATTATGTATGACGTAGTCGAACTGATGCTGAAGCAGCAATGCTTTGAGGGCAGCCTTATCTTTGAAATCTATAATAGTAAATTCTGTCTTCGGATGTTGCAGGAATTTCTTGCTGCTGGACTCCCTGATACCTGCATAAGTCTTAAGATGTCGCTCCAATGCCTCTTCCACTAGCCAGCTGCCTACGAATCCACTCGAGCCTGTGATCAGAATTTTATCCATTTATATCTTGGCTATAGATTCGGTAGGTTTTGTACTTGCGTCCATTGAGTTTTTCAGCACCCTTCACCATTTCTTGATTATTTTCTAAGATCCAAGAGGCTTCGCCACCTATCAGGTTCTTCTCTTTCGCTTGTGCAATGTTCAATGCATAGAATACGGCCTCTATACCCTTATTTCGATACTCATTTAAGATACCGAGCAGGGCTATCCTGACTCGCTTCACCTTCTTTTTACGTAGGAGAAGCTTGAATACATTGAATGGGAAAAGTCTACCTCTTTTAAAATCCTTAGTTATTTCATTGATATCTGGAAGGGTCACGCTAAATCCGACAGGCACCCCGTCCTTTTCAGCTATGTAGACGAAGTCCGTGTCGACGATCATCTTCATCTCAGAGCCAAGATGGGATAGTTCTTCATCCGTGGGCGGCACAAAGCCCCAGTTATCTTGCCATGCCTCAGCATATACATGCTTTAAACTATTTATTTCTTCCTGGAATCTTTTCGCACTCATATTTCTGATCGTGATCCCATTATTTCGCTCCAGTCTAGCGACGAGCATGTCTTTCAGTTTCAGGGATTTTTCAGAGGCATCTTTAGTCAGAATCTCGAATGCGAAGAGGTCCATTTCCTTTCTAAATCCGCAAGCCTCCAGGTGGTCCTTGTAATAGCGAGGATTATAAGTCATCATAATAAGTGGACGACTGTCAAAACCATCTACCAATAAGCCTCCAGTATCAGTAGTCAGAGAATAGCTGGAAGGGCCTAATACTCTTTCCGCATTCTCGGATCGCAGCCATGCTATGGCACTGTTAACGAGCTCTTTGGACACTTCCAGATCATCTACGACATCATAGAATCCAAAGAATCCGATATTAGAATTATGATAGTTATTATAGTTACTGCTCATATGAGCAGCTATGCGACCGACTATCTCAACACCTTTCCAAGCCGTGAATAGTTGGGCTTTGGCATGTCTGAAATACGGATTTTTGCTTTGATCATGTATGTCCTTCTGCCCTAAGAATATTTCAGGTACATAGTGTGGATCATCCTGATGCAGTGCATGAGGAAAGTCTATGAATTGTTTAATTTCTTTTTTTGTTGAGACCTTGCGTATCTCAATTTTCATGGAGCTGTTTTTGCAGTTCGAACACACCTAATTCTGTGGCAATCTTAGTGATCTTCTCTATTGATTCTGCTATTTGTTCAAAGCTATGGGTAGCCATTAAGGAATACCTAATTAAAGAAGAGCTGCTTGGTACAGCAGGCGATACCACCGGATTCACAAAGACTCCATTCTCAAGTAGTTGCTTTGTCAACATAAATGTCTTAAAGTCATCTCTGATGTAAATGGGAATGATTGGTGTCTCTGTATGACCAGTATCGAATCCTGCGTCCTTAAGCAGCTTCAGCGCATAGTGAGTATTATCCCATAATTTCTGAATTCTTTCAGGCTCATGCTCCATAAGCTCCAATGCCGCCAGGACACTTGCAGCATTAGCTGGTGCTATACTGGCGCTGAAAATTAAAGATCGCGCGTTATGCTTTATGTAATTGATCGTGTGCGAATCGGAGGCTATAAATCCGCCAATACTTGCCAGTGATTTACTGAATGTACCCATGATAAGGTCTACATCATCTATCATTCCAAAGTGAGAGGCGGTACCTCTACCACCTTTACCTAAGACACCAAGTGAATGGGCGTCATCGAGCATGATATTAGCATCGTATTTTTTTGCCAGCTGAGATATCTCGGGCAGCTTACAGATGTCACCTTCCATGCTAAATACACCGTCGGTGACGATCAGTTTGATTTTATCGGGCTCACACTTCTTTAGTATTTTTTCCAATGACTCCATGTCATTATGCTTGTACTTCAGCACTTTAGCAAATGAAAGTCTGGCTCCGTCGATAATACAGGCGTGATCGAATTCGTCAATGATCAGATAGTCATGTCTGCCTAACAGACTAGAGACGACTCCAAGATTCACTTGATATCCAGTACTGAAGACAAGAGTCTGTTCCATGCCTACGTATTTAGCCAGAGCCTCCTCTAACTGTAGGTGTAAATCTAAAGTTCCATTGAGAAATCTTGATCCTGCGCAGCCAGATCCATATTTATCCACTGCCGTCTTAACTGCCTCCTTGAGCTTGGGGTGTATCGTCAGACCTAAATAACTATTAGAGCCAAACATCAGCACATTCTTGCCGTTAATTTTTACTACGGTATCCTGCTCAGATTCGATAGTTCTAAAGTACGGATATAAGCCTAACTTTTGTACTTTCTGAGGGATGTCGTACCCTTGCATTTTTTTATGCAGCATAAGGAAGTATTTAGGGGGTTATGTAGTTTATCAGTTTATCAATAATATGTCTTATACCCGATCTTAATATGATCTGCTCTAGAATTATGATGGCAAATATAGCACAAAAAATACCTAAAACGACATCCAACAAGTAGTGGTGAATAGAGTAAACAGCTGAAAACCATGTCATTAGCATGAAAATAAATAATATTATCATAGCTATTTTTGATTTTTTCTTCCAGGCGTAATAAAATGCCACAACGGGATATGCAGAGTGCAGTGATGGTATAGCCCCGAATACATTGAAGCTCTTGCTGTAGATGCCTTCGAAAATGGTAGTCCCAGTCAATTTATCGAAGCTCAGGAGGCCAGCTGCTGATCCAGGTATATCAAATTTTCGCTCAAAGCCATATAACTCTACATACCATGGTGGAGCCGCCGGATAGGTGTAGTAAATGCATACGCCGATGACATTAGCCAAAAAAAAGGCTAAGGTAAATCTTAGCAATAAGCCTCTATTAGTCTTGAACAAGTATATGCCAAGAGCAACGGGGAATGGTGTCCACATCAGGTAAGTAAGGCCTGTTACGAAATCTAAAACAGGACTGTTATGTAGCCTGAAGTATTCATTAAGTGTCATCTTGATGCCATCTACGTGCAATCCGAAGAGTGCGACTTCCGCATGATAGACATCTTCTATGTGCACATCATTATAGAGATAACTAGGAAATACTCTTAAAGAATCGAGCAGTATCCACGATAGAGTGAGACCTATAAAGCCAATGAAAAATCGATGGGTGCCTTCTGTAAGAAGGTACATAGTAGCCAGGATTAGCATGAAGGGTAAGTGATCAGCTCGGTAGCCTACACATAGAAATATCCACCCTATATATAGAGCCATAAATGCCACATAAAATGTGAGGCTTAAGGTAGAAAATCGATTTTTCATGATGGTAGGACACTGGCTATACTAAGCCATGGACTTCTTCTCCTCTGGAAATTTTGTCTGAGCAATACTATCCCAAAGCGGGCTGCTGACTCCATACCCTTTACTTGGGTGCACATAGTGATGTTTTAGATGGTGGGACTTCAAGACATTCCATAACTTTCCTTTAAATTGGACATGGTGTATGGCATAATGTATCATATCATAGATCAAATAGCCCATAATAAAAGCTGCAAAGAAAGCATAGAAACCAGGACCATTGAACACAGCCTTCCATATGAAGTAGAATACCGTGGCTAACGGTATGCTCATCGATGGAGGTAGTACTAGTCTCAACCTATCCTTAGGATAGTCATGGTGCACTCCATGAAAAATAAAGTGCAATCTCAAACCCAGCTTAGACTTTGGGACAAAGTGGAAGACAAAACGATGCATGATGTACTCCGTCAATGTCCATACGAATAGACCTAAGGCAAAATAGGATACTCCTGAGAAAATGCCTAAGTCAGAAGCTGTGAATGCTTGATATAGAAAGTAAATGATCACTGGTATAAATATGAACATCGGTACTGAGTAGTGAACCTTTGATAAGGACTCAAAAAGGCTATTTTTAAACATTCTGGTGGACTCTTCACTATTAGAGACATAGTGCTTACTCATAGATCAATATTTATTCTCTCGTAGATTGACACTTTGGTTTTTAAAGTCTGGCCGTATAATTCGATAAATTTCACATTTGGAAAAACTCCAAATTCCTCAGCATAAACATATATATTATTCAATTTGGCCATGTCGTGATTAATCCTGCAAAAAGCTCCAAACTTTCCATCTCGACCCTTTCCGATGTAAAGTACGAGATCCTTATATGAGACAAAGCTGAATTCAAAGCTATCGGGAGAGATCATATTAGACTGATACCCGTAAGCCAGTTTATTTTGATAATAGTTGAGCTCAGCAATGTCTCCACCAGAATTATACCGAATCCAAAAAGCATGCATGGGATAATCCTGATTAATCTCTCCAGATGCTAAATAATTCAACTCATAAACAACCGTATTTAAGTTATGGTTGCGTTGGATATAAAATAATAGACTTTCATTCTGTGGGGGCACAGGATAATTTGTAGGTAGACCAGAGGAGCCTGGATCTATATATTGATTCTTTGATAAATTTGATATCATGTCTTATTTACTTGTAACTGATCTCTGGCGTATGTAAGTCTTCTATAGGCAGTGATATTAGCTCCAACAGCTAAAATAAAAAGCGGGAAGGTAAATATAGAAATTGTCTCAAATAGTGGCACTGGTAGCCAGTCGACTACTATCTTGAAGTCAGCACCGATGATGGATGATGTGACACCACATAATACGGCGGATATCCCTACAATCAGAATGCGCTCTGGGCGCTGCATGATGCCCACACTGCAGTCGACACCTAGCCCTTCGGCTCTAGCTCTTGTATAGCTCACCATGATGGATCCAATCATTGCTATAAAAGCAAACAGTGAACTCAAGAAGTAATTGTGTGAAATCAGATAATAGCAAATTCCTAAAAACATGTATAATTCGCTAAATCGATCCACTACAGAATCATAGAGCGCGCCGTACTTATTAGCCATATTCCCCACACGGGCTACACGGCCATCGAGCATATCCATCAGGCCGGCAAATAGGATGATGGCGCCCGCTATAGCGACGAAAGAATGGCTAGATCTCTCTCCATACTCAGCACCAAAAATCAAGATGATCGCTGCTGCCAGATTAAGGATGAAGCCAAAAAAGGTGATCATATTCGGTGTCACTCCAACCTTAATGAAGAGCTCTACGATTGGATTAATCACTTGATAAACCACTTGTTGAGCATTAGATTTCCAATCCATGACGTAAAATTACTAAAACTCTACTTTAAATCTGGCTCTAATCCCCATGCCCTTCACACCAAAAATTTCGGGCACCGATGGATTATCCAAATAGCTGAGCCTTTTGACCACATCCACTCTGAGTACTTTAAAAATATTATAAAAGCCTCCACTGACTTCTACATAAGGCGCGCTGTCGAGACTGTAAGTTTCTGAAATACCCAACTCATCCTTTTGGAATTGAGGCAGATGAGGATTTAACTCAGGATTATTACCATCGGTGAATTTGCCATAAATAACCTTAGCCGACACGACTTCTCTCAGTTTCAATTTTCTGAGGAGAGGTAGGCGATTCATAAAGAACCCGCCGAAGAAATGCTGGACTTGCATCTCTGCATATTGGTCGGTGGCAAACTCTAAAAAATTCATCATGTTATATGACCTCAGCTGATAAGAGTACGTCTGATTAGCTCGAGGTATCTTCAGCAGTACATATGGCAGGTCATTTCCAAATACCTTTCCGGCCTCTATCTCTAAAAGACTATGGCCGAGCAGCTTCATGTTGATTTTTTTAAATAGATTGACAGATACCTTCTGATAGCTGTAGTCACCACCTAATAAGTTTTTAAGTCCCGCTCGATAAGCTACCGTGATGACTGGAAACCTCGTGAAAAGAGGAGTCCTGTACTGTCGACCCTGTATAAACTGTTCATTAGGTGCGAATCTGATATTCATACCCACCTCAAAGGTGTTGATCTCTGTTAATAATTGGGTTCCATCCTCTGATTCGAATGGTAGCTCCAGATTGCCATGTGGGACCCTGGAGTCCTTCCTTGTCACAAGGGTATAGTCGAAGGTGCCTCCTTCCTTGGTGTATTCTACCCGCGTCAGCCTACTGAAGATCATTTTATCAGTAACACCTCTTCTCACCGAAAGAAGCACATTATCTGTTTTGATAAAGTCCAGATCGACTCCTGGAAAATTCACATCATGTGAGTGCTCTACATATAGAGAATGACGCGGATTCTCTTTAAAATCATTATTGAAAGAATATAAGCCGTAAGTAGAAAATTTCAGAGCTTTATCTCTCGTGCCATATGCAGCATATCCGCCTAACCTGAACTTAGTAGTCCAGTCATGTGAGGTCTCAGCAGCGAATTTTATGCGAGATCCTTCTACATCATTGCCGCTGAAAAATGTCGGCACCGGACCGATATCAATAATCCCCGTCGGTATATATCCTGTAGTCAGGATTTTTATACCTCGCTTTATTCTCTTAAACGTAGGATGACGATTGAGCGAGTCAATCATCGTGTATGCTTGCACCATATTCGTTGAGAGCGGTTCTATACGGTTATTCTCCCAATACACTTCTCCCTTATCGTAGGCGTCCTCAGCATCAATCATAGTCTCTGCACCATCAAAAACAGACATATCATCGGGTGGACTGAAGTCATAGTTATTATATACCGTTTCCTTAGTCCCAAATATGCCCAAACCGTTTTTAGTAAGAGAGTAATCGACTGTGATGAAATCCTTAGTCAGTACGAAGGTCTCACCCAATCTCTCAAATTCATGCTCTATCCTAAGATCCCTGACAAAGTTAAGACTGATACCACCGATGATGCCCAAGTCTGCTTTCTTGACAAAATATTTATCCTTATGAGTAATATAAAGATTTCCAGTGAAGCCTTTATTAAGTTTATTTTTTGGAATGAAAGCCAGATTGATTACGCTATCACCCTTATAGTACAAAGTGTCTATGATGTAATATCGATAAAAATTGACTCCTACGGGTGCTAATGGGCTGATAAATTGACTCGCTAAGATGGGCACGATATCTTCATATATGTCGACATCTTGATATAAAATCTCTGATATACCGTCTACACTTTTATCGTCGATCAGATCATCAAATTCTGTGTATTGTAAGGCCTTACGGTACTCCTTTTTGGTATCGTCACTCTTGCGATAATACACTGATGAAAGCGACTCCTTAATGAACATCGGTAGGAATAGCTTCCCATTCACCTCAGAAGTATCGATGAAGTCGTTTATAAAACTCATCCTCTTCATGAACTTGCGTTCTTTTAGTTGATCTGTGATATTATTCACGTCCAATTCGATGATCTCCTGTTTATCGTAGGCATAGTATTCTTGGCTCTTTATCCTGTTCTCGCCCCGATTACTCATCACTTTCTTAATCAGTTCTACGGCTGGATTATCTTTCTTACTGTATTTTTTCTTTTTGGCGCTGATGACAGCTGTCTCCATGACCACAGAGGTGTTTTCAATTTCGAAATTAATTTCTTGCTTTCTTACATCCTGATCAATGGCTACTGTCAAAGGCGTATAACCAATGAATGTCGCAGTCAAAGAATCAGTCGCATATCTCGTATCGATTCTGAAAAATCCATCAAGATCTGTAGAAGAACCCACATTAGAGTTAATAAAAAATACATCTACAAAAGGCAGGGGCTCTTTGGTAAATTTATCGACCACCTTTCCAGTAATGATTGTAACATCTTGAGCTACGAGAATTTGTAATTGCAATACAAACAATAGAAATAACAAAAACCTCTTATGTAAAACGCTGAAAAACATAATCATGATTTAGCTGAGCATGTACTGCAGACCCATCGGAAAATTAAGGCTACTATAACGATGTGCGTCAGGTTTTAGTTTACAGACCAATGCGGCAAAAATATGGCATCTCTACATTAGCTGCCCAAATCTTTATGCCGTTCAATGCTTGCTTTTCATTCAGCCGAGAATACAGTATCCATGCATAAGGCCTCAAAGATCATATTTCACCTTACATTAAGCATAGATTTTAATCAAGTTCGATGGAATGTAGAAGACTTCCACAGATTTTATACATAAATTGAATTTATAACTAACGAAGCTTAGCTCTCGTGATACGTGGTGCTATCTAAATTATTTCATCATTTTATATCTATGTGGAGCATATTTATCTTTTTAACCTTGCATGTGATGACTAACATCAATTAGTCATGTTGACATATCTTTATCGTACGAATGGTGATTAAAACTAACACATTAAAATTAGACATATTAGCCATAGCTGCACATCCTGATGATGTAGAACTAAGCTGTTCAGGTACGATTCTTAAACATATCGACTCGGGTAATTCGTGCGGTATACTGGATCTGACGAAAGGTGAATTAGGAACTCGGGGTAGTGCTGCTGAGAGAGTCGCAGAGGCTGAGGCTTCAGCATCCATCCTGGGCCTCAGCTATAGAGAAAACTTGGGCATGAAGGATGGATTCATAGAGTACAGCGAGATCAATCTTCAACGCATCATCAGCAAGATCAGAATGACCCGACCAGAGATAGTCTTGCTAAACGCGCCTCGCGATAGACATCCAGACCATGGCAATGCATCGAAATTATCGAGAGATGCGTGCTACTATTCAGGCCTATCTAAATTCAGGACCACCCACCAGCTGATCGCCCAGCAGCCATGGCGTCCAAAGTGTGTGTACTATTACATCCAAGACTATACACTGGAGCCAGACTTCGTGGTAGATGTCAGCCCCTTTCTTGATCGAAAATTTGAGAGCATAATGGCTTTCAAGACCCAATTCTTTGAGCAAGGTATGTCAGGTCCTCAGACACCTATCTCTGGAAAGGAATTCATGGACTACCTGAAAGCGCGAATGCAACAGTGGGGGAGACCTATCGGTGCCGACTATGCTGAAGGTTTCATCGCTGATAGGACCATTGGCATAAGTGATTTATTTGCCTTAACTTAATCTAAAATATAGCTCACATGTATAATAATATAGCCCTTGAGAGAAGTGTATACGCTTCGGAAGAACACCAGATGATAGCTCAAGCTGTCAGAGATTTCTTAGAAAAAGAGGTCATGCCTTATCACGAGCAATGGGAAGAAGATCAAATGGTGGATAGAGATATCTGGACTAAAGCCGGAGAACTCGGACTACTCTGTGTAGATATGCCAGTAGAATACGGCGGGGGAGGTATGGACGTTTCTTATAGCCTCATGATTGACGAGATCATCTCAGAATATGGAGCATCCGGTGTGGGGTTCAGCCTGCACACTAATATTGCGGCACCATACATAGGTAAATACGGGACTGATGCACAAAAGAAAAAATTCTTAGGAAATATGTCATCAGGTAAATGGATCGCTGCTCTCGGCATGACGGAGCCAAGTACGGGTAGTGATTTGCAAAAAATAAAGACCTCTGCTGTTGATGCTGGAGATCACTGGATTGTCAATGGTTCTAAGACCTTCATCACTAATGGCTATCTTTCAGACATCGTGATTATGGCGGTGAAGACCAGGCCTGGGACTGACGAAGAGGGAGTATCCATGCTACTGATGGAAGTCGATACACCTGGCTTTACGAAGGGTCAGCCACTCAAGAAATTAGGCTTAAAAGCTCAGGATACTTGCGAGCTGTTTATGGAAGATGTGAAGGTGCCCAAAGAGAATTTGCTGGGCGAAGAAGGCAAGGGATTTATATATATGATGACAGAACTTGCCAGAGAGAGATTAGACGTAGCTGTACAATCCATTGGCGGTGCCCGCAAAGCGCTTAATGACACCATAAAATACGTAAATGAGAGACACGCCTTTGGAGGACCTGTCGCTCAATTTCAAAATACACAGTTTAAATTAGCTGAAATGGCAACAGAACTTCAGGTCTCCGAAGCCTACGTGGATCGCTGCATGGAACTGCTTAAAACTCACGAACTGACCGCCCAGCAATCCTCTATGGCTAAGCTATACTGCACAGAAATGCACGGTCGAGTCGCTGATCAATGTCTACAACTACACGGTGGTTATGGATACATATGGGAGTATGATATCTGTAAAAATTACGCTGATGCTCGTGTCTCTCGAATATACGCTGGTACTAATGAGATTATGAAGGTTTTAATTTCCAGAGGTTTGCTGCCAGAGTATCATGCTGAGATGAAGAAGCAACGCAAAGCAAGACATAAGGCTTCAACGGATCAAGCTGCTAAACCTGCTGCATCCTGAGATTCAGTTCTGCTTATAGATAAGAAAGACATAGATAATTGTGGCTCATAGCTTAGCTCTATTTAAAGCTGATTATATTCATACCAGGCTCATCAGCGTATGATCGAAGTATGATTTTATAAGCTCTCTCTTTTGTTTAATTTTGTATCGACGATGAATCGGCTTCACTCTTGGATACCACTCTTAGCCCACCTCAAAAGCTACCATAGGAAGAGCTTTTTAACGGATCTCAATGCTGGTGTATTAGTAGGCGTACTACTCATACCCCAGGGGATGGCGTACGCATTCTTAGCTGGTGTACCCCCTATTTACGGGCTCTATACAGCCTTAATACCTCTACTGATATATGCGCTCTTCGGCACCTCCCATCAGCTGTCTATCGGACCAGTGGCTATATCATCCATTTTAATTGTACATGGTGTCAGCGAAATTGCAGAACCTCAGACTGAAATTTATATTGCTTTGGTCGTAGTCGTTGGTTTGCTGGTTGGTATTCTACAGTTTCTGTTGGGCCTATTCAGGGCAGGATTTTTTGTGAATTTTATATCGCATCCAGTTATTGCAGGATTCACTTCTGCAGCGGGTATCATCATTATTATGAATCAGCTAAAGGATATTTTAGGTATTGATATTCCTCGCTTTCATTTTACTCACGAGACGATCTATTACACAGGTCAGCACTACGACCAGTTTCACCATCCTACCATAGGACTCTTCATAGCTGGAATTGTACTCATGTCGGTTTTAAAGAAAATTCATCGTAAGATTCCTTATGCACTCATTGCCGTGATCGTGTCTATTTTAGCCGTTTACCTATGGCATCTGGATGCATATGGTGTTAGGATTACTGGAGAAATACAGCAAGGCCTTCCATCATTTGAAGTGCCTGATTTGACTTTAGTAGAGCTGCGCACCCTTTTCACGGTGGTGCTCACCGTAAGTATCATTGGTATTGTAGAGAGTGTGAGCATCGCTAAGTATATGGAGGATGCCGATCATCCTATTAAGAACAATCAGGAATTAATGGCACTTGGTTTGGCCAAGATATTTGGATCTTTTTTTCAAGCCATACCAAGCTCAGGCAGCTTCTCACGCTCTGCAGTGAATCATGATGCAGAGGCTACGTCACAGTTTTCGTCGCTGGTTACCGCCGCGCTCATCTTAATGACGCTACTTTTCATGACTCCGGTCTTTTATTATTTACCTAAGGCCATTCTGGCAGCTATTATAACCATGTCAGTATACAAGCTGATTAATATTAAGGAGTTTATTCACCTATGGCATTCGCACAAGGGCGACTTCGCGACGATGCTCTTCACATTTACGATTACAGTGATCATAGGAATAGAAGAGGGGATTTTAATTGGTATTTTACTTTCACTGAGCTTAGTCCTGTATAAGAGTAGTAAGCCTACGATCTCAGTTTTAGGCAAGGTGCCTGGCACTACTTATTTTCGCAACTTAGATATTTATGAGCAGGCGATTGAGTCTGAAGGACAGCTCATCATTCGGTTAGAAAATCAACTATACTTCGCTAATGCCAATTACTTCAAAGAGACGATTAAATCATTAGTCTATGAAAATCGCGGTCGCATCCAAGAGATTTTATTAGATGCTAAGAGCATACATGAAATCGATAGTAGCGGGATCAAGGTGTTATCGGAGCTTATCGAATTTCTTAATGACCGAGGCATCACCCTCAAGATATGTGGTGCTATGTTTGCGCTAAGAAGGCGACTGAAATCTTCTGGTCTGGATATAGAGATTGGTCAAGATAACATGTATGCTTTTCTCAATGATGCTATGCATGAAGGTGACGCATAGAGGGGCAAATTAATTTCATGTCAATAAGACTCAATAGGCAAATTCAGAAGTATTCATAGATACGCCGTAGGTGTAATATCTAGTACGAAGTACTGCGAAAGATAGTAGAGAGAGACTTTGGTTGGCGAGATTTTTGAAAAAAATCCTGACAATCAATTTTTACTCTGACCCCGTTTTTCCTTGAGCATTGATTATCACAGTGTAATAGTTCCATACATATGATCAAAGCATCATAATTAAAAATCTCTAAGCAATTAATTATCAATCATTTAGAGTTTTCAATTTCAGGCATCAGGTTCTTCTGAAGATGCCTAAATAAGAATGAGATTTAGCTAACGTGAACGGAAGAAATCCGCTTAGCGATGATCCCTGCTATAATACAGGGGATGGCAAAAATGAAAAAGTTAGTCCCTATGGAAAATTCCATACCGATCAAAATGCCTCCGAGGTATGGCCCGACCACGGCTCCTGAGCGACCAGCACCAATCGCCCAACCTACACCTGTGGTTCTGACTTCAGCAGGGTAGAGCTGTGCTGCCACTGAGTAGAAACCTATAAAACCACCCTGAAGGAAAAACCCTATGATACCAAACAGAACTAAGGTCACAATGGAGCCAGCAAAAAATCCAAAGATCATCATCAGAAAAGCGCAGAACAGGAAGAATATCAAGATAACATTACGCAGCCCCCACCTACCAGCCAGGAATCCATGTATGGCGACTCCGCCAATAGCTCCCAAATTAAAGACTGCTCCAGCATAGATAGCTAATTCCTTACTTAGTCCAGTCGTCTCAGCCAGTTTAGGTATCCAGCTCATCATAAAATATAGAGTCGCATATGCACTAAAGAAGCCTGCCCACAATAGGATAGTCTGAGGCTTAAGTGCTTTGCTAAATAGAGATCTGACGGAAGTCCTAATGGTATGTGTATGTAGGACTGGCATTTCTGATATCGACTCTCTACCCATTCTATTGAGTATTCTATTGATATGTATGATGGCCCCTCGAGGTCTCTTTTTGATAAGATAATCTAGTGATTCTGACATCATAAAAAGAATCAAAGGAATCGTCGACAAAGTAGCAATGCCAGCTATTTCGAAAATAGATCTCCACCCATAAGCAGGAATCACCTCCGCCGCTACCATACCCGTGAGAAAGGCGCCGAGTGGATAGCCTGAAAGACCGATACCGACCCAGAGAGGCTTGGATCGAGGCGCTGCGTATTCTGATAGGAGCGTCGTAGTACTAGCCAGCATGGCACCGATACCCAATCCACTAATTAATCTGAGCAGGATAATATGAATGAGAGAGGAAGCAAAGGACGTCATATAAATACTCAGCCCCATAATTAATGCACATATAAGAATCATCTTCTTTCTGCCGATGGTATCCGCTATTGGAGCTAAGAACATAGCGCCGAAGGCCATACCCACAAGACCAGCACTGAACACCGCGCCCAGTGATGCCATACTGATACTCCATTCTTCAGCAATGGAGGAGGCAGCATAGGAAATGACTAATACATCCATCCCGTCTAACATATTGAGCAAGAAGCAAACAAAGATGGTGGTGTATTGCAATATGCTCATCTCAGTATCGTGCATGAAGCTCTCTACTTTCTGAGGGTCGTGTCCTGCCATATTTTGAATAGTCCTGTTCGGTCGTTTTGGAAATGTTGCCAAGATACTTACTATTATCTGATAGCTATATCAGAAGTTGATTAGTCACCATAAGAATATACTCCTGCTTAAAAGCTACTATAATTGAATTGGTCATAGGCTAACTAAGCCAACAATTCGGATAGAGCATAAAAGTGCGCTATATAACAATATCATTTGGGCCAAAATCAAGCCGAGTAAAGGTAAAAGTGCGCCGAAGATCCTGTTATGCTCGCCTGCTTACCAAAGCACTAAAAGGTAAATGTTGCTAATTAGATTTCTTTTCATAAGATAGATGTAGCTACAGAACTTCATCAACAACCCCATTTCTGAGGATACCGACACCCGCTGCTTCCACCTCTACGACATCACCAGGTATTAGATATATGGGTGGATCGAATCTGGCACCAGCACCATTTGGCGTACCGGTCGAGATCATATCACCCGGTTTCAAGGTCATAAAGGAGCTGAGATATGAGATGATATAGTCAAACGGAAACATGAGGTTAGATGTGTTATCATTTTGTCTGATTTCACCATTGACTCTGGTCTGAATGTGCAGTGCACTGTAGTCTTTGACTTCGTCAGCTGTGATCATCCATGGACCTATGACTCCTGATTTATCAAAATTTTTACCTTGAGTTACATTGAACTTAGCGTGTCGCACCCAATCTCTGAGAGTACCTTCATTCATGAGGGTCAAACCAGCAATGTGGGATAACGCTTCTTCTCTTGGAATTCGCCTTCCTCCTTTGCCTATAATAATCACGATCTCTCCTTCATAGTCCAGCATGTGAGACTCTGGGGGCCTGACGACATCCTGGAGATGACCGACGAATGAGTCGAGATATCTTAGAAAAAGACTTGGATATTTGGGTAGTGCAGAATCATCTTTGTATTCAGCATTCCGATTAGCATAGTTGACTCCGATGCATGCTATTTTCTCGCCATTCAAAATGGGAGGTAGATATGTAATGTCCTTCTCTATATGCTGAGGCTCAGCATCAGCACAAATCGCTTTTAATTCTTCTAAGCCATCCTCTTCAATCCACTTTACTAGGTTCTTACCATGCGTAGCTTTGATATCAGTAAAAGCAATACCTTCATCAGTATCGACTACTGATCCATAGGTCCTTTCCCCATTAACTAGATAACTCGCAAATCTCATTAGTTTAATTTTTTACATTTGAAAATTGACTATAATCTCATTACAGGACTATCTGATAGCATTACTTGTCAGGTCGATATCTTTTACTAACTCTTTAATTTCTGTGGATATTATGATCCGCTTTGCCTCTATGTCAGCTGCACAATGCTGTTTTAATAGCGCTAAGCTTATTTGAGAAAAACGCTCCAACACTGCTTTTTCTCTACCTTCTCGGAGCCGAATCAAGAGATTGACCATGCTGTAGTCAGGCTGTCCATCTGCAATATAGTATTCATCAGACGTGACCACTCTGCATTTAATTCCCATAGTAGAAGCGTGACCAGTAGCAGAGAGTGCATCACTGAGCTCCTTGAAAAAGGATGAATAATTAATGGATATATTAGACGTACATTCGAGGGTGATATGTGGCACGTTATCTCGGTTTAATTGTAAATAAATAGTATAAAATAATTAGGCAATATCCTCATAGCCAGCTATAATTGGATTAGATATAATATTAGATTCTACGACATCCACACCTGCGAATGGAGTCCCATGTTCAAACCAAGACTTCGGAGCAGGTGCGCCCCATAGCGTCTGTCTACGTGGGTCTCTCAGATCCCATCCTAATGGCTCCCAGTCAGTATCGACTGTCAGGTAATCACATGTAAATGGTTCTATCCTGTGTCCATCAGGGTCCAAGATATACAGGAAGAATGCATTAGATATACCGTGTCGACCAGGACCTCTCTCAATATTACTGACATAGCCTTCTGAGGCCATGACATCTAATAGATGAATGATGTTATTAATGCTCGCGGTCCATAGACCAGTATGATGCAGTCGAGGGCCTTTACCATTAGTCATTGCCATATCGTGCACATTGCCTTTGCGATGGGTCCAAGCTGCCCACATATCGCCCTTGTCAGTAAGCGTATATTCTGTTAGCCTAAAGCCCAGCTGCTGTACCATAAATTCATAGGTGGTCTGGCAGTTAGGTGTAAAACAATTAATATGATCAAATCTCAGCGGAGATAAGCCTCTATATTTAGAGAAAGCTCTCATCTGAGTATCTACTCTCGTCTGCTTAGCGTGAAATTCAATGGGAATGCCTAAGGGTGTCCTGACAGCTAGAGTCCTCTCCTCTGCATGACGAGTGACCCATGTGGCTGGTAGTTGTAGATCGTGAAAGTGTTTCTCTAATAGGTCTAAGTCTCTATCAAAAGCAACTTTAAATCCAAGTGCCAGCACCTCAGCCTCATCACCTTGCTGTAGGACATAGCAGTGATGACTCTTTTCTTCCAGGCCTCTGAGGTAAAGCGCATCCGCTGTACGCTCTGTTTCAATCATGCCCATAATATCCACATAGAATTTGCGAGAAGCATCCAAGTCTTTCACCGTGCAGGTGACGTGGCTACATCGCTGGATATTGAATGGAAGATCAAAATTGTGTTTTATAAGAGCCATTATATTTGAATTAAAATTTTTTGTGATACGAGATAAAATTGTCCTTTATATAATGCTATTAAGGTGAATACAGTTTCAAATATGAAATTCGAGATAGCAAATTTTTTCTTATTGTAATGCTAAATTGAACTTGTGTATGTGTGATATTTAATTCAAGCTATTTAATATTCGAGCAGTGCGATATTCATTTGACAATGCTTGTTGTGTAAATCAGGAAAGAGTGATAAGCATATTTTATCCAACTGTCGAGAATCCCACCTGCACTTTTGTCAAAGCTATAAATTGTTGCTGTCATTTTTCTACACTCCTAATTGCGGTATTGTATGCGTGTCATAAGCGATACTGATATTTTTAGTCTCCATATAAAAATCAAAAGAGTAGTCGCCACCGTCCCTACCAATGCCACTGTATTTTACTCCACCGAAAGGAGTGGGCAGGTGTCGGACATTCTGGGAGTTGACCCAGATCATACCAGCCTCAACATCGCGAGCCATCCGGATAGACCGTCCGACATCCTTCGTCCATATGTAAGCTGTTAGCCCGTAGCGTGTACTGTTAGCCAGACTGATTGCTTCCTGCTCAGTTTTGAAAGAAAGCACTGAGAGGAAAGGACCAAACACTTCTTCCTGGCCGAGCCTCATATCTGGAGTCACTCCTTCGACTAATGTTGGCATGACGTAAGCACCTTCAGACATACCCTCAGGGATCTCACCCCCTTTTAGAATGATGGCCCCTTCCTCTCTTGCCAAGGCAGCATAGCTGAGTACCTTTTCTTGGTGAGAGCTGTGGATCATAGGACCGACTTCAGTGTTAGGATCCAGCGGGTGACCCACTTTCAAATTGCCGACTCTGGTCTTTAGTTTTTCCATAAAGTCATTATATATAGACTCATGCAAAATTAACCGGCTGCTAGAAGTGCAGCGCTCTCCATTAAGGCTGTACTTCATGAATACGACAGCGTCGAGTGCCCTTTCAAGATCTGCATCATCGAAGACGATGACGGGATTCTTGCCGCCGAGCTCAAAGTGGACACGCTTCAGTGTTGCGGCTCCTTGGCGCATGATGTGACTGCCCGTTGTGGTCTCACCGACGAAGGCCACGGCTTTTATAGCGTCATGTTCAGTAAGGGCTTTTCCAGCTGTTTCTCCATAGCCATTGACTGTATTCCAAACACCTTTCGGTAGACCCGCCCGATCAGCTAGCCGCGCTAGAAGCTGGGCTGTGACAGGGCTCAGCTCGGCAGGCTTGTGGACTATGGTGCATCCTGCAGCCAAGGCAGGGGCGATCTTCCAAGTGCTAAGCATGAATGGTACATTCCATGGAGTGATCACGCCGACAGGGCCTATGGGTTGCCTGATGGAGTAGTTGATGTGGTGCTCATCTGGCATAGAATCTCCATGACCAGCGTCAATAATTTGATCAGCGAAGTACCTAAAGTTAGCAGCCCCTCTAATGGCGGATTTTTTCATGAACCTGATGCACTGACCAGTATCGTATGATTCTAATATGGCTATATCTTCGGCATGTTTTTCGATTTCCTCAGCTATTCTATATAAGATATCTCGTCGCTTTTTATGAGGCCAACTACGCCAATCTTCAAATGCCTTCTTTGCAGCTTCAGCGGCCATCTCAATATCCCGCTCCTCACCTTGAGCTACATCACAGATAACGCTATTATCGATAGGTGTCTGATTCTCAAAAGTTGCCTTTGATGCAGCGGCCTGCCATTCTCCACCAATAAAATTCTTCACGCCTTCCTTCTTAAGATCAGCCAGCAAAGGTGTTAAACGCTCTTTATTTTCAATAAAATTCATATCCTCATTTTTACTTTTAGACCACATGTTTTTCCAATATCATATATCAACTAAATTGCATTATGACAGCTGGCGGAATGCCTTAGCCATCGCCGTCGTAGCATCTGCGAGTACCACCAAATCTATACCGACACCTATGAATGATGCGCCTGCATCCCGATATTCTTGAGCTACAGCATGGGCGACGGCCATCACTCCAGCTACCTTGCCGCTCTGGTGGATAATAGATAAGCCTCTTTTGACCTCAGCCTTCACATCCTCATGACCAGGGTTCCCTAAATGGCCCATGGAGGCTGATAGATCAGCAGGACCAATAAAAACTCCATCCACACCCTCAACAGCAGTGATAGCTTCTATCTGCTTCATGCCAATCACAGATTCCACTTGGACGATCAGACACATCTCGCTGTCGGCATGTTCATAATAATCTGGGATACGCTTCCACTGAGCAGCCCTTGAGAGCGCTGCTCCGACGCCTCTCTTACCTAAAGGTGGATACCTCATCGCCGCCACTAATAGCTTGGCTTGTTCCGCTGATTCTACATTAGGTATCAACAGTGTCTGGGCGCCCGCATCTAATAGCTGTTTGATCATGACCGGATCTCCTACAGGAGGTCTCACGATAATACCACAATCGTAGGCAGAGATCATCTGTATAGTGTCCATGATCGATCGCAGGTCATGAGGGGCGTGCTCTCCATCTATAAGCACCCAGTCGAAGCCTGCACCTGCACATATTTCAGCTGCATAGCTATGAGGAATGCCGTTCCATATACCGATGGTGTACTTACCCTCCCTAAAATATTGTTTGATCTTATTTTTTCTGATTTTCACTTAGCTTGATTTTCGCATGATGAGTCGTGAATTAAACAAACGTACAACTTACTGTTCCAAATTCATTGAAGTCAGCCTCAATATGATCCCCAGCTTGTACTTTAATAGGTCGAGTAAAAGATCCTGCTAAAATGATTTGACCAGCCTTGAGCGTCCGATTGATTTCTGCGTACTTTTGAGCCAGCCAGATGACAGCATTGGCAGGATCCTCTAACACTGCTGCTGCAACACCTGATTCTTCTATCACTCCATTTTTTCTGATGACCGCACTTACCCAAGGCAGATTTACATCTTTAGATATAGATTGCAGTCCAGTGATGACGCCCGCATTCGCGGCATTATCAGAAATAGTATCCATAACGGTACGTCGATAAGCTGTCTCTGGATCGACTCTATATGATCTAGCAGCTATCAGCTCTAATGAGGGAACAATAGATGCCGTGGCTGCCATCACGCCCGCTATATCAAGATCTACGGGATTTATATCGTGAGCTAAGCGAAAGGCAATTTCAACTTCAATTCTAGGATCGGTAAAATCAGAAGCAGTAATCTGAGCACCATCAGCAAATATCATATCGTCTAACAGAATACCAAAATCAGACTCATCAATGGACATCGCCTCCTGCATAACCTTAGATGTTAAGCCCACTTTATGCCCTACTATTTTTCTGCCTTTAGATAACTTTGTCTTTATCCAGGCATCTTGGATGTGATAGGCATCATCAATCGTCATAGTGGGATGGAAGACTGTGGGCGGCTTGATTTGAATTCTGTCTATCTCTGCTCTATCTAATCGTTGCGCTTGCTCCGAAATTTGTGTTGTAGTTAGCGTGATTGACATGATCCTTAATTTATGATGACAGAGATAAAGATAGCTATGAAATAAGCTTGTATGTTTACACATAAATGCATGAAAACTTGCACAAATAGTAGAGCCTTTGAAAAAAAGAATTCTGTCATCAGACCTATTGGATCGGGACGATTTTGAGATTCGTCATGTCACGCCTCAGATCAATCGAAAACTCTTGGACGAAAAGCCCCATCGACACCCATTCCATGAGATCATCTATCTTAAGTCAGGTGAAGGGCGGCATACGATTGACGGAGAGGTATTTACATTAGAAGCTGATACAATCTACGTGATAGGAGAGGGGCAAATCCATGAATTCTTAGAAGGAATTAATTTAAAAGGATATCTGCTCCGCTATAAGCTATCTGTGCTTCCGCCAGCGCTGACCATGTATGCGACTGACTATTCTATTCTACAGGTGATTTCAGCATCTAACTCTCTCCATCTCTCACCCCAGGAGGCCCAAGCATTTGATCTCTGCTTTGAACAGCTCCTTCAGGAGTCCTCTCGTCACAATCGATCAGATAAGTCTAATCACATATTTCATTTCATTCTGCTGACACTACTGAGTCGTATTAATCTTAAAATCAGGAGCTTATCAAATCATCTTAGAGATCACTACGATTCTATAGATCATAACTATAAGAAACTTATCCTCCTGATAGAAGAACACTATAAGGAGAGGCATGAGCTGCCTTTTTATGCCAAGCAGCTGCGTATGACGACCAGACAGCTATCTCAGCTCACGGAGAGCGAGACTGGGGAGACGGCTAAGCAGCTGGTGAATAAGCGACTGATGATTGAAGCCAGGCGACTGCTTACTTTCACCAATATGTCGTTTAAAGAAATTGCCTTTGATCTGGGCTACAAAGAGCCTGCTTACTTTTCAAGATTATTTAAACGCAAGACGGGCCAATCGCCTAAGGTGTTCAGGCAGGAAATACAGGGCTGACATTGCGTCTCTTGATGGCGTGTGATTTACATGATAATAAGACGGTTTTTGATTCTTGATTGTGTAAGGAGGAGGTATATTCGCAGCTACATTGATGACTAAATAATTTTTCTTGCAAAAGCTACTGACCAAGCTGATTGATTCGTTTTATTTTTTATTTAAGCGCTGGATGCCACTGAAAACGTATCGCTATGCTGTCTGCGGCGGAGGTAATATGGTCTTAGATGTGGTCTTATATTTTATAGCTTTTCAATTTATCTTTGCCAAGAATGATTTGGACTTGGGCGTGGTAGTCCTCAGTCCACACATCGCCTCCCTATTTTTAGTGTTCCCCATTACATTCTTCACAGGGTTTCTACTGAATAAATACATTACCTTTCATGAGTCCACCTTAAAAGGGCAGACTCAGTTAGTACGATATTGGCTGGTGGCTATGGGAGCCATCATCATTAGCTATTTCGCCATGAAACTATTCGTTGATGGTTTTGGTTTTTACCCCACACCTTCCAAGATCATTACCATAGGGGTGACGATTATATACAGCTATATCTTACAGAATACCTACAGCTTTGCTCAGCATAGTGAAACCTGACTTTTGGACTTAATCGAGAGGATGGTTCGGAGCACAAAAAAAAAGCCAAACATCTCAAAGACGTTGGCTTTTAAAATATGAAGTGCTTCATGTTAAGCACTCGATATTATATATGAGGTTTTAGCTATGTTTACTTTTATACTGCTACCACATTGAAATCATCCTTCAATGCCGTTAGAGAGTTGACTTCAGCCTGAATGTGATCGCGCTGTTGGACGAGAGTGGCTATGTATTTAGCTGGCATTTCTACTTCACCTATCACCTTATTGTATTCATCAATCAACATTGTAGATCCTCTTTCTACTTCATCTACGATGGCATTAAATTCGTTATCTGCCGAGGTATTATTTATCTTAATATCAATAAACATTCTGTGTATACTACCCAGTATAGTGGTGTCCACCTCTGGCGAACCTCCCAATTCCGCAACATAGCCTTCTAAAACTCTGTGCATATTATGTCGCTCACTGGCATATTTCTGGAGCCAGCTATTAAGTGCACTATTGGACGATGCTGCTATGATCTCTTCGTAACCTTTTTCAGCATCTTGCAGTCTAAATATAATTCCTTGTAAAGCGTCCTTGATCTTACTATTTTCCATCGTCTTATTTATTTTTATTTGTTTACTATACTTCAATTGAAGTGAAGTGTTCGGAATCCTTGACTTTGATCTGGCCTGTTGCATTTCAATCAGCCAAGGGATTTCCTCAATGTGCAGCTTCATTGTTTAGCACTGGCCTTTGATTGCTTACAGCTGTCTATAATTTGGAATATAAGCTATTTCCTTCGCTCCCATTTTCAGCACCTTTTAATGAGGTTCATTTTTATTTGATAATAAATAATGAGTGCAACTATGACTACAGTAGCCATCCCCATAAAGTCGCTGACTAAAGATTTACGCTATATGCGTCTTCCTGTGAAATTACAAATCCCTAAATGATATCTGCTAACTCCTCAGAGTGAATAAGACCATGTTTATTTCTGTTATTTTGTATATACCTCATGGCTTTATCTAATTAAGAAGATTGATATAACTCACCAGGTCGATTAGCAAGCTTCGAAAGCCTCCAATCATCTTATTGCGCTCTGAAAATTTTTGAGACCAGAATCGGTTGTGATGGACTGAGGTGATAATTGGGCACACTTGTTCATGTCGATGGAATAGTTTGCTACTGATGGATTTTATTTTTTGAACAATTCTTGTTAGCTCCATGACGTGACATACGATTATCATATGGACATGATCTTGACAACTATTGAAGGCTATACATCTATATCCATTTTCTACTATGATATCACCGATGATCCTGGTCAAGATGATTTCTTCAGACGTACTCAGTCGTCTAGCTGGGCCTCTCGAGACCTTATAGTTTACATACGTTGAGATGTACGACTATTATGCATCGTAAGTACGATATGTTATCCTAAGTCATCCAAAATACAATATTAACAATCAGTCATGATCCATTGAATTACTTCATCCCATTAGCAACACAAAGATCCAACCCTTTAAACTACTGATTTATTTCCATCTATAAATCCACTCATCTCTCTTCTCCACCCAGCTCTCCCAAACCAATTCTCCCAATTCCCCATCCCCAATGGATCATGACCCATTGAACCATGAACATATGACCTAATAATCAATTCATCTTAATATATCTCTGCTTGAAAATGACCTTCAGTAGCCTCTCTGTCGCCTCAGCATGATGTTTATTGCCGCACTTGCCACACATAGTCAGAATCTGATCAGAACTAAGCACAGTCACATAGTCTTGTTGTTTCATGTGGTCACGTTCGGTATTTTCAATGTTGTAACAGATGGCGATGTATGGTGCGCCCGTTGGGATGTTAATTTGGCAGAGGTCGCAGGTTTGAGTCATGAATAGGTTAATGTTTAGTAGATATTAATGTAGTTTCTCGTCAGTGATGTATGTCGGGATATTCCGCATATCTCGCTTATGTATTACAATGCAAAGAAGGGGAGTCTCGTGCAGTGTATGTGCATGGGGCTTCAGTAGGTACTGAAATAAGAAAATAGATGAGTTAAAGTCTAAGGTTTATACAGGGGATATTTATTGGTAATGATAGCTATCAAGCTTCCTGGCGTGCGATTTTGACTTTCAGGTGCACATACCGGATTATTAGGGATAAAGTCACTGAAGGCCAAAGAATTGGTTACCTAAATATTTACAAGATAAATATTCTTTCTCTTAAATATGATTAAGATATTGATTCTTACATAGATAAAAATACATATATGTAATCACAGATTCTCAGATGGCAACTTTTTCGTACTTCATTTGGTGCGGTTGTCCTGAAATTTAATGCTCCATAAACTAAGATGTAAATAAAAAATTATTAATAACAAATCATAGAGAAGTGCAGAAAGAAGACACTCTTTTGTTTCTATTTGTGTCATTTATTATCAAATATTAATTAAATTTAGTTATCAAAGAACTTCTTCCTCAACTTTTGGAACATAGATAAGATGAGGAAACTAAAATATTTAATTGTACAATTTGACAGGAACTTACAGTCCTATGAGATACCTTATTTTAGAGCTTCTGTTATAGAAAACACGAAGAGGCAGTCTGACTTGTTTCATAATCATGTATCTGATACTGAGGTTATCTATAGGTATCCCTTAATTCAGTACAAGATAATCAATAGAAAGCCATCTATAGTCTGCATCGATGCAGCGACTAACGATATCCACTATCTACTTGAAAATAGAAAATTCCACTTTGATATAAAAGGTAAAGTGGATAAATACGAAATAGAAGAGTTGTACTTAAAATACTTTACATTTCAAACCTGGGATAGTTCTTTTAGTTATCATCTTCATAATTATATGCCCTTCAATCAAGAGAACTACAGCTTATATAAAAAGTTGGGTTCTCAGAAAAGGCAAATGGACTTTTTAGAAGAGCTACTTCAAAAGCACTTGTCACTAATCTGTCAAGAGCTCAATGCCTTTATACCAATAGAACTTACATCTGAGGTTACATCACTTAAGTCTGAAAAATATATAGAATATAAAGGCGTCTTTCATCAGACATACTGCCTAAATTTTAAAACCAACCTAACACTTCCAAACTATATCGGCATAGGAAAAGGGGTGTCAAATGGCTTTGGCCTCATTAAGCAAATAGGTAATGACAAAAGATAAAAAACAACGAGAAAGAGTCGCATTAGCGGCATTGCTTCATGACATTGGAAAATTTTGGCAACGAGCAGATGAGCATTATAGTAAGTCTAATTCCATTAGCAAGTATTACAATTCAGATACTTATAATATCACGGTGCCTTTATATGAAAATGGTAATCCGAAGTATGTTCATTCTTTGTGGACAAATGCCTTTTTTAGTGAGACTAAAACAGGCAGTAAGATAGGACTTAATGATGAAGGCGATCAGACAATGGCTAATCTTTCTGCTAATCATCATAAGCCCAATAACCATGAAGAGGCAATTTTATCCTTAGCTGACAAGTGGAGCAGTGGGATAGATAGACCTGATACAGGAGAGGAAGGTGTGGAAGGATATGAAGAGGTAAAGGAAAAGTACGATCGTGACTTTGTCAGAAAAGTAGGCTTACATAGTATTTTTGATATCATTCATAAAGATAAAGTAACTGAGAATTACTTCTTCCCAATAACTGGCTTAGATCTATCCAAGGAAATATTTCCTACAGAAGAAAAAACTGATACTGACTTAAGCAGTGCTTACGAGGCACTATGGAATAAATTTATCAATGAATACAATACCTTACTCAATAAGAAATCGGAGGACTTTAATCATTTTTATGAGAGCTTATTAACCTTACTTAAAAAATATACATGGTGTATTCCTTCAGCAACTAATGCACTTCCTGCCAATGTAAGTCTATACGAGCATCTAAAATCGACAGCCGCAATAGCATTATCACTGTATGATTATTGTGCGTATCATAAAGAATCCTTGAAACTTGATGCTCACCATCGCATCAGTAATCTTCCAAAAGAAGATTCATTATTAATGACATGCGTCGATGTGTCAGGGATTCAGAAATTTATATACGACATCAGTTCTAAGAAGGCAGCTGCAAGTCTGAAAGGAAGGTCTTTCTACTTAGAACTACTTATACAGAATGCGCTATCAGAGATACTTGATCATCCCGATATTAGTGCTTACAGATCGAATGTCATCTATTGTAGTGGTGGTAAAGCTTACTTAATCTTAGCTAATACACCTACAGTGGTAGCAGCCTTAGACTCGATAGAGGAAAAGATCACAAGCTCACTATATCAAGAAAATAAGGGTAGATTATTTATTTCTATCGGCCATACCAGTTTTAGGTATTCTACATCTTATGGCTTTATCAAAGAAGGCCTAAATCAAGGCAAAAATGGCTTTATCAACGAGATCATGACTGATGATAAAAATGTCTTAGATCGCTACTTAGTTAATCATGAAGATGAGTTTAACCTATCTATGCTGTGGCGAAGTGTGTCAGATAAAGCAGCAGATAAAAAGAATTTGAAATATCGATCGATTTTTGCAGCAAACTATGATGAGACTTTTATAAAGGGAGAAGATTTTACCAAAGAGCAATTCAAGTGTGCCGTGACTGGAGAATGGACATCAGGTAAAAAAAACTACTTATATCCTGATGAAATAGAGGAATCTGATAATGCAGCTGTAAGTAAGCCCGTAAACGATCAAATCGAAATAGGCAAAGACTTAAGGGTGTCAAATCGAATTGCATTTACATCATCAGGAAATTACTCAACTTCCGGTATTGGCTCTAAGTTTTCTATTAAGGAAACAGAGAATGTATACTTCGATAGCTCAATCGTACTCAATGAATGGCCCGACTTTAGTCAGCATAAAAATGCTGAACAACATATGTTCTATGGCGGAAATTATCAGCCAAGTATTAATGATCGACCTAAAACATTTGAAGAATTATGTGAAATAAAAGTCCAGAATGATTCAGGTCAAAGAACAACAACGAAACTCGCAGTACTAAGACTGGATGTAGATAATCTTGGCACTATATTCATAAAGGGTTTTAAGCAGCAATCCTTTGCGGCTTATGCAACCCTCTCCATGCTATTAGATACATTTTTCAGTGGATACATTAATATTATCCAAGAAGAAAATCCAGACATTACAGAACATGTGCAAATATTGTACAGTGGAGGAGATGATGTTTTTGCAGTAGGTCGATGGGATGCCATTATCAATTTTGCTGACCAAATCAATACAGAATTCAAAAGATTTACCAAAAGACAGGATATCACTTTATCAGCAGGAATCGTAATCGTCAGTCCTAAGTACCCTATCTATAAAGCAGCTGACGAGGCAGGAGAAGCAGAACACACCGCTAAATCATTTGAATCTGATGAATTAGGGAATAAGAATGCGATCAGCCTCTTTGGCGAAGTCGTGTCATGGAATAAAGAGTGGCCAGAGGTCAAAAGGCTAAAGGATTTATTTCTTCAGCATAAGGATGATATTCCATCAAGCTTATTGCACAGTGTCCAGGCATATAAATTGAGAAAGGATTTTAATATCAAAGAAATTACAAAAGAAGGTAAAGCGAAAGACTTAAGCTATATATGGCAAAGTGGCTATACTTTGACCAGGATGATGGATCGACTTAAGAAAAAACCAGAAGCAGCAGAATATGTAAAGTACTTAAGGGACAATATATATCACAATGAAGAATTTTCAGCTTCGCGATTTTTAGATTTAGCAGGACTGGCTTCTAAATGGGCGGAGTATATTATTAAACTAAATAATTCATAGCATGAGTTTAAAATTAGAATGGATTACTGGAGATGAAAAGATGGGTGTTGAGATGGTGAAATGGGCTAATGAGATGGGAAAGAAGTTAGCTAAAGGAAAGCCTGATAGAAGAAACAGAGATAGTCAGCAATTAACCACGTCTCAAATTAGAAAATTTTACGGTGAGGTAAAACGGATATCTTCAGACTGGGGTACCTACAAAGAAGACGTTCCAATGCTGAATGCTAAGCTTGCATACGCAGTGGGCAGAAAAAATAGAGAATTTGGTATACAGTACTTTGCAGACACTTTTTATGACGCAATAATGAAAGCCAGTGAAAGTGAAGAAAACTTCAATAGGTTAGTCAAAATATTGGAAGCAACAGTAGCCTATCACAAGTATCATGGAGGTAAAGACTAAACTTATTATTAAAGATTAAACGAATAGAAATGAATAAGATATCACATAAAGTAAAAATTACAGGCTCACTTGAATTACACTCTGGACTTCATATTGGTGCATCTAAGGACAATGTCCAAATAGGTGGGGTTGATTCACCAATCATCAGACGAAAAGATAATGATCAGCCTTATATCCCAGGAAGCTCATTAAAAGGAAAGATGAGGTGCTTGATGGAGCAGAAGAGAGGAGCTGAATTGGGGAAGTCTGAAGAGGTCAATGAATTATTTGGGTTTGCCGATTCTAAAAAGGTATCTAAAATAATAATAAGAGATGCCTACTTAAATAATGAGAGCGCCAAATTATTAAAGGATAATAAAAATACGGATTTGCCATATAGTGAAGTCAAATTTGAAAACACAATTAATAGATTCAGTGGTAAAGCGACAAACCCAAGACAAATAGAAAGAATCCCTGCGGGGGCTCAATTTAATATTGAATTCATATTAAATGTTTGGGAGGGCGAATCTCATAAGTCTGAAGAGGAATTAATTGCGCTTGTCAAAGAGGGTGTGACATTGCTTAACAATGATTACTTAGGTGGAAATGGCACCAGAGGATATGGGCATGTCGAAGTAACGCTGAATGAACCTGAAAAAATAATAGCGTAAAATGCAATTCAAAGTCTATTACTTAAAATTTAATGCGCCATTACACTTAGGCAATCATAGACCTGATACGTATGATGCTACTGAGACCTATATAAGGAGTGACACCATAACTGCTGCTGTATATGATACCTGGGCAAAAATTGGGAAAGCAGACTGGATACCTCAAGATGGTGTGCCAGCATTTACTGTCAGTAGCGCATACCCTTATGTAGAGCTTAAAGGTGAAAAGGTGCATTTCTTCCCGAGACCTAAGACTAAGTTCAATCAACCTAAAGAAGTAGATCAAGCAAGAAAGGCCATCAAAAAGGTGACTTGGCTTGATCAATTCTACTTTGAGAAAGTCATTAATCAGGAAGCTATCGATTTCGAACAAGGATACAGCCATTTAAGAGGATCATATCTTGCTAAGGATATAGATCCCAATGACCATATCACCAAAGATGGTAGGCAGCGTGTAGAGATATCTCGGAGATCAATTGATCAGGAAGACTCGCGTCCTTTCTATATGGAATTTAACTTCTTTGAGAATGCAGGTCTATACTTTCTTGTCGATAAGGATGATGAGCAATTAAAAAAAGCTTTAGACATACTACAATTTGAAGGTTTTGGTACAGATAGAACTGTTGGCAATGGGCTATTTGACTTGGAGGAGGGAAGCATAGATATCAGAGTGCCTGAAGATGCAGCGACATCCACAAATCTAAGTCTTTATACCCCAGAGAATGTTGATCAGTTCAGACAATATTCAGATTATATAGATTCCGCATACGATACCGTTAAGAGAGGAGGATGGATCACAACTATGGCATTGATTGGCAAAGAAAAAAAGAGTGTGCGCATGTTTACTGAAGGAAGTATATGGGCTCATAGTGAAGCTGTGAATGGCAAAGCCAATATCAATTTAAGGCCAAGCAGTCTAAAGACAGATGCTCATCCTATCTGGAGGTGCGGAAGGTCATTATTCTTACCCATAAAGACATCACATTCATGAGCAAAACGACACTAAAGCTTAAATTAGTGAGCCTAACGCCTGTACACATAGGAGCTGCTCAAGAAAAACACTTAGCCAGAGGAGTTGATTACATTGCTAAAGACGGGTCTATTCTGTTTTTAGACGAACAAAAAATATTAACCAAATTAAGAATAGATCAATATTGTAATGATCTGAGTCGACGAAAACTCCAAGATAGCCTTGCACAACTTGGAATAGACCAGTTCGTAAAAGAGACAGTGCCTGTCGCTGGAGAAATTGGTACTGATATTAAAATCCATGTCACAGAACCTATAGGAAATAGGCCTTATATACCAGGTACATCTTTAAAAGGCGCGATAAGATCTATTCTCTTTCATCATGCTAAAAGACCCCAGCATAAAAAAGAACAAGAGGCCTTTGGATGGATACAAGAAGATGGATTTAGATATATACAAGTGGGAGATAGTCATTTTGAAGAATCGATGTATATCAATACGAAGACATTTAATTTGATGAAAAGAGGGCATGAGTTCGAAGGAGGATGGAAGGGGTCTAATCAGACAAATCCAGATTTTTCGCCTAAAGGATTTACGTTTCCTTATGAGTGCATCGGAATCCATCAAATTGCTGATATCAGAATAGTGATGAATTCAGATGGATATGAAAAAGCTACTAAAAGAAAAGACTATAAGGGTAAATCTTTAGTCAAAGAAGTCAATACTTTATCCCAAGTTTTAACTAATAAAAAGAATTTATTCCAAATCATTCAAACATATACTGATCAATATCTACAGGCAGAAATTGATTTCTTTACTAAGTACAGCAATCAGCAAACTGATACTATCATCGCAGCGTTAACTTCGCTGAAAGAGAAGAACAGCCAAGCTCCAGTGATCAGAGTCGGCCAGGGGAGTGGATTTCATAGCATTACCGGTAATCATCACTTTCCTACAGATCACTCTATCAATGGGATCAATAATTGGGGTAAAGGACAACTCAATGGAAGAGACTCAGCAAAGTCAAGAAAATTAGCTTTTGAAAGACTTGGCGATGAATATGTCTTCTATCCCATGGGCTTTGTGCAACTAATTGACCCGGAGATATATCAGGAATATTATGCATCTCTTCAAAGCCAAATAAAGCAAGAAAAGGATGAGCTAATAGCACATGAAGCTAAAGCAGAAGAACAAAGAAAAGCCGAACAAGAGAAGATAAGAGTAGAAGCAGAAGAAGCTAAGAAACCTCAAATGACTTTATTAAGTCATTTAAATAACAGGATAGCAATACTAATTGATGCAATAGTCACAGGAAAAGAAGGGAATAACGTTCTCGCTGCTCCTCAAGTAGAAACCATGCTTGAAACTACAATAAGTGTCAGGTATCCTGTTGGTTTCCCTTTAGGATCAACAATACAAATTAAAGCAAAATATAGTAAAAAAAAATTACTAATAGAAGGTTCTCCAAGACTTAAGAAATAAATGAATGTATTAATAGCTAATATAGGGAACCGAAATATATCATATTTTGGCAAATCTTATTCAAAGAAAAATCCAAAAACTTTTAGAGATTGGAGTGAAGATCTTTTATCAAAATACCCTAGTGATATAAGTGATCTTGATATCAACTTAATTAATCCGTTAATCAATAGTAAGAAATATTCAAAAATTTACTTTTTCTACACTAATCAAGTAGAATCAGATCCGACCAATGCAGATCAAGATACTCTCTATGAAGCAGAACTAATTAAGAAAATATTAGTAGACAAATACTCTTATGAAGATCATCAGATTTATTTAATAGAATGCAATTGTAAGGCAATAGACAATAATGCATTAGCCAAATTCTATAATAATAGACTTAAAGAGATTCTTAGGAAGAATAAGGATATATCAAAAGTCAGTATATGTGAACCTGGAGGTACACATCAACAAAAAATGGCATTAAGGATCATGGCTGAATTCTTGTTTCGTCGGCTGGAGTATGAATTTTTATACCCAGAGAAAAATAAATTTGTGAGTATAATTAATGGTGATGAATATAGAAGTGTAATCAGTAAAGAAATCGCTATTCAATTACTTCACAATGGAGATTATAATGCCATCATAGAATTATTAAATTATCAGAGTATCTCCCAATTTCATAATTGTAATGACAAAAACAAAAAACTATTTGCCCACACATACTTTAGATTTACAAATAATATAAAATTAAGTAAAGCCAATCACGTAACACTATATGAAGAATACAAAGTTCTTTCAAACTATTATAGTGGGAGAGAAGAAACCAAATCTTTTAAAGATTTGGTTTATATTACAATGGTTCGGTAAAATTGTATGAACATATATATTGATAAAAAGTAAATGCGTAAGTTGGTAGACCAACCTGTAATCAAGCTCTTACCATGATTACACAAGACGCATTTACAATTGGCAAGATGGTGATTAATTCTGTTTTGTCCAAAATGAATTTTTTGTC